>QMCE01001520.1_pt1 | contig 12731 bp, 13 predicted proteins | sample 1821851 | NCBI WGS metagenome assembly QMCE01 (sample SAMN09453174, study PRJNA476694) | Termite gut metagenome, whole genome shotgun sequencing project. | isolation source: worker | host: Odontotermes sp. | place: South Africa:Pretoria | collected 2016-01-28 | reverse complement strand
AGGGAATTTAAGACGACGGTTGATGATATTGCCCACTGGGCAGGGATGAGCGTCGCTCAGGCAAAAGATATTATCAATCATTTTGTAAATCAGCGGCGTGTAGAAATTTTTCCCAATATTATCGCGGTTAAAAACATCAACGATTTCAGCCGTTTTGTAGGTTCCAGACGGAAGAAAAACCTGTAGAAGATTGCTTGTCTGTAAGGCGTTTATACCGAATCAAATATACTCCTTAAACAAGCATCTTCGTTTTTTGTGGTGAAGTTGCTTGCTTTTTCTTGTAAATTAGGTATAATGATTCTGTTGCCAAGATGGCTCAGTCGGTAGAGCGACGCACTCGTAATGCGTAGGTCCCGGGTTCGATTCCCGGTCTTGGCTATTGTAATTCCTTGTTGTACAAGGATTTAGTCTAATTTGACAAATGCGTTTTGAAGCCGTAGAATGTTACTGTAGCACTAACTGTAGCATTTTTATAAGATTTGAAAAATCAGAGGTGTTCAAAATGCAGGATATTACCAGAAATACTTACAGTCTTTACAAAAGAGAAAGCGGAAACCGCACGATTTGGTATGTCCGCTTTTGGGATGATGAGACTCAATCCTATTCCAGCGGACGTTCAACGAAGCAAACTACAAAAGCGGCAGCCAATAGGCAAGTGCAGAAATGGCTTGCCGAAGGATTGCCTGAAGCCCAGAAAAAAGATTTGCAGGCGACAAAGAATAGGCTCATCGGCGCGATTACAAAATATCTTACCAATTGTGAAATAATCAAAAAAGGTGAAGTTCACAAGACAGACGAGATCATCAAACTGTTCTATGCTCAAGTAACAAATACTCAAATGGCTTCGGGTGAACGCTTTGTGGATTATCTCTATCGTTTTTGGGATTGGGATGGGGATTATGTTCAGGGACGTCTTGAGCGGGGAAAGAGAATCGGGAAAAGATACGTTAACGATTGCCGAACAAAAATTAAGATGCACATTGAACCGTTTTTCAAAGACACTTTGCTCTGCGATGTAAATACCTTTTTGCTTGAACAATTTATGCGTTCATTTCTGCGCCGTGAGATTGATCCAAAAAACGGCTATTCGATGAGCACTATCAATATGATCATGAAGGTTATTAAGAAAGCGTTGAAAGAAGCGGTTCGATTGGAGATACTTCCCCGCGACCCTTCCGGCAGTATTGAAATGCTTTCCGAAGATACCGAGGCACGAGGGATACTTACACCGGATGAAATTACAGAACTGTTTCAGCTTGACTGGTCTGATGAGCGAAGCAAAATCGCTTCAATTTTAGGAGCGGTCTCCGGTATGCGCATTAGTGAAGTTGTCGGTCTGCGAATCGGATGTATCAACGTTGATAAAAACGTGATTCTGGTTGAACGAAGTTACTCTCATTATGAAAAACGTCTTAAAAGTACGAAAACTGAAAAATCCAGAATCATTTTTACAGACTCATCAATCATCAAAATGCTTACAGATTTGTATGCAAAAAATCCGTATCAGGATTCTTATATATTCTATGGACTGAAACCAAATACACCAATGCGTCATGATACGGTTGAAGATCACTTGGAGAAAATGCTTGCGCTATTGCTTGGAACAGAAGTAAAAAACACGATTGATGTTGAATGGCGAAATCTGACTAAAAATGTTACTGATAAAGTAAAGATTAATTCAGATGAAATGATAGCCATTCAAAACGAAAATATTGACAGCGATCAAAATTGTTTGGTATTTAGGTATATCTATTCGCATGGCGCGAAAAAGATTGAAATGAAAAAATATTCTGAAAAGCGGATAATCCCAATGGATAAACCAACGATCCAAAAGCTTATTGCTGTCTGTAATAAAAATCCTAACGGATTTATTCTGAGCGGATCGGAAAAAGAAAAGCCTGTGGATTTTAGCTTGTTAGATTCCAGAACTGCCAAGAAATTATTAATGGCTTATGGGGAAATTGCAAGACGCGAACGCAATATTTCATTTCACAGTTTTCGGCATTTCTTTAACTCCACTATCAGAGGTACGGTTTCCGATGACATTCTTCGCCTGCAAACCGGTCATTCGGATGAAAAGATGACCGATTTGTATGACCACATTACTGATGACCGAGGAGATCAATTACGCAAAGCAGTTCAAGCGAAGATTCTCCCGTTTATTCCAAAGGTGGTGGGGGAGTGATGAAAGATGACTTTCTATTATAGTTGAACAAGACCTACTCGCTTTTTTCGCTTCCGTCGGCTGACGAACTATCATGAATCTCACCGCCGTATTGCAACATGACCTCGTCCATCGTCTGTATTACCCGTGTTTTCATGTCGGAAGTCAGCCGGAAATGAATGGGAAATGAAAACCTCTGCCTCTGCCTCTACCGCCTCGGCTTTTGTTTTTCTGCGAAAAATCCTACTCATCTTTTTTCTCAGATTGATCATCCAATTCTTGTATCTTCCCCTCAATAAATCGATTTACCAAGCCGCTTATTTCTTTGAGTATAGTTTTACGATAATGCTTCTCAGATTCCGACAAGACTGTTTCTTTGGAAAAGAGTTGCGGTGATTCAATTCCCAAGGCATGAGCAAGTTTTTCAATCATTTCCGGAGAAGGAAATTTTAAGCCTATTTCTATCATGCCTATATATTGGGTACTGGAATTTACTTTCTCGGCCAATTTTGCCTGAGACCAGCCGAGAGTAGACCGATACAATTTGAGGTTCCCTGCTAAAACTTGTCTGATATATGTCATATTCGGCTACTCTAAGTCCTTTTTGAAAAAACTATGATTTTGATTCACAAAAAAAGACCAATCAATAATATTAGTTACTTGCTTACATTATAACTTGAGTAGAATCTTGACCAATTTCCTATTAGGTGATAATATTTACTACCTAATATGATTCATCAGAGAGAGAAATTAACTCTTTATGATGGGATATGACGAAAGATTGGAAAACGACAAAAGGAGATTTGTTATGGATACAATACACTTTGTTGAAGCGGCTCGAAATTCAAAGCTGCCTTTCGTATATTGTGACGAAAATTTGAACGACGAAAAATGTCAAAAAGCTCTTAAAAAAATTGGTGCAGACGGGATAGTGTTGGGAGCGATCCTTGGTAATCCATTATTACATGAGGGTCTGGCAATCACTGAAAAAGGTATCTGGTTTGCTTTTGCAAGTGGTGTAACAAATATTGTTATTCGGAAAGCTAAAGGGGTTTTCCTTTTTGATGATTTTCTTTTACATAATGTATCGGTTAAAAAGAAACTATTAGGTGATTTTGATATTGAACTTACCCTTTGGGATGTAAAAAAGCGAAAATCACTAACATTTGAGTTTGAACTTGTAGTCGATAACTCAATTTCTGGCAGTTATTCACCAGAAGATGTAACCGATATTTTGATGACATTATCATCAAAGACAGGTACTGAATATGTATCACCCGAAGAAAACAATAATGCTGATGCAGTAGCATCAGATGAAGACGACTCAAATACCTTTGATTTTATCTGGCGTAACCTCTGGTCCAGTAAACGAACAATTATCATTCTTAAAAATGATAGTTTAGTGATTAGTAAATATAGGTTTGATGATAAAACGAAAATTCAAGTTGAAATAGGTACCCCCATAACTATATCGTACTCTGCTATAGCATTTGTAAAGAAAGGCAGAGCATTTTCTCCCATAACAGTCTTTGGAGGAATTGGAATGGGGATTTTGGTAGGATTTTTTGGAATAGGAGGATTAATTACTGTATTGATCTTTACTATCCTGAGTCTGTTTATGGCATTCCCTCGCAAACTTGTCATAAAAAGAAAAGACGGAACAAAATTTTCTACAAGGTTAGATGGCCGCATAGAAAATAGAAAAAATTATGAACGATTTATGAATGTCATATATCAATAATCGAGAGGAGGATATGATATGAACAAAAAAGCAATATCATTTTTGATGACGATATTACTCTGTGTAGCATTGTTATCATTTGTCAGTTGTGGGAAAGCACCGCATACTGTAAAGGTTTTGAAGGGCATGAATAATGCAACAACTCTTTATTGGGCTGAAAATCTTCAAAAATATGGAATTGATTATGCCGATTATGATGGAGTCACAATATTGGGACTTGCTCTTGACGCAAAAAACGAAGAATTATTGGAAGCAATAATTAAAGACAAGGCTGATTTGAACAAAATATTCATGAATGAATACGGCAATGAAAGATATCCTTTATCGTCTGTTACAATTATTAATATGCCAATGTATATACCAAAAGAGAACTTTACCATGATAAAAATGTTACTTGATGGCGGGGCAAGTCTTACAATATGGAGTAACAATACGCCTTTTTATAATATGCTGTTTGAGTGTATCCAAGAGGTGTCGGAAGGTGATACGGAACCAGTTTTTAATCTTTTCCTCCCATACTACACTAAAGAACTTTTAAACTATGCTTATGAGATGTCTCCACAGGATAATAAACAATTACTAGGGTATTTATATTATTGTCTTAGCAAAAGTCATTCATCGTGGGAAAATCATGATGCGGTTGAACGTATGATACAACAGATGGTAGACAAAGGATTAAGATTAAATTTAAGTGATGTCCAACTTGCTATAGAAGACTGTTCGCAATATGGAGAAAGAGTTGCCGAACTTCTCCTTAGTGCTGCTAAGTAAAAGAAGGAGAACAAAGCATGAAGATTTTTGGAATTATTCTTATTGTAATTGGTATTGTAGGAATTCTTCTGGGTAGTATGATGTTCGGAGATATTGGGCTAGCGGCATGGATTGGATCTGTTACCGCTCTTGTAACAGGGTTTGGGTTTATACGGCTTAATAAAATGTTGATAAACAATAGTAAACAAATCGAAGTTGATAAAACCAATTGAACGCAGTAAAGGTATAAAGATAATGAGATCCCGAATTTTTATTGGAAAATGGATTTATATTATTGGCTTTTGTTTTTTTGTTTCTTGTACAAGTACTTCTGAAACACCGGTCACCACCGGCCCCGATCCGCTAGACGCCGCCATCAGAGAAATATCTGATTATCTCAATGAGAGGCTTGAGCCAGACATAAAACTGGTCTTCCTAAACTTCCAGTCGGACAGTCCAACACTTTCCGAATACATCATTGAAGGACTGATAGAAAATACGGTAAACGATAATCTCTTTACGGTTGTTGATCGTCAAAACCTTGCACTCATTCAGCAGGAAATGCACTTTCAGCTCTCCGGTGAAGTAAGCGATGAATCGGCCCAGGCGATAGGAAAACTACTGGGGGCGCAGACCATTGTTTCAGGCGCTGTTTCACAAATGGGTAATTCATACCGGATGCGGGTACGGGCAATCAATGTGGAAACCGCCGAGATACAAGGTCAATTAAGCCGTGATATTATTGACAGCCAGCGCATTACATTTCTTTTTGAGAATTACAGAACTTCGTTGAGCGAATCGGCATATCCTTCGGGAAGCGTTACCAATTCTGGTATTGTAAACTCTGAACAAGCCCCTTCTACAGGAAATAAAAAGCAGTCTAATCAAACCGAAGAATCTGTTTCCTTACCATCAGACACTGCATCATCTCCGGTTTCATTGCCTGTGATAAATGATTCGGCATTACCCTATGAACAGTTTACCGTACTCAGGCAGTTGGATACTCGTAATACGAGTAAATTTGGAATTAGCCCCGATGGGAAATATATTATTGTAGATACTAATAGTGGTAGGAAACTCTGTGACACCGAAACCGGAAAAACAATAAGGAATATTGATATTCCAAGGTTTTCCGTTATTGCTTTTAGCCCGGATAGCAAACGAGTTATTACAAACAATAATCACAATATTAGGATTACTGATATTGAAAGCGGTGCGTTTCGTGATTGTACTGGTCATACACAAGCAATTCGTTCTTTAGCATACAGTCCTGATGGGAAATATTTTGTTTCTTGCGCTTCAACATCGGCGGTCAGAGATTCTGATAACACAATCAGAATCTGGAATGCTGAAACAGGTCAAGAAGTAATAAAGATAACCGGACATACCAATTCTGTCTTGTCAGCGATATATAGTCCCGACGGCCGAACTATTGCTTCCTGCGGTAGTGATAATACTGTTAAGTTTTGGAATGCGGAAACCGGTACGGAAGTCCGCAGTATTACGGTTACCACTCGCGATACCCCTAGTCGGCTTGCTTATAGCCCTGATGGATCGAAAATTGCGGTTGCAATCAGTAGCCGAATCATTGTGTATGATACGAGTAATGGACGTGAACTTTTTAATTTCACCGGACATACAGGAGCTATTACCGGAATACGATTTAACCCGGAAGGAAATAGGCTTTTATCAGTATCTCAAGGAGATACGAAAAAGTGCTATGTTTGGAATATGTCATCGGGTTGGGGAACGGAAAACCGCAATGTTAGAGGAATGATAAATGGACTTGATCTGAGTAGAGATGGGGCAATACTTGTTATTCAGACAGGTTCTGTTGTTAATATATTAGGCATTGAATAAAAAAATGATGCCGTCCAGATTTTACACTGGACGGTTTTCTTTCCAATCAAAAAGTTGACTTTACAAAAACCGGATTTTATATATGATATGAGGTATAGAAACAAGAATTTGATTGTAATATGCGGGGCGGGTGGACCCAATCGGAATACTTTTGATTACGATTTTGCAGCCGTTTGTGTGAGGTGTAATATGTTGGTAATAACTGGTTTTTTTGACAAAGAAACTTTTTTCCCGGATACTCCGGTATCCATTCCGCAAAATAAAAAGGTAATTGTAACAATTGAAGAAGAACCCGGACAATCGGTAAAACAATTTTCCCAAGCAGAAAAAGACCTCATCCGTAAATCCTTGTTTGGAGCATTACCGCCATCTATTGATTTGAATGAAGCACGAGAAGAACGGTTGTCCTAAGTGAAAATTTTAATCGACACAAATGTCCTGTTGGATGCAATTACCAATCGAGAACCGTTTTATCAAGATGCACAGAGTATTATCAACCTGATGTTAGACAATAAAGTGGAAGGATTCATTACCGCAAACAGTATTACTGATATTTACTATATTGCAAAAAAACACATGAACTATGATAATTTACGCAATACCATGCGTTCGTTGTTTACCGTATTCAGCATTATTGATGTTTTAGGCGATGACTGCAAAACTGCGTTGGATTTCCCTTTAAAAGATTATGAAGATGCATTGCTTATTGTATGCGGCAGTAAAGTATCAATTGATCATATTGTTACACGGGACAAAGAATTTGTCCAAGAAGCTGGTTCTTCTGTATCTGTGATCACTCCCAATGAACTTTTACAAAAGATAGAATAAAGTTATCTGATAAGTATTAAAAAAGAGGCTTTTCAGCCCCTTAAAAAATTACACTTCTACATACCTGCAATAAGTGTAAAAATCAGGCATATTGTCATCATTGTTGATAACCGTTTTTATTACGTTATCCGGTGTCAATATGACTTTCTTTCCACGAAAATATCGATATACGATATTTTCCCATAATTCATCTGAAACATTATCCGTAAGCGTATACCTTTTACACCCACCAGATAAAAGCTTTTCTTCACCATTATTCACAATCATTTCAACTCCTTCTCTTGTAAAATTCCTTTCAGACATACGTTGAAGTGAATGGGTTGTGAAAGCCAAATCTACTGTTCGCTTGTTGGTCATATAAGCCTCCTTAGCTAAAGACAAAACGAGTATATTTATTTCCCTTGTGAACTATGGAGGGTTCTGGGAACGACAATTGAAAAATGTTAATCAGCGATATTCAGTGACTCTGACTTTCAAAGCCTCCTCATTGTTTATTTCAACTCCAAGTGTTTGCAGATGTGCCCGCCGGAGCCACCAATACGCTTGCAACAGATGACGTTTTGGGGAACCAGAAGCATAACCGTCTCTTAGATTTTTTAATTCTTTTGAGGATTCTTGAGCTGCCTCTCTCACCATGGGTGATATATCGCTTTCTGCAACTTTGTCCAATACACTATGAAAAAAATGCCCCTTACCATCGTTGTCGATTCCCAAATCAACTAAAGCCCTAACATACGCATACCGCCAATACGCATTTGGCTCACGTTTTGTAATGTCAAAACCGGGCATTTTTTTTTCTTTCTCCGAATAATTTTGCAGTCTGTCTTTAGGATCACCTCTGTCCTTTTCAGGAATTGGTTTCAGAAACTCCGTAAAAGAATTTGCCAAATCTTGCCGCAATTTTTTTGAAACTTCATTATCTTCCCGAAAATGCAACCGTCTGAATATCTCAGCAGCGATATTTCTGTCTGTACATTTAAGGTTATTGGAAACAAGAGGATCAACAGCGGAACGCAACGCAAGAATATAGGGTTTTATAGCCTTTCCATATCCTGAATTATCTCGTATTAAACAAAAGGCATATTGACTGGCTTCTGTTGCAAGTTTTTTTGTTTCTTCTTCGCCTTGGCAAGCCATCACTTTCCGTAAAAGAGCCATAACTATACGGCATTTCTCAAGCAATTTCTGTTTGAGATTATCATCCCCAGATACAATGTAATCATATAGATTGATTAGATGAGATGCAAACCATGATAAACGAATCATTTCTAGAAACAATTCACCTGTTTCATTAATAACGTTCATTATGGAATCATACACAATTTGATGTAATTGTCCATTTTCATGATTATCATTTGTTTCATTACGAAACCTAAATTTCTTTCCAGCTTCCCGTATTTCATCATACGAGGGTGCTTCTTTAAGTTTAACAGCAAAATCCAAAGTTGACGGCTGTTCTAATTCTTTTTGGCTTTTTTCTTCCTCTCTTTGTTCTTGTTCAATGATGACATTGATGCAATGGAGTTGTCTGAAATATTCGCATGCCATCTTGAAATCAGTACGTATATCAAGACTCTCATAGAATTTGTTAAGATATTGTCGTAAAGATTCATCAAATTTACCTGCTTCATAATTTGACAACCATTTCTGAAGAAGCGTAAAAGAATAATCCCCCAGAATACCAACGTTGAATGTATTAAAATCATTTTCAGAAACAAGATGAATAAAATCTGAGAAAGTAATCTTCTTGCAAATCAGAGACAACATTTTTTCCTTCTGCTTTTTTGTTAAAGCGGAATAGAGGTCTTCAAAAAAATAACATGTCTCATGTTTATCAAGCATTGGAATAAATTTTATGCAGAGTTTTTCATCTGTGGTTTTTTCTTTTAATATATCAATAATCAATTCAAACAATAACCGATATTCAATTTTTCTTTCGATGTTCCTGTCTTTATAATCATATACCCATTGAGGAATTCCGCTTTCTCGATCTGAATACTCATTCATAAAACCGGTATAGATGAAATTATCCATTGATTGCCTATCATAAACAAGTTTGATAATCGTTTCCAACATCTCAGAAAAGGAATCATCTCTGAAAACAGCTTTAATCAGTTCAATATTGCCAATCTCCAATGCAACGTGAAAGAAGACTTTTGCCGCATTCTGATTTTTATTGTATAGAAGGACATCATCATAAATCCCTTCATATTCAGTATCATAATACAAAGAATAGAATGCTTTATAAACATTTTTACCCCATACCAATGTCGGCAGAATATGTTTATCATCTTTACCAATAGCAATACCTTCCATTTCTTCTATAAGTTTTGGCTGAAATTTTGGAATTTGCATATATCTACATATTCTTTCTTTCAATGAAAAACGTTGAAGTCCATTCTCTTTAGCCCTTTGATATGCGTTTCTGTAATCCTCATCAAGCATAATCTTTTCTTTGATGTCGTCAAAGATTGGTAACAGTGAAGAATTGAGAATTCCAGTCTCTTTGTCAAAAAAGTTATCAATATTTTTTATCATTTCTTGTTTAATACAAACTCTATCAAAACATTCAGGCAAATTACTGTGAAGAAGGAAATAAGGTTTGAAAAGTTCAAGCCAATTACACACAAAAGAGTTTTGTTTTTTTATTGAATCAATAATGTTTTGCGTGTTGTAAAAATCTTTGTCACACAGATTGTTTCCGTTAGTGAGCGTTATCAACCAGTCAACGATTTCATGAGATACATTCTCTAATGTAGAGAACAAGACTTCCGCTTTTGCAGAAAGAGGATTAACAGATTTTTCAGACATAACTATACGTCTCCAAAAGTAAGATTTTTGGACTACTTCAATGTGAAGCAGGGAGTCTTAACAAAGGAAAAGGCAATCTACCTTCTTATCTCCTATATACTTTCAATATAATTCATAATCCAATTAGCTGTCAAGTAAAAAAAATAAAGTATATTACAATCGGAAACATTACCATTCAGCAAAAATACTATTGACAAAGCGATTTCATATCCCATAAGATAAAGCATCAATAACTATAGGAGGTTCTAAATGAAAGCGACAAACAGAAAAACAATTTCCCAGAAAGACAGAGCCTCCGATCTTCGGTAAATCTTCTCTTATTCATAATTACCTGACATCGTGAGACTCATCAATAACATGAACCGTTTTTAAAAACGGTAATTCACTCATTCTCTTATCCGTATATCAAGGACATGCGCTTTGAATATGCGTACAGAGAAACTATCGTCAGGAGTTAGATTGAACACAATTTTGAATACTATTTGGTTAAGCATTTCAGCCGGCAGCGGGCCGGAGGAATGCGCTTATGCCGCGTCTCTTACCGTTCAAGTGATATTGCAGGATGCACAGAATCATAGTCCACAAGATATTACAGTTCGCGTTATCGAAAGCGAGAACGCCCGCGAAAAAGGAAATATCAGGTCGGCCCTGCTCGCCCTCGAAGGATTACATGCAAGAGCGTTTGCCGAATCATGGACAGGGATTGTTCAATGGGTATGGAAGAGTGCTTACCGGCCTCATCACAAACGAAAGAACTGGTTTGTTCAGGTTAAGCCTTATATTGAACCAGCAGAGGGTAATCTCTTTTCTCCGTCTGATGTGCGTTTTGAAACGGCACGCGCAGGCGGTCCCGGAGGTCAGTATGTCAACAAAACAGAAAGCGCCGTCCGTGCCGTTCATGTTCCTACCGGAAAAAGCGCAACTGCAAGGGAAGAACGTTCACAGCTCATGAACAAACGGCTCGCGCTGGCAAAGCTCGCTTCTCTGTTTCATGAGGAACAATTGGACAGAGAAAAAGAATCACGGTCAGCTTTACGTCAGAGCCATTGGGAACTGGAAAGGGGAAATCCCATCAAGGTGTATGATGGGGAAACTATGAAACTGATAAAGGAAAGAAGGACAACAGATGAATAAACCGATTCACATAAAAGGAAAACATAATGAAGCCGTCGTATATGTCAAAGCGCTTGAAACAAGCTGTGAAAACACCATACGGCAATACCTTGATCATCCTGCTTTTGCCGGCACAAAGGTAAGGGTGATGCCCGATGTTCATTTGGGAAAAGGAACGGTTATCGGCTGGACGGCAACGTACAGTTCGTATCTCATACCGTCGATTATCGGGCTGGACATTGGCTGCGGAGTATGTACTTGTAATCTTGGAAAAGGCAAACTGGCTTTTGATAAGCTCGATAGATTCATCCGGAAAAATATCCCATCCGGTCAAGCTGTGCGTCATTCTCCGCATGATAACTTGGAAGAAGTAACCCGCTTTGTTTCCGGAAACTCTGCAAGCAGTGAATTATCCGATACCGTTCGATTCAAGAACACAATACGCAGGCTCTGTGAAAAGCAGAAGAAAAACCCGGAACGTATCTTTGCGTCTCTTGGAACCTTGGGCGGGGGCAATCATTTTATTGAGGTTGATATTGATGAGCATCATAATCGCTGGCTCTTGATTCATTCCGGTTCACGGCAGTTTGGGGCAAACACCGCAGAGTATCACGAGATGATAGCGTTACGGGAAACAGACGCGGAAAACAAGATCAAGTATTTGTCGGGTGAGTATGCGGAGGATTATCTTTCAGACTTGGCGGTAACTCAGTATTATGCGACGGTGAACCGGGCGCTCATGTCCTATGAAATAGCGAAAGGTTTTTTCGGTGTTGATATGTATGAAACCGATTACTTTGATTGTGTACATAACTACGTTGATATTGAGAATCATATCATCCGCAAAGGAGCTATTTCCGCGCAGAAAGGTGAAACGGTTATCATCCCGTTTTCCATGTCAGAAGGAGCGGTGTTGGGTGAAGGGAAAGGAAACCCGAATTGGAATCACTCTGCCCCTCATGGTTCGGGAAGAAAGAAGACTCGTACTGACGCGCGCTTTCTTTCGCTCGATGAATACCGAAAACAGATGAAAGGAATCTGGTCAAGTGTTATATGCAAAGATACGTTGGAAGAAAGTCCTATGGCGTATAAGAAATCCGGCGATGTACTCGACTACATAGGAGACACCCTTGAAATACAGCGGCGTTTAAAACCGCTGTACAATTTTAAGGCTGTTGATTAAAAAAATAGACTAAAGATATAGAGGAAGACTGCCGTTTTTCAGACAGTCTTCCTCCGGCATTTTTTTTAAAATTGCAAAACTAACCCGAATCGTAGGTTCACAATTTTTGTAACAAGCTCGATATTATGTATTCATCAGCGCAATTCAATGAGTGTAACTGATCCAGAAATCTCATTGGCGACAAGAGCCATCGGCTTACCTGTGGGGCTGTCCTTGGCATCAATAATACAAATCCCTTCCGCACCCAGATCGCTTCCGTTTTCAAGACCGCCTTCGCCGTC
>QMCE01001519.1_pt1 | contig 12734 bp, 13 predicted proteins | sample 1821851 | NCBI WGS metagenome assembly QMCE01 (sample SAMN09453174, study PRJNA476694) | Termite gut metagenome, whole genome shotgun sequencing project. | isolation source: worker | host: Odontotermes sp. | place: South Africa:Pretoria | collected 2016-01-28 | reverse complement strand
GCCGCTGTTGCAGTAAGCCGGCTTTTACTCTTGTTGAGCTTTTGGTTGTCATTGCCATCATCGGCGTACTGATAGCCCTTCTTTTGCCCGCCGTCCAAGCCGCACGCGAGGCCGCTCGGCGTATGCAGTGTACAAACCACCTCAAACAAATGAGTTTGGCGGTGCAGAATTTCCATGATACCCATCAGGGTATTCCGCCGATCATCGTCGCGCCGGGCCGAGCCGGTCTTTTTGTGCTCATCTGGCCCTTTTCCGAACAACAGGCCATGTACGATGGCATGATCGCTTCGGGCAAGGCGGACGCCTTGGGTAAAACGGACCTTCTCAAAGAATTGCACGATATGAAGGGTACCGCTAGCGGTAACCTGAAGTCGAGTGGCATCAACACCTGGTATGATTCCTTGACCGACGCCGAAAAAACATCGTTGGCCTCCGTTTCGTTCATGAAATGTCCTTCCCGCCGAAGTGGCGCGGCCATGACCACGTCCACCACGACCCACTGGCGCGGCCCGCAAGCCGACTATGCCGTACCGGTCAACAATGGTCGACATGGAGCGGGGGGAGCAAGTACACGTTCATGGACTTACTCTGCCTACGGAAGGGGAGGTGGAGGGACTTATGGAGACATCATGACCGGCCCCTTCAAAACATCGCGTAACGATTATGCGGAAAACCCCCGCACGATCACCTTTTGGGAAGTGTGCGATACGATGAGCCGCTGGCAGGATGGCACGAGCAATCAACTGATTTTCGGCGAAAAGGCGATGGGGCTTGACAAACTGGGAGAGTGCGAGGCCACCGCTGATTCGGGCGGGACGAATGTTCGAGACGATTGCAGTTATTTGTCGGCCACGGGTGACGGTGCTCATAATGTCCATTATTTTCGCACCTTTGAAGGCACGGGAACGGCGATGTCGCCCAATAACTACGACCGCAGTTCGCGCGGCATTGACCGAATGTCACCGGGGAGTTCGGACCTGCGGGTTGCCAGTTTTGGCAGTTGGCATCCGGGCGTGTGCAATTTTGCGTTGGGTGATGGAGCCGTGCGATCGGTTTCCGCCACCACGCCGGGCCGCACCATGCTTCTCCTGTCGCAGGTCGATGACGGTCAGGCCGTGAGCTTGCCGTAAGTGTTCTGCTCTGTCATTCCCGCGCAGGCGGGAATCTAGAGATTAGATGGCTTTAACCTTTTGCACAGAAAGGTGTTACATGGCCTGCAACAGGTTGAATTTCTCTTGCGTCTAGATTCCCGTTTTCACGGGAATGACGGTTGCCGAAAAGGTCTATCATTCGGGATTTTTATCTTAATCTTCTTCAACTTTTTTTGCAATGAATTTCAAATATATTGTTTTTGGTCTATTTTCTGTGCTCGCTGCGGTGGGGTGCGGCGATGCGATTTCTGTGACCGGCACGGTCAAATTCGCCGATGGTACGCCGCTCACGAGCGGTTATGTCACCTTTGAGAGCGACACGACCAATGTCATCGGCCCTTTGGACAAGGAGGGGCGTTTTTCGCTTTTCCAGTTCAAGCAAGGTGATCGTGTTCCGCCGGGAAATTATCGTGGAGCGATCATGTACGACATCTCTGGCGCGATTAGTAACGATAACAACGCCATGAAAATGACCGATGAGCAGATCACCAAAAAGTATTTGCCGTTTCCGCCTAAGTATTCGGCGTTCAGCACGTCCGGTCTGACACTGACGGTCGAAGCAGGCAAGCCGGTTCCGAAGATGGAAATCGTGCTGGAACCGTAAAAAAACGCTATTTTTTATATTTGTCCAAATGCTGCACGGTGGGCGTTCGCTGCGTCGAGCCGCTCGGCCTGTCGCCGGGGATTTTGGGGCCCACATCGGTTCTCGCAAAAGGATCAAACTGCTTCATGCGGTCCTGCTGCGCGGAAATGTGACCGGGGTGCAGCACGTTGGGCATTTGAACGCAGCCCACGAAACAGAATGCGAGAGTGGAGAACGTGATTCCCAAGATGGCCGTCGTTTTCATATCTGCGTTGATGAGAGCTGCTGATCGGTCTAACTGACGGAGCAACAATACTGATTTCCCGAAAAATCGTCAAGTCCGTTTCCGCCCCGTTGACAGGGGAATAAAATGCGGTATCCTCTCTGGTCTATTCTCATAAGAAAATTTTTCGCACGCCGCCCAAAACGGGCCATCGCTTAGAATCGAACTGTATATTATGCCGACAATCAATCAACTGGTTCGCAAAAACAGAAAACAGCAGGTTTACAAAAGCAAGTCGCCGGTCTTGGAAAAGTGCTCGCAAAAGCGTGGCGTCTGCCTCTTGGTGCGTACTATGCCGCCGAAAAAACCGAACTCGGCTCTGCGAAAAATCACGAGGGTTCGACTTTCCAACGGCAAAGAGGTCACCGTCTATATTCCCGGTGAAGGCCACACGCTTCAAGAACACTCCATTGTGATGGTTCGTGGCGGTCGTGTCCGTGACTTGCCGGGCGTACGTTATCAGGTCATTCGGGGTACGCTCGACTCCACCGGTGTCAACGCCAGAAAGCAAGCCCGAAGCCGGTATGGGGCTAAAAAGAACCAAAAACCGGTTGCCGGGAAGAAAAAATAATGTCAAGGGGGAACAGTGAGCAGGTGGGGTTTCTCAATTCAGTCCTCCACTGTTCTAACTCCTAACTTCTAACTCTTCAGAACAAATGGGCCGCATTACCGCAAGCAGAAAACAACTGAAACCTGATCCCGTTCACCATTCCCTTTTGGCCAGCAAGTTCATCAACTGCCTGATGATGGATGGCAAAAAAACGGCGGCGCAAAAAGTATTTTACGCGGCGTTGGAGATTATCGCCGAGAAAATTACCGACAAACCTTCCATTGAAGTTTTTCACCAAGCTCTCGACAACGTAAAGCCGAACATCGAAGTCCGCTCCAAGCGCGTCGGTGGTGCTTCGTATCAAGTGCCGATGCAGGTTCAGAAAAACAGGCAGCAATCCTTGGCCATTCGTTGGCTTTTGGTGGCGGTTCGCGACAAAAAAGGCCAGTCAACGCATGAAAAATTGGCCACGGAGCTCATCAACGCCTACAACAAAGAGGGGACGGCGATCACCAAGCGTGAAAATGTCCACCGTATGGCCGAGGCGAACAAGGCTTTTGCCCACTTTGCGTGGTAGTTTTGACCGTGGTGTATGCTGCACTGTATAACGCCACGCTGAGCTGCGTTTTGTTGGTGCTTACCTTCGTTGAGATTGCCAGTGCTCCTGCCCCCAGAACACGCCGCATCCAGACGGCAGTGATTGGCCCTGTGTGCTGCTTAGCATCATCGAAATTTTTTGAGACTCGCGGGGAAAGCCGGCGTCCCGGAGCAGGTTTTGCAGCCCCAAACTATCAAGACCCGGTGAGTGGGCTGTGAGCAGAAACAGCACAGGCTGCTCTGAAAGAATCGTCGCAAGCTGGGCCAGCAGTTCCGGCAAATGCTCGGCGATTTTCCACGCTTCGCCGCGAACGCCGTGACCGTAACTCGGCGGGTCGAGCATGACGGCGTCGTAGCGATTTCCACGCCGTATTTCACGCTGCACAAATTTGCGTGCGTCTTCACCAATGAAACGAATCCGCTGGGCCACGCCGGAGAGTTCCGCATTGCGTTTTGCCCAGTCGATCGCGTTTCGGGAAGAATCGACATGCACGGTTTCAACACCAGCCGACTCCAAACCGGCCAGCGCGGCGGCGATGGAGCTGCCGCCCGTGTACGCAAACAGATTCAGGACACGGATTGGCCTGCGTTCTGGCCGCTGTGCGTCTTTGATCTGTTCCGCGATCCACGGCCAATTCTGTCGCTGTTCGGGAAAAACGCCGAGGTGACCAAAGGGCGTTCCTCGTAATTCAAGCCGCATGGCCCCGAAATCAACAATCCACGGCGAAGGCGTTTCGGGCAACCACCGGCCCCGTTCAGAATTACTGCGGTGGGCCTCGGTGATAAATCGGTAATTTGCCTTCAACCAGAGCTGGGGCGAAGTTTTGTGCCGATTTTCCGCTGCTGGACAAGGACGGTCAATGATTTTTGTGCCGAACCGTTCCAGTCGACGGCCCTCACCGAAATCGAGTAGTTCGTAATTGTCCATCGAACATTTCTATTCAATAATACTGACACGGTATACACACCGTTCCCGTCGCATTGGACGGCTTGGCCCAGGTGACCGTCTGCGAGCTGCTGGACAGCACGGCCCCAGCCGGTTTGTTGGCCGATTCCCAGGGCCGGTTCGTGTAGGCGGCAGTACTTCCGTAACTTTTGATGCTGCCCGTGTTCGGATTCTTGGCCGTCGCATTCCGGGGCGAGCCGATTCTGCCGTAAGTGGTTCCCAGCGACGACTGCGTGATCTGCGGCCCATTCAAACGCACGTCCTGACCAGGCCGATACGATCCCGACGCACCGGTGGATCGCATGAACACGGCACTCTGCACGCCGTAGTACATCGAGTGCATTTTCGGATTTGTCCGAGCGGACGACAAAACGCCACCCTGCGTTGGAGCACGGCCCGTTGCCGGTGCTCGATAAGCCTGCGTTTGCGTGGAGGAAAACTGGGGAAAAGGAGAAATCGCACTCATGTTTTCCCTATCGGCGATTCACCGGTTGCGCGTTTTATCTCCTTTTTTCGCAACTCTTTCCGCCGATTGAACGGGTTGTATGGCTTGGCAACGGTCAAAAAATATCACAGTTCCGCATAGCAGCCCAAAAATTCAAACTGATCCGTGCCGTTTTCCAAAAGAGAAAAAAGTTTCTTCACCGTGTCGTCATACACCGAAAGATCAAGATCGAAATAGAACATGAACTCGAAATCGCGATCCGGGATGGGCCGGCTTTCCAATTTGGTCAGATTGATGCCGAGCGTGGAAAATTTCGTCATCAAATGATACAGCGAGCCGGGCCGGTGCGGAATTTTCATCACCAAACTGATTCGCCGCGCACCGGGATAAATTTCCAGCTTTTTGGAGATGCAAATGAAGCGGGTGTAATTATTGCCGTGGTTTTGGATATTGTCGTCCAAAATATCCAGTCCGTAAAGCTCCGCACAGTTCGTCGAGGCAATGGCGGCAATGTCATCGCGCGGCGATTCGGCAACGAATTTCGCCGCCAGAGCCGTGTTCTCATAGACTTGGATTTCGTACTTTTTGTCTTTGAGAAACTGACTGCACTGGGCCAGCGCCTGCTCATGCGAATACACGACTTTCACGTTGGCACTCTTGACGCCGGGCTTGACCAACAGGGCATGATTGATTTTCAGTTTGACGCTGTGAACGATGTAGAAATGATACTTGCGCATCAAATCGTAGATGTTCGTTACAGAACCGTGTAAGCTGTTTTCGACTGGCAAAATACCATAACGGCAGAGTCCTTGATCGACGGCTCCGAAAACCCCGTCAAAGCTGTTAAAATAGAGGATGTTGGGTCGGCGAAAGAGTTTTTCGCAGGCAAACGTCGAGTTCGCTCCTTCCGTGCCCTGACAGGCGACTTCGGCACTTTGCGGAAACAACTGTGGCGTCGTTTCCAAAGCCTGCGCGATGTCCTCGGCAGTTTTGGAACTGCGGTTCGTTAAAACGATCTGGTGCGAACGGGAAATGTCGAAGATGGTGGAGAACAGCAAGTTGATCGCGTCGGCGGACACGCCCGCGTGCGCTTTGGTCAGCCGACCAATGATTTCGCGTTCCCGCATCGGCTTGAGGATCGACGCATTGGTTTTCGCTTTCACCTTGGCCACGGATTCGACGAGTTTGAGACGCCGTTCAAAAAGCTGAGCAATTTCGTCGTCAATTTTGTCTGTTTCGCTACGGATTCCTTCGAGGTCCATGAGATGCAATGGGAATGTGCCTTGATCAAAAAAGTACGCTACGAGCCGCAGTCTTGTGACCGCAGGCCTGCCCAGTGTATCACGAGGTCTGCATTCATGGAATACACTGTTCCATGTTACGCCGAAACGCCCAAAGCCCTCGTGGGATCCATGGGGCCAGCCGGCGGTGGTTCAATACCGGAATCGCACGACGATTTCTGCATCCGTGCGTAGTTCCGTGCCTCCAAGTCCAAAATTTTCTTGAGACGGTGGGCATGGTGCGCGCCCGCAAAAGGCGTGTTCAACCACCGTTCGACAATTTGCCAACTGGAATACTCGCCCAGCATATCACCGGCCAAGCAGAGCACGTTGGAATCGTTGTGCCTCCGCGCCAATTCCGCCACCACTTCGTTACTACAGGGCGCAGCACGCACGCCGGGAAACTTGTTCGCGACGATGCACATGCCAATGCCCGTGCCGCAGATAAGAATGCCACAGTCATACGTTCCTGCCCCAACTCCCTGGGCGACCTTGATACCAATGTCTGGATAATCTATGGCAACCGAATCAAAATTATGCAGTTGGGTTAAGGAATGCTCAGTATGTTCACGGATGTATTCCGCAACCCTACAGTATATTTCCTTGCCTCGATGATCGCTTCCCAGTATGATGTGCATGGCTCACCTCCGTTGCAGGGCGGCCTGCTTCCGCCCTTTTTAGTCCACAGTTGACGCTGTTCCTACAGACTGTTGCCTGATAATATACCAGATTGTCGGCTTTTGGCAACGCCACTCCTGATAATAATTTAACTAAAATCAAAAGAAAGCCGCAACTTTCGCGCCACAATATACAAGAAAGCCAGAAAAATGTGGCAACGGACTATCGAGTGCCACGTTTTCCACCGTCCAGACGAACGTCGATACCGTCAACAAAACGCGACATGTCCGATGAGAGATACAGTACAAAGTCGGCAATTTCCTCCGGAGTTCCCCAGCGATTTTGGAGAGAATCGCTACAAACCGCCGATTCCCATTTTTCGGAAGTCCTTTGTCCCCAGCGAGTTCTAATCCACCCAAGGGAGAGACAGCGAACCTGCACGGAGGGGGCCAACTGCTCGGCCAGCGAGCGGCTAAAGCCCAATAATGCCCCTTTGGCAGCACCGTAGAGTTGGGCGGATTCGCTGTTCCAACCGAAGTGAACACCATTCCAAGAAAAAAAGACAATAGTGCCACTTTTTTTTTCCAACATGCGAAATCCAACATCGCGCGACATTTGGACTGCTGCAAAAACATCCACTTCGAAAATTTGCCGCATTTTTTTGCAGAAGGACTCGCTGGAAATTTCGGGCATCATCAAATCCAGTCCTGCCGCATTAACCCAAACATCCACGCTTGCGCAGAGGTTATAGACGGCCAGCACGAAACGCTGAGTTTCGCTCGGAGAGGAAAAATCCGCCTGCAACATGTCCGCCTGTCCGCCGAAAGCGTGGATTTCGCGGACCAATTCGGCCACGCTTTCGACGTTGGTGTTGGCATGAACGATTACCCGCGCGCCGGACTGGGCAAAACGCAACGCCGTCTGCCGACCGATGCCGCCGGACGCGCCGGTGACCACCACGGTTTGGTCGTCACAATGAAAGTCAGCACAATTGGGCATGAATGATTGACGAAGGGGGGAAAATATTAACTTTCATCGGGAATGGCCGGTGTGGTGGGCCGGAGCGGTTTGAGAGGCCTGAGTTTTTCCACGTTTATTGGCACGCTGTGGGATATGCTGGGTTCCGTCTGGAAAGGGTTCTCCGGCTCACGTTTTTCCTCCTGACTGGCCAGCGGTTGCAGATTCTCGACGCCAAAAAAGTAGGGCAGCAATTCGTCCTTCATGGCGACGCTGGAAACGCTCTGCGGCTTGTCGGCAAAATCAATCCGTGGTCGCTTGGGGGTGGGCGGCGGCGTGGTAAGCGGATGAATAGGCTCGAACCTGGCCGTCACATGCAGCAGCTTTTGCTCCGGTTGCTGGGTGACCGTATCCTTCTTTATGTCTTTCGGCAAATCCGGTGCTGGGAATGTTTGCGAGTATTTTGCGTTGCCCTGATCCGAGATTGCTTCCGGTATATCGTATGCGTTTTGTTTTTTCTGAAGATCGCCCTTCAACGCTTTACGATTCAGGGCTTGTCGGTGCGACGAAACTGGGATTTTCAAATGGCTTGAGTCTAACGCTGTCGCCGTCAAGGACGCTGGAATGCTGGCAGGGACACCGTCAGGGCTGCCGTGTGGCACGCTGGGCGGCGTGGTCGGAACCGTATAAGGCAGCGGGGCCACGAGCAGCGGACGATCCAGTATGGCAAAATAGGGTTGTTCGCCGGCGGGTTTCCAGAAAACCAGCGCGATGGCCGAGCCGATCAAGAGCAGGGTGGCTGCGGCAAAAATTTTGGTCGGAACGCCGAGAGCAGGCGGCGTTGAGCAGACCAACGCGACTCTGGACGGCGCAACAACACGCGCTCCCGTGTCGGGATTTTTGGGGGGGATGGGGGATGGCATGGTTCTATCCTCTAAGTAGATCGAAACCGTACAAAGGAGTATAGAACATTCTACGTGGCACGCTGAAATTATTTTTCCAAAAGTGGCACGATTTTTCTTGTTTATTTGGGACGGAATGAATACAATCGGAAAAAAGGAATCATTTTACCGGCTCTGGAATTTCTGGCCGAACGAGCCGTCATTTTCGCAGTGGGCCGTGCGCGTGGCGGTTTTTTGCAGTTACAGCCCCGTTTTGGCACTGGGCCTCTGCGGAGCTGTCGGAACGTGGCGTCAAGGTTTCGCCGTCCGGCTTCTTTGGATACCGGCTCTATACATCACGGCCCTGCACATCATTTTTGTCAGTTCCATTCGCTACAGGGCACCGGCCATGATCTGTTTCGCGATTTTGGCGGCTTGGATCATTTGCCATATTGCAGGACAACGCAAAATCGGTTAGCATAGTCGGAATCCATTTTTTGTCGTCAGATCGCTGTCTGAAGAGGGACAGCACGCGGACGAATTCCCCCATTCTGCGTTTCCAACGTGCTTTTCCTTCTACTCGGTATACTCGTTTGTATCTGTTTCTGCGTTGACAAGGCGTTGGGTCTTGCCGCGCTGAACGTGCCGAAACGGCGGAAACGATGCGGGACGGAAATGGACATCTTCGTTTTTCCAACCGACATCGTTTTTGTTATACGGGGCGACCGTTATGCCATATTCTCAACTGACGGGGGTCATCCTCCTCACGGCACTGTGCTCTATCGCCGTGTCCTATGTGTTAATCCGTTTATTCGACTCACTGCGGCGAGCGAACGCTCAGACCGAGGCCCAGGAAATCCTACGCCGTGCCGAATTGGACGCCGAAAACAAGACCAAAGAGGCCGAACTGATTGCCAAAGAAAAGGCGATTCAAGTCAAAGAAGCCACGGAAAACGAGTTTCGCAAAACCCGGCAGGAATTGCACGAGCGAGAACGCTCGCTGGATAAACGCCAAGACTTGCTCGACAAACAGGCCGAAGATCAGCGCAAGCAGGAGAAATTGGTCGAAAATACGCAGCAAAAACTCGCGGATCGGCTTGCGGACACGAATCGCCGCCACGAGGAATTGTTGAAACTGATTGAAAAAGAGCGTCTGACATTACATGAGTTTGCCGGTCTGAGTAAATCAGAAGCGACGGAAAAATTGCTCACATTGCTGGAAAAAGAACTCCATGAAGAAGCGGGCGCGATCATTCAGCAACACGAAAAGCATCTCAATGACCGCTGTGAAATAATCACGCGGAACATTTTGCTCAGTGCCATGCAGCGTTACGCCGCTCCGCACACGGCGGCCTCGACGACGAGTACCGTCGATATTCCGAACGATGAGATGAAAGGTCGGATCATTGGGCGTGAAGGCCGGAACATCCGAGCGTTTGAAAAGGCGACCGGCGTGGACATCATCATCGACGACACGCCCGGCGTAGTCATTGTCAGCGGCTTTGACCCGGTGCGGCGGGAAGTCGCGCGGCTGGCCCTGAATCGTTTGATCGCCGATGGCCGCATTCATCCGGCTCGGATTGAAGAAATCGTCAACGAAACCAATCAAGAGATACAGGCCCACATTCAAAAGGCTGGCACGGAGGCGGCCCACGAGGTGGAATTGTTCGATCTGAATGAGCGGCTCATTCCCCTGCTGGGCCGACTGTACTTTCGCACGAGTTACAGTCAAAACGTGCTCCGCCATGCCGTGGAAGTCGCTTTTTTATCCGGCATGATTGCCGTCGAACTGGGCTTGAACGAAAAATTGGCTTGCCGCTGCGGTTTGCTGCATGACATCGGCAAGGCCGTGGACCACGAGATCGAAGGCGGACATCCGAAAATCGGAGCCGACCTGCTGAAACGGTACGGCGAGCCGTTTGAAGTTATTCAGGCCGCTCTGGGCCATCACGACGATCCGCGAGTCGAGAATCCGTACACAATTATCGTGGCGGCGGCGGATGCGTGCAGTGCTTCTCGGCCCGGTGCGCGGCGCGAATCGCTGGAGCACTACGTGAAACGCATGGAGGAATTGGAGACGATTGCAAATGAATTTCCGGGCGTGGAGCAAGCGTTTGCCGTGCAGGCGGGCCGGGAAATGCGCGTGATGCTCAATGCCGGCCAATCGACGGACGAAGCGGCGGCCAAAGTTTGCCGTGACATTGCACGTACCTTGACGGAGCGGGTTCAATTTCCGGGCGAAATTAAAGTGACGGTGATTCGCGAAACACGTTTTACCGAAGTGGCAAAGTAGGATTCGCATGATATTCTTTTTTTCCGCCGGCGAACCCAGCGGCGACATTCACGCGGCGGAGCTGATGGAAAAAATCCGCGAACATCGACCGGACGCCGTTTTTACCGGCTTCGGCGGGCCACGCATGGAAGCGGCGGGTTGCACGCTGCTGCACGACATGACCCAGATGGCCGTCATGTGGGTTTTTCAAGTCATTTCTCGTTACATGACTTTTCGCAGACTGGTTGGCGAGGCGAAACGATATTTTCGCACCAACAAAGTGGACGCCGTCGTCTTGGTCGATTATCCCGGCTTCAATTGGCACATCGCCAAGGCCGCTAAGGCACGGGGTATTCCGGTGTACTATTTCATGCCGCCGCAAATCTGGGCCTGGGCGCAGTGGCGTGTCAAAAAAATGCGCAAAAATGTCGACGTGGTGCTCTGTGCTTTGCCGTTCGAGTACCGCTGGCTCAAGCAGCGCGGCTGCAACTGCGTTTACATCGGCCATCCGTTTTTTGAAGAGATTCGCACCAAAAAATCCGACGCCGAATTTTTGGAACAAATTTACTCGCAGCTCAGCGACGGCCCCATTTTGACTATTTTGCCCGGCTCACGCAATCAGGAAGTTACAAAAAATATCGACGACTTGCTCAAGACCGTGGAGCAAGTTTGCTTTTGGCAACGCCGTGTTCGTCCCGTCATCGCGGCCTTCAGCGTGGAGCAGGCTTCTTATATTCAAGAACGAATTCAAGAGCGACAACAAAAGACGCAGAGTGATGTCCTTTCGATTCCCGTGTTCGCAGGCCGAACCACGGAATTGATTCGCGCCGCCGACTGCTGCTTGGCCGTTTCGGGCAGCGTGTCACTGGAACTGTTGGCCTGTAACAAACCCACGGTCATTTATTATCGTGTAGGCCGGTTGGCCCACTGGATTCAACGCTGTTTTCGCCGCGTTCGTTACATTACGCTGGTCAACTTGCTGGCCGCCGACCGGTCGCAAGAGCGGCGTTCGCCGATTTTTTACGACGATTCCGTTCGCATCATTCCCGCCGTGCCGGACGCCTCGGATCGGGGACGTATGCTTTTCCCGGAATTCTTGACAGCCAAAAACCGCGCCCAAGAGGCCGCCGTGCCGTTGATTCATTGGTTTTCCGAACCGTCAAGTTTGGCGCAACAAAAACGCCGTCTGGACGATTTACTGCGTGAAGTGGATCAGATTGAATCACCACTGGAACGCGCGGCGATGGTACTGATAAAAACTCGTTAGCATCGCCGCTGTACTCGTAGCGTTTTGTTTTCTCGAAGCACCGCCCTTCAACCCTGCGGCCAGTGTTTGTCCAACGCTGGGGGCTACGCAACATGACGTTTCGGGGATTTTCAAACGGCTTGAGTATAACACCATCAATGCCAACACTGCATTTCTCTTACATGTTCAACACGCCTCCGACTCCTTACGATCTCTCGTTTCGCTTTCTTGGTTTTCCCATTCGCGTGCATCCGCTTTTCTGGATTATTTTCCTGCTGCTCGGTGCTCGCGGCGAGATTCCCGGCGGCAATCTTTCGCTTTGGCTTGTCGATCTTTCGCTTTGGATCGCCGCCGCGTTCATTTCCATTCTCGTGCATGAACTCGGCCACGCTCTCGTGTTTCGGCATGTTTATCATGTGCCCTCCAGCATCACACTGCACGGCTTCGGCGGCGCGACCATGCCGTATTATCCGCATCGAAGAAAGCCCGGCCTCGTGGGGCTGCTGTGCGAAGTCTTTCTCTCCGCCGCCGGACCGCTGGCCGAATTCGCGTTGGCGTTTCTGTTGCTCATCTTTCTCGGCCTGCTCCACGTATCGGGCAACTTCAGTGTTTTCACGGACGCAACGATTCTGGACATGGCGCGTCCTCAATCGATTGTGGTCGTCTTCATGCTCTACACGTCGTTGATTTCGATAATCTGGGGCGTGTTTAATCTTTTGCCGATCTATCCGATGGATGGGGGACATATTGCACGAGAACTTTTTGCCTATGTTTCGCCGCATCACGGCGTGGGCAATTCACTCGTGCTTTCGTTGGTGCTCTCGGTCGTACTGGCCTTGCTCGGATTGATGGCGGGCCAAATTTTCATCACTCTTCTCTTTGTCTACTTTGCGTATCAAAATTACATCGAGTTCAACTTCCGTCC
>QMCE01001518.1_pt1 | contig 12739 bp, 10 predicted proteins | sample 1821851 | NCBI WGS metagenome assembly QMCE01 (sample SAMN09453174, study PRJNA476694) | Termite gut metagenome, whole genome shotgun sequencing project. | isolation source: worker | host: Odontotermes sp. | place: South Africa:Pretoria | collected 2016-01-28 | reverse complement strand
CGCCTCACAGCAAAGCCCTTTCCCGCCCGAAAGCGCCCAAAGCTCCTCGCAAATATGCGGCGCAAACGGCGACAGCAGGCGCAGCAGCGTCTTTACATCGCCCCGTGTGCAGCCCTTCTCCATCACCGACAAAAGCGACATCATCGCGGCGATGGCGGTGTTGAACTTCAGCGCCTCGATATCCTCCGTCACCTTTTGGATCGTCTGATGCAGCTTAATCTCCAACTCCGGCGTAACGCTCTCGTCCCCCGAAGCGCCGTGCGCGACAGACCAAACGCGCTCCAAAAAGCGGCGGCAGCCTTTAATCGCTTTATCCGACCACTGGCAGCCCTTCTCAAAGTCGCCGATAAACAGAATCGTCAGCCGCAGCGTATCGGCTCCGTAATCCCGCACCACTTCATCGGGATCCATGCCGTTGTTCTTCGTCTTCGAGATTTTTGTGCCGTCGGAACCCAGGATAAACCCGTGACTTGTGCGTTTTTTATACGGCTCCGGCTCCTCGCAAACGCCAATGTCGTATAAAAACTTATGCCAAAACCGGCTGTACAGCAGATGAAGCGTCGTATGCTCCATCCCGCCGTTATACCAGTCAACGGGCATCCAACGTTTCAGCGACTCTTTGGATGCCAGCTCTTTGTCGTTGTTCGGGTCGGTATAGCGCAGAAAATACCACGATGAACCCGCCCATTGCGGCATTGTGTCGGTTTCGCGCTTCGCGGGAGCTCCGCACTTGGGGCAGGGCGTGTTGACCCAGTCGGTAATTGCGGCCAGCGGCGATTCGCCCGTTTCGGTCGGTTTATAGTTTTGCACGTCGGGCAACCGCAGCGGAAGCTGATCCTCCGGCAGCGGCACCATCCCGCATTCGGGGCAGTGAACAATCGGGATCGGCTCGCCCCAATAGCGCTGCCGGGCAAACACCCAGTCGCGCAGCTTAAAGCGCACCTTCGGCTCGCCAAGACCTTTTTCTAAAAGCCATTCGGCCATCTTTTTCTTCGCCTCGGCGACCTCCAGCCCGTCTAAGAAGCCGGAGTTCACCAAGACCCCCGTTTCGGTGTCGGTAAACGCCTCTTTCGTCACGTCGCCTCCGGCAACGACCTCCACGATCGGCAGCCCGAACGCCCGCGCAAACTCCCAGTCGCGGGTATCGTGCCCCGGTACCGCCATGATCGCGCCGGTGCCGTAGCTCATCAGCACGTAATCGGACGCGAAAACCGGAATCTCTTTGCCTGTCGCGGGGTTTACGGCGGTGATTCCCTCAAGGCGCACGCCCGTCTTATCTTTCGCCAGTTCGGTACGCTCAAAATCGCTTTTACGCGCCGCCGCCTTGCGGTATTCGTCCATCTCGGCGGCGTTTTCGGCGCGTTCGGCCAGCGGATGCTCGGGAGATATAACCATATACGTCGCACCGAACAGCGTATCTGCCCGGGTGGTGTATACCCGCAACCCCTGTATAGACTCTCCCGAAGCGGAGATGACAGGGAAGGTAATCTCCGCGCCCTCACTGCGCCCGATCCAGTTTTTCTGCTGCGCCGCCACGCGGGACGGATAGTCGCAGAGGTCAAGGTCGTCCAGCAGCCGCTGGGCGTACTCGGTAATCTTCAGCATCCACTGACTCTTGTCCCGCCGCTCCGCGGGAGTATCACACCGCTCGCAAAGCCCGCCGATAACCTCTTCGTTCGCCAGAACGCACTTACATGAAGGACACCAATTGACCGGCATGTTGGACTTATACGCAAGCCCCTTTTCAAAGAACTTGAGGAAGATCCACTGCGTCCACTTATAATACGCCGGGTCGGTTGTATTGACCTCCCGAGTGTCGTCGAACGAGTACCCAAGCCGCCGGATCTGTCCCCGGAAATGCGCGACATTATTTTTAACCACCTCGGCGGGATGGATATTGTTTTTAATCGCGTAGTTTTCGGCGGGCAGCCCGAACGCGTCCCAGCCGATCGGGAACAGGACGTTATAGCCCTGCATACGCCGTGCGCGCGCCATCACGTCCATGCCGGTATACGGGCGGGGATGCCCGATGTGCAGCCCGACGCCGGACGGATAAGGAAACTCAATCAGGCAGTAAAAATTATTCAGCCCCGCCGCATCCGAGGCGCGGAAGCAGCCGCTGTCCAGCCAGGTTTTCTGCCACTTGGGTTCTATGCTTTTCGGGTCATACATCATTCTTAAACCCTCCCGTTCCGGCTTGCGATACCGCGCCGGAGACGTCTGCCCACTCATCCTCGTTATATTGTTTCGCGTCGGCCCATAAGCGTTCGATCGAATAAAAATCCCGCGCCTCTTTCAACAGCAGATGGGCGACGACCGAACCATAATCCAGCAGCAGCCAACTGCCGCCGCTCCGCCCTTCAATGTTGCGGGGCAGAACGTCTTGCTTCTTCAGAACAAACTCCACTTCTTCGGCAAGGGTTTTCAGATGCGTCACCGACGTGCCGGTGGCGATCACGAAAAAGTCGGCCAGAGCCGTAAGATCGGTGACCCCCAGCAAGCGAATGTCCGCCGCCTTTTTGCCGCTTAAAATTTGCGCGATTTTTTTTGCCAGTTCTTTCGGTTCCATGCGCTCCCTCGCTTCATTTCTTATTTTTCATTCAGTGTTGTATGCTCCACCAATTCTTCCCTTATCGGTATGCCGAACGGGTTGATTGTTTCGTTGATCATTGTCAGCGCTTCCTCTGAAACCACCATCTCATACGCGCCGCCCTCCACTTCGGCGGGATTATTGATCGATTTCGTTGGAAGGGTGGAAAATTTTACATTATCCATCCCGATTTTTTGAATTTGCTCGGCAAACCACAGCAGATTACCCCAGTCTATGTCGCTTTTCACATTCTCTTTCGCGATGTCAATGTATTCGCCGATTTTCCCCCAATTGGAGAGGGCTTTTTTTCCGACCGCGGCCAGAAGTTTTTGCTGTGTCTCCATCCGTCCATAATCATCGTAACCCGTCTTGTCGATGGGATTATACCGAAACCGCACCAACTGCAGCGCCTCATCGGCGTTCAGATGCTGCTGACCTTTCTGGAGGTTGATCCCCTCGCCCGGCACATACATCCGCATCGGCACATAGAAATCTACGCCGTCCACGGCTTGAATCAATCGCCTAAACCCTCTGTAATCAACCGCCGCCGCGTACTCCGGCTGATAACCAATCAGCGTGGCGATCTCTTTTTTCAAATTCGGGAATCCCCGGTCTTCTTCATCAATGCCGCTTCGCTGCGAGTACGCGCCGTTAATCTTTTTGATCGAACGTGAAGCGCTAATAATCACCGTGTCGCGGGGGATCGAGAGCATATGGCATGTTCCCGCCTTTGTGTCGAGCGTCGCGACCATCAGTGTATCGGTCAAGCCCTCGTTTGACCCGGCGAGCAGAAATGTATACACGCCCTCGCGCTTGACATAACCCTGTTCGGGAGATGGAGACGGTACCGCGCCGGACGGGGTGGGCAGCGAGGATGCGCCGGACGGCGGCGGCGTATTGGCGGGAGTAGGAAGGTTGACCTGTATGCCGTTACTGCTGCCCGGCGGACGAACCCATAAACGAAGCGCCAGCAGCAGTCCCATCACAATTGTCATAAGCGCCGCTGTCGCAATTATTGCAATTTTAACGCCCAAACGGCGTCGCCTCCACCAAGCGGGAAAGTTAAATGATTTACTTTCTGCCCGCTCAGGCGCATTTCCGTTCTTTATCTCCTCATTAGCACGCGTCCCTACCCGTTTGCCTGAGTAGGAACGTTTTAAAAATGCCATAACCTCACTTACTTTCTTTCTATCCAGTTGACGGCTTCAATCGTATTTTTATCCGCGATTTTCCCCTTTATAAATTCCAAAGACAGGCGCAGACTCATGTTAAGCGCTCGGTCAAGATTTATAAACAGTTCTTCGCGCACTTCTTTCAGCTCCGAAAATCCTGTCCGGCAAGGCTCTGCCCAATCGGCTAGGTAGAGGATTTTTTCTAAAAGCGTCATGCCCGCCCGCCCTGTCGCGTGCCAGCGGACTGCTGAGACAATGCCGCTATTATACCCCAAATTCGCGGCAAAAGCCGCCCCAGTTATCGCATGGTATACATTGGGAACCGTATCTTCCCATATAACGGGCAGTATACCATATTCCTTCATCAATTTCAACTGGTCGGGCGCTTCTTTTGTCATATCGTGCAGAAGCGCGGCGATTCGCGCCTCCGTTTCGTCGACGTTCCACCGCTGCGCAAGGCAGGCGGCTGTCGCCTCGACTCCCAATGTATGTAACACGCGGCGCGGCGACAACTTTTCCCGCAGCAGCTCGCGAAGCTCCTCAAGACTTGGCGTACCCATACAACCCCTCCCTTCGGATATACGCGAACACTTCCGGCGGAAGCAGCTCCTCCCCTCCGCCCGCGGTCAAACGGGTGCGCGCCTCAGTGCTGGAAACCGGTGTCCTGGGAAATACATAGGGTTCGCAGAGTTTTTTTAATTCCTCGGCTCTGTACCACGATTCGAATGTCTCCCACATATCGCGCCCCATCAACAGAAACAGTTTATCCGGCTTTCTCTCCTCCAGCAGCATACACACCGTATCGTAAGTATACCGCGCGCCGCCGCGCAGCTCAATGTCGCTCACTTCCGCACCGGGTAACCCCCGAACTGCTAAAAGGCTCATCGCGAGGCGGTGGAGCACCGAAGGCGTCCCCTCCGGCAGGGTTTTATGCGGTGGATTCCCGGAGGGCATCCAAATTAGCGCATCCAGACGCAGGGCATCAATCGCTTCCCGCGCCGCGTTAACGTGTCCCACATGCGGCGGGTTGAAGCTGCCGCCGTATAAGCCCAGCGTCATCACAGCTTCTTAAGCAGAGCGCGGATCGCTTTTCCGCGGTGCGACACCGCGTTCTTTTCTTCCGCCGTCAGTTCCGCCATCGTGCGCCCTGTCTCCGGCAGGAAAAAAACAGGGTCGTAGCCAAACCCGTTTTTCCCGCGCGCCTCAAGCGTGATTTCGCCTTCGCAAACCCCTTCGGCGGTCACTTCCCGCCCGTCGGGGTACACCAGCGCCACGGCGGTGACAAACCGCGCCATGCGGTTCTTTTGCCCGCGCATTCTTTCCAGCAGAACCGTCTTTCGCAGTCCCGGCTCGGCAAAGCGCGCCGAGCGCACCCCCGGTTCGCCGTTCAGCGCGTCTACGCACAAGCCGGAATCGTCGGCAATTGCGGGTATCCCCGTTTCGGCGCAGACCGCCCGAGCCTTAATCAAGGCGTTTTCCAAAAACGTCTCTCCCGTTTCTTCCGTCTTACTTACAACGCCGCACTCTTCCGGCGTCTTAACATGAAACCCCTCCAAGAGACATGCGAACTCCTGTACTTTACCCGGATTGCCGGTCGCGATTACGACGGTCATACAATCGCCTCAATAAACGCTTTCGGGTCAAACGGGGCAAAGTCGCCGATTTGCTCGCCGACGCCCACCCACTTCACCGGCACGCCCGTCTCGCGGGCAACGGCCAGCACGACACCGCCTTTCGCGGTGCCGTCCAGCTTGGTCAGGATTATGCCGGTCAGCCCGGCGGCGGCGGCAAACTCCTTGACTTGCAAAAGCCCGTTCTGCCCGGTGGTCGCGTCCAGCGCGAGCAGCGTCTCGCGGGAGGAATCCGGCAGTTCGCGGTCAAGCACGCGGCTGATCTTGTTCAGCTCGTTCATCAGGTTCTGCTTGTTTTGCAGCCGTCCCGCCGTGTCGCACAGCACAACGTCTATTCCGCGCGCCCGTGCGGCGTTCACGGCGTCGAAGAGTACGCTCGCCGGGTCGGCGCCCTCCTGCTGTCGCACGATACCCACCCCGGCTCTGCCCGCCCATATTTCCAATTGCTCCGCTGCGGCGGCGCGGAAGGTGTCGGCGGCGCAGAGCAGCACCTTTTTCCCCTCACCGGCCAGAAGCGCGGCCAGTTTACCGGTACTGGTCGTTTTGCCCGCGCCGTTCACGCCGATCATCAACACGACAGACGGACGGGATTCCAGATTCATCTCGCGGCTTCCCGCGCCCTCCAAAAGCTCCGTAAGCTGTGTCCGCAGGGAGGTGCGCGCGTCCTGCCGCAATTTGATCCCCTCTTTTTTACAGCGCGTCCGCAGACCCTCCACGATTTCCGAAGCCAGCATGGCTCCCGTATCGGAGAGAATCAGCGATTCCTCCAACTCGTCGTAAAAATCGTCGTCCACCTTTTCGCCCTCGACAAACAACCCGCCGAGTTTGCCTTTTAATTTATCGAAGAATCCCATGTTATACCTCTCCCGAGTAAATTTTATAGGGGCGATTCGCAATCGCCCGCAACGTTTGCGGTGTCTTGCGTTCACGGGCGGGATGACCCCGCCCCTACGGGCACACGGGCGATCTGTAGGGGCGGCGTTCTGCCGCCCGCCGTTCCTCAGCGTCCATCAATCCGCATCCTCCACCTGATCGAGCCGCAGCGAGATGACTTTACTGACGCCCGGTTCCTGCGCCGTAACGCCATACAGCATCTCCGCCTGCTCCATCGTGCCGCGGCGGTGCGTAACGACGATATACTGCGTGTTTTGCGAAAGCCGCCGCAGGTAGGCCGCGAAGCGCCCGACGTTCACGTCATCGAGATCGTGGTCGATCTCGTCCAGCACGCAGAACGGCGCGGGGCGCACCTTGAAGATGGCGAAATACAACGCGATGGCGGACAGAGACTGCTCCCCGCCCGACAGAAGGGAGATGGAGCGCAGTTTCTTCCCCGGCGGCTGCGCCTTGATTTCAACGCCGCTCTCCAGTATGTCCACGCCGTCGTCCAACTCCAGCGCGGCCTCGCCGCCGCCAAAAATCTCCACAAACGTTTCGGAGAATTTTTGCGCAATCAGCGCGAAGCGTTCCGCGAACTGCGTCCGCATTTCCCCGGTAATACGTTCGATAATCCCATCCAGTTCGTTTTTTGACTTTTCCGCGTCGCTTTTCTGCTCGGTCAGATAGCGGTATCGTTCTCCGACGCTTTCATACGCCTCAATCGCCCCCACGTTGACGTTGCCCAGCGCGGCGATTTCCCGTTTCAGCTCGGCGGCGCGGCGTTGTGTGCGCGACACGCTCTCCATCGGGGTACGCGTCTCCTGCGCTTTGGTAACGGTCAGCTCATATTGCTCCCAAAGGCGCGAGACAAGCGCGTCCTCCTCCTTCTGCGTGGTTAGTAAACTGTTTTCCAGCTTATCGGCGGCGCGGGAGAGCGCCATATTCTGCTCCGCGCTGTCTTTCACACGTCGGTTAGCCGCAACGCGTTCGCCCTCCAGCTTCCGCTGACGCTCCACCGCTTTCTCTATTTCAGCGCGGCTTTCGGCGATCAGCGCGGTTATCTCCTCAATCTCTTTTTGTGTCTCTCCGCAGCGTTCCCGCAGCGTCTCGGCGCGGAGGCGGTAATCCTCCAGCGCGGCGGCGCGGGTGTCGGCATCCATCGAGAGGTCGCGGAACCGTTCGTCGTACTCCAAAAGACTTTTTTGTACATTCTCCCGTTCCGTTTGCAGAGCCGCGATGCGCTCCCGCAGTAAAGACTGCTTCTCCTGCATTTTTCCGCGCGAAGTATCCAGCAACTCAAACCCCTCGGCGAACGAGGCGATCTCTTCTTCCAACTTCGCGGCGGCGGCCGTATGTTCCAGAATCTTTTCGTTCTCGCTCCGGCTCTCGCCGTCGATGTTCTCAAGCGTCCGCCCGATTTCTTCCAGTTCGGTTTCGGAAAGCCCTCCGGCGTCCTCCAGATTTTTTAATAGCGCCGCGCGGTGCCTCTCCTCGGCGGTCAGCGCGTTTACGTCGTCTTTGGCTTGCGACCGCTCGCCCTCGGCAACGTCGAGGTCATACCGCGCCGCGTTGAAGGATCGCTCAGCGTCCTCAAACTTCTTTCCCGCTTCGGCGGCTTCGGCATTCAACGCGGACACTTCTTCATCTAACCGCGCGATCTCGTTCTTACGCGAGAGGATACCGATCTTTTTGCCCACGCTGCCGCCGGTGATCGCGCCGCCCGCGTTGATTATCTGCCCGTCCAGCGTCACGATGCGCACACGTTGTTCCATCCTCCGGGAAAGAGCGATCGCCCCGTCGAGCGTACGGCAGACGATCGTGCGTCCTAACAGGTTGCGCACAATGCCGCGGTACCGCTCGTCGCAGTCTACCAAGCGGGAGGCAAGTCCCAGCGTCTCCTCGTCGGCGGGAACATCTTGCCATTCGCGCCCGTCCACGGTGGTCAGCGGCAGGAAAGTAGCCCGACCGCCCCGGCGTTCCTTCAGCAGACCAATCGCCGCTTTGGCGTCGGCTTCGCTCCCCACCACGATATTTTGCAACGCCGCGCCCAGCGCGATCTCAATCGCGACCGCCGTTTCGTCGCCGGTGCGTATCAAATCGCTCAGCACGCCGTGCAGCCCCGGCAACCCGGAGTTCATCACGGTCGAAACTGCGTGGTTACCCTCGTACTCATGCTCTAAATCGCGCAGCAGAGTGAGACGCGAACCCTTTTCTTCGCGCCGCCGCCGTAGGGTTTCCGCCCTGTCCCGCGCTTCGGCGAGCTTTCCCGCCCGCTGCTCGGTTCGTAGGGTATATCCTTTGATTACGTTGTCCAGCTCTTCGTTTTTTACGCGCGCGGCAGCTAAGTCATTTGTCACCAGCTCCAAATGGTTTCTCGCTTCGGTGACGGCCGCGCCGCCGCGTTCCCGCTCGGCCAAAAGCGTTTGCCGCCGCGCCGCGAGTTCACTCCGGCGCGCGTCCAGCGCCGAAAGGCGCAGCCGCCGTTCGCCGACTGCCGCATGTTCCGACGCAAGCTGCGCCCGAAGGGCGTCGGTCTTTGCCGTCAAATCGCCGCTCTGCGCGGCGAGCGCTTTTACCTCGTCCGCCAACGCAGTGAGCGCCGCTTCCTCCGCCGCGAGAGCCGCTTCGCATCTTAAAAGCTCCGCCGTTCGGTCTTCTTTCTGTTTTTGCAGAGCCGCGGCGCGTTCGTCGTGCCGCTCGGCGGCGTCCAGCAATTCCTGACGCGAACGCTCCAAATGGTCTATATCGTTCCGCGCCACCTTGAGGCCGCTCTCGGCTTCGGCGCGCGTATTCTCCAGTTCCGTCAGTTTCTCCCGCAGCGTTTCGGAAGACTGCGCCAAATCCAAAGACTCCCGCTCCATACGCTCCATGTCGGAGTACAGCGCGTCCAGCTCCGCGCGGCTCTGCTCAAACCGCTCCTTCGCCGCGAGGAATTCATCGTTCTGCCGGTCTTTCCCGGCGCGTATGCTTTCAATCTGATGCAGCCAAAGGTTGATCTCATGCCCGCGCAGCTCGTCGCGCAGCAGTAAGAACCGCTTCGCCGTCTCGGCCTGCTCCCGCAACGTCTCCACCTGCGGCTCCAGCTCCCCGATCTTATCCGAAACCCGCAGCAGGTTTTGCTCTGCTGCGTTCAGCTTACGCTGCGCCTCTTCTTTGCGGCTGCGGTATTTCGCGATACCGGCGGCCTCCTCGAAAACGCCGCGCCTGTCGGCGGGCTTTTCTGTCATGATGCGGTCGATCATACCCTGCGCGATGATCGAATAGCCGCCTGTTCCCAACCCCGTATCCATCAGCAGGGTAGTGATGTCTTTTAGGCGTACGGCGTTCTTGTTAATGAAGTATTCGCTCTCGCCGGAGCGGTAGAGGCGGCGGGTCAGCGTCACCTCGTCGGCGTCCCATGCCAGCGAACGGTCGGTATTGTCGATTACCAGCGCGGTTTCGGCGAATCCCAAAGCCCCGCGCCGCTCAGTGCCGTGGAAGATAACCTCCTCCATTTTGCGCTCACAGCGCATCACGCGGGCGTTCTGTTCGCCGAGCGCCCACCGAACCGCTTCGGCAATATTGCTTTTACCGCTGCCGTTCGGCCCCACAACTGCCGTCACTCCGGACGGCACCGCAAGCTCGACGCGGTCGGGGAATGTCTTAAAGCCTTGTATCGATACCGATTTTAATGTACCCAGCCGCGCCGCCCCCTTTTGTTTATATTCTTTCTAAAGCAGCTTCCGCCGCTTTTTGCTCGGCTTGTTTTTTCGTGCGGCCCGTGCCGGTGGCGGCGGAACGTCCCTCGATCAGAACCTCGGAGACAAACGTCTTATGATGCTCCGGCCCGCTCTCGCTTACGATGCGATATTCCGGCGCGAGTGCGCCGCGGCCCTGTAAAACCTCCTGCAAGCGCGACTTCGCGTCGCGTACCGGAACAGCCGGCGCGCGGTTCAACAACTCCTCCCGCACCAGCTTGCGGCAAGGTTCCAACCCGCCGTCTAAGTACATCGCGGCAAGTACTGCCTCAAACGCGTCGGCGAGGATAGAATCGCGGTCATGTCCGCCGTCCCCGCGCTCCCCATGCCCCAAGCGCAGGCGTTCTCCTAGCCCCAAACGCCGCGCGGCTGCGGCAAGGCTCTGTTCGCAAACATACCCGGCGCGGATCTTTGTCAGTTCCCCCTCCGGCTTGTCCGGGTACTCGTTGAACAAAACCTCCGCCGTGATGAAGCCCAGCACGGAATCGCCCAAAAACTCCAGCCGCTCGTTATACGCCGCGCCCGCGCGCTCGTTGGCATACGAGCTGTGGGTCAGCGCCGTCTCTATCAGCGCGGGGTTTTTGAAGGTGTAGCCCGTCATTCGCGCGCTCCCTCTTTTTGCGGGAGCGCGGCTTGAATCGCCCCGATTACGTCCCCCGCGGCAAAGTCCCGCGCCTGCCGGATTGCGTTCTTGATGGCTTTGGCGTTGGAACTGCCGTGGGCTTTGATCACGGGCTTTTGCAGCCCCAGCAGCGGCGAACCGCCAGTCTCGGCATAGTCCAGTGTTTTTTTGAATGTCCGCAGGCCGTTTTTCACCATCAGCGCGGAGATTTTTGTCAGCGCGTTCTTATAAAATAAGTCTTTTAACATGTCGGCGAAATACAGCCCCACACCCTCCATCGTCTTGAGGAAGACGTTGCCCGAATAGCCGTCTGCAACCACCACGTCCGCCACTCCGAACGCGACGTCGCGCCCCTCGATGTTGCCGACAAAGTTCATTTTTCCCGCGTCCCCGGCTTCTTTCAGCAAACGGTATGCCTCCCGTTGCAATTCGGGGCCTTTGCTCTCTTCGGTACCGATATTCAAAAGCCCCACCCGCGGTTTTTGCCTCCCCAGAACCTTCTGTGCGTACAGGGAACCCATATGTCCAAATTGCAGCAGATATTCCGGCTTGCACTCTAAGTTCGCGCCGCAGTCAATCAAAATCGCGCCGCCCTCCTTGGTCGGAATCACCGGCGCGAGCGCGGCGCGGCGTATTCCTCTGATCCGCTTCGCCGTCAGGATCGCGCCGGACAACAGCGCCCCGGTGTTGCCCGCCGACACAAACGCGTCGCCTTCGCCGCCGGACATCATCCGAAGCCCCACCGCGAGCGAGGAATCGGGTTTTTCCTTCCCCGACGCAGCCGGGCTGTCGGTCATCAGCACCACCTGTTCGGCGTGGGACACCGACAACCCCTTCGGGAGGTCGGTCAACCCTTGTTCTCGCAGCGTCGCCAAAATATCCTCACCCCGCCCGACCAGCGTAACCTCAACGCCCAGTTCGCCGACGGCATTCACCGCGCCCTTGACGATTTCCAGCGGGGCGTTGTCCCCGCCCATCGCATCTACCAAAATGTTCATCGTTTCACCTCCGTGGGATTCGAGCCTGCGTTGTTAGGGTTATAGCAATCCTCTGACCACCTTGTCGGATTTTCGTCAATGTATTGCCAAATTTGATAATACTCTTTTTCATTGCGGATTATATGGTCGTGGTATGATTTTTGCCACATTGAAAAGCCTATTTGCTTGGTTACATATGCTTTCATGTTCCGCAAAATCATCTGTAGGGGCGACCGTCCTCGGTCGCCCGTGTCCAATGCCATTATGGCGATAATCATATGAATGTGATTGGGCATGACAACAAATTGTCGTATAGATATATTGTCTCGGTCGTTGTATTTTATCGCGGCATCAACCACTCTGCCAATATCGGTTAATTCCACATACGGTGCGGGACACGGGCGACCGAGGACGGTCGCCCCTACAACCTTGCCTAACAATTCATGTCGGTCTTTCACGCACATCGTAATGAAATAATGACCCGCTTGTGAGTAGTCATAATCTTTCAGCCTTATTTTTTTCCTCACCGCTAAGTCCTTCATGCCTACCCCTCTCTGCACAGGTATACGGGTATTCCTCCAGCGCCGCGAGCGCCCTCGCGGAAAGACGCCTGTATTTCTCCTGCTTGTCCCGCAGATGCTCCGAAAGCGGGGGCAGAAGCCCGAAATGGATCTTCGCCGGGCGGAACGGGTCGTTCGCGGGGTTCGATATATACGCCGCCAGCGCGCCGACTGCCGTCTCGCGGGAGAACGGCGTCACGGCTTGTCCCGTTGCTTCCATCGCGGTAAACAACCCCGCGCAATATCCCGAAGCCGTGGACTCTATATACCCTTCCACGCCCGTGATCTGTCCCGCCAAACGTCGTAGACGTTTTCCCGGTTCTACCGTAATCGCATACGTATTGTCCAGACACATCGGCGCGTTGACGTAACTGTTGCGGTGCATCACGCCGTACTGCAAAAACTCGGCGTCCCGCAGCGCGGGGATCATCGAGAACACGCGCTTCTGCTCCGGGAAGGCGAGGTGCGTCTGGAAACCGACCATATTATACACCGATCCGGCGGCGTTGTCACGCCGAAGCTGCAAAACGGCATACGCGCCCTTCCCGGTGGCGGGGTCGCGCAGCCCTATCGG
>QMCE01001582.1_pt1 | contig 12745 bp, 15 predicted proteins | sample 1821851 | NCBI WGS metagenome assembly QMCE01 (sample SAMN09453174, study PRJNA476694) | Termite gut metagenome, whole genome shotgun sequencing project. | isolation source: worker | host: Odontotermes sp. | place: South Africa:Pretoria | collected 2016-01-28 | reverse complement strand
AATTTCAGTGATCTCGGCCGGATCGGCTCGTTCAAATAAGGGGGAAAGGATGAAACATCAACGTGGTGTGACGCTGAGTGGATTGATTTTCTGGTGCATCATCATTGCTTTGGTGGCGGTGCTTGGCATGAAAGTCGTTCCGACGACGATCGAATATTACAAAATCAAGCAGAGTGCCGCGGGCGCGCTGACCAAGGTGGGGCCGGATTCGACCGTGGCCGACGTGCGCGCCGCCTTCGATCGCTATGCCGATATCGACATGCTGGAATTTTCTTCGAAAGATCTGGAAATTTCCAAGGAAGGCGGCAGGATCGTCATTGATTTCGCCTACGACAAAAAAATTCCCCTGTTCGCCAACGTTAGCCTGTTGATCGAGTACAAGGGATCGGCAGGGCGCTAGTGCGGTCGATTGCCAACCGGCTGGGGCACGCTTTTGCCGACCAGAAACTGTTGCGCACGGCGCTGACGCATCGCAGCTTCGGTACGCCGAACAACGAACGCCTGGAATTCCTCGGCGACGGGATACTCGATTGCGTTATCGCCGCCGCGCTTTACACGCGCTTTCCCGAATTGCCGGAAGGCGATCTCTCCCGCCTGCGGGCCAATCTGGTTCGCCAGGATGCCTTGCACCGACTGGCACTTGATCTGCGCCTCGGCGAGGCGCTCCGCCTCGGCGAAGGGGAATTGAAGAGCGGCGGCGCGGAACGGCCGTCGATCCTGGCCGATGCGCTGGAAGCCCTATTCGGCGCCATCTATCTCGATGCCAGTTACGACGCGGCGGCGGCCGTGGTGCTGCGGCTTTACGCCCCGCTGCTCGATGCCTTGACGCCGGGGAAAGTGCGCAAGGATGCCAAGACCGGCCTGCAAGAATGGCTACAGGGGCGAAAGAAACCCCTGCCCCGTTACGTCCTGCTCGAAGCCAGCGGTGCCGCGCATGCGCAGTTCTTTGCCGTGGCCTGCGAACTCGACGATCCGCCGCTGCGCACCCTGGGCCAGGGGGCGAGCCGGCGCAGCGCCGAACAGAGCGCCGCCGAACAGGCGATGAAAGCATTGAACGCATGAGCAAGGGCATCCGCTCCGGATATATCGCCATCGTCGGCCGCCCCAACGTTGGCAAATCGACGCTGCTCAACCACCTGATCGGCGAGAAAATCAGCATCGTCTCACGCAAGGCGCAGACCACTCGGCACCGGGTCACCGGCATCCTCACCGACGCCGAATCGCAGTTCGTCTTCGTCGATACGCCGGGTTTCCAGACCAAATTCTCCAATGCCCTGAACCGGGCCATGAACCGTGGCGTGACGCAGACGCTGAACGATGTGGACGTCGTGCTCTTCATCGTCGAAGCCGGCCGCTACGACGCCAAGGACAAGGCCGTGTTGCGCCTGCTGCCGAAAGACCGGCCGGTGATCCTGGTGGTGAACAAGACCGACCTGCTCAAGGACAAGGCAGCCTTGTTGCCCTTCCTTGCCCAGGCGGCGGCCGATTTCGACTACGCCGCCGTCGTTCCGGTCAGCGCCGCCAAGGGGCGGCAGACGCGGGAACTGCTGGCCGAGGCGCGCAAGCACCTGCCCAACGACGGCCTGATGTTCCCCGAGGACGATCTGACCGACAAAAGCGAGCGTTTTCTTGCCGCCGAATACATCCGCGAAAAAGTCTTCCGCCTGCTCGGCGACGAACTGCCCTATGCCTCCGCTGTCGAGATCGAACGCTTCGAGGTCGAGGGCAAGCTGCGCCGCATCCATGCCGCCATCGTCGTCGATCGCGACAGCCACAAGGCAATCGTCATCGGCAAGGGCGGCGAATCCCTGAAGCGCATCGCCAGCGAGGCGCGCCAGGACATGGAGCGGCTGTTCGATGGCAAGGTTTATCTTGAGGTCTGGGTCAAGGTGAAATCCGGCTGGAACGATGATGAGCGGTTGCTGAAAAGTCTTGGTTATGAATGATTCGTTCAGCTAACGCTGGAAGCGTTGGGCTGAGCGTAGCGACACCCAACGTTAGAACCCTATCAAGCATTGCGCGCATCCGCCGTTAACCATGAGGTAATGATCTTTATTGAGGAGAGCCGCCATGGCTGGCATAACGAGTGTGGCAAGCGTGGGCGCGAGTGTTGGTGCAGGGGGACAGATTGCGGCCATTCAGAAACGGATCGCCTATCTGGAAAAGCAGCTGGAAGGGGTTTTGAAAGATAAAAAAATGGCCGAAAAGCAGAGAAACCAACTGGCCCAAATGATCATGATGCAGATCATGCAACTACAGGCCGAGCTTGCAAAATTGAACGCCAGCCGCGCCGCCAAAGAGGTTGATAACGGGGCTGCTTTATCCCGCCAGAGTGAGGCGGAAAGCGGCGCATCGGCCAGCCCGCCGCAGGGCGCTACGCCGGATGCCGCGCTATCTGGCACTAACGGCGGCGGCGTCGATACCTACGTTTGAGCAGGGCCGATAAAATAGGTCAGTTTCGATTTATTTTCAGCATGCTAGGTCAGTGATTCTGTATTCAAGCGGACGGCCGTAGGCGATGAATCAGCGCAGCAAGGTTGACGGCCAGCCGGCTTACGTTCTGCACAGTTATCCCTTCCGGGAAACCAGCCTGATCGTCGAGGTGTTTACCCGCGATTTTGGCCGCATGGCCCTGTTGGCGCGCGGCGCGCGCCGGCCGCGCGCCGCCATTCGTGGGCTGCTGCTGGGTTTTCAGCCGCTCGAACTGGGCTGGGCCGGCAAGGGCGAGGTGCTGACGCTGATGAAGGCTGAGTGGCAGGGGGGTCAGCCGCTGCTGACCGGCGAGGCGCTGTTCTGCGGCTATTACCTGAACGAACTGCTGATGCACCTGCTGCCGCGCGAGGATGCCCACGAGACGCTATTCGCCCGGTATGCCGGGATGCTGCGACGGCTGGCCGCCGATCCGACGGGCAAGGTGCGCGAAGCCGACTTGCGCCGCTTCGAGAAGGCGCTGTTGCAGGAACTCGGCTATGGCCTGACGCTCGACCGCGATGCCGGCGGTCAGCCGGTGGCGGCGGAGGTGTTCTACACTTACCGCATGGAACAGGGGCCGGTACGGCTGGAGCACGACGAGGCGGCGGCTCAGGTGGTGCGTGGCAAGACCTTGCTCGACTTGGCGGCCGAGGATTTTTCCGACCCGCGCACGCGCATCGAGGCCAAGATCCTGATGCGTACCCTGATGGCTTATTATCTGGCCGGTAAGGAGCTCGAAACCCGCAAGATTTTCAAGGAGTTGCAAGAGTTATGATCGAACTCGGCGTCAATATCGACCACATCGCCACACTGCGTCAGGCGCGCCGTACCTGGGAACCCGATCCGCTGTGGGGGGCTGTCGAGGCGCATCTGGGCGGGGCCGACGGCATTACCGTGCATCTGCGCGAGGATCGCCGTCACATCCAGGATGACGACGTGCGCCGGCTCAAGGAAACGACGCAAATCAAGCTGAACCTCGAAATGGCGGCGACCGACGAGATGGTCGGCATCGCCTGCGGGCTGAAGCCGGAGATGGCCATGCTGGTGCCGGAAGGGCGGCATGAAGTGACGACCGAGGGCGGCCTCGATATCCTTGGCCAGGAGGCGCGGTTGAAGGATATCGTCGCCCGCTTGAGCGAGGCCGGCATCACGACCAGCGTTTTCATCGATGCCGAATTGCCGCAGATCGAGGCGGCGGCGCGCATCGGCGCCCGCGTCTGCGAAATTCACACCGGCCCCTACGCCCATGCTTTCCACGACCGGGGGCGCGATGCCGAGGCGCCGGCTGTGCTGGCCGAACTCGACAAGATACGCCGGGCCGGCGCCTCGATCCGGCAGCTCGATATGCGCTTCAACGCCGGGCATGCGCTGAATTATTACAACGTGCAGCCGGTCGCCCGGCTGGCCGGCATCCGCGAATTGCACATCGGCCATGCCATCGTCAGCCGGGCGGTGTTCGTCGGCCTGCGCGAGGCGGTGCGGGAAATGAAGGCGCTGATGCGCGAAGCCGCCGGACAGGGCGAATGATTCACGGCATCGGCGTCGACATCGTCGCCGTGGCCCGCCTGCGCGGCATGTGGGAGCGGCACGGCGAGCGGGCGCTGGCGCGGCTGCTGGCGCCGGAGGAACGCGACGATTTCACGCGGGCCGCCGACAAGGGGCGCTTCCTGGCCAAGCGTTTTGCCGCCAAGGAGGCCTTCGCCAAGGCGTTCGGTACCGGCGTCCGGCCGCCGGTGTTGCTGTCGGCGCTGGCCGTGATCCACGATGAACTCGGCAAGCCGGCCTTTGCCTACGACGAGGCGCTGGCTGTCGCCGCAGGCCACCTGACTGCCCATCTTTCCATCAGCGACGAGGCCGAATATGCCGTCGCCTATGTGATTCTGGAGTGCCCATGACCACGACCTTGCCCCTTGGACCGTTGATGATCGACATCGCCGGTACCGCCCTGACCGAGCTTGATCGCGAGCGTCTCGTTCATCCGCTGGTCGGCGGCGTCATCCTGTTCTCGCGCAATTATGCGAACCGGGAGCAGTTGACGGCGCTGACCGCCGAGATTCGCGCCTTGCGCCAGCCGCTCTTCACCGCCGTCGATCACGAAGGCGGGCGAGTGCAGCGTTTCCGCGACGGTTTCACCCGCTTGCCGTCGATGCGCGTGCTCGGCCAGCGCTACGACCGCGATTCACAAGCGGCGCTGGCCGCCGCCCGCGATGTTGGCCTGGTGCTGGCCGCCGAGCTGCGTGCTTGCGGCGTCGATTTTTCCTTTACGCCGGTACTCGATCTCGATTACGGCCCCTCGCGGGTGATCGGCGAGCGTGCCTTTCACCGCGATCCGGCCGTCGTTGTTGCACTAGCCGGCGCCCTTGGCGAGGGTTTGCGCCAGGGCGGCATGGGCGCCTGCGGCAAGCATTTCCCCGGACACGGCTACGTCATTCCCGATTCCCATGTCGAACTGCCGGTCGACGACCGCCAGTTGGCAGCCATGCAGGAAGACCTCGAACCCTACCGATGCCTGCCGCTCGATGCGGTGATGGCGGCGCATGTGATTTACCCGTGCATGGATTGCCATACCGCCGTTTTTTCCCGCAAGTGGATCGACTATTTGCGCAACGACATCGGTTTCACCGGCGCGGTGTTTACCGATGACCTGTCGATGGCCGGGGCCGGCGTTGTCGGCGACATGTTGGCGCGGGTACGAACGGCCTGGGCGGCCGGCTGCGACATGCTGCTGGTGTGCAACGCGCCGGAGGCGGTGGCGCGGGTGCTGGATGAATGGCAGCCGCAGCCCGATCCGCAGCGTGCCCGACGGATCGAGCGGCTATTGCCGCAACAACCGGCGCCGGCTCTGGATAGCCCCCTCTATTGTCGCGCCCTCGATGTCGTAACCCGTCTGGGAGACTGAAATGGCCAAGCATTCGTCGCCAAAGAACCGGACCAGAAAAACGACTCCCAAGCGTTCCGACAAGGCCGGGTTGCCGGCCGGATCGTTGGTCCATCTCGGAGAACGCAAGACCGAGCAGACAACGGTCACCTTGATTACTTACGATGCCGAAGGCATTGACGAAACCCGTCTGGAAGACCTGGCGGCCTGCCGGGAATGCCAGATCGGGCGCGAAAAATTCTGGCTCAACGTGCACGGCCTGCACGAACCCGAGCTGCTACAGGCAATCGGCCGCCGCTTCAAGCTCCATCCGCTGGTTCTTGAGGACATCCTCAACACCGACCAGCGACCGAAGGTCGACGATTATGGCGATTACCTGTATCTGGTCGCCCGCATCTTCGTCTACGACACGGCGACCCAGACCGTCAGCAGCGAGCAAGTCAGTTTCGTGCTCGGCGGCAACTACGTGCTTTCCTTCCAGGAGCGGCCAAACGGTAATTTCGCGCAAGTCCGCGAGTGGCTGCGCGCGAATCGCGACCGTATCCGTCAGTTGGGTATCGACTATCTTGCCTATACCTTGCTCGATCAGGTCGTGGACCGCTATTTCAGCGTGCTGGAACAGATCAGCGACCGGGCCGAGTCGCTCGAAGATGATCTGATGCAGAACCCCGGCGCCGAACAACTGATCGTGTTGCACCAGTTGAAGCGGGAGACGCTGGATCTGCGACGTGCCGTCTGGCCGCAGCGCGAATTGGTCAATTTGCTGTTGCGCAACGATCAGCGTTTTTTCAAGCCGGAAACCCAGCTCTATCTGCGCGACATCTACGACCATACCGTGCATCTGATCGAATCGCTGGAAGCCATCCGCGACCTGATCGCCGGCCTGCTCGACATTTATCTCTCGTCGGTCAGCAACCGGGTGAACGAGGAGGTGCGGGCGTTGACCGTGGTTGCCCTGATCTTCATGCCGGCGACACTGATTTCCGGCATCTTCGGCATGAATTTCAAATGGATGCCGCTACTCGAAGATGGCAGCGGTTTTTTCTACGCCCTATTACTGATGGCCATGGTCGCCGGCGGTATCGGTCTCATCTTCTGGCGTCGGCGCTGGTTGACGTGAGGGGCTGTTTCCTGGTTCAAGCCAAGCCCAGGCTTTCCTCGACGCCCAGATGCACGTTCATCGCCTGCACGGCGGCGCCGGATGCGCCCTTGCCGAGATTATCCAGGCGGGCGACGAGCAGCATGCGCTCGTCGTTGCCGAAGACGAACAGGTCGACGCGGTTGCTGTCGTTGTTGGCCTCGACATTGAAGAAGCCGCCTTCGGTATTGGCTTCGAGATCGACCGGGGCGACGCGGATGAAGGCTTCGCCAGTGTAGTAATCGGCCAGGATGGCGCGCACGTCGGCCGGCTTCGCCGGGCGGCTGAACTGCCGCGGGTGCAGATAGGCGGTGACGGCCAAGCCCTTGTAGAACGGTCCGACGATGGGCTGAAAGATCGGCGCCACGCTCAGGCCGGCGTAGGCCTGCATTTCCGGCAGGTGCTTGTGGACCAGCCCAAGTGCGTAGGGGCGTGGCGCGTCGATGCGTTGCGGGCTCTGGTAGTGGGCGATCATCGATTTACCGCCGCCGGAATAGCCGGTGATGGAATGGGCGGCGATCTGCGTCGCGGCCGGCAGCAGGCCGGCGGCGACCAGCGGGCGCAAGGCCAGGATGAAGGCCGAGGCGTGGCAGCCGGGGTTGGCGATGCGCTTGCTGGCGCGAATCCGGGCGCGCTGCTCCGGGCATAGCTCCGGCAGGCCGAACACCCAGTCGGGATTGACGCGGTGGGCGGTCGAGGCGTCGATGACGCAGGTGTTCGGGTTGTCGACCAGCGCTACCGATTCCTTGGCGGCCTCGTCGGGCAGACACAGGAAGGCGACGTCCGAGGTGTTGATCAGGCGCTTGCGTTCGGCCAGATCCTTGCGCTTGTCGGCGTCGATCCTTAATAACTCGATGTCGGCGCGCTGTCCGAGATATTCGTTGATCTGCAGGCCGGTGGTGCCTTCCTGGCCGTCGACAAAGACTTTGTAGGTCATGGTGGGTCCGCGGAAACTGGGTTGGGAGAAATAAAATTCTGGCAGAAAACCGGCCGCGTTGGCGACGGCGGGGCCGCGAAGCGCAACGGGCAGCCAAAGCTGCCCGTTGTCTGATGCGGTCCGAAACCGGAATTACTTGGTGCGGCTGCGGTATTCGTCGGTACGGGTATCGATTTCGATCTTGTCGCCGATTTCGACGAAGGCCGGCACCGGCAGTTCGAAGCCGGTGGAAATCTTGGCCGGCTTCATGACCTTGCCCGAAGTGTCGCCCTTGACCGCCGGCTCGGTGTAGATGACCTCGCGCACCAGCGAGTTCGGCAGTTCGACGGAGATCGCCTTGCCGTCGTAGAACACGACTTCGCACGGCATGTCGGCTTCCAGGTACTTCAGCGCGTCGACCATGTTCTCGGCTTCGACTTCGTACTGGTTGTACTCGGCATCCATGAACACATACATCGGGTCGGCGAAGTAGGAGTAGGTGACTTCCTTCTTGTCGAGGATGACGACCTCGAACTTGTCGTCGGCCTTGTAGACTGCTTCCGACGGGTTGCCGGAGAGCAGGTTCTTGAGTTTCATCTTGACGACGGCGGCGTTGCGGCCGGACTTGTTGTACTCGGTCTTCTGGACGACGAGCGGGTCGGCGCCGACCATAATGACGTTGCCGGAGCGGAGTTCCTGTGCGGTCTTCATCGGGATTCTCTTGGCTAAAATCGAAAAAAGAAAAACGTTAAATTATACCCTGTTGGCAGCGAAATTGACGAGATTCGTTGCCAAATCCGGCTGTTTGGCTAATTGTCGTGCCCAGTCCGCACTGTGCCGGGCGATTGCTAGCGCTTGGGCGAGGAAGGCCGACCATGCCGTAGCGACATCGCCACCGCCGCTGTTGCCACCATTCCAGGCGGCGAACAGGGAGCGTACGGCGCTTGCCGCAGCCGGCGCCAGGGCGGCGCAATAGCGGTCGAGAAAGGCATCGAGCTTGACATGATGGGCCGCATCATCCTGCGGATAGATTTGCCAGACGAACGGCCGGCCGGTCCACTGGGCGCGGACGAAGGAGTCCTCGCCGCGAACGAAGTTGATGGCGCAGCGGCGCAGCAGGGCGTCGTAATCGTCCAGCGGCAGGAAGGGCAGGGGCTGGATGCGGGCATGGCCGAACCGCCAGCCGTCGGCGGGGCCGAGCGCAGCGGTCACGGCCGCTAGCGGCTTGCCCGGTGGCACATGGCAGAGAACGGGGCGCGGGCTGGCGGCTAGCGCTGTGAGCAGGTCGCCGACCGGCGCAGTGTCGTAGCAGAATAGACTGATTTCCAGCGTGTTGGCCTCTGTCGGCGGGGGGGGCAGGGGGAGACCGGTTTCACGCAGCAGGCCGCCGGTGGCCGGCGTAAATCCGGGAAAGAAGAAATGCTTGGTCAGCGGCAGGGCAGGGTGAGGCGAGGCGAGGCCGTGGCAGCTTTCGGCCCAGGCTTCGGCGGTCAGGTATTCGAGATTGATCCAGCAGGGCCGTCGCGCGGCAGTTGCCATCATGGCGATGTAGGCGGCCGGCAATTCGCAGGCGAAGGCTTCGACGACGACATCAGCGACACGGTCAGCGATGAATTCGCTCGGCCAGCGCCGAAGTTCGACGCCCTGAATGGACTGTGCCGGCAAGGAGGGATCGCAGGCCGGGCATAGCGGCGCCAAGCTGGCCGGATCGTCTACCCACAGCCGTACGGTTTGGCCGTGTTCGCGCGCCAGTTGCCGGGCAAGACGCCAGCAGACGCCGATGTCGCCGTAATTGTCGATGACGCGGCAGAAGATGTCCCAATGAAGCAGCATGGGGCGGCATGTTAACATTTCGCCCCATGCCCGTTTCCGTACCATTGTTTCAAGACCCGCTCGGCTGCACGGCTTGCCCGCGCCTAGCAGAACATCTGGCGGTTATCCGCCACCGCGATCCCGATTGGCATGCCTTGCCGGTGCCGGCCTTCGGGCCGCTCGACGCTGAGTTGCTGGTGCTCGGCCTCGGTCCCGGCGAGCGCGGTGCCAATCGTACCGGCCGGCCGTTTACCGGCGATGTGGCCGGCGAACTGCTCTATCCGGCGCTGCATCGCTTTGGTTTCGCCACCGCCGCCGCCGCGCTTGGTCCCGACGACTGGGCCAATCCGGCCATGCGCCTGGACAACTGCCGGATCACCAATGCCGTGCGCTGCCTGCCACCGGCCAACAAACCGACGACGGCGGAAATCCGTCAGTGCAACGGTCACCTCAAGGCTGAACTGGCGGCGATGCCGCGCCTGAAGGTAATCGTCGCCCTCGGTACCGTCGCCCATCAGGCGCTGTTGTGGACCTACGGCCTAAAACCGGCCAGCTTCAAATTTGCCCACAATGTGCGCCATGCCTTGCCGGATGGTCGCATCCTGGTCGACAGCTACCACTGTAGCGGCTACAACTGGCGCACCGGCCGCCTGTCGCGGGAGAGTTTCGAAGCGGTCTTCGCCGGCGTCAAGGGGCTGCTCGGCTGACGCCGTCTATGGCCTTCGACGCCAAAGCCTTCCTCGCCACGCTGACCGAGCTGCCCGGCGTTTACCGCATGCTCGGCGCCGATGGCGGCGTGCTCTACGTCGGCAAGGCTAAGAACCTGAAGAAGCGGGTTGCTTCCTATTTCCGCGACAACCTGTCGAGTTCGCGCATCGCCCACATGGTCAGCCAGATCGCCGCCATCGAGACGACGGCGACGCGCACCGAGGCCGAGGCGCTGCTGCTGGAAAACAACCTGATCAAGTCGCTGGCGCCGCGCTACAACATCCTTTTCCGCGACGACAAATCCTATCCGTACATCGTGCTCAGCCGCGGTCCGTATCCGCGTCTCGGGTTTTTTCGCGGCAACCCGGATCGCAAGGCCGATTACTACGGGCCGTATCCGTCGAGCTGGGCGGTACGCGACAGCATCCAGCTATTGCAGAAGATGTTCCGCCTGCGCACCTGCGAGGATACCGTCTTCGCCAACCGTTCGCGGCCCTGCCTGCTGTACCAGATCAAGCGTTGCAGCGGTCCTTGCGTTGGCCTCATCGCACCGGAGGATTACGCTGCCGACGTGCAAATGGCAGCCATGTTCCTCGCCGGCAAGCGGCAGGAGGTTACCCGACGCTTGAATCAGGCGATGGAAGCGGCGTCGGCGCGGCTGGCCTTCGAACTGGCGGCGATCTACCGCGACCAGATCCAGTCGTTGCGCCAAGTGCAGGAAAAACAGTTCGTTTCCAGCAACAAGGGCGAGGATGTCGATATCGTTGTCGCGCTGGAGGAGGGCGGGCAACTCTGCGTCAATTTGGCGATGGTGCGCGGCGGCCGCCATCTCGGCGACCGGCCGTTGTTCCCCAGCAACGCCGGCGAGTCGACGGCGGCCGATGCCACGGCGGCTTTCATTCGCCAGCACTACGCCGTCCATCCGGCACCGGCGCGGCTGCTGGTCTCGCCCTTGCCGAACGAAGAGGAGGAGGCCGACGGCGCGGCGCCGCTGGCCGCCGAATTGGCCGCGCTCGCCGGGCGCCCGGTGCCGATCCAGGAAGGGCGCACGCTGGCGCAGAAGGCCTGGGTCGAGATGGCGGTGCAGAATGCCCGGTTGGCTATCTTGGCGCGCAATCAGGCGACGGCGCAGCAGGAACAGCGGTTGGCCGCCCTGCAGGAAGCGCTGCAATTGGCGGAGCCGATCGCCCGCATCGAATGTTTCGACATCAGCCACACCATGGGCGAGAAGGCGGTCGCCTCCTGCGTGGTGTACGACGGCAACCGGATGAAAAAGAGCGACTACCGCCGCTTCAACATCCGCGACATCACGCCCGGCGACGACTATGCCGCGATGCGCCAAGCGGTGACACGGCGCTACGACGGTGTCGCCAATGGCGAGGGCGTGGCGCCGGACCTGATCCTGATCGACGGCGGCAAAGGGCAAGTGGCCTCGGCCTGGGCGGCGCTGGCCGATCTCGGCCTGAGCCACCTGAACCTGATCGGCGTTGCCAAGGGCGAGGAACGCAAGCCGGGGCTGGAAAGCCTGATTTTCCCGGAGGCCGACGGCCGGCCGCCGCTCAATCTGCCGTCCGATCATCCGGCCCTGCACCTGATCCAGGAGGTGCGCGACGAGGCGCACCGCTTCGCCATCACCGGCCACCGCGCCCAGCGCGGCAAGGCGCGCAAGACCTCGACGCTGGAAAGCCTGCCCGGCGTCGGTCCGGCCCGGCGCAAGGCGCTGGTCGCCCGCTTCGGCGGTATTGCCGGTGTGCTGGCGGCCAGCGTCGAGCAATTGGCCGAAGTGCCCGGTATCAGCCGCGACATGGCTGAAAAGATACATTCCGCTTTACACTGACGACCTATGCCTTTCAACCTGCCCATCCTGCTCACCTGGTTGCGCATCGTCGCCATTCCGTTGCTGATCGCACTCTATTTCCTGCCGGCATCCTGGGTGACGCAGTATGAGCGCGATCTATTCGCCACCTGGCTCTTCATCGCCGCCGCCGTTACCGACTGGGCCGATGGCTACTTGGCCCGCAAGCTCGGCCAGACCTCGGCCTTCGGCGCCTTCCTCGATCCGGTCGCCGATAAATTGATGGTTGCCGCGGCGCTGATCATACTGGTCCAGCTCGGCCGCATCGATGCCATCATCGCGACGATCATCATTGGCCGCGAGATCACCATTTCGGCCCTGCGCGAGTGGATGGCCAAGATCGGCGCGGCCAGGAGCGTCGCCGTGTCGATGCTCGGCAAGGTCAAAACGGTCGCGCAAATGACGGCCATTCCGCTGCTGCTCTACCACGCGCCACTGTTCGGTATCGACGTCGCCCGTTTCGGCGATTGGCTGATCTGGCTTGCCGCCCTGTTGACCCTGTGGTCGATGGGCTACTACCTGTACATGGCCTGGCCGGAAATCGCCAAACGCACGGCTGACGAGGCTTAGAAGGTATTGACAATGCGGGTGGCGCATCTATAATGCGCCCTCTGTTTGACGCGGCAGTAGCTCAGTTGGTAGAGCGCAACCTTGCCACGCGGCAGTAGCTCAGTTGGTAGAGCGCAACCTTGCCAAGGTTGAGGTCGAGAGTTCGAGACTCTTCTGCCGCTCCATGAATTTCGAGGGAAGCATAGCCTTCTTTCCAGTTGTATCGCAGGACAAGGTACGGCGCGATAGCAAAGCGGTTATGCACCGGATTGCAAATCCGTGTAGGTCGGTTCGACTCCGGCTCGCGCCTCCAGAATTTCGCGGCAGTAGCTCAGTTGGTAGAGCGCAACCTTGCCAAGGTTGAGGTCGAGAGTTCGAGACTCTTCTGCCGCTCCATGAATTTCGAGGGAAGCATAG
>QMCE01001605.1_pt1 | contig 12747 bp, 10 predicted proteins | sample 1821851 | NCBI WGS metagenome assembly QMCE01 (sample SAMN09453174, study PRJNA476694) | Termite gut metagenome, whole genome shotgun sequencing project. | isolation source: worker | host: Odontotermes sp. | place: South Africa:Pretoria | collected 2016-01-28 | reverse complement strand
ATCGAAAATCGCATCGGAATTATTCGCAGATATTTTCCCAAGAAAACCGATTGGAACTTGATTTCTCAGGTTGAACTTGATACCATTGTCCTCAAGATCAATAACAGACCCTTAAAGTGTCTTGGTTACCAATCTCCTTATGAGGTTTTTGTCGCTCTTCGCTCTTGAATCCGGGTTTGCCCGGATTCAAAATATACCGACCGGTCGGTATATTTATACGTATAATACGCATTGTATACCGACCGGTCGGTAAAATTATCCCTTAAATCCGGGGGTCCGGGTCCTGAAAATAAGAACAAAGAACAAAACGCCGATGTTTTTTTTTCGTCAACTCCGCCGCAGAGCTCGATGCTGCGCATCGGCGGAGTATGTTGGTTCTGCTTTGGTGGTTGTATTCGGGTTTAATACCTTTTTTGAACGCCGCAGCTATCGCCTGCATGGCAGGCAGAGGGTATTAAACCCTCAACACGAATAAAAAGGCAGATGGAGGAAAAAATGATTTATCGGGATTATGGAAAAACAGGTAAGAAAGTATCTCTGTTGGGATTCGGCGGAATGCGTTTTAAAGAAGTAGATAATCATGATACATGCATTCAAATGATGCTCACCGCGGCCCGCGGCGGAGTTACGTATTTTGATACTGCCCCGGGATATTTTGGAACCCGGAGCGAATCTGTTTTTGGCGAAGGTTTTGCTGAATTGCGGCGCCAAAATCTTCCGTATTACGTGGCAACAAAAACATTCGCGGCGTCGGAATCAAAAATTCGCGCGGAAATAGAAGCGCAGCTTCAGCGGCTGAATATTCCGGCTATCGATTTTTATCATATGTGGTGTATTAAGAGTCCGCAGGAATGGCAGGACCGGAAACAAGCCGGAATTGTTCAGGCTTTTCAAAAATTAAAAGAGGAAGGACTTATCAAACATATTTGTGTTTCCAGTCATCTTACCCAGGATGAAATCGAAAATCTTCTTATGGAAGATGTGTTTGAAGGGGTTTTGATGGGATATTCCGCTTACAATTTTAAAACAAGGGAAAAGGCGTTTAACGCCGTCCGCGCAAAGGGTTTGGGCGCGGTAGTTATGAATCCGCTTGGCGGAGGAATCATTCCCGATCATCCTGAACTCTTTGAATACCTTAAACGTGTTCCGGAAGAATCCGTTGTGGATGCCGCGTTGCATTTTCTTTGGGATCACGCGGACATCAGTACAACCCTCGTAGGATTCAGTGATGAATCGGAGGTGAAGGACGCGCTTAGAGCGATGGATAATTATGTCCCCAGAACCGCCGCCGAGTTTGAAGCGGTAAAAAACGCCTCCGCGAGTTCCATGGAAGGGCTTTGCACAGGATGCGGATATTGTGAAGATTGTCCCCAGAACATTCCCATCCCTCAATACATGGATGCGTATAATCAAAAATTGCTCAACCGCGGCAATACAAAGGCAATTGGTGATCGTTTAACGATGCATTGGGGACTTAGCCTCGAACAGGCGGGAACATGTGTTGCGTGTGCTCAATGCGAAGCTGCCTGCACGCAGCATCTCCCCATTATAGAAAGACTCAAGGAGATTTCCCAATTAGGGATGTAACTATGCAAATTTTACCATCAGATTATGCTCCTCTTTTGAATTTAAAAGAAACCGAGCACGCGATTAAGCTCGTGAAAGATTTTTTTGAGAGAAGCCTTTCCGCTGAACTTCGCCTTTCAAGGGTTACAAGTCCTATTTTTGTTCCCAGAGGATCGGGAATAAATGATGATTTGAACGGTATCGAACGCCCGGTTCGGTTTCCCGTTAAAAGAATGGACGATGCCGAAATGGAGGTCGTTCAGTCCCTTGCAAAATGGAAGCGGATGGCTCTGGCAAATTACGGTTACGGCATCGGAAAGGGCCTTTACACCGATATGAACGCCCTCCGTCCCGATGATGATATTGACGCGATTCATTCCATATACGTCGATCAATGGGATTGGGAACTGGTTATGCGGGAAGAAGACCGGACAAGGGCTTTCATTACCAACATCGTCAATCGAATATATGAAATCATGAAGCAGACCGAATTTGTGGTTTGTGAACAATATCCAAAGATACAGCCCGTACTCCCGGAAAAGATTGTTCATATTCATGCCGAAGAAGTTTTGCGGCGCTATCCGAAACTGAGTCCCGCCGAACGGGAAAAGGAACTTGCGCGGGAATACGGCGCTTTGTTTATTTCAGGAATCGGCTGTGCCTTAAGCGACGGAAGCAGTCATGGCGGCCGCGCCCCCGATTACGATGATTGGTGTACGATAGCGGAAGACGGTTTTCCGGGGCTTAACGGTGATATTATCGTTTGGGATCATGTCCGGCAGGATTCTATGGAACTTTCATCAATGGGAATCCGCGTGAATCGCGAAAGCCTTCAAAAACAGCTTGAGATACGGGGCATGGAAGAGCGGAAAAATCTTTTCTGGCACACACGCCTTCTTGCGGGGGACTTTCCCCAGACCATTGGCGGAGGAATCGGACAATCACGGCTTTGCATGTTCTTCCTGAAAAAAGCTCATATCGGCGAAGTGCAGGCATCGGTATGGCCGGAAGAAACTTTGGCATTGTGTAAAAAGCGGAATGTTCCATTGATGTGATGACCAAATGGAGAATTACTGGAAAAAATGATTTTTCCCGCTCTTGACACAAGTGCCGAATCCTGATATTTTCTTAGAACCGGTGATTTTTTGCCCTTGTAGCTCAGTCGGTAGAGCACATCCATGGTAAGGATGTGGTCAGCGGTTCGATTCCGCTCGAGGGCTTTTGTATCCTTCGAGGGTGGAGCAATAAGTCAAGGCGGGCGCTGTTTCGCGTCTTCCACTCGAAAGATAAATTGGTTACAGAAATAATTGTGTTCCGGCTGTTCGGAATGTAAGGGGATAGATATATGGCAAGCAAAAAACAAATTGTGGAATTGATCGCTCTTCAATGCACCGAATGTAAGCGTAAAAATTATACTACCAGTAAAAATCGGCGTAATATGCAGGAAAAGCTTGAATTAAACAAGTATTGTCCTTTTGACCGTAAACATACCCTGCATAAAGAAACCAAAGTAAAGTGATAGTATTCCAAAACCATACCTGCGTTTTGGAATACTATCTTGGAAAAAACGTCAAAAGCCGTTTTTTCTTAATACTTCTAGGGTTAAAAGTTGAAAACTTTAGTTTTTAACTTTTTAAAATACCTAGGCCAGTAGCTCTAATGGTAGAGCGTCGGTCTCCAAAACCGAATGTTGTGGGTTCGAGTCCTACCTGGCCTGTAAGAATGTGAAAGGACGGGTAGGACTCGAAGGGTTTTGCCCGCCGTTGAGAATAGGTCCTGTTTGGCTTGTGCGGGAAAAATGTCTTATAGATGAGGAATGGTATGAAAAAGTTGGTACAATTCATAAAAGAATCCTACGCCGAGCTTCGGAGGGTTGTCTGGCCCGGCAAGGATAATGTTATTAGTTCTGTCAAAGTCGTTTTGATTTCCACGGTAATATTCGCGGTAGTTCTTGGCTTGGTGGATATGCTTTTGCTTGCCGGTGTGCAGATTCTTTTCGGATAAAGGTTCAATATGGCAACTGGTTGGTATGTTCTCCATACATATTCCGGATATGAGAACAAAATCGAGAAAACCATCCGTATGATGATGGATGTTGGTGATCTTGATAAAGAAGTTGTTCGGGATGTAAAAGTTCCTCAGGAAGAAGTGGTCGAAGTCAAAGACGGAAAGAAGCGTACCATGACGAAAAAATTTCTTCCTGGGTATATCCTCGTCGAGTTGGATCTTCCTGATCTGGGTTGGAAAGAATCTTGTTCAAAAATAAAAAAAATTCAGGGTGTAACGGGTTTTGTAGGTACTCCCGCCGATAGAAGGCCTCAGCCTTTATCTGGTGATGAAGCCCGCGCTATCTTGCAAAAAGCGGGAGAAATAAAGGGCGAGAGGGTTGTCCGGCCCCGGCAGTCATTTAATGTCGGCGAACAGGTTAAAATCATCGATGGTCCTTTTGAATCCTTTACCGGTGTTATTGAAGAAGTTAACACGGAAAAAAACAAGCTGAAAGTTATGGTTGGGATTTTTGGAAGAAATACGCCTGTTGAGGTCGATCTTCTTCAGGTGGAAAAACTGTAGCTTGCGATAAAGGCTAAGCGGCGTTTCGTTGAGAAATCGACATAGACGCTTCTCATATATTCCGGCGGATTATTCCCCGGACAGAGGTGTTACCTCCAGAGAATGGGAGTTTTCATCTGTATAACAGAGCATGAAAACGCTACCCCGGAGCCTTTAAGGAGCCGGGTATACCACAAAAGGAGAAAATGAATGGCAAAGAAAAAAGTCACCGCGCTTATCAAATTGCAGTGTCCCGCCGGAAAGGCTACTCCGGCTCCGCCCGTAGGTCCGGCTCTCGGTCCTCATGGCGTCAGCGCTCCGCAGTTTGTCCAGCAGTTCAACGACAAAACCAAATCCATGGAACCCGGATTGATTATTCCGGTTGTCATTACCGTGTATTCGGACAAATCTTTTACCTTCATTCTCAAGACCCCTCCCGCGGCTGTCTTAATCAAGAAAGCCATAGGAATCGATAAAGGGTCGGGAGAACCCCACAAAAATAAAGTGGGCAAACTTTCCAAAGCAAAACTTGAGGAAATCGCAAAATTGAAGGCGCCGGATCTTTCCGCAATCGATGTTGATGGAGCGATGAAGATTATTGCCGGAACCGCCCGGTCCATGGGCGTTGAGGTGGAGGGCTGATATGAGACACGGAAAAAAATATCGGGAAAGCCTGAAAAAGTATGACGCTTCCGCGATATTCGAGCTTAAAGCCGCTTTGGATCAGGTAAAGGGTCTCGCGTTCGCTAAGTTTGATGAAACGGTTGATCTCTCGGTAAAACTTAACTTGAAGAAAAGCCAGTCTGTTCGTGATACCGTAGTGCTTCCGAATCAATTCCGGGGCGAAAAGAGAATCCTTGTTTTCTGCAAAAGCGATAAAGAAAAGGAAGCCCAGGAAGCTGGCGCCACTTATGTCGGCGCGGAAGACCTTATCGAAAAAGTTAAAGGCGGATGGCTCGACTTTGATGTCGCGGTTGCCACCCCCGATATGATGAAAGATGTCGGTAAACTTGGTATGGTGCTGGGCCGCAGAGGTCTTATGCCGAATCCTAAAACAGGAACCGTTACCTTCGACCTTAAAGGTGCTCTTTCTGAACTGAAAAAAGGCCGGGTAGAATTCCGCGCCGATAAAACCGGCGTCGTGCATCTCGCGGTCGGAAAAGTTTCTATGGATGGCGAAAAACTTGCCGAGAATATTCAGGCTGTAATGGCTGAAATTAAGCGGAAAAAACCTGCTGACGCAAAGGGTGATTACATTCAAACTGTGTCAGTGAGTTCAACCATGGGACCCGGCGTTTGGGTTTCCATAAGAGAGGAGTAAGCCGTGGCAATTGTTGCAAAAAAAGTACAGGATGCTAAGGTTTCATCCATTGGTGAATTAAAGGATTCTTTTGGTGCGGCGCCGGATTTTATCTTTGCCGATTACCGGGGACTTACCGTAGAACAGATTTCGGAATTGAGGAAAAAACTTCGGCAAAAAGAAGCGCAATTTAAGGTTGTGAAGAATAACTTTGCCCGAATCGCTTTTGAGCAGCTGTCGGCTCCCGATGTATCGTCATATTTGATTGGCCCTACCGCCGTAGCTATCTCTCCCAAAGATTCCAATGAAGTTGCGAAAATCCTTTTCGATTTCGCGAAAGAAACACCTGCCCTGAAAGTGAAGGGCGGCTTGGTCGGTGAAAGCATTTATGACGCGGCCCAGGTTGAAGCCTTTTCCAAACTTCCCGGCAGATTGGAACTTATTTCCATGCTTATGAGCGTCATGAACGGACCCGCAAGAAATCTTGCCGGATGCCTTAACGATGTGAATGCCCGTCTTGTGCGGACCATCAAAGCCATTGGGGATAAAAAAGCGGAAGGCGCCGCTTAATAAGCGGAATCTTTTGTTTTGATTGAATTTATAAGATTTGAAATTAACGTTTCAAACTTTGAGGTAAAAATCTTTTGATTTTTACCCGCCTTCAGGCTTCGGAATGCTGCCGTTCCTGTCGGCGAAGGTTTCCTGCTTTGGCAGGAAAAACACACACCGGGTTTCCCGGAGCCGGCCCGTATAGGCCGGACTAACGTATTTATTTTGAGGAGAAGATAATATGGCAGCGCTTACTACTGATCAAATTTTGGAAGCAATTTCTTCCATGACCGTTCTGGAAGTTTCCGAGCTGGTTAAAGCAATGGAAGAAAAATTTGGTGTTTCCGCCGCGGCTCCCGTGGCTGTTGCCGCTGTTGGTGCCGCTCCTGGCGCGGCTGCTGCTCCCGTTGAGGAACAGACAGAGTTTAATGTAATTCTTAAGGCTTTTGATGATTCAAAGAAAATTGCCGTTATTAAGGAAGTCCGGGCTGTTACCGGTCTTGGTCTTAAAGAAGCAAAGGATCTCGTTGAAGGAGCTCCCAAGACTCTTAAAGAAAATGTCTCTAAGGATGAAGCAAACAAGATTAAAGAGACCATCACTGCCGCCGGCGGTACTGTTGATATTCAGTAATTCTGTTGGCAACAATAGATCATTTTTCTCTTGAATTTCTCCGGAACCTGTAAAGGGTCCGGAGGGAGGGCTTCCGGTTGCCGCCGGGGCCCTTTGTTGGTTATAATGTATTAAGGCGTGAGTTTTTTTTGATGCGCCTTTGAAAAAGTGTATGGATAATGATTGGCGTTTGTTCGGAACTGCTTTTCCCGGGCAAACGCGCCATGTAAAAACGTGAAGAAATGCGCCATTTCAGAAATCTGCAATGCCGGAAGGCGTCAGTGCCAGGGGGTAATGAATGACAAAGGGAAAGATAACCGCACATCGGTCTTATTTAGGTAAAGATATCCAGGACGTAATGGATCTCCCTGATCTTGTAGATATACAAGTTTGTTCTTATGAACGCTTTCTCCAGTGGGATAAGCTCAAGAATAAAAAAGTTCCCGACTTGCAAGGGCTTGAAGAAGTTTTACGGACAACGTTTCCCATTGAAAGTCCTAACGGGGATATGGTTTTAGAGTATGAATATTATACCCTGGACGACGAAAACATAAAGTTTGATGAACAAGAATGCAAACAGAAGGGCTTAAGCTATGCGGTCCCGCTCAAAGCCCGGATTAATCTTATATTTCAGCAGACCGGTGAAATCCGTCAAAAGGATATTTACCTTGGCGATATTCCCATCATGACAGAGCGGGGAACCTTTATCATCAACGGAGCGGAACGCGTGGTTGTTTCCCAGATTCACCGTTCGCCGGGCGTTATCTTCAGCCATGAAAAAGGTATTTATTCATCACGGATTATTCCATACCGCGGTTCATGGCTCGAATTTGAAATCGATCAAAAACGCGAACTTATTTACGCCAAGATTGACCGCAAAAAGCGTATTTTGGGGACTATTTTTCTGCGTGCTTTAGGCTATGAAACCAGGGAAGAAATCATCGAGGCGTTTTATACTACGGAAGAAGTTACCCTTAAAGACGATAAGAAAACGAAAGAAAAATTCATCGGCCGCGTATTGGCTAAGGACATTTGGGTAGATACCAATGTTGAAGGCGAAACCGGGAAGAAAAAACTTTACCGCGCCGGCGAAAAAATTCATCCCCATGATATTGATGAACTTTTGGTTCATAAAGTTAAATCTCTTGAAGTTATCAATTTTGGGGCCGAAGATTCACTCAATTCTCCGATGCTGCTCAATTGTTTTGAGCGCGAGGAAATCAAATTTACGAAAGATGATCCCGAACGGGATGAACCGTCCAAGGAAGACGCGCTTTCCGCCGTGTATTCGGTGCTTATGCCCGGCGAGTCCATCACCGTGGAAGCCGCCGAAAAAGACTTGCTCGGCATGTTCTTTACGAGCCGCCGTTACGATTTAGGTAAAGTCGGCCGCTACAAGCTCAACAAAAAGTTTGATCTCAATCCGCCTTTGACAGATTTTACGCTCACCAAGCGGGATGTTATCGCCACCATGAAGTTCCTTATCAAGGTGTATGTGGGCGATGAATATATTGATGATATCGACCATTTGGGGAACCGCCGTGTCCGTTCCGTCGGCGAACTCATGGCGAACGTGATGAAAACCGCTTTCAGCCGGATGGAACGCATCGCCAAAGAACGGATGAGCCTTAAGGAAACCGATACGATCAAACCGCAGGATTTAATTTCGATTAAGCCTTTGGTTGCGGCAATCAAGGAGTTCTTTGGTTCGAGTCAGCTTTCCCAGTTCATGGATCAGGTAAATCCCCTTGCGGAACTTACGCATAAACGGCGCCTTAACGCGCTTGGTCCCGGCGGTCTTTCCAGAGACCGCGCCGGATTTGAAGTCCGTGATGTTCACTATACCCATTACGGCCGAATGTGTCCCATCGAAACGCCTGAAGGTCCGAATATCGGGCTTATCGTTTCACTTGCGAACTATACCCGCGTAAACGAATACGGCTTTCTTGAAACGCCTTACCGGAAAGTTGTCAAAGGCATTGCTTCCAAGGATGTTGAATATCTTTCCGCGATGGATGAAGACCGGTATTACATCGCCCAGGCTTCCGCCAAATTAAACGAGGACGGTTCCTTTGCGGACAAGCAGGTTTCCTGCCGCCGTCAGGGCGATTATACGACCCGCGGCCCGGAAGATATTCAGTACATGGACGTTTCCCCAAAGCAGATTATTTCCGTATCGGCGTCTCTTATTCCGTTCCTTGAGCACGATGACGCTAACCGCGCGCTCATGGGTTCAAACATGCAGCGTCAGGCTGTTCCGCTCATTTTCCCGGAAGCTCCGCGCGTCGGAACCGGAATGGAAGGCAAATGCGCCTACGATTCCGGCGTCCTTGTAAAAGCGCGCAGAGCCGGAACCGTTGTTCGGGTCACTTCCGAAGAAATAGAAATTAAACCGTCCAAAGGCGGCGCGGAAGAACAATCCGATGTGTATCGTCTCATTAAATATCAGCGGACAAATCAGGATACTTGTTACAATCAGCGGCCTGTCGTTGGTGTCGGTGAAAAAATTACAACCGGTCAGGTTATTGCCGACGGTCCCGCAACCAGGAACGGCGAGCTTGCGCTTGGCCGGAACATCCTTGTAGGTTTCATGCCCTGGAACGGATACAACTACGAAGACTCCATTCTTATTTCCCAGCGGGTAGTCAAAGAAGATATGTTCACTTCGATACATATCAAAGAATTTGTTACCGAGGTGCGGGAGACAAAACTCGGTCCGGAAAAGATCACACGGGATATTCCCAATACTTCCGAGAAAAGCCTTGATAATCTTGACGCGGAAGGCATTATCCGCGTGGGCGCGAAGGTACGTTCCGGCGACATCCTTGTGGGAAAAGTTACTCCCAAAAGCGAAACCGAAACCACGCCCGAATTCAAACTTTTGAATTCCATTTTCGGTGAAAAAGCCAAAGAGGTTCGCGATTCTTCCCTTCGTGTTCCCCACGGAATTGAAGGTACGATTATCGATATTCGACGCCTCCGAAGGACCGAAGGTGATGATCTTAACCCCGGTGTGGATGAAGTGGTCAAAGTGTTGATCGCTACAAAGCGCAAGCTCCGCGAAGGTGATAAAATGGCAGGCCGCCACGGAAACAAGGGCGTTGTCGCGAGAATTCTTCCCGAAGAAGATATGCCTTACATGGAAGACGGCACTCCGCTTGATATTTGTCTGACTCCGCTCGGCGTTCCTTCCCGTATGAATATCGGGCAGCTTCTGGAAACGGAACTTGGCTGGGCGGGAATCACCCTGGATGAGTGGTATGCGGCCCCTGTTTTTCAGTCGCCGTCAACCGGCAAAATTGAGGAAAAACTCAAGGAAGCGGGCCTTCCGGCAACTTCCAAAACAACGCTCCGTGACGGAAAAACCGGCGAGCCTTTTGTGAATCCCGTATTCTGCGGAGTCATTTACTTCCTTAAATTGCATCACCTTGTTGATGATAAGATGCACGCCCGGTCCACAGGGCCTTATTCTCTTGTAACTCAGCAGCCTTTGGGCGGTAAAGCTCAGTTCGGCGGTCAGCGTTTGGGAGAAATGGAAGTGTGGGCGCTTGAAGCTTACGGCGCGGCGAATACCTTGCAGGAACTTTTAACGATCAAATCCGATGATATGACCGGAAGATCCAAAATTTACGAGGCCATTGTGAAGGGCGAACCTTCCACCACGGCGGGGATTCCCGAATCTTTCAACGTATTGGTCCAGGAATTAAGAGGCTTGGCTCTGGATATGACAATCTACGATGCCAAGGGAAAACAGATTCCGCTTACCGAGCGGGACGAGGAACTCATCACAAAACAGGGTTCTAATTTCTAAAAAGGATTGCAGGATGCGTGATATACAAGATTTTGATTCCATTATGATTCGTTTGGCTTCCCCGGAGATGATCCGGGCATGGTCTTACGGGGAAGTAAAAAAGCCGGAAACGATAAATTACCGGACTCTTCGTCCCGAAAAAGACGGCCTCTTTTGCGAGAGGATTTTCGGTACCACGAAAGAATGGGAATGTTACTGCGGCAAATTTAAATCGATCCGTTATAAGGGCGTTATTTGTGATAGATGCGGCGTTGAGGTAACTCATTTTAAGGTCCGCCGTGAACGGATGGGCCATATCGAACTGGCGGCTCCTGTTTCGCATATTTGGTATTACCGTTCGGTGCCCAGCCGGATGGGGCTTCTCCTCGATCTTACGATGGCCGCCCTTCGTTCCGTGCTTTACTACGAAAAATATGTAGTAATCGATCCGGGCGACACGGATTTAAAGAAAAATCAGCTTTTGACGGAAGAAGAATACTACGAGGCCCAGGAACGCTACGGCGGCGGTTTCACTGCCGGAATGGGCGCGGAAGCCATCAAAACGCTTCTCGAAAACCTGAACCTGGACCAGATGGCTGTCGAGCTTAGGGCCAAGATGATCGAAAAGGGCGCCAAAAGCGATAAACGGCTTCTGAAACGTATCGATATTGTGGAAAATTTCCGCAGTTCTACCAACAAACCCGAATGGATGATCATGGATGTGATTCCGGTTATTCCGCCGGAACTGCGGCCTATGGTTCAGCTTGACGGCGGACGTTTCGCGACATCGGACTTGAACGATCTGTATCGGCGCGTCATCAACAGAAATAACCGTCTCAAAAGGCTGCAAAGCCTCAACGCTCCCGATATTATCATCCGAAACGAAAAACGGATGCTCCAGGAAGCGGTTGACGCGCTCTTCGACAATTCCAAGAAAAAACGCGTCGTGAAAGGCGCGTCGAACCGGCCTCTTAAATCGATTTCAGACATGCTCAAGGGAAAACAAGGCCGCTTCCGGCAGAACCTTCTTGGCAAGCGTGTTGACTATTCCGGCCGTTCGGTAATTACCGTTGGACCGGAACTCAAAATGTGGCAATGCGGACTTCCCACAAAAATGGCCTTGGAACTTTTCAAGCCTTTCATAATGAAGAAACTTGTTGATAAAGATGTTGTTTACAATATTAAGAAAGCCAAGATGCTTGTGGAGCAGGAAACGCCTGAGGTGTATGCCATCCTCGATGATGTGGTAAAGGAGCATCCGGTTCTTCTTAACCGCGCTCCGACTTTGCACCGTTTGGGGATTCAGGCTTTTGAGCCGGTACTTGTGGAAGGCAAGGCGATTAAACTGCATCCGCTTGTTTGTCACGCTTTTAACGCTGACTTTGACGGCGACCAAATGGCGGTTCACGTTCCCTTAACCCAGGCGGCGCAGATGGAATGCTGGACCTTGATGCTTTCCGCGCGGAATCTTCTGAACCCTGCCAACGGTAAAACGATTGTCTTCCCGTCGCAGGATATGGTTCTGGGAATCAACTTCCTTACCCGCGTTAAGAAGAACGCCAAAGGTACGGGCCGCCGCTATTCCTCAATTGAAGAAATTATCATGGCTGTGGAAAATAAGGCTCTCGACTGGGAAGCGCTTATCAAGGTAAAAGCGCCGAAAACGCCTGTTTGGGAAAAAGCCGGAAAAGAAGCGCTTCTTGATAAAGACGGATTGATTGAAACAACTCCCGGCCGCCTGGTTTTCAACGAGGAACTGCCGCCTGAAATTCCGTTCCTCAATTATGAATTGAAGGACAAAGAACTCCGCGGACTGATTGAGCTTGTGTTTAATGCCAACGGATCTTGGACCACGGTAAAAATGCTGGACGCGATTAAAGCTACCGGCTATAAATATGCTACAGTATTCGGCGCTACTATCGGTGTGGATGACATTGTTGTCCCGAAAGAAAAAACCGAAATGATTAACAAAGCCAATAAGGAAGTTGAGTCCATCCAGAAGCAGTACCGGCAGGGGCATATTACACAGGAAGAACGCTACAACCGCGTAGTTGAAGTCTGGTCAAAAACGAATGATGATTTAACGGCAATTATGATGAAAACGCTGGAAGCCGACCGTGACGGATTTAACTCCGTTTATATGATGGCCAATTCCGGCGCGCGCGGAAGCCGCAACCAGATTCGTCAGCTGGCGGGAATGCGCGGCCTTATGGCGAAACCTTCCGGAGACATTATCGAGCTTCCCATCCGGTCAAACTTTAAAGAAGGTTTGTCGGTTATCGAGTTCTTTATTTCTACAAACGGCGCCCGGAAGGGTCTTGCCGATACGGCTCTTAAAACCGCGGAAGCGGGTTACTTAACCCGCCGTCTCGTTGACATTGC
>QMCE01769630.1_pt1 | contig 12748 bp, 14 predicted proteins | sample 1821851 | NCBI WGS metagenome assembly QMCE01 (sample SAMN09453174, study PRJNA476694) | Termite gut metagenome, whole genome shotgun sequencing project. | isolation source: worker | host: Odontotermes sp. | place: South Africa:Pretoria | collected 2016-01-28 | reverse complement strand
CACGGACACCAGAGAACGCTATTCCAGTAATTTTTCCAATCAGTTTTTATCCGTGCGATATTGGTGCAGAATTTGGGATGTCGTTGATATGTTTTTCTAGTGGAGAGGTGAGATACGACTGGAATCCAACACTCGGCGGCATAAAAATCATTGAATCTCAAGCGATAGATGACAAATTTTATGAGGGAGTGTTTCATATATCGTTTCAAGAATTGGACGAACGTTTTGCTTTCTCAAAAGAGATTTCTGATATGCTCCTGTTCCTCCCTTTGGCAAATACAACATATTCTCAGGTTGTCAATAAAGCTATCTGTTCAGCCGAAAACGCAGAGCGAAACGGTGAAACCGCAACAAAAAAATGATTGACTTTGTTTCTGAACTGAAATATGATGCGTTTGGAAAGATTTTGTCGTCATCGGGTGTCCTTGTCCGAATGTGTCCTTGTCCAACGTCTGTCCGGTGTGCTTGTCCGCGACTTTTGGCGGAGCCTGAAAACACCGGATTTCGACCTGAAAACGGGACCTGAAAACGGGAGGTCTTGGAAAATCTCGCGAACAAAATTCAAAACAAGACGATTCGAGGTGTTGAGAAATCACTCGAATTCGCTCAAAATCGTCCCCAATATACCGTTCGCGCGCACCACGGACGCATCGATCTTTGAAAATCAGAAAAGAAATTGCTAAATTCGCTCGACCTTGAGAATCGGCAAATGCATCCGTCCTTCGAGGAATTCGAGCCGAACGCGAACCTTTGCGCCCGACTTGCCCGCGATACACATGCGAGGCTTCGCACAAGGCGTCGAGTGTTTCGCCAACGGTCGCGTTTCGATTCGAGGCAGTGTACTTGTGGCGCGAAGACCGAAATACTTTTCATTCGGAGTTTTGCCGTGCAACGCCATGTGAGGACGATGCATGTTGTACCATTCGAAGAATAATCGAGTTTCCTCGATCATACTTTTGCGTGAAATTGGCACGAGAATACGACGTGTGCAGCCGCCTTGTATGTCAGGATTACTCGTTCCGTTACGGCTATCGAGCCGTGCTTTCCGATTGCTCCGAAGCGCTGCTTGATATCGTTCGCCTTGCACCATGCCTTGAATTCGCCGGAGACAAACTGAACGCCTTGATCGGAGATGAGATACTTCGGTTTCACGCCGTTTTCCGTGCAGATACGATCCATTGCGGAGGCGACTTGATTTGCCGTCGGTTGTTGTTCGAAAACTTCGAAACCCATGATACGCCGGGAATAGTGGTCAATGACGATCATGACGCACCACGAGTAGGGATGAACTTGCGTCAATGCGTTGGGCGGCCACGGAGTCCAAAGGCCGTCGGTCGACGGAACGACGGTGAGATCGACCGAAAAAACGTGCGAAGAATACCATGCTTGCACGGTTGGGCTCGGAGGCGATTCGGGCTGAGGTTCAACGGCCGGTGGTTTGATCGGCGGTTGATCGATGATCCGCTTCACGGTCGAAGCGGAAAGATGCAACCCCGCGCGAACGAGAATATCGGCGATTTTGGTGCGACCCAACATCGGGCAAAACGACTTCAATTGTTGAACGACGTAACGAATATAATCCGGATATCGATTGGAACGCTCCGGCATTTGCACGATATCGTTTCCGTTTTCGACCCCGTTCACCCAATTGATTACCGTTTGTGCCGTGACGTGAAACCGTTTGGCGACCTCCTCCGTGGACCAACCTCGCATGGAGCGGAGCAACAGGATTTCCAATCGTTCGGTCGGCAGGTAATGCGGTCGCTTTTTCGGTTCGAGCCTCTCGAAGCGAGCGTCCTTGATATCGAGTTCCTTTTTCAGCATATCGACCTCGGATCGTAGCCGATTATTTTCGACTCGCAGGCGTAAGCCGTCGCACTCGCCCCCGTCCGGCCAATTCGATGCGTTGAGAATGACGATTCGAGCGAAGGCGATGACGTGGAGAATCGTTTGGAGCGTCAGCGAGGTCCATCCCTTGGGCAGCGGAATCTCGGGAGTGGGAGGCAAATCGAGCAGAATATCGGGTTCGGACAGGACGGAATTCATGGCGGTCGATCAAAGAAGTGCTATCCGCTCCGTCGTCGTGTGAAATCCAGCCCTGATTATCTCCGAAACGCCGAAGATTATCAAGAATCGCGAATTTTTTCGCGGTGGGAGGCGTCCAGACCCGATTTTTAGAGTTGACGGCGATCCGGGACGGCAAGAAGTGGAAAACCGTTCCTTTTTGTCCGGCACCACTTTCGGCACCAGTAGCATCTTTAGCGTTCCGCTAAAGATGCCTCGCGTCGCCCCAACTCGCGACTTCTTCAAGAGCTACAAACTACCCCCGGCTGGATTCGAACCAGCGGCCTACGGTTTAGGAACCTCGGTCGACTTTGCGCAACATATATTCGTAAGTCTATACCTTATTTGGCTTTACGTCAAAAATGCCGGAAAATGCCAAGTGGGAAATCGTGGAAAATCGTCTACTATTGGATGGCACTTTCGTGGCACCACTGGTTTCTTGGTTGACGTATTTATCGTTGCGCAGACGGAAGTGGCGATCCGGCAATGGTTTTCGACCAAACCTACGGTTTCTACCTACGGTCTAAAAGTCCTTCGTTCTTGGCGTCGCGACACCTCGGTCCTGCTTTCGTCGGCGCTCTTCGCCTGTTCTTGGCCACGTCGCCGCGACGTTTCGCCCGTATTGCGTTTCAGGCCGGAAGTCGTATTTCGGGCCAGCCTCCCCTCCGCCGCCCACGTCGGCCCGTTTTCGCGGCGACACTTCCCCCGACAAAACCCTGACGAAAACCCGACAAAAAGTCGGGAAATCGTCAGGGAAATCGGGCCGCCGGTCGGATAGAATGGCTGTGCTTTGGGAGGTCGTTTCTCTGAAAAGTGGTACTAAGCTCAGTCCCTTTTTTGAGGAAATTTTTCATGTGCGTTTTCTGGGTGAGCCTATGATTCCCGAGTTTCACCTGAAAGCGGGATAGGAAAATGGTTGAAAAAGAGATACTGACTTCAGTCCCTCTTTCGCGGAAACCACGGTCGAATGCCCGATAATGCGGTATACTCCCGATGGAGATATTTTCCTTGCAAAAACCTTGCGAAAAACAAGGAAATATCAAGGAAATTCCGATGGCCGGTCTGGTAAGATGTCCGGAGCGGTTTTGAGATTTCGGAAATTTCAAAACCGAACGATACCGAGCGCAAACCGAACGATCCGAGAATTTGCATAAGGTACAATGAAAACATGACGCATCGCCGGACTGGGGAACCGGGTGCGGGGCTCTTTGGCAATTTGGTAGCTAAAAAAATAAAAAAACGCCCCTCGGAGTAGCGGGACTCCGGGGGGCGACGGGGATGAGTATTTGCCGGAAGCGGTATCTCGGCATCGAGTACCGGATGGTGTAGAATGAAGACATTCAACAATCCATCCCCATTATCAAAATACCATGTGGCGAACTCCCGACGGCGAAAAAACATTTACCGGACCGTATGCCCTGATGCTGGCGCGAGGCCTGCGGATCATGGTCGACGGACTCTTGGATGCCGTTCACGATGACGAGGAAGAATATCGGATCGGTTATCGGGCTTTCGATTGCCTGACGACGGATCAGCAGATTTGGACCATACATCGGGTCGCCCACGGGTTGCTTGATGAAAACACACCGGTTTGTAAATTGACCGCCTTCTTGGAAGCGACGATTGCCGGGATGTTCCGGGCATTGGAAGATGCCGTCGGAATGGAGATCGACTTGGCAGACGATCCGGACGATGTTGTCGATGAAACCGACGACCGTTATTACTGGCGCAAAACCTTGCTCGTTCCTTACGAACTGGACGGCGGGAACGATCCGGAAAATTTCGAGGAAGACGAGGAGCCGCTGACCGCCGACTGCGACGATGAAGAACGGTGGGAGTTGGTCATCGAAGTGCTGGAATCGCATGTCCTTTGGGACGCCGATTATGAACTCGACGACTTCGACGACCTTGATCCGAAAGGCGGGTCGCTCCTGAAAGCGATGTTTCGAGTCGGTAACGATTATTATTCCTCGATTCCCGAAGACCCCAAACGTCTCGTCGCGATCAAGCTGTTGAAAGCGACCGCCGACCTTTGCGATGCCGTCGCTAAACGGGAAGAAAAAGCATTGAAAAGCAAGCGTCGGAGAAAATGATGGCGAAAAAAGCGGCTCCGAAAATCAATCTGGATTACAGCAATTGGCGGTTCTTTCCTTGGACGGAAAACTTCAAGAAGGAGGCGGCGGACGGTTCGTTCGACGGCGATTGGGAACGATTGATCAAGTCGGCGAAAAACGACGGCAATTACCGGGCCTTGTTTCATCACCAGGCTTGTACGGTTGCGGCAACGGCGCTGGCCGAACGCTTGGCGGAATTTCCCGAAATCCATCGCATCGCCCTTTTCGGTTCCGTCGCCAAGCCGCCTTTCATGGAACCGCATCCCTATTCCCGGCAGCTTCGAGATCGCGGCGTGGAAATCTTTCACACGCCAAAGGATGTCGATTTGGCCGTTTGGATTTCATCGCTCGACAACCTACGCGAGATACGCAGGGCGATGTCGACGACGCTGACGCCCTTGGCGGACAAGGTCGACGGCCTTTGTGGAAACCATATCGAGTTGTTTCTTTTCGATACAAATACGTCCGCGTACATCGGTCGCGCTTGCCACTTCAAGGATTGCCCACGTCTCGGTCCCGATTGCCGAAATCAAGGTTGCGGCCAGCCGAAACATTTGAAAAAGATGGACGGCTTCGTTTTGCATCCCGAAGCGGTGTCGCGAGTCAATAGTCAGCCTCTTTTCGAACGAAATCCGACTGCCAAGTTGCCGAACGCGAACCTGTTCCAAGAACTGCCGACCATGCTCCCGGAGGAATTGATCGAAAAACTGGTCGATTCGAAGGACATCCGAATCGAGCGAATCGTCTCGACCGGCCATACCAGCCCGCCGGGATTCTGGTACGATCAAAATGAAAGCGAATGGGTCGTCATTCTGCAAGGCGAAGCAACGCTGGAATTCGAAGACGAAACGCGGATCATGAAGACTGGCGATTATGTCCTGATCCCACCACACCGGAAACACCGAGTCAATTCGACTTCCACGAAAGAACCGACGGTTTGGCTTGCCGTTTTCTTCGGAAAGGAAACGAAACCCGTCCGAAAAGCAACGAAAAAAGTGGCAAAGAAGAAGGTGATGTGAGATGCCCAAAAAGAAAACGTCCAAGCCCAAACGCCCACCGAAACCGCACGGTCATTCTTGCCGAGTCTGCGGTCGCCGTCGGCCCAACGAAAAATTCTCCGGCAGTGGTCACGCCGCCCATATTTGCCGGGAATGCGTCAATGAAAAACGGGCCGAGCGAAAACGGGAACAAGAGATGCAAGCCTTCGGTCCCGCCTACCTCGCCAATTGTAAACGCATCACCGTCGAATTGAATTACGAAAACTGGCGATTCTTTCCTTGGCAAGATGAAATCGATTTGCCGATCGACGAACTGCCGTATGAAGACGACGGAATATACGACGTCGATTGGGGGATCGACAAATACGATTCGTACATTGATTCCTATGGCGACGATGAAGACGAGAACTCGTTCAACGGAAGCTGGTATGCCTTGATCAAAGCGGCGTCGGGCGACGACCGGGTGGTTTTGAAGCGTTATCAAAGCCATCTTGAAACCGCCCGACTGCTCGCGGAATGTCTTGCTCCGTTCCCGGAAGTTCGCAAAATCGTGCTGTTCGGCGAATACGCCCGACCTCCATATCGGGAGCCGAATGCGAAACATCCTGAAAAACGGGGCCTACTTCACCGACCGGAGGATTTGGACATCGCGATTTGGCTTTCTTCGACGGAAAACTTGCACCACATGCGGCGTTTACGAGCGAAGATCGCCGCCGACCGAAGCAACAAACAAACGAAATTTTCGGAAGCCCGAATTCACGTCCATGTTTTCGAAGCCGGGACGTCGGAATACCTGGGACGTCTTTGTACGCAAGGACTCTGCCCAAGCAACAATCCCGCCTGCCAGGGGGAAGGTTGCGGCAAGCCCCCTTTCGTAAAGCCGTTCTCCGAACAGTCCCTTGACTCGGAAGTGTTCGAAAAACGAAATTGCCAAGTGCTGTTTGAACGAAAATCGAAGCCAAATCGCCAAGATCAGTGTTTCACTTCAATATCCGACTCGTAAATTTCCATGCCGAATTATCTTCTCAAAGTCACGTTGAAGCACGCGCCTTATCCGGTCTGGCGACGGATCATTATTCCGCCCCATATCAAGGTCCACCACTTCCACATGGTCCTGCAAATCGTCATGGGATGGCAGAATCGGCAGAAGCATAGCTTCAAGGCCGGTCCCATGTACTTCATTCCCGGAGAACACGCGACGCACGGTTTCCGGGCCGAGGAGAAATTTATTCTCGCGGACCTCTGCAACATGTCCGGTCGCAACATCAAGTATTACTACGGCCTGAATCGTGACTGGGAACATGTTATCGAGACGGAAAGTATCGACTGTCCCAATCCCGACCGCTCTCATCCGATTCGTTGCCTGGACGGCGCCGGAGCGTGTCCGCCGGACGGCTGTGAGTACGCCGACCTCTATAAGCTCTGCGAAATGGCAAGCGGCACGGCTGATGAAGACGATGCGGAACTGAAAAAGCGATATCGCAAATTCGATCCCAATCGTTTCAGCACGAGAACGATCAACCGGATTTTCAAAATCGATCCGAAGGAGTACCGCGAGCGTCCCGCCATGCCTGATAAAAGTGAAGGGATGACCGAAATCTTCAACGAGCAAGTGGAAGCATTGCGGCGGATAGAGAAAAAAGCGAAAACCGCCAAGAAATGACAAAACCTCCCTCCGGCGTTCGCCGAAACGGGGTTCGTTTTGATGTCGTCTTCAAGAAGCGGCGTTGCCTTCCTCCTTCTTCCGACGTTTCAATCCAGGTACGCTCGGCAGCGAATTGATCGCTTCGATCTGTTCCGGCTGGTCGACATGCGTGTAGATGTTGAGCGTCAAATTGATGTCCGAATGCCTCGCCAACACCTGTGCCGTCTTGGGCGAGACCTTCGCGCGACATAAATTAGTAATGAACGTATGTCGCAAACAATGGAAGTCAGCGTACTTGCCCCTGCTGTCACGGTAGGTCAGCATATCCGACGCCTCGCGGGTCTTTTTCTCTTCGTCGGTCGCCGCCTCGTCGATCCAGAACGCTCTGGCCGATTCGATGTCGAACTTGATCATCTTCGACGTCGCGCGTTCAACCTTGCATGTCCGAGCCGAGATGGGGAACAGAATTTCGTCCGGCTTCGGATTGCGTTGCGCCAGCCAGTCTTGCAGATACTCGACCAAGTCGGGATGCAGAATTTGCGTGTCTTCGCGACGGCGTTTGCTGTACGACGCCTCGATGGTGACGGTTTTGATCTCGCCGTCGAGCTTGAAATTACGGAGCGTCAGGCTGCCCAATTCCCCCTTACGAAATCCCGTCCAAGCGGCCAGAACGTACAGCATGGCTCGGTCGGGACCAATGAGCCCCCAACTCGGCGGTCCCGTTTCGGCGGCACGAATCAGTAACGAAAATTCTTCTTCGCTCAGGGCCCGGCGGTCATGACGGCGATCCAAACGTTCATTGAGTTTTTTCATGCCGAGCAGCGGATTGCGAATCAACCTCTCATTGATCGTCAGCCAATTCAGAAAACTTTTCATGACTTGAAGGTAATGGTTGACCGTCTGGATGCCGACGCCGTGCAACTCGCGAAGGTCGCTCAGAAACCCTTCGACTTCCGTGCGTTTAATCTGGGCGACGTTTTTCCAACGGCAGGCGTCGACGATTCGTCGCAATTTGCATCGAACTCCTGAAGCATGCGACTTGGAAACGCTCTTCGTTTTCAAGTGTTTTTCGTAAGCGTCGAGATGCTCCTTGATCGGTTTTTGCATCTCCTCCTCCGCCGGATGCATGACTCCGGCTCGTTGCCGTTCGGTCTTGTCGATCAACTCGGCAAGCATCTGTTGCGCTAAATACTTGTTCGGCGAAAGCGGGATACGGTGGTCGACGCCACTCGCGTCACGATAACGGCCCCACCATTTCTTCGACTCGCCTTTTCTCTTCTCGCCTGTTTTCGAATCGATAATCGTTGTCTTCTTCTTGTAGATTTTCGCCATTGGTTTTCTTCTCCGATAAAAGATGTTTCAAAAATGGTCACGGCGAACACTCGCCTACGGTTTCGTGACTGACAGAGAGCCATGAACCGGCGAGAAAGGCAAGGCGTCACTTGGGAAAAATACTGTAAAGTTCTTTCATTTTCTGGTTCGGACGCCAAACCCAATCTTTTCGACGTGGGCAATCTTCTTCGATCCACTGGACGAGTTCGAGCCGTCGCCAAAAGACCGATTTGTGAAGCCGAACCGGTTGCGGGACAATGCCGAGGCCGTCCCACATTCGCCATGTCTTGGGATCGACGCCGCAAGCGTAAGCGGCTTCACGGCAAGTGAGGAGAAGACGTTTATCAATTTGAAAATCTTTGGCCATGTATCGCGTCAGGCCGATCGTCGGCCCGGTTGTCGAAAGGTGAAATGAAACGCAACAGGCGCGAAGCGTGGGCGTCCTGCGAGGTAGAAACGGAAGACGTTACGAAAAATTCGTGAAGAATTTTCACGCAAGAAGCATCGACGCCCTATCGGAAAAGGCGATGCGGAAGTATACTGTTCAGATGCGGCAAAAACGGCGTCAAATGCCAGCGTCAACCATGCCGCGCGATCTTTGAATTATTGGTAGCTCAAACATCCATGCCGGGGCGAAGTGTTCAGACGGAACGGACGGGAACGCGGAGTACTGCGAGATGTTCACATGGCGTTCCCGCCGCATTTCCCTGCCGTCATCCGTCACGGTAAAACTTGCGTCGGAAGGGCGGCGACGTGCGGACTATTTCAACCCTTTGACCCGGTCAATAAGATTGTAGGCGGCTTTCTTCGCCCAGCGATACAATTTTCCGTCACCATATTTCGGCTCGTTTTTCGACTCCGAGGCGTACACAAACCGCTCCAACATGAACGCCAACTCCGGGGCCAATGCAAGGAGCCGGGCTTCATTTCGTAACGTGGCGATCTTTTCCTCGTCGTCGCCGGGCAATTCGGGAACCGAGGCGATCAGCCGGTCCGTGCCTTCCTCCCGGATCGTCAAACGGCAAAAGCCGGGGTTGTCATTCGATTCATCGACACGCCATTTCGGAAAATCATTATCCATCGTTCTTTCTCCATGTTTTGAAACATTATTTTTATGCGAAAAATTCGGGCGTTGGCCACTGATTTTATTTCGCACGAAAAAGACCTTTGCCCGCTTTTTCAAAGCGAGACGCATCGCCTTTTCGTTTGATTTCCATTTGCAAGGCGGCACTGATTGTGGAGTGAGGTGTTTTTCCGTTCAGTTTCGCAAGATTTCGTGCGATAATTTGTTCCATGATCTGCTTGATATTCAAAGGCTCGCCTGCTTCCCTGAGAACCTCGTATGCCGCATTGATTCCTGATAATTTTCCGCCGCTGGTTTTCGTTTCGGAAACATTCGCTTCCTCTTTCGCTTTGACGCTTCCCGGTCCGATGCCCAGGGCGTCGATGATTTTTCTCGCCGCGCTACCGATCGGGTTCGACTTTTCGTTCTTGATTTCGCGCAGAAATCTCTTCGGATCGGTTACGGTAAGACGTTTGTCGGTTTTGATGTTCATGCAGTCGAAGACCAGTTGGCCGTTGACTCGCGTGTCGACGGAGAGAATTTTGACCATCGTCTTGTTCTTGCCGATCGTGATTTCGTACATTTTGTTCTGTTCGATTTTGCTCGCTTTCATGGTTCGTTCTCCTTGATTTTAGAGGATGTGAAAATATTCGTCCCGAAAACCGCCGGGGCGGGTTTGATGCTTTCATTGTTCGTTTTCGTTACACAATCGGGGCTTGGTCGAGGCCGCGAATGGCTTGTTTGATTTGAAGTGTTCTCACGCTCATCTCAATCACGAAGTCTTCCAAGCCGCCGTCGTTTTTTTCGTCATGGTCGTCGGCGAAAATTTGTTTGCCCAGTGTTTTGCGTACTTCATCAAGGAGATTTACGGCTGTTACGAGTTTTTCGTTGAGGTCGCCTGAAAGGCAAAAGTCGTAGGAAAATTCATTTTGTGTTGACATCGTTTCGTCCTTTGTTTTACGGTGTTAAAAATTATTGTTACGTTCAACGCATGTGAATGTTACCTCAACAAAAACACATTGCAAGGCGTTTTTTACGACGTTGCGAGGAATGTCGAAACTTTTCAAAAAACTTGCCAAAGTGCTTGAAATTCAGGCGTTTTCTCTTGGGTTGTTCCCGGCTCTGCGACGATCTGTGTGGTGAAAACGACCCGTTCGCTTCGAACAACACCAAACATTCACCGAGGAAAAAACCATGTCGCAACCGCCAAAAAATGCGCGAACGCATTTGAATCGTGCCCATTTTCGTATTCGCCAAGCCTGCGCGGAACTCCACAAGTTCAGGGCGCAGTTTCCGAGTGAGATCACCGAACAACGCGATTCGATGTTCCGCAAGGATTTCAAATCGCTCGCCGCCTACGACGCCGCCGACGTCGTGTGTCATCTGTTGCAATATGCGCGTCGCCAGATCAATCAACTCAAGGCGATGGCAAATCCGGAGAAAAGAGCGAAAAACGAATGATCAACCGTTCCAAAGTGTCGTGAACGGATCGGCAACGGTCGGCCGTTGCATCCCGGCTGGCTCCTGCTCACTTTGTTCGAGTCGCCGTAGTCGATCTTCCAGAACCATGACATCGTCCGGCGCTCGGGGCGTAATGTTGCTCCAGTCGAGATACAATTCGTGGACCTTTCCTTTCTCCATTTCATTGCCCGGCTTGATCGCGGCGACGGCGACCCAAGCCGGGGCCTGCTGTTCGAAAGAAGTTTGATACTCCGTCATGCTCGACGAATACCAGACCGTAACGTCCGGTGGGCGCTCCGTGTCGACCGGCGAATCGGAGCCGTACCAAACGCCGAAGACGCAATCATCCAGTTCACTTTCCGACAGGGAGCCGCCGACGTTGTAGAACGAGACGCTTTCGGCGAGCGACGCCTGGTCGTCGCCGACGTAGGGCGGCAGGAAGGTGCCCTTGTTGATGTCGATGTCGCGGTCCAGCGCGTAGATGCCGAAGGAGGTCGGCAGCGTCCGTGCCAGGAAGTTGAAACCGGACCGGGTATGGCTCCGCAGGAGCGAATGCAGATTCCCGATATTGAGCATGTCGTAAAAAACGTAGCGCTCGTAGGCTTCCGTGATCGCGTTGGAGACGATCTGCCGCTCCCTGACCTTGCCGCTCCGGTCCTCGACGACGACCGCGATTTCGCCTTGAAGTTTGAGAGGTTCCATTGAATTCTCCTTGAAATTCCGGGTTCGCACCGAGTCGGAAACGGTCATCGCGTCGTCGTCCGGGCGGCCCCGAATCGGTAAAACACGGGCGGAACAGGTTTCGTCGCCCGGCCTGAACGTTTCGGACAGCGTTTCCGGCAGCGGAACCGTTGCGGTATCGCCGAGGCCGGTTGCCTCCCTCGGAGTCGTGCCGACGAGCGGCGAGGTCTTGACGGAATCGAATTCGTCCGATATTCCCGCACGTTCCGACAGGGAAGTCGGAAACGGAACGGAGACGATGTCGTCAAATTCGGATGTTTCGACGGCGCCTTTGCCGCCCAGCACGGCGCCGGACAGACCGGGCCGGATGTCGAGCGATTTTTCGATCACGACGATCCGCTCGTCCAGCGTTTCGAGCGCCGAATCGAATTCGGCCTTGCGAACGACATGCTCCGGCCGCGTCGCGGCGACCTTCAGGCAATGTTGCGAGAAAAAGTCCATCGGAAGACTTGAGACCCGATCCTTGAGTCCCAGGCTGGAGGTTGCGGATGTCGGTTTTTCTCAACTTGTCGAGCCTCAAGCCGTCACGATGACGAGTAATGTCATGGTGTCGGGCAGGACGACGTCGGGCCGCAGCGTGACCGTGTTCGCGTCGGTCGGCTCCCACGCGAGTCCGATCGGATTCTTCACGCCGCCGGTCGTATCGAAAATCTGGACCGAGGCGATGTCCGTCGTATTCAGGTTGTGAACGACGGGATAGGTCGCCGCCTCGCCGTCGCAAGTTACCGGAATCACGGTGGGCGAGCGGACATCCAGTTCGGCGACGGTGTCGTCGACGTACTTTTTGTTCGTATAATGTTCGGGAAGCTCCGGCGAAAGCGGCGTGCCCTTGTGCGAAAAATCCATGTTTTCGGTGGTGAGCAGTTCGTCGAGCGGAACGTTGACGTCGGACATTTTCGTACTCCAAAAGATTAAAAACGTACAATCGCCGTCCCGGACATCGGGGCGACGAACACGATCTCGGCAAAATCGAAGGTTTGATTCTCCCGGTTCACGCCGTGGCCGATCCGGTGGCCGCCGGAATCGTAGGTCTCGATGAGCGGCCGGAGCGAGCCGAGCTTGTGATGGACGGCCCAAATCTTCGACGGCGCATCCTGGCGATGTACATAAACACCTTCGCCGAGATGCCGTTCCAGGAGGTCGGCGTTGCGGTTGATCGCGTCGGCAAGCTGCTTGTCTACGCTTCCCTGAGAATCCATGTTTTCCATCGTTACGAAAATATCGCTCCGCGACGCGTTAATTTCGTCAATGCGCTCGCGTATCTTGATATCTTCGAGCATATGGGCTTCGTCGTTTTGATCCATGACATAAATAATTCTTACAGCGCGCT
>QMCE01001517.1_pt1 | contig 12748 bp, 15 predicted proteins | sample 1821851 | NCBI WGS metagenome assembly QMCE01 (sample SAMN09453174, study PRJNA476694) | Termite gut metagenome, whole genome shotgun sequencing project. | isolation source: worker | host: Odontotermes sp. | place: South Africa:Pretoria | collected 2016-01-28 | reverse complement strand
AGCAAGTGGTACGTAAGCCAAATAAATAAGCGTGAAAAGGACTTATTCAATCACCCGACAATAAAACCGATTACGCTTGTTACGCGGCACATATTACACGCGTCAAAAGAGAACGACATCATTCTTGACCCGTTTATAGGGAGCGGCACAACCGCACTTGCGGCGCAAAATAATAACCGCCGGTTTATCGGTTTTGAAATAAATAAGCAATGGTTTGACATAGCGGTCGATCGACTTAACGGAATTCAAGCTGACGGGCAAATGTCGCTGTTTCCGCGCTAAGGGAGGTAAAAGCGTGAATATTAGGTTTCTAAAAATCATAATTGCAATATATTTAACATCCGCATTCGCCTTAACGGTTTTGCTCCCGTTAAGCGGGATTTTGCTAATCGTAAAATTAACGGGGGTGGGGCTTACTTGGTTACAAGCGTGTATTCCGTTGCTTATAGCGATAGGGCTAACCGCACCTATTGCGGCATGTAAAATTATCTTGGGCTTAGCCGAAAGCGGGGATAAAAAATGAACAAAAAGACTACCGAAACGGACAAAATCGAAAAAGACACTTTAAACGCACCGCCCGAACCGAACGAACCGCGTCAAGGCGCGCGCGCCGGCACGCGCGCAGGCGCGCGAGGAGATGTAAAAACCGATGCTTATGCTGAAAAGATAAGACCGTTTTTAGACGAAATTGCGGCGGATGTTGCAAACGGTGCAACGGAGGGTCAGCTTTACGCAAAATACGGTGTCGGGAAAACCGCATTTTCGGGATATAAGAAAAAATACCCGGAATTAGCGCGGGTTTTAGAAAAAGCGAAAAGCAGGGACAAAATACGACTATCAAACCGCGCCCACGACATCGCACTCGGCTATGACTATACAGAAACAACAACGGTTGAATATTTTGCGATAAAAGACGGTGAAAGAGTTAAAACGGGTGAAAAGATAACAACCGTCACGAAGCATTCAAAAGCGGATGCGGGAATTATGCAATTTTTGCTAATAAACCGTTTCCCGACAGATTTTGCACGCGATCCGCAGGTACTTGAAATACGGCGTGAGTTGCTAGAACTAAAAAAACAGATTGCCGACGGCTCGGGTGGCGGTAAAACGGAGGAAGTATGACAGACCCGATACACGCATTTTATTGTTCAAAACAATACAAGGATTTATCACAAATATTAAAAATCAAAAGTGATGGCATTTGCCCCCGTTGCGGCGGTACGTTTGATATTTCCTATTTACGTACGCATCATAAAGAACATTTGACGTATGAAAATATCAACGATCCGAAAGTTACTCTGAATGAAAAAAATATCGAAGTACTTTGCCACGATTGCCATAACGCAGTGCATAGGCGGTTCGGCGCATTGCCGGCACATGTGCGGCGGGTATACCTTGTACACGGCGCGCCGTGCAGCGGTAAATCCTCGTACGTGGCACAAGTGGCGACACGCGACGACTTAATCATTGACCTTGACAGACTACACCGCGCTATTTGTAATTGCGATTTGTTTGACAAGCCGGACGCGACAAAAGCGGAATCGTTTGCATTGCGCGACAAATTGCTAGACCGTATACGCGTACGGGCCGGGCGGTGGCAGGACGCATACATAATCGGGGGTTATCCGGACAGAACCGAACGTGAACAGTTCATACGGGATTATGCGGCTGAAGCAATTCATATCAATACACCGCGCGAGGAATGTTTAATGCGTTTAATGCGCGATGCCGGGCGGAAGTTGTACGTTGAAACAACTGTGGGTTGGATAAATAATTATTTTGAACGCTTTAAACCGGACACTCCCCCCCTTGCTACGTGATTTTTTACACACCCCCACTACTCCTCGTGCAGGGCTCCGTATATTCGCGCTAGATTTTTGACTTTTTTCGGAAAAAAGTTTTGAAATTATTTTTTTGGAGGTAAGTTCTTGAAAAAACCGACTCAAAAGCCGTTAAAAACAGTTTCGCCCGACAATCGCGCTAAATTTGCCGATGCCGAATACAAGCGGCTCATAAAACTTTTCACGGCGGCGGGTGTTGACGATACTAAGCTGCAAATATACGACAGACTTATACGCAAGGTTGCCGAAGTTTACGGAATTTTAGAAGCGATGAAAGACTTTCCGACAATTAGAACGGTTGGCGGCACTACGGTAGAAACGGGAGCGGGAAAAGCCCGCGTAAAGTACATGGCGCAATACACAAATTCGATGACGAAATTAAACCGCGACCTTATGGGTGTTTTAAACAGCGGGGACGATGAGGGGCTGAACGACTACGAATGATTGATTGGCAAGTGATAAATCCCAATATTACGCCGTTAAACAAGGCGGCGGCTGACACTATGAGCGATAATATTAACGGCGCGCATAGTTTTTTGATTGAATACTACAAAGCGTGCCGTAACGGGATTAAAATTATCGGCCGTGAACTTATGACAACCCTTGAAATGCTGATACAAGAACTTGCCGCGCCGGAATTCCGCATGAATATTGCGGCGGCACACAAGCGCATTGAGTTTATCGAAAGCAAAATTAAGCATTTCGAGTCCCCGTTTGCAGGTGAACCGTTTATTTTAACGCTTGAACAAAAAGCGATTGCCGAAACGCTGTTTGCTTTTGAATATTACGATCCGGAATATAACAAGTGGGTGCGGCGGTTCAATGAGGTACTTTTGTTGATAGCCCGTAAAAACGGTAAAACGCCGTTTACCGGCGCACTAACAATTGCGGATTGGTTTTGCGGGCAAATGGGGCAAAAAGTCATGTGTGCGTCAAATGACTATGAGCAAGCCGGGCTAATATTCGATTGCATTAACAATTTTCGCGACCAGTCGGCGGCACTTAGGAACTGTACGCGAAAAAACAATTTCGGCATTTTTTGGGGCAACCCTAAGCAGCGGAAAAAAATAGGTAAGTTCACAGAGCAAAACAAAGGTACCATCAAAAAAATGACAGCTAAATCTAAGGCGAAAGAGGGGCGAAATCTAAAAATAGTAATTTTGGACGAAGTGCACGAAATGGTAGACCGCTCCACGGTGTTGCCGTTAAGGTCATCGCTTACAACGCAACTGGAACCGCTGTATTTTGAAATAACTACCGAGGGCATTGTCAATGACGGGTATTTAGACGAAAGGCTTGTCGAAGCCCGTAAGTATTTACGCGGCGAATTAGACGTGCCGCGCCCCCGATGGCTTGTTTGGCTGTATACACAAGACAGTGAATTCGAGGTTTGGAACGATGAGTCGTCTTGGGTTAAATCCAATCCGCTTTTAGGCGTTATAAAGCGCAAAAGCGAATTGCGATACTTGGTTGATAAAGCCCGAACCAACGGAGCGGAGCGGGCGTTTACATTGGCAAAAGAATTTAACATTAAATCGTCACGCCCGTCCGCGTGGTTAGAGGACAAGGTTATAACAAACGAATTGCCTATATTCAGCCTTGAGGATTTTAGGGGCTGTTATTATGTCGGCGGCGCGGATTTATCCGAAACAAACGATTTATCGGCGGTATCAATGATATTTATGCGACCGAATGACCATACAAAATATGTGTACACAATGTATTTTGTGCCGCGCACAAAGGCGGTTGACATTAACACAACCGTTAGCCCGACTAATGCCGAGAAAAAAAGTTATTTAGATTGGGCGGACGGCGGATATTGCCGCATAATCGAGAGTGACTTTATCCCGGACGACACGGTGGCAAATTTCCTTGTCGAATGTTACGAAAAATACGGCGTACGCCCGATGCGTTGCGGATATGACGAGTGGCACGCAAAAGAGTTTCAAAAGATTTTAAAAAAGTGGGGTGAAAATGTACCCGTGTCAATCAACATGACACCCGCGGCACTAGACTATGGAACGCGGCAAGTTGAAAATGATTTGCACGATAATCGTTTAAATTACGGTCAAAACCCTATTTGCATTTGGAATTTTAAGAATGCTGCTTTGCGCTACAACAGTGACGGAAAGTGCATGCCAATCAAATTGCCGGGTTCTAGCGGCAATAAAATTGACGGCACAATGGCAAAGATAATTGCATACACCGCATTGCGGCAAATTTATGCGACGTTTGTGTCAAAGGCAGCGTAAAATGGAATTAAAAAACGTAGAAATCCGCACAAAAGACATTCTGTGCCCTAATCCGTCTTGCCGTAGGTTGATAGGACAGTATGACCCGCAAAAGGGTGTAAATGCCGTTTTTTTCTGTAAAAATTGCAAAAAAGAATACACCATTAGAAAAACACCCGCGAAAAACCCTTGACAACACCCCATTCACGATGTAAAATGCAAGTAATTTAATAATTCAGCCCCGAAAAGATAAAATAACATTGAGTTGTTTGGACGGTTCTATTGCTTAGTCGCGGGGCGGTGGATGTGTGCCATCGAACCCCTCGTTTGCCTAAGCGCAAACGATAGCCGAATGAACGGGAACGCAGTTATTCGGTAAACGGTAGTAGACCTAATGCAACGGAATAGAAGCGTTGCTAGAATTCATTAAAATGATTTCGCGGAGTGTGCCGGAAAATTATCAAGGCTTTTGACCTTATAATCTTTCGGTGCGCTCTTTTTGTTTTTTTCCGCGCCGGGTGTAGGGCTTAAAAAGTCTTGCACCCGTTTTTTGTCGGAGGCACTTTTGGGAACGCTTAATCAAATATCCAAAATGCTAAATTGGGGCAAGAATGCGCCCGTTATGCCAAGTAACCGTTACGGCGGCTTGATAGATTTTAACTCCCCCGTCTTAAAATCGGAATTCGGGCGGGATATCCTTATCTCCGACATTGTAAAAACGGCGATACATAGGATTGCCGAAGCATTAAGCAAATGTGTCTTAAAATCAGTTGTAGAAAAACACGATCCGCACGTTATCGTTCCGGTAAACGACGAAATAAACGCACTTTTTGCGGGCAAAGTAAATCCGTTTATGACACTTAAAGATTTTTTGTACAAAACGGCATTTATTACGATAGCAAACGAGAATTGTTTTATCTATCCGGCATACAATGAAATTCAGCTTGAAAATAGTCAGTCTGTGCGGCGGGAATATACGGCATTTTATCCGCTCGACGGAGTGGTTAAAGGCGTAATTTACCATAACGGCACGGAGGCACGCATTGAATTATCAAATTTGCATGGCTATACATTCGATATGCCGTATGACGACATAATCCATATCCGGCGAAACTACGGTCAGCATCCTTTTTTAGGCGGCGACAGCGGCGGACGGCTAAACACTCATTCGCTTTTGAAAAATCTGCAAGTAATTCATACCGTAAAAGAGGCTATTCCTAAAACATTGGAAGCATCGTTGTCGATTAAAGGTGTTTTGACAATGAAAGGCATGGCAGAATTCGACGCAAAAGAAATGGCTAAGCAAGAATTTGAGAACCATATTCAAAGCAGCCGATACGGGCTGTTATCTACGGATTACGGCACAGACTTTCACCCGGTTAACATTCAAGCTACGGATATTCCGGAAAATATTATGAAATTTGTGCAGCAAGAAATCCTCTATCCTTTCGGCGTGTCTATGGCAATTATGGAGGGAAAATATAACGATGCGGAATACGCGGCATTTTATGAAACGGCTATTGAGGGTTTGCTCATGAGCATAACACAAGCGTTTACGGCAACGGTTTTTACAAAAAATCAGCGCACGCGCGGTCACAAAATTAAGGCGTACGATAGGCTTGTGCAAAATATGAGTATGGAAACTCGTTTAAAAATAGTGGAATTATTCCGCGAACCCGGTACGCTTTCGGCGGACGAACAACGCGAATTAGCCGGATTTGAACCAAACGGCAAACCCACGCGCGTATCACTGAACTATGTCGACGAGGCAATTATTAACGCATATCAGTTAAACGTTAATTCAGCGTCCGCGACGACGGAAAATAGCAACGGGGGTGTGGCTAATGAGTAAAAAGCAAATAACGGTACTGTATAGAAATGCCGGCAACAGTTCGTTTTTACAGCCGGTAACGATAGACCCGCTAAAGGGAATTGTTGACGGCTTCCCTATTGTTTTTGATAAGCGCGCAAATATTAGTAATTTATTCTATGAGGAAATTGCGCCGGATGCGTTGAACGATGCGGATTTATCGGACTTTGTTTTACTTGCAAATCACGATTTTAAAATGATACCGCTAGCCCGTCACCGTCGCGGCGCACGCTCCACAATGGACATCGAGATACAAAAAACGGGCTTGTTTATAAAATCACAACTGGATATTGAAAACAACACAACCGCAAAAATGTTGTGTTCGGCAATACAACGCGGCGACATGGAGGGTATGTCATTCGCTTTCGGCGTTGAAATTGACGGCGAGGAATGGTTTGATATTCAAGCGGAAATGCCCGTGCGCCGTATCACTAAAATTCGCAAGGTATTTGAGGTAAGCGTAGTTACTAACCCCGCATACACTCAAACAAGTATAAATGCACGGTCGGCGGCGACGTTGGATAACGAAAAAAGGGTGCTTGAAAACGCCCGCGCCGCTGCGTTGGATAACGGAAAATCCGCGCACGACAATTTGGCCCTTGAAATAGAACAATACTTATTTTTGGAGGAAAACACACAATGACAGTCAAAGAGTTAAGAGAGAAACGCGAAAAACTGCTTGCCGAGCTTAGAAGCGGCGCAGTCAAAGCGGAAAGGTTCGCGGAGATTAAAGAGCAAATCGCACAGATTGATTTTTTAATAACCCAAAGTGAAGCGGAGGAACGGGCGGCGGCGCAAGCGGAGCAAGATGCGGCGCAACGGGCGGCTCACCGTCCCGGCAATCACGCTAATGCGGGCGGCGGAAATCCTGACCCCGCATTGCGCATGTTATTCGGCGGCGGAAATCACGCACCCGCACAGACCGAAACGCCAGAGGAGCGTACGGCGGCGGCAATTGCGAATATGACGAAGCGTGAAAAAGTCGCCTATATTATCGGCAAACAGTTTCGCAATAAGGAATTTTCAGAAATGGAACGCCGCGCACTTGGTAGCGCGCTAACTACTACGGCAACGGAATATGTAGCCGCTTCCGAAGCCGCGCCCGGTGTCAATAATGCGGGCGTGTTTATTTCTGTAAACTTGCTTTATGACTTTTTGCTTGAGGAAAAAATATTGTCACCGATTGTCGCAGACATCAATATGACAAGTTATAAAGGCTTGATGAAATTTCCTTACCGCAAATCGCGCGACAAAGCCAACGCTAAGGCAGAGAACGCGAGAGGCAAGGACAATCAAATGGAGTGGGCCGAATTGTCGGACGTGCAAGGCAATTTGCAGACAATCATTGTTGTAAGTGATTTAGTTTTAGCTTTGTCAGATATCGATTTAGGCGAGTATATAATAGCGCAAATAAAGGAGGATATCAACGAGGATTGGGGACAAGATTTTATTTACGGCAGCGGTACAGACAACAAGATAAAAGGAATTACTCGTTATGCCACATCAAAAACCTATGATAGTTCGACTAGTGCAACCGATGCAATTATTGCGGCTATAAAACTTTGCAAAGGCAAATTTCGCCGCAACGCAAAAATTTACGTAGCACAAGACGTATATGATAGTATTGCCTTTGAAAAAGATGCGCAAGGACGTTTTATGCATCCCATTTTGAATAACAAAACGGGCATCGTGTCTTTCAGCGTGTTGGATATGGCGGTTGATGAAAACTTAAGCGAGGGCGAGTTTATTGTTGGCAATATTAAGAAGTATTTCAAAGCAAACGCAGTAATTCCTATGCGTCTTGAAACCGATCGCAGTGCGCGTTTTGGCAAAACCGAATACATTGCAAGTGTTTATGCATCGGTTGCGGCATATCCCGATGCTTTCCTGTGGTACAAAAAAACAGCTACAACTTAAAATTTATTTAGGAGGGTCTAAATGGACGCGTTAAACGAAATAGACAAAATATTAAACGCATTAGGCTATGTCGGCGGCGACCCTCTTAAAAAGGAGCAAATTGCGGGATATGTCAAAGAAGCGGAAGAGTTTATGCGCGGGGCGGGTGTCCCGGCGGAGCAACTGACAACTCAAACGGCATATTCCGTAAAAAGCGTATGGGCGGATAGGCGCGACAAAGGCGCGGAGGAAACACTCATACGTTCGGATAGTTTTATTGTTCACTTAATCGCAAGAATGCGCTATAAGCGAGTGTAAAATGGCAAAATTACCGACAATCGAAAAACGCCGTACGGCAATCCGGTTTGCCGTTCCCGGCACTACGTATGTAGCGGGCGCGGGGGCGCAAAAAACATATGTGCCTCTATCCGTTACGGCGGGTACGGATGCGGACGGAACGCCGATTATGACCGACACGTTTTATTGCGAGTGGAAAAACAATTACGGAACTGTTGCAATTCAGCTTGAACAACAGCAAGTTCAGAATCCCGCGCGCATACGAATGGTTTTTATTCAAGAAATCTACGATACTTTGCAAGACAAGTTATGTCTAATTTACAAAGACGGCGATACATCAAAAGCATACGTTTTAAGTTCGTCACCCGACAATGTTTTATCCGAAAACAAAATGCTTGAGTTTAACGTAAAGCGAACGGAGGTGCTGTAAAATGAGCTTAAAGGAAATACAAAAAATCCTTGATACTTGTTTACTACCGCATGGCATACTGTCGCACCCGTTGCGTCGGGCGGACGTAGATGTCCGCGCTGACGGCGGAGTAATAGACTACGGCAAATACGTTATTTATCGCCGTGTAACAAGCGGCGGACGTGTTTACGGTGATGGCAAAAAGCAATTAGGGATAACTACTTACGATGTAAATTTGTACTACGCAAAGGGCTTAGACGATGCCGAAATCATAAGAGTATCCGAAATTATGCTTGAAATCGAAAAAGCGTTTACGGCGGCGGGTTGGTACATTTTAAACGGTCAAAATGATTTATACGATGTTGAAATTGGTCAAAACGGATTAAATATCGAAGTTGCAAAATTAGGAGGCTAACGTGGGACGAAACGCAGATGTCAAAATAGGGTTATCCCAATTCGCAACGGAACTTGACGGAATTTTTGCCGATTTTGTAAAGGCGAGTGATGAAAAACGGCAAAGGGCATTATCGGCGGGTGCGGACATTATGGTGGATAAACTGAAAGCGGCAAGTCCGCGCAGTAAAAACAATTTCCCCAACGGCTGGACAAAGAAAGAATACCGCGATTTACATGCGGTTCACAACACCACTATGGTTGCCGGCAGTAAAGACAGCGGGAAAAAAGACATTCCGCTTGTAAATATCCTTGAATACAAGCAAGGCAATCGCCATTACGGGTTTGTGCGTCGAACGCAACAATCGGCGGAAAATGAAGTTATTAACACTATTAAAAACAAATTATCGGAGGAGTAAAAACATGGAAAAAGTGCAGTTTAACGTCCAAAATCCCAAGTACGCTATACGAAATGCGGACGGTACGGGTTGGGCGGCACCTAAGTCATTGGGTGCCGCGCGGACTATTACACTTGAAACAAACGCATCATCAAAGTCCATTTACGGCGACGGAGTTATTCAGTGTACCATTATCAACGATAAGGGCAAGACAGGGACTCTTGCGGTCAACGTGGTGCCAATACAATACGAGGTAGACATGGCGCGCAAAATTAAAACGGCAAACGGCTATGCTGAAATCAAGCAAATTAGCGAGATTGAGCATTGCATTTATTTTGAAACTTGCGGCATGGGAAACGACGATACAACAGGTGTTATGCAAGTTGCCGTTGCCAAAACGTGGTTGTACTTATGTACGTCTACGCGCCCCGCCGAAAGCTTTAATCAAAATGAGGACGACATGAACGAAAGCACATTTGATATTCCGCTTACCGTGCGCGGTTTGCCTCTTTTAGACGCAACGGGCGCGCCGTATAAAATTAACGGCGTAGAAGTGACGGCATGGCAACAAACGGTTGTGCCGGGTGACGCGGGATATGAAACATTCGGTGATGCGGTTGTGTTGCCGAAACTAGCGACGGCAACGGAGGAATAAAATGCGCATACAATTACCCTTTAGCCGTAAGGAATTAGTAAACGGCAAGGTCATAACTACACCCGGCACTATTTCCGCTATCGTAGATATGTCCGTGAATGCGGAGGAAAAATGGGAAAAGCACTTTCCCGATTTAGCCGCAAAAGAAACGGTTTTTGCGTACGCGGCACGGATTAGTGAAAAAATCAAAACGGACGCTAACACCATCCCGCTAGTGCTATCAAGCATAAAAGCGTTGTATTGTTTTTTGGAGTCGGACGAATTGCCGGATTTCAAATCGTTTGCACGGTTATTTGACCTTACGGACGACGCGATGATTAAAGAACAGTTAGGCGTACTTGAAACCGCTTTCGGTATTGTTAATGACAGCAGTGTTGTTGATACAAAAAACTAATCCGGCACGGGCAAGAATTGCAACGGCTTTATAAAAAAATAAAACAGACCGATGACCCGCTACCCTTGCCCGTGCCTTTAACAATTACAATTCACAAACAATGTATTAAACACGGGATTCAGTATTCGCAAATGCGGCACTTGCACTTTAATGACTTGTTAGTATTGATAATGAGTTTGGACATTGCGGACATTAAGCAAATATTAAGGCAACGCCGTCAAGCGCGGCAAAAGAATTCCGGCGAATTCGTCAAAAAAATATCCGCAAACGACGCTGTAAAATTTTTAAAAGGAGGTTAATAGCGTGGCAAAAGTGCGCGGCATCACCGTAGAAATTGCGGCGGATGCAAGTAAGTTTAAAAAAGAAATGAGTAATTTGCGCACGGAATCTAAAACCGCGCAAAAAGACCTTTCGGCTCTGCAAAAGGGGCTAGAAATTGAATTTGACGGCGCAAAATACGCAGAAGCCCAAAGAATAGCGCAACAAGCGTTACAAACGACATCGCAACGTGCAGAGGGCTTACGCTTGCGTATGGCGGAACTAGAAAGAGCAGGAGCGGTAGACACTGCGGAATATAGAAAACTGCAATCCGAATTACGCACAGCCGAAACCGAAGCGTTAAAATTAGGGAAGCAGATTGAAAAACTGGACAAATTACCGCTTGATAATTTAGTCAGAAAAGCGGACAAGGTGTCTGCCGGCTTTAACAAAGCGGCTAACGCTACGCGCGGCTTATCAATGGCGGCGGCGGGTACGGTTGCGGGGCTCGGTGCTTTGGGGCTTAACGCAGTATCGGCGGCGGATGACATTGCCACAACCGCAACAAAATTAGGCATTACGGCTGAGGAACTGCAAAAATTCAACTACATAGCGTTACAAACGGACGTAGACGCTACGCAATTAAGCAAGGGGTTTGTACGTGCGCGGGCGGCGGCGGTCGATCTAGCGACAGGCGTACAAAACAACGCAAGCGCGGCATTGGCGCGTCTAAATTTAGACATGGCGCAGTTTGAAAGCGCGGACGAGGCTTTTTACGGCATTATAGACGCATTAGGCTCGATGACTAACGAAACGGAAATGCTGTCAATCGCAAACGAGGTTTTCGGCGACAAAATGGCAAATGAATTATTGCCGATTATCAAATTCGGCGGCGACGCGGTACGGGGGTTGGGCGAGGAGTATGCAACATTAGGCGGCTTATCGGATGAACAAGTTGATAAACTAGCGGCGTTTGACAATGTTCTTAACCGCATTAAAACGCAATTTAAAAACGTATTTTTACAAATAGGCGCAGCCTTATTGCCGGTAATGGAAAAACTTGCGCAGTTTGTAGAGGAGCGCGTCATACCCGCAATTCAGCGTCTTGCCGAATGGTTTAATTCACTGTCGATCGAACAAATCGAAACAGGGCTAAAGGCTTTAGCTGCAGTGGCAATGTTAAGCCCCATTTTGACAATGATAGGCAAAATATCGGGCGCGGTCGGCGGTTTGATAAAACTACTGGGAAAAAACGGCGGACTCGCTAAAGCTCTTGATTTTTTAAAGGGACATCCGATAATCGCCACGATTGCGATTGTGGCGGCAATTGTAGCACTACTATACACCACAAACGAAGAGTTCCGCGAAAGCATAAACAGACTGGTTGAAACGATAGGCACGCTGCTAATGCCGATTTTTGATATGGTAGGTACGTTACTAAGCGGCATTTTAGAATTGCTAACTCCCATTATTGATATTGTTGGCAACATTTTGGCAACTGCCATCGGCATTTTGTTAGACGCTTTAAATCCATTGCTTGAGGTGGTTGGCGTATTATTTAAAACACTGCAACCGTTTATTGAAATTGCGTTAATTCCTTTGCAAATCGCACTTTCTGCTTTAAAAGTTCCGTTGCAAGTATTAGGCGCGTTTTTGGGATGGCTTGCACCGCTTTTTAAAATTTTCGGCGACATCGTGACGGGTGTGTTTAACGGTGTTATTGAAGTAATTAACATTGTTTTGGGCGCGGTAGAAAGCGCGATAAACTTTTTTATAGATATGATAAACGGGTTTATTCAAGGTATAAACAATGCCTTGGGCTGGGCCGGCGTAAATATCGGGCTTATCGAGCGCGTAAGCTTGCAGGTTGAGAAAATCGGCACGGCGGGAACATCTGATATTCCGGAACTTGACGCAAGCACTCCGCCGGATGATGCGCTACCGGGGTTTGAAAACCCTTACGCGGGTATCGACATTGACGAATTGTTAGGCGGCGATACTTATAATTACGACAACAGCAACACAACCACTACGCAGAATGTTACCGTAACTATTCAGAATTATGCGGCGGAGGTGGACGTTAACCGCCTTGTCGGTGAAATCAAC
>QMCE01769735.1_pt1 | contig 12754 bp, 15 predicted proteins | sample 1821851 | NCBI WGS metagenome assembly QMCE01 (sample SAMN09453174, study PRJNA476694) | Termite gut metagenome, whole genome shotgun sequencing project. | isolation source: worker | host: Odontotermes sp. | place: South Africa:Pretoria | collected 2016-01-28 | reverse complement strand
TGAAAAAAACATATTACTTTTGCGCCCTGTTAACCTATCTATTAATTCACCTTTTAATCTTTAAAAATTTTGGAACCTACTCAAGCCGCCCCGTCTGGCGCTTATCCGTGCAACGACCCCAGGTCGATCAATCAATTATTGCGAAAATTTCAGCCGAAAGGGAAATATCGCCATAAAGTCGTCTTGTTAATTGAAGAATTGAGAACAATTAACATTGCTGTTCAATCTCAGGCATTTTGCATGTTGCTGCGAAGTGTGATGGAACTTTCGGCCAAAGCCTATTCTCTGGAACATGAAATTCAGATTGTCAAAGAAAATGGGAGAGAGAAGCCTTTAGTGGACTTATTACGTGATGTAGTCGCTCACATTGAAGTGCATAATGCCTATTATGCCCGGTTAAAATTATTACACGGCATTTTTGTCGAGTTAAAGCGTAAAGACGGCATATTGTCCCTTCCTTCCATGAACCAGGTAGTGCATAATCTCCATTTCTCTATTGCCGTGGGCGATATTTGCAGGTATTTTAATAATATTTTTCCGTTATTGAAAGCAATGAATTAAAGATTTTTTGTATCTTTGTACCCTATGGGTATGTATTTCAGTATACAAGAAATCATGACCGCCTTTGTGGTATTGTTTGCCGTAATTGATATTACCGGAGCTATTCCTGTTATTATTGATTTGAATAGTTCCGGACGGAAGGTGAATGCTGCCAAGGCAAGTTTATTGTCATTGATCATTTTGGTGGTTTTTCTTTTTGCCGGCAATGCGCTCCTGCGGTTGTTCAATACGGACATTGCCTCCTTTGCCATGGCAGGCGCTTTGGTGCTTTTTGCCCTGGCGGTTGAAATGACATTGGACATAGAAATTTTCCGCCATAACGGTCCGGAAGGTTATACCACGCTGGTGCCGGTGGTTTTTCCTTTGGTGGCAGGGCCGGGAACGCTGACTACGGCATTGACGCTGCGGGCAGAATGCAGTGTGGAAAATATCATCATCGCCGTACTCATCAATATGGTGATCGTGTATATTGTTTTAAGCAAAGTGAACTTTATGGAGCGCCTGATTGGCAAAGGCGGCATTTATATTATCCGTAAATTTTTCGGCATTATCCTGTTAGCAATGGCCGTGCGGCTGTTTGTTTCCAATTTGCGTATATTGCTTGATTCCTAAGCCTTTCCCCAAGTTGTCATAATAGCCTGCATTTTCTGCGCTATGGCAGCCGTGCACAGGTTGCCTATGCTGCCTTCATGTGTGTGACGTACCTGCTTTGCGGCTTTGAAAGTGCCGTCGGACACCTGTTGCCCCACTTTCCGGTAAGCATCGCGGAAAGGCACGCCCTCTAAGGTAAGGCGGTTGACTTCTTCCACCGTAAACAGGTAATCATATTTCGGGTCGTCCAAAATGTGAGGGTTGATTTGTATGTGCTGCAACATGAATTCGGCAATGACCAAACAATCTTTCAGTGTGGTAATGGCAGGGAACAGGGCGTCTTTCATCAGTTGGTAGTCGCGGTGGTAGCCGTGGGGCAGGTTGGTGGTCATGATGGTGAGCTCATTCGGCAGGCTTTGCAGCCGATTACATTTTCCGCGGATGAGTTCGAACACATCGGGATTTTTCTTGTGAGGCATGATACTCGAACCGGTAGTCAGTTCTTCGGGAAAGCTGATGAATCCGAAATTCTGACTGATGAAAATACAAATATCGGAAGCCAGTTTATTTAATGTAGAAGCAATGGACGCCATGCCGTAAGATAAGGCGCGTTCTGCTTTTCCGCGACTCATCTGTGCGGCAACGACGTTGTAGTGCATGCTGTCGAAACCCAGCAATTTCGTAGTCATGGCGCGGTCCAGCGGGAAGGAACTGCCGTAGCCTGCGGCTGAACCCAGTGGATTTTGATTGACCATCTTGTATGCTCCGGCGAAGAGTTGCATATCGTCGGTGAGGGCTTCGGCGTAGGCGCCAAACCACAGGCCGAACGATGAAGGCATGGCGATCTGGAAATGGGTGTAGCCGGGCATCAACACTTCTTTATGCGCCTCGCTGAGGGTTTGTAACCGTTGGAATAACTGATACGTCAATTGTGCGATAGCTTGCATTTCCGCACGCATAAACAGTTTGAGGTCTACCAGCACCTGATCGTTGCGCGAACGGCCGGAATGGATTTTCTTGCCGGTTTCGCCTAATTTCCGTGTGAGCATCAACTCCACCTGAGAGTGCACGTCTTCCACGCCGTCTTCAATAATGAACCCGCCGGTTTCGGCCACTTTCAAAATATCCTGCAGGGCAGCGGTTAGCTGCTCCGTTTCTTCTTTGGTAAGCAGTCCTATGCTTTGCAACATCTGCACGTGCGCCATAGAGCCGCGCACATCATGCGGTGCTAATTGCAGGTCGAGTTCGCGGTCCTGCCCCACGGTAAATTGTTCTACAAGTTGGTGGGAGTCCTTGCCTTTGCTCCAAAGTTTATTCATGGTTGAATGCTTTTAAAAATGCGATATATTGTTGAATGCCCTCTTCAATTTCTTTGATGTACACAAATTCATCGGCCTGGTGCGACCGTGCCGAATCGCCCACGCCCATTTTAATAGCGGGAAAAGTCATGCGTATGCGGTCGGAGGTGGTGGGCGAAACAAAGAGGGGAATATGTAATGCTTTAGCTGTTTGTACCAGCGGATGATTTTCGTCGGTGGATGAGGCCTTGTGTTTGGTGGATCGCGGCGCCACATCACACTGCACGTGTTGCCGGATGATGTCGACAATTTCGGTGTTGGCATACCCGTCGGTGGGACGCACGTCTACCACAAAACGGCATTCGCCGGGCACTACGTTGTGTTGCGTGCCGGCATTGATTTGTGTGACGGTCATTTTCACCTCGCCCATCAAGGGTGAAGTGTTGGGGAAATGAAAATTACGGAACCAGTTGATATCGTCGATAGCGTGGTATAAGGCGTTGTCGCCCTCACTGCGGGCGGCGTGGCCCGGTGTTCCGTGCGCCGTACAGTCGAGTACCATCAGTCCGCGCTCGGCAATGGCCGCTTTCATTTGCGTGGGCTCGCCCACAATAGCGCAATCAATGGCCGGTAATTGTTGCAGCACTAAGGCAATGCCGTCACCTCTTCTTCCGCCGTAATGGCCAAGATGAGGTTATAGTTCATTTTTTTATCGTAGTAATAACAGAAGGCTTGTATCAGCGCCACCACGGAGGCGCCGGCGTCATTACTGCCCAAGCCGTACAGTTTGCCGTCTTTTTCGAGCGGCGTGAAAGGGTCTAAGGTGTAAGCCGCTGTGGGTTTCACCGTGTCGTGGTGAGAGTTGAGCAGCAGGGTAGGCTTTGCCGGATCGAAATGGAGATTGCGGGCGTACACGTTGTTCTGCAACCGTTGCGCTGCAACGCCTTTCGCTGACAAAAAATCAGCAATAATCCCCGCCGTCTTATCCTCCTCACGGGAGAATGACGGTGTGGCGATGAGTTGCTTGAGTAGGGCGAGGGCTTCCATATATTAAGTGACTAAGTGATTAAGAGACTAAGAGATTAGGGGATTAAGAGATTAGGATATTAGGATGGGAGATTGTTGTTCCCCTATCCTGTAATACATTCTTCGCATGCTTGATCACCACTTCTTGCACGCCTGCATCAATAGCTTTGAATGCGTTGTCGATTTTCGGGAGCATGCCTGCGGTGATAATACCGTCCGCTTTCAGCGTGGCGTACGATGAACGGGTAATTTCCGGAATGACGGAACGCTCATCGTCGGGATTAGACAGCACGCCTTCTTTTTCGAAGCAGAACACCAATCGCACGTCATAGGTGGAAGATAAGGCTATCGCCAATGAGGAGGCAATGGTGTCGGCATTGCTGTTGAGCAGGTTCCCCTGTGTGTCGTGTGTAATGGCGCAGCATACGGGACAAATATCCTGTTGCAGTAAGGTGCTTAAAAATGTGTGATTGATTTGTTCCGGTTGCACATCGCCGACAAAGCCGAAGTCGATAGGCGCCGGCGCCCGGCGGACGGCAGGAATTACATTGGCATCGGCGCCCGACAGGCCAATGGCATTGCAGTGCAGCCGTTGAAGCTGTGCCACGATATTTTTATTGATCCATCCGGCGTATACCATGGTCACGATTTTCAGTGTGTCGGCATCGGTGATGCGGCGCCCTTCGTGCATTTGCGTGGGAATATTCAATTGCTCCGCCATGCGGGTAGCTAATTTCCCACCGCCATGTATCAACACTTTCGCTCCTTCGAGGGAAGCAAAATCCTGTAAGAATTGGGACAATGCCGCCTCGTTGTCAATGACGTTGCCGCCTATTTTGACGATATTGATTTCCGGTTTCATGTTAATAATTATCCTGCAACAAACGTTTAATGACTACCTGTGCCGATATTTCACGGTTGGCCGCTTCGGGAATAACGATGGATTGCGGACTTTCGATCACCTCGTCGGTGACAATCATATTGCGGCGCACCGGTAAGCAGTGCATGAAATACGCATTGTTTGTCAACGCCATTTTTTGACTGTCCACCGTCCAGGCCCTGTCGGCGTGGATAACTTTACCGTAGTTCGGGTCATTGTAAGCCGACCAGTTTTTGGCGTAAATAAAATCGGCGCTTTCAAAGGCTTTGCGCTGATCGTATTCTACTTTGGCTTTGCCCACGAACTCCGGCGCCAGCTCGTAGCCTTCGGGGTGTGTGATTACAAAATCGTAGTCCGTGGCATTCATCCATTCGGCGAAGGAGTTGGGAACGGCCTGTGGTAAGGCTTTGGGGTGCGGCGCCCAGGTGAGCACTACTTTTGGCCGGTCGGTTTTCTTGTACTCTTCAATGGTAATTAAATCGGCAAAACTCTGTAAGGGGTGGCGGGTAGCAGCCTCCATGCTGAACACAGGCTTGCCCGAATGCTGCATAAACTGGTGGAGTATAATTTCGTTGTAGTCGTCGGCCTTGCTTTCAAACTGTGCAAAAGAGCGGACGCCGATGATGTCGCAATAGGAAGCCATCACGGGAATGGCTTCGAGCAGGTGTTCCGATTTGTCGCCGTCCATCACCACGCCCCGCTGGGTTTCGAGTTTCCATGCGCCTTGATTTACGTCGAGCACCATCACGCTCATGCCTAAGTTCATGGCGGCTTTTTGTGTGCTTAGACGGGTTCGCAAACTGTTGTTGAAAAACAGCATCAGCAGGGTTTTATTTTTGCCGAGCATGTCGTATTTAAACGGATCTTTCTTGATCTCAAACGCTTCCTGCACGGCCATTTTCAGGTCGCCGATGTCGTTTACGCAAGTGAAATGTCTCATGATATTAATTTTTTAAATACATTTAAAAAACAGTCAATTTCTTTTTGACTTACACAGAGCGGCGGCAACAGGCGTATAGTGTTGCTGCCGGCGTTACCGGTAAAAATATGATGGTCGAACAATATTTTTTCACGTATTTCCTTGACTGGATAAGGCATTTCAATGCCTATCATCAGTCCGTGGCCGCGCACTTCCTGAATGCCCGGCATGTTGCGCAAGGCGTTCAGTGTATACTCCCCAATGTGTTGGGCATTGTCGATGAGCCGTTCTTTTTCCATCACTTCCAGTACCGCCAAAGCAGCGGCGCAGGCTAAGTGGTTTCCTCCGAAAGTAGTGCCCAGCATGCCGTGCACTGCGTTGATTTCCGGCGCTACCAGTACTCCGCCGATAGGAAAGCCGTTGCCCATGCCTTTGGCGGTGGTAATAATATCGGCGCGGATGCCTGCCCACTGGTGGGCAAAGAATTTGCCGGTACGGCCGTAGCCCGATTGTATTTCGTCGAGGATAAGCAAGGCTTGGTATTGGCTGCACAGGGTGCGCAACTTGCACAGAAAAGCATCATCGGGCATGATGATGCCGGCTACGCCCTGTATGCCTTCGATGATTACCGCTGCATAGTCGCCGGTTTTCAGCGCTGTTTCCACTGCTGTGCTGTCATTCAGCGCAACGAAATCAACATGACTTGTTTTGTTGAAAGGTGCGATGATAGTGGGGTTGTCGGTCGCCGCTACTGCGCCGGAGGTGCGGCCGTGGAAAGCTTTGTTGAAAGCCAGTATTTTTTTCTTCCCGGTATGGAACGAGGCTAATTTCATAGCATTCTCATTGGCTTCCGCACCGGAATTGCATAAGAAAAGCGCGTGCTCATCATAGCCGGAGCATTGTCCTAATTGCCGGGCTAATTTTTCCTGCAACTCGTTTTTAACGGAGTTGGAATAAAAACCCAGCCGCTGCAATTGCTCCGTAATTGTGTTGACATAGTGGGGATGCGTGTGGCCAATGGAAATCACAGCGTGTCCGCCGTACAGGTCGAGGTATTCCGTGCCTTTGTCGTCGTACACGCAACAGCCTGTTGCTTTCACTAAATTAATATTCCACAGGGGATAAACGTTGAATAAATTCATCTTAAAATACACTTGGTTTTAGAAGAAGTCCGGCGGTTTCATCCAATCCGAACATCAGGTTCATATTTTGCACAGCCTGTCCCGACGCGCCTTTCAGCAGGTTGTCGATACAGCTTGTGATTAGTGCATATTCGCCGTGTTGGTCAATATGTAATAAACATTTATTGGTGTTCACTACTTCTTTCAGGCTTATCCCCTTGTCTGAAACATGCGTGAAAGGATGTGCGGCGTAATAATCGCGGTACAGTGTTTGTAGTGCTTCTTTACTTAGTGCACACCGGGTGTAGAGTGTAGCGAAAATGCCGCGGGTGAAGTTGCCGCGCACGGGAATGAAGTTCACCGCCGCATTTTTCCCTTGCTGAACAGCGGTTAGTGTTTTGTTGATTTCGCCGAGGTGCTGGTGCGTGAAAGGTTTATAAATAGACACATTATTATTGCGGTAACTGAACTGCGAGGTCTCGGTGAGTTCGCGCCCGGCGCCGGTGGATCCGGTAATGGCGTTCACGTGTACTTCGTTGGAGAGGAGCGATTGTTGCGCCAAGGGTAGCAACGCCAACTGTATGGCCGTGGCAAAGCAGCCAGGATTGGCGATGTTGTGTGCGTGCACAATGTCGTTGCGAAATATTTCGGGAAGCCCGTAGACAAAATGGCGTTGACCGTGTGCGGCGTTAATGCGGAAATCATTGCTCAGGTCGATGATGCGGGTGCTTTCAGGCAGCGTATGCTGTTCAAGGAAAGCGGCCGACAAACCGTGCCCCAGACAAAGGAAAATCACATCGGTGGCCGATATTTTATCTGTAAATTTCAGTTCCGTTTCGCCTAATAAATCACGGTGTATGTTGTAGACCGGCCGGCCGGACTGCGTGCTGCTGTGTATGAATTGAATGTCGGCCTGCGGATGACGGAGCAACAGCCGGAGCAGTTCCCCGGCGGTGTAGCCCGCACCGCCAACGATACCAACGCTGATTTTATTTTTCATGGGTAGCAAAATATATTTTCATTTGATTGGCTAAAATAGTCGTAAACCCTTTCACATCGTCGCCGGTGAACGCCTTGTTGATTTCACCGTAGTCGCCGAATTTTGAATTCATCAGGTCATAGGCGCTTTCGCAACCGGTGAGTGAGAAATGATAGGGCTGTAGTTTTACCTCCACGTTGCCGCTGACATGGGTTTGCGTGCTTTCCATGAATGTTTCGATGTTGCGCATTACCGGGTCGAGGTACTGGGCTTCGTGCAGCAGCATGCCGTACCAGTTGGCCAGCATTTCTTTCCAGTATTGTTGCCATTTGGTGAGTACATGCTTTTCTAGCAGGTGGTGCGCTTTGATAATGATGAGCGGCGCTGCGGCTTCGAATCCTACGCGGCCTTTAATGCCGATAATCGTGTCGCCTACATGCACGTCGCGGCCAATGCCGTAAGGCCCTGCCAGCGTGTTTAAGGTATGAATGGTGTCCACGGGGCTCATTTTTTTACCGTTGATACCCACGGGTTCGCCCTTTTCAAAAAGTATGGACACTTTTTCTTCACCTTCTTTGGTGCGGGGCGTAGGATAAGCATCTTCGGGCAATTCACCTTTGGCGGTCAGTGTTTCCACGCCGCCTACGCTGGTGCCCCACAGTCCCTGATTGATGGAATATTTGGCTTTGCTCCAGGGGAAATCATAACCGTGTTTTTTGAGGTAATCAATTTCTTCCTGCCGGGAGATTTTAAGGTCGCGAATAGGGGTGATGATACCAATGTTCGGCGCCATCACTTGAAATACCAAGTCAAAACGCACCTGGTCATTCCCGGCGCCGGTGCTGCCGTGTGCAATGTATTTTGCGCCTATCTTTTTTGCATATTCCACTAAAGCGACTGCCTGAAAAGTCCTTTCAGCGCTTACCGACAGGGGATAGGTGGCGTTTTTCAGGATGTTCCCGTAAATAAGGTATCGGATACCTTTATTGTAAAAATTTTCCGTTTCGTCAATATTCACGTGGCTTACGGCGCCCAACGTGAGGGCTTTTTTCTCCATCCCGGCCAGTTCTTCGGCGTTAAATCCGCCGGTGTTGACAAGGGCGGTGTGCACTTCCAGGTTTTTTTCGTTTTTCAAATATTTTACACAGAAAGAGGTGTCGAGGCCTCCGCTGAATGCGAGCAATACTTTTTCGTTCATAACAGGTTATTGTTTATATTTACTAGCTTTATTGATTTTCCGGTGCAGTTCATTGCGTTTGATCTTAATATACAGGCGTTGGAATATGCGTTTAATGAATACGAAAGGCCGCACGAATAAGAAGCGGAAAGGCAGTTTTTGCGGGATAATCATAAAACTGCTCTTTTTGCTGTCTTTTTTTCTGGCCGGGTCGAACATCAGTCCGGTGCAGAGGCACATTTTGTATTCATTGCGTTGGAGGATATCGAAATTTTTACACCCTTCACAGCCTTGCCAGAACTCGATGTCGCGGGTGAGCTCCGAGAAGGTCACCGGCACGTAACCCAGTTCCGAATTGAGTTTCATTACTGCCAGCCCGGTGGTGATGCTGAAAATTTTAGCGTTGGGATATAGTTTCCGCGACAACTCGAAAATATTTTTTTTGATTTTACGGGCTAAGCCGGAGTTGCGGTACTCATGGTCTACCACCAAGCCGGAGTTGGCCACGAACATGCCGTGGCTCCATGTTTCGATATAAGCAAAACCTACGGCATTATTATTGTTAAGCGCAATGACGGCCTTGCCCTGTTTCATTTTTTCGGCAATGTACTCGGGCGTACGATTGGCAATCCCCGTGCCCCGCTGCTGGGCGGAAATGTGGATTAGTTCACAAATAGTTGGTGCATATTGCACATGCGTTGCGTTGGCAACTACAACTTTAACAGCCATATTTACATTATGGGGTTAAAAATAAACATAAAGGATTGATTGTTTTGCCTGCATCCACAGGCGCACGGCGCGTAGCCATGCATTATATGTCCTGCCCCTACGGGCGTCGGCATCGGACTGTATAATATGAAAGTCTGTTATTCATTTGCGTACAAAAGTATGGCTTTTTTTTGAAAAAACAAAAAAAATAGCTATCTTTGTGAAAAGCTTAAATTGGTTTATTATGTTGCCGTTTAACTCCGTTTTGTTTTGGGATGTTGATTTTAAGCAGTTGGATTGGGAGGCCAACAAACGGCTTATTATTGAGCGGGTTACTGCGTTGGGCTCCTTGGATGAATTTCGGAAATTGCTGGCGCATTATGGCGAAAAAGTATTCAAGGAAGAAATTGTAAAAGCCGGTTCGCTTGATAGGAAAACATTGGCTTATGTTACCACTTTCTTTAATATTCCCAAAGAAAAATTCAGATGTTATACAAGACAACAGTCGACCCCCATACTCTGGAACTAATTATCCGGTTGCAAAACGAGCCGGTATTGAAGTCTTTTTTTCTTGTGGGTGGCACTGCGTTGGCCCTACAAATAGGACATCGGATATCGGTTGATATTGATTTATTTACGACTATTGATTTTGACACCGAGAATTTGTCCGAATCATTGCAAGGTTATGATTTGCAGATGTTTGCTCGTCAGCGAAATACGATTATCGGAGCCATTGATAACATAAAGGTAGATTTTATAGCACACAAATATCCGTTGGTAAGCGACCTGCTGACCGATGAAGATGTGCGCATGGCCTCTAAAGCAGATATTGCTGCCATGAAAATAAATGCTATAGCTAACAACGGTACGCGGGTAAAAGATTTTATTGATATTTATTATTTGTTTAATGATTTTTCCCTGCCTCAAATACTGGCTTTCTATAAACAGAAATATCAGCAGGATTCTGATTTTCACGCGGTGAAAAGCCTGTGCTTTTTCGACGATGTTGATTTATCGGATTGGCCTCTTTTGACAGACAAAAAACTGAAATGGCCACAGGTAATGAAACGTATTCAACAAGCAGTAAAAGAATTGTAGTGCTGGTTCCCGGCTGTTTGTGTTTTCTTACCTTCTCTTTTTGAAGAAGTTAACCAGTAGCGTCGAACACTCCTGCTCAAGTACGCCTTTTTCTACGCTGGTTTTCGGGTGTAATAGATTCTTTCCGCCGGTCAGGTAGCCGCGTTTGGGGTCGGCGGCACCATAGACAACACGCCCTATTTGCGACCAGAACAGGGCGCCGGCACACATCACACAAGGCTCCAAAGTGACATATAAGGTGCAATCATTGAGATATTTGCCGCCTAAGCTATGCGTGGCTGAAGTAATGGCCTGCATCTCGGCATGGGCAGTGGGGTCGTTGAGCCGCTCGGTGAGGTTATGCGCCCGTGCAATTATTCTGCCCTCCGTGCTCACAATCACGGCGCCTACGGGTATCTCTTCTTCATTAAAAGCAAGTTGAGCCTCTTTCAAGGCTTCCCGCATAAATTTTTCATCCTTGTTTTCAGTCATTTATCTTCGATATATTTACTATTTTCAACATACAAAGCTACAAATTCCTTCTCATTGTTTTGTTAAAATATATTAAAAAATAATATTATGCGATACAAGGTATTAAAATTTGTTCGTATATTTGCATTGCAAAAGAATAGGAAATTTTAAAATATTATCCATATGAAAAAAGTAGTTACAGTGAACATTGGCGGCTTCTGCTTCACGATTGAAGAAGAGGCGCACACCAAGTTGAGCCGTTACCTCGACACGTACAAGTCCAGTTTTGCCGATAAGAAAGAGGCCGACGAAGTGATGGAAGATATAGAGTCGCGCATTGCCGAGATTTTCCGCGAACAGCGGCCCTTGCCCCATCAGGTAGTTGATATGGCGTTGGTAGATAAAGTGATATTGATTATGGGTACGCCCGAAGGTGCTGCCACGTTTGAAAAAGCAACAACAGAGCCGCTTTCCGGTCACCGGCTGAAACGGCTGTATCGCGACCCCGATCATCAGGTATTCGGCGGCGTGTGCAGCGGATTGTCCGCTTACTTCGGAATTGATATGATCATTGTGCGGGTACTGTTTATTGCCGCCCTGTTTTTCGGTTCATTCGGTTTTTGGGTATACATCATCCTGTGGGCCGTTACGCCCAAAGCCCTTACCATTGCCCAGAAATTAGAGATGCAGGGCGATCCGGTGACCATTGAAAATATATGGAATTATGCTAAGAACAAAACAACTAAAAAATAAGGGTTATGACTACTGTAGAAACTATTAATACCGACAATATTAAAGCGCAGATGCGCAAAGGCATTTTAGAATATTGCATTTTGCTGATCCTGGCACGTAACGATGCGTATGCTACCGCGATTATCAACGAACTGAAAGCAGCGCAGATGATCGTGGTAGAAGGCACGCTCTATCCGCTGCTTACCCGGCAGAAGAACCAGGGACTGCTGAATTACCGTTGGGAAGAATCGCCCCAGGGGCCGCCCCGGAAATACTACATGATTACAGACAAAGGCCGCCAGTTATTGAAAGAACTGGATACCTCGTGGGAAGAATTAGTAACAACCATTAACGCTATCCGCTAAATTTTTAGAACTATGAAATCAACTGTAAAAGTAAGTATTGGCCGTATGGCCTTTCATTTGGACGCCGACGCCCATGGCGCGTTGAAAGATTATCTCGACAAGTTGGAAAAATATTTTTCAACGAGGGATAGCGGTAAGGAAATTGTGTCGGATATAGAAGAGCGGTTATCGGAATTATTAATGGCGCGATTAACAGCGCCCGGGCAGGTGGTCAATCTTGCCATGGTGCAGGAAGTAATTGCCATTATGGGTATGCCCGATGATATGGACGATGAGCCGGCGCAGCCGAAGTCTGCCGCAAAAACGCCGCTAACACCGGTGTCGCGTCGCAAACGTTTATACCGTGATACGGAGCATAAAGTGATCGGCGGCGTGTGCAGCGGGCTGGCGGCCTATTTCAGAATTGACGTAGTGCTTGTGCGATTGATCTTCGTACTTTTCCTCATTGTTTCATTTTCCTTTCATCACTTCTCTTTCGCTTTCCATCATTTCGAGTTTTCGGATATAACCTTCCTGATCTATATTATCCTGTGGATAGCGGTGCCGCCCGCCCGTACGGTGAAAGAAAAACTGGAAATGCGGGGACTCCATAATCCTACGGTGGCCGATATTGAACGGAAAATATTAGAAGATGCGGAACGTCCGTCGCAGAGTATTTTTGTGCGGCTGGTAAAAGGATTTTTCCGTGCCGTTTTGGTGATTGTCGGCATTGCAATATTGATGGCAGCACTGGTAGGTTTTGTCGCTGTGCCCTGGTCGCTATTTATGTTTGATTTTGTGCCGGATGTGCCGATGATTGATTTGCTGAACTACGTGGATATCGGATCGCCGTTGTGGCTGGTGAAAGTA
>QMCE01001516.1_pt1 | contig 12759 bp, 6 predicted proteins | sample 1821851 | NCBI WGS metagenome assembly QMCE01 (sample SAMN09453174, study PRJNA476694) | Termite gut metagenome, whole genome shotgun sequencing project. | isolation source: worker | host: Odontotermes sp. | place: South Africa:Pretoria | collected 2016-01-28 | reverse complement strand
CCTCCAGTGTCATCAATGAGTTGCGTTCTCTGAACGCAGGTTAAACCCAAGGAGATAAAACCATGAGAAAGAACAGTATTTGTGGACACCGCCATTTGGGCTTCACGCTGGTGGAGCTTTTGGTCGTGATTTCGATTATCGGCATGTTGGCGGGTTTGCTGCTGCCGGCAGTGAACGCGGCCCGCGAAGCTGGTCGTCGCGCCGTCTGTATGAATAACCAAAGCCAGTTGGCTTTGGCACTGCTGAACCATGATTCAGCGAGAGGCCATTTGCCGGCAATGCGGGCTGAGATTGGCACGGATAACACAAACAAGAATATCGGCAGCTGGGTTGCTTTTCTCATGCCGTACATGGAACAAAACCAGCTTTATATCAACCTGACAAACGGGTCGGCCACATCGGGCGAATTGATTCGTATCAAGTCGTTGCTATGTCCCAGTGCCGATACCCCCGCAGAAGCTGCCGGGATGCACTATGTCTGCAATGGTGGGTATCAAAATGCTTATGCTGGCGCTGTGTCGGCAACAACAGCCGCAACAACAGACGGGAGCACTGATCGTCTATTTGAACCCAACAAGAAGCGTGATGCCGTCTTTTTTGACAATGCGTTCGCAGATTATGCTTCGTGGGATCCCCCAGCAAGTGGTACTGGTTCTGCCGCCAAGGCGTGGCACGCCGTGAGTAAATCCTATTCTTCCATTGATTACATCTCTTCTCACAGCGGTGCCAGCAACGTCATTCTGCTGTCGGAAAATCTTAATGCGGGCCAATGGGCCAAGTGGTCAACTACCACCGGTTACGAAGTCTCTTCAGACGGTGAAGATAAAATTGCTTTCTGTTTCCCTTTTAATACCGCTCTTGGCACACTTACAACGGCCGATGTCGGCAACGAGAGTTACGTGAACCCGTCGGTCGCGGCGAATATGACAAATATTAAGAATGCCTATGCCATAGCCGTAGCACTTGACGATGCCAAATGCAATGTAGTATCTTTTATCAATCAGGGACGCGACCCTGCATGTCAGTGGACACAATACCGCCGTGCCCGGCCTTCGTCGAATCATCCCGGTATTGTCCTCGCCGCCTTTGCAGATCGTAGCACTCGTATTCTCAATGACAACATGGACAAAGAGATTTTTGTGTATCTTTGCATGCCACATAGCGGCAAGGTGATTAGTGGCGACGCATTCTGATTCTGGGTTCTGCGTTTCGCTTTCATTTCGGGCGTGGCCGTCTCGCGGTCACGCCTGTTTTGTAAAGTATGGAACCGAGAAGGGTAAATGTACGAACACAGAATTTCCTGTTTCCTGTTTTCCTTCTTTCGGCTATAATTGCTCCATTCAAAAGAGTCTATTTATATCTCGGAGCATTCATGAAACAGCCATTTCGAGTCGTTTGCCGTGTTCTGCTGTGCGTGGCGTCAGTGATCCTACCACAGCACGCCGGGGCGCAAGTGATGAAGGCCGTGCCGTCGCCCCGCTATTTCGATCTTTCGCTCGTTCGGTATCAAGCAGGCCATTTTGAGCGAGCTTTGGCTGATTTCAATGACGACTTGCGCGGTGCTGTCAAAATCGGCAGCCCCGACGGTCAGGTACTGCCTTGGGTTGATTCTCTCTGCTACTGGGTGATGATCGGCGAGTGCCACTACCAAATGGCCCGCTACGAAGAAGCCATGACGGCCTTCAATCAAGCGGTGCAGGTATACATCGCGAATTTCGATTGGCTGTTGAAAGTCGGATACACCGGCAATCCCATACCCGCGGCCCGAACGCCGCATCCCTGGGGGCAATCCACACGCCGCGGCAGTGTCGGCAATTTTCGCAACTGCTCTTTCAAAATTCGGCAGGATTCCCTCAACCTCATCGGCCTGGGACGGCATGGCGTCGGCGTCATGCAGCAGGCCACCATGACCACGATTTACGCGGACGAAATCGTGGCCCGGATGGGACTTTTGATTCGACGGCGTGCTGAAATTCTCGGTCCGCTCTCCAAATACGATCCGCTGACAAAAGAATTGAGCGAAGTGCTCGGCGGCAGGCCCTGCTTGCCCAACCATTTCACCGGCACTTGGATTGACGTGTTGTACGGCTTGTCGCTCTCCGCACTGGGCGACGATCCCATGGCGGCGGAATCGCTCCAGCGGGGACTGCTCATGCAAGCCAGCTTCGACCATCAGCTCACGCCGGTGGCGCTCTTTGAATTGGGCAACATCGCGCTCCGGGCCGGCAAATTGGACGAGGCGCTGGGCTATTATTTGGAATGCACCTATTCTTCGTATTTCGCACGGGACACGGTTTTACTGAGCGAAGCGTTTCAAAGCATGGCAAACGTGCAAAAATTGGTGGATAAAACAAAACCTGTTCCGGCGATTCACGCGGCGGCAACGTTTTTTTCGACGCAGCGTGAAGTCAGTCCGATGATCTTGGCCGCTCTGAACCATGAAGTCGCGGAAGATTTTTTGACCTCGGGTAACATCGAAGCGGCGGCGAAACACTGTGCGCTGGCAGCGGCGGCGATGAATCGGCGTGAGATTTTCGACACCGTTTACGGAGCTAGAAATCATTATCTGACCGCCGCGATCGCGTATGCGACGGGCTATGCGGCTTACAAGAGCGGCAAACCGTTGGCCCCGCAGATGACCATCGCCGACAAACATCTCGAAACAGCCCTAGGATTCATGCGGCGTGGTTCGCTCCGGTTTTATCAACTGGCCGTGCTGGAATCGTTTTTCAAGCAAGGTCGCATTTCGGCCCGCGGCCCCATCACGATTCGTCTGGCCGACGAACTTTACGATCTGATGTTGCGTGAATCCAACGCCGCCGACTGGGCCTTGCAGCCGATGGACTGCTTGACCATGCTGGCTTTCGCGCCGCCCGGTGCGTATCAACGCTGGTTTTACGTGGCGATTCAGCGTGGGGACAATGAAAAAGCGTTCAACATTTCGGAGCAAGCGCGCCGCGCCCGATTTTACGCCGCTCTGCCGCTGGGGCCGCGTTTGCTCTCGCTCCGTTTGCTCTTGGAAGGACGCCAAGAAGACATGACTCCGGCCATGATTCTGCAACGGCAATCGCTGTCGCTCGACTTGGGCGAATTCACGAAGCTGTCCGACCAAGCCAAAGACATCAAACGGAAGCTTCAGTCGATTCCTCTGGTTCCCAAAGAGCCGGCTCAGCGTGAACGGCAGCAAAAATTGCTGGCGGACCTTGACGCCGTTAGTTTAGCTCAGGAGGCACTGCTCAGGCCGATTGCCCTGTCACGCACGCAGTCGCCCAACGCCTTTCCGCCCATGCGGACTTACGAAGACTTGCGTCAAGAGTTGCCGGAACAAACCACGATGCTCGTTTTTTTCGAGGCTCTCGGCGAATATCACGGCTTCATGCTGGACCGACGCAATCTACGCCGCTGGGTGGTTTCGCAGGGAACACGCGAGGCAACCTTGCATGAATTGATGACCGCCTATCTCGAAGGCATGGGCAATCGGGATGCGAATCGTTCGGTGCCGATCAAAGATATTGCCGCTCAAGACGGGAAGTGGAAGGCGGCGGGCGAAAAATTGTTGACCCGCCTGCTCGGGAATCGACAGCAACAAGTCAATTTCACGGAACTGGTGATTGTGCCGACAGGGCCGCTTTGGTACGTGCCCTTCGAGTCCCTGTCTGTCAACGTCAATGGCACGCTCAAACCGCTCTTGGCCGCCGGTGCTGACCCGTTGACCATCCGTTACGCCCCGATGGCCTCGTTGGGAGTGCCGCGAAAAACCGCCCGGAGCGCGATTTCCGAAACGCTGGTGGTGTATGGTCAACTCACGCCCAGAGCACCGCTAACAGTGGTGCAAGACGCCATTGATCGCTATGCCACGTCGGGTGTCCCGAATCTGACATTGCTGCCCACGTTGGTGAGCGACCCGAATTATCACGATTTTCCCGGTTCGGCCACGGCTTTCGCCTCCTTGCTCCAGCAATTGGTCGTCTTGGACGACATTCCCGCCCCGACGGGTTCGCCGCTCAACTGGTCGCCCTTCACCGGTGATCGCGGCAAGCGAAACCACTCCTTGGCAAGCTGGTTGACATTGCCGTGGGGAGGGCCGCAACTGGTCGTGCTACCCGGTTTCCACACACCGGCGGAAAAAGCGTTGAAACTCGAACGCGGCAGCGTGCAAGTGCCCAACGGCGACGATCTGTTTCTTTCCGCCATGACATTGCAGGCTTGCGGAGCGAACACGATCCTGATGAGCCGCTGGCGTAGCGGTGGCCGGGCTTCGTATGATTTGGTGGGAGCATTTCTCAAAAATGACCAAAACATGACGGCGGCGGCAGCTTGGCGCAAGGCGGTGATCGATGTCGGCGTGAACTCGCTGGTTTTAGCGGAAGAGCCGCGCGTTCGCAGTGCCGCCGGCGATGAGCCGCCGATGGCCAATCACCCGTTTTTCTGGGGGGCCTTTCTCTTGATTGATTCAGGAGAACCCGCCGCTCTCGACGAAGAAACGACGGATGCTCACGAGCCGCTCTAGTATTTCATCTGATTGGAAATGCTGTATTGAATTTTGACCGCGCCTTTTCGCGTTCTTTCCCACTGGGGCGAGTCCACGGCCTCGGCTTGAGTCGTGTTGAGAACGGCCCCGCCTTCAAGCCGCGAAGAACCACCCAGTGCGGCGGCATTATTCCGCAAAAATGCGGCGTTGCCCGAAAAAGCGCTGCGGGCCGCTTCGATTTTTCCTTCATCCCGCAGTTGCATGGCCTTTTTGTTGTTCTCGTTGGCCGCGAGTTCAATATATTCCTCCATGACGGGTTTAATGATGGATTCCTTGGCTTGGGATTCGGAGGCCGAAAACCGAATGTCCAGTTTACTGCTCAGTTTGTCGGTGGTTTTCGTTTCCATGTTCGCGTAGGTCACTTCCGCTTGGCCCAGTTCGCGGATTTGGCCGTCTTCGTGGGCAGGCACTTCGACTTCGAGCATCATGTAGCGTTCGTGGCCACTGTAAATTTGATTCCATCCGAACGTGACGCTTTGTCCCTTGATGGTAGCGTCCATATTCAGCGACCGCACCGGCCGCATTCCCTCCGGCAAGGTCACGGTACAGGCCACTTCTTGCGCGACCACGGACAGGGCCGTGTCGAATTCCTTGCGGAAAATATCCGCCAATTCCGTCGCTTTCTCGATGAAGGTATGGTTACCGTCGCTGCTTCCCGCCAGTTTCGCGAGCATATCCTCGTTGTAACCATCGCCCAGTCCCAGCGTGGTGACGGAAATGCCGTCTTTGCCCAAACGTTGTCCCAATTTACCGACTTCTTCCGGCGTGGCAGGCCCGACGTTGGCCATTCCATCGCTCAGCAGAATGACGCGGTTGACAAAATTCTTGTCGAAAAACTTGCGAACTTCCTGGCCGCCTCGCTCGGTTCCGGCATGGAGAGCCGTCGAGCCGCGAGCCGTGATCGTCTTGATTGTGGCAACGACGCTTTCGCGGTCCGTCATTTTGGTGGCCGGCACGAGAACCTCGACTTCTTGATCGAAAATGACGACGGAAACGATGTCGCGGGCATTCAACACCGAAAGGGCTTGAATGGCGGCGTCTTTGGCCTGCTCCATTTTTTCGCCGTTCATCGAGCCGGAGCGGTCAATGACGAGCGCAATGTTGAGCGGAACCCGCGATTTTGCGGATTTCATTTCAAAACCTTTGACGCCGACTTTCAGGCAGGTGGTCTGCTTTTTTCCGGCCTGCAAAACAGGTTGCGGCGTGGAAACTTCCAGTTGGCACTGCGCGGCCTCCAGTGCCGTGACTCCCGAAACGACGAGCGCAAAAGCGCAAAGAGCGGTGGTAATTCGCATGGTAAACTCCTTGTGGCGGTGGAAGATGGTTCGTAAAGAACGTCACCCCGGCATTATACCCCTGTGGTTTTAGGCGTGCAACATGGTTTTCGGCGTAAACGAATTGGCCACCACGCCGCGTGCCGGTTTCCCGGTGGCCCTGCTCAATCCTTCCCTTGCATTAGGGGCTGTGCTATAATCCCCCTATGTTTACATCCTCCCCTTCCCCGTTATCGCCGCGTCGTACTCGTAGCGAGCGTGTCGCTTTGCGGACCGTGTCGCATGGGATGCTGGCTCGATGGACTAATCATCTGCGCAAAGAGCATCTCGGCCTCTTGTTTCTGTTCATGTGCGTGACCACGCTGGCGATTTGCATGGTCACACAGGCTTGGAACGCTCCGTTCGCCTACCAAATCAACGATCCGGTGGATCGGGCGATTGTCTGTAAAACGCCCTTTTCTGTCGAGAGCCACGAAGCCAAACGCATCGCCGTCGAACGAGCACGCTGGAATGCTCTCCATGTGTATGTCAACGACCCGGAACCGCTGGTGCAATTGCGTGAATCGCTGTGGATCACCGTGGGAATGTTTCTGTCCGCCGGACGATACGAACAGCTTGACGACAAGGGAAAAGAAACTTGGGCCTTGTTTCTGAGTCCGTCCAACAGTGCGGAAACGCCTTCCCAGGACGCGGTGGACCCCAAGGCGGCTTTTGAGACCTTCGTTGCTCATTTCAAAGACAATCAGAGCTTGAATTTGTTTAACAGTCGTCTCAAAACAGCCCTGACGGCCTTTGAGATTCACGGCCTTTTGTCGGCCCTCGATTACGGCCCCGGCCAAGGAAATCAGGAAAATGTTCTCGTCTATTTGGAGGGCAAATCCGCCGAAACGGCCGTTTCGTTCCGTGTCAGTGAAGTGCTCATCGGGGATGGGGCAAGCCTCAAATCCAGTTTGCAGCGTGAACTGCCGCGCGAAATGCAGAATGAAGTGTTTGTCACTCAATTGTTTAACTGGCTTTACCCGCGTTTGCCCGAAACGTTGCGAGAAGACAAATTTGCCACGACGGAGGTGCGAAATAAAGCCGTCGAATCCGTCGGAACCCAGTTTGTCGATTTCGTGCCGGGCCAAGTGCTCGTCGAGGCCGGTGAAGTTTTGCTGCCCAACGACATGCGACTGCTGCAAGCGGAATATGCCGCCTCGCTGAAACAGCAGGACAAAATGCAGCGAATCCTGCGTTTTAACGCCGTCTTCGTGGCCATTTTAGCTCTGTTGACGATTGCGTGGGGCCTGATTCGGCGTTTTGAACGGCGACGGCCCAAATCGCCCGGCACTTTTCTGGCGTTGATGGTCGGCGTTTTTCTGACCGTGTTTTTGGCCACGATTCTGAACCGTTTTACAATCACCGGCGTCGATTGGTCGATTCTGTCGCTCATGCTGTTTGTCATGATCGTGTCCATCGCCTATTCCGGGGAACTCGCCATTGTGTACGCCATCACACTGGCCTTGATTTTTTCCTTGTGTAGCGGAGGAGGGGTGGATTTTCTCGTCATTCTGCTGGCGGTCTCGGTCACCACGGCCATCCAACTGGGGCGTCTGCGTTCCCGCCGAAAATTGGTGATTGTGACCTTGGTGGCCGGTCTCGTGGCCGCCGTACTAACCGTGACGCAGGGGATATTCATCGGCTTGCCCTGGGAAACGCCGATCCTGCTCAACGCCGTCATCAATTTGCTCGCCGCTTGCATGGCCGGCCTCATTATGACCGGTCTTCTGCCTTTTTTGGAAGAGCCGTTCGGAATTTTGACCGACATGAGCCTTTTGGAACTGGGCGACGTCTCGCATCCCTTGCTCCAGAGTCTCGTTCGCTCCGCACCGGCGACTTACGGACACTCCATGCAGGTGGGAACCATCGCGGAAACCGCCGCCGAGGCCATCGGCGCTCGCAGCCTGCTGACCCGCGTGGGGGCCTATTTCCACGATGTGGGCAAGGTGATGAAGCCGGAATATTATAGTGAAAACCAAACGGACGGTCACAACATTCACGACACGCTTCAACCGCAAGTCAGCACGATTGTGGTCATCGCCCACGTCAAGGACGGGATCGACTTGGCCAAGCAGCACCATTTGCCGAAGCCGCTGATCGATTTGATCGAGCAGCATCACGGCACGTCCTTGGTTTCTTTTTTCTACGGCAGAGCCGCGAGCCATGTCGGCAAGGACGACGCGCCGGTCGAGGAGAGCACTTTCCGTTATCCCGGCCCGAAACCGCAATCGAAGGAGGCCGCCATTCTGATGATCGCCGACTCGTGCGAAAGCGCCTGCCGCAGCATGGGAGTCGCCGCAACGCCGGGCAAAATCGAAAACAAAGTCCGGTTGATTATCAAGCAAAAATTGGACGACGGCCAATTCGACGAATCCGGTTTGACGCTTTCGGAGCTGAAGACGATCGAAAATAGCGTGACCAATTCGATTATCGCGGCCATGCACGGTCGCATCAAATACCCCGGTCAGGAATCCACCATACTACCGCCGCCGGTCGAAACTCTCGGTGAACCGGCTCCGAATACCTCGACATGAAACTGATTTCTTGGAACGTGAATGGTCTCCGCGCCTGCTTGGGCAAGGGTTTCATGCAGGCTCTGGGCCGGCTGGATGCGGACGTGGTCTGTCTGCAAGAAACGAAAATGCAGCAAGGTCAGGCCGAAATCGATTTACGCAACTACACGGAATTTTGGTACAGTGCGGAAAAAAAAGGCTACTCCAGTACGGCCATTTTCGTACATCATCGTTGTCCGCTTCAGCCACTGAACGCGACGAATGGCATCGGCATCGAAGACCATGACCACGAAGGCCGGGTCATCACGCTGGAGTTCGAGCCGTTTTTTCTGGTCAATGTCTACACGCCCAACGCGCGTCAAGACTTGGTACGGCTTGATTATCGCATGGAGTGGGAAGACGCCTTTCGCCAGTATTTGTTACGTTTGGACACAAAAAAGCCGGTGATCGTGTGCGGCGATCTGAATGTCGCCCATCAGGAAATCGATCTGACTCATCCGAAAGCCAACCGCAAAAACGCGGGCTTTACGGACGAAGAGCGCGGCAAAATGACAGAACTGTTGAACGCTGGTTTCGCCGACACGTTTCGTTCGCTTTATCCAGACCGCCGCGAGGCTTACACTTGGTGGAGCTACAGGGCCAATGCCCGGACGAAGAACGTCGGTTGGCGTATCGATTATTTTTTGGTATCGCAGCGTCTCATGCCCCGTGTCGCCGAGGCCGAGATTTATCCTGAAATCATGGGAAGCGACCATTGCCCCGTCGGCTTGGTGCTGAATACATCGGGGCCATAAGCCGTACTGGCCTGCCAGAAAATTTGGGCCCGGAGCGCAGGCCGGGCGCAGTGTAACGAAGCGAAGGAAGCTGCGGCCCGCGCCGGAGGCAATCCAAACGACGGGTCAAATCTTATTCGCGGACCTACAAGTTGTCTGACCGTATTTTCATAGACCACGCATACCGTATCACATTCTTGCATGTCCACTCTGCTCATCGCGCTGACCTCGTTTGCCGGATTTATCGTCGCGTACCACACCTACGGCAAATTTTTGGCACGGAAAATTTTTCAGTTACAGGATGATGAACCGGTTCCCAGCGTGGAGCAGGAAGACGGCGTCGATTTTGTGCCGACAAATCGTTACGTCATTTTCGGCCATCATTTCACTTCCATCGCCGGCACGGGGCCCATCGTTGGAGCGGCGGTCGCCGTCATGTGGGGTTGGCTGCCCGCCTTGCTCTGGGTGATGTTGGGCAGCGTTTTCATCGGGGCTGTCCACGATTTCACCGCACTGGTCATGTCGTTACGAAATCAGGGCAAATCACTGGGCGACATCGCCGGTCGCGTCATTTCGCCGTCCGCAAAAATGCTGCTGCTGTTTCTGCTCTGCTTTTTGCTGGCCATCGTCATGGCCGTCTTTGCCAATGTCATCGCCACGACATTCAAGGATTATCCGCAGTCCGTCATTCCGTCCATCATGGCCATTCCCATCGCCATCGGACTGGGGCTTTCCACACGAAAATTCGGCGTGTCGCTCAAACTCGCGTCCACCATTGCCGTTGCGTTTTTGTTCGGTTTCATTTTCGCCGCATCGGAATGGCCGAGTTGGACGCTGACCATGCCGGACCTGCGTGACATTCATCCCATGCTCAACGCAACCATGCTCTGGAGCTGGGCCATTCTCCTTTATTGTTACGCCGCCTCGGTGCTGCCGGTCTGGCTCCTGTTGCAACCGCGTGATTACGTCAACAGCCTTGTTCTGTACATCACGATGACCCTGATTGTCGCCGGTATTTTCGTTGCAGGATTGTTCGGAGGGCCGGGAATCCTCGAAGCGGCTCCGATGCTACGAATAGCCGAGGCGAAAGAAAACGGCTCGCTGCCCATTTTTCCGTTCCTGTTCATCACCGTCGCCTGCGGGGCGGTCAGCGGTTTTCACGGTCTTGTGTGCAGTGGCACGACGAGCAAACAAGTTGCCTCGGCCAAGGACGCTCGTTTTATCGGTTACGGCGGAATGCTGCTTGAGGCCGTGTTGGCGGTTTTGGTGATTCTTTCCTGCACGGCGGGTTTGGCACTGGGGATTAAAAATGTGGCAACGTCTGCGGCGGCCACGGGAGTCCAAGCGGACAGCGACGCTCAACATGAGCCGCATGTGAAGCGACCAAAAGGAACGGAACTTGCGGGTGACGTGACCGAAAAAATTTACGGTCGCGACGCTTGGAATTTACGTTACGACCGAAAGGCGTCGCAAGTCAATCTGGGTGAGCAAGTCGGCGTGTTCATCGAAGGCGGCGGAAATTTTATCGCAAAAATAGGCGTGCCGGAAAAAGCCGCCCAGGGAATTATTGCCATTCTCATCGCGTGTTTTGCCGCCACGACCATCGACAGCGTGCTTCGACTTTTGCGTTACGTTTTGCACGAAGTCGGCGAAACAATTCACCTCAAACCGCTTGGAAATCGTTACATTGCTGCCGGAGTGGGCTTTTTTCTCGGCGGAGTGTTGGCACTGTGCAAGGCGAGTCCCACGGCGGACTACGGCACGGGCGGAATGATTCTCTGGCCGCTGTTCGGGGCGGGCAATCAAATCGTCGCCGGTCTCACGCTTCTGGTCGGCAGCGTTTATTTGTTACGACGGAAAACTCCCGCCCTGTATTTGCTCATTCCTGCCGTTGTGATGATGGTGATTCCGCTTTGGGGGTTGCTGTATCAAATTTGTTTGGGGCCGAACAGTTTTTTGTTTCCGCTCGGCCCTGACGGACAGGTTTTGCCGCCGAAATATCTGTTACTTTTCTGCGGCGTGGGCTTTTTTCTGCTCGCCTGCTGGCTGGTCGCCGAAGCATGTCGGGTTGTACGGAAACTGCTTCAGGAGCGAGACGGCGATGAGTTACGAAATAGTTTGTAGCTGTGCCAAGGCTTTTTGTGCGGATTCCCGCTGCTCTTTCAGTTCCGCAAGCGACTGCCGCTCCTTTTCCACCACCGCCGCCGGGGCTTTTTGCACGAAATCGCTGCCGAGCTTCGCTTCCTTGCCCTTAATGAAGCTGTCGAGCTTGGCGATTTCCTTTTCGAGCTTCGCTTTTTCGGCCTTCACGTCGATCAACGCGGAAATATCCACGTAAATGTCCATGCCGGCAAGCGGCACGGTCGCGGAAAGTTCCGGTGCTTTTACGTCCGACCCCATTTCCGTAACATTCGCTCCGGCCATCGAATGAAAATAGGATTTCATCGGTTCCAGAAGCCGGGTCGTCTTGTCGTCACAGCGAACGGCGAAGGAAATTTCCGTTTTCGGCGGCACGTTTCGGCTCGCACGCACATCACGCACCGCGCGAAGAACTTCTTGAAACACTTGGAATTGTTTTTCTGTTTCAGTATTGATGCGTTTTTCGTTACACAAAGGCCAGGACGCGACAACGATGCTTTCCGACAATTCCGTATCAATATCACGCAATCGCTGCCAAATTTCTTCCGTTACAAAAGGAATGACCGGGTGTAGTAGCTTGAGCAGCGTTGCGAGCACCTCAAGTAGCATGGCCTGAGCGTGCGGTTTTTGTGCTTCGTCGAGCAATCGCGACTTGAGCATTTCGACATAAAAGGAACAAAAATCATCCCACGCGAAATCGTAAAGCGTTCGCATGGCCTCGGCGTAACGGAAATGTTCCAAACATTCTGTGACGTGTTTCGTGACGGTCGCAAGCCGACTGAGAATCCAGCGGTCTTCGAGTAACAATGAGCCGGAAGTGGAATGAAGTGGAACTTCCGGGTTCCATCCGGGGGTTACGTTGCACTTCACCCCCGGCTCCTTACGCTGCACATGCGGCTCGTTATCGGAATCAAAACTTATCAACACAAACCGGGCCGCATTCCAGAGTTTGTTGCAGAAATTCCGGGCCACTTCAAAACGTTCGCCCACGACAAGACCTTCCGGCAACACTAGATCGGCGTCCATCTGTGCCCACTGCGTACGGAAATCCTGTTTGCATTTCGGACAGGAAATTCGCGGTAGCACGCGATTTTTCTTCGTCTGCTCGACCACGGCCCCGCAGTGTGGGCATTCAAAATCCAGCGGCAAGCGGATGTCCTGACTTTCCGTGCACAAATGGGCCAGTGCGAATCGCAGGGCGTCGGCCCCGAATTTGCCCTGCACCGAGAGCGGGTCCACGCCGTTGCCCTTCGATTTGGACATGCCTTCGCCGTATTTGTCCAAAATTTTTGGGTGAATGTACACGTCGCTAAACGGTTTCTGTCCGGTATTGAACTTGCCGGCCAAAACCATGCGGGCCACCCAGAGCGTGATGATGTCGCGGCTCGTGATGAGCGTGCTGGTCGGGTAATAGTACGAAAAATCTTCCGTGGCGTCCGGCCAGCCCAGCGTCGAGTGCGGCCACAGCGCGCTGGAAAACCATGTGTCCA
>QMCE01001513.1_pt1 | contig 12764 bp, 2 predicted proteins | sample 1821851 | NCBI WGS metagenome assembly QMCE01 (sample SAMN09453174, study PRJNA476694) | Termite gut metagenome, whole genome shotgun sequencing project. | isolation source: worker | host: Odontotermes sp. | place: South Africa:Pretoria | collected 2016-01-28 | reverse complement strand
TTGCCGCAGGCATCAGTCAAGGTAATACTTACAGTTTCCTGTGTCGTCATCACACTGCCCGCTACGGGTGTTTGCGTATAAGTTAAACCTGCAACTGCGGTACAATTGTCATCTTTATTTATTAGCAAACTGCTCAAATCCGGCACTTTGAATGTACAGTTTCCTGCCGAAGCATCAGCATTTGCTGTTGATGCACTCAAACCGAAAGTTGGTGCTGTTTGGTCGCTGCCGCTGTATGTAATTGTTTGTGCTGTAAGTTCATTGCTACAGGCGTCTGATACTTTATAGGTATAAATGGCTGTCCAGTTACAATTATTTCCGCTTACTGCAAAGCTGGTTTCGGTAGCAGTAACCGCGCCGCCGCAATTATCCTGATAAGCTGCTTCGAGAGTAGATTTAATCGTCGCAAATGCCGGAACGCTTGCCGGCGCAGTGCTTGCATCAACATAACAGGCATTAATGCCGGTTGTGCCTGTTGGCGCTGTGCCGGTTAATGTTGGCGCGGTTTGGTCGCTGCCGCTGTAAGCAATAGTTTGTCCTGTAAGTTCATTGCCGCAGGCATCTGATACTTTATAGGTATAAGTTGCTGTCCAAGCACAATGATTTCCGCTTACTGCAAAGTTGGTTTCTGTGGCAGTAACCGCAGCACCGCAATTGTCTCCATAAGCGGCTTCAATAGTAGATTTAATCGACGCAAATGTTGGAACGCCTGACGGTGCGGTACTTGCATCAACATAACAGGCATTAATACCGGTTGTGCCTGTTGGCGCGGTTGCTTTTAATGTTGGTTTTGTTTGGTCGCTACCGCTGTAAGCAATAGTTTGTCCGGTAAGTTCATTGCCGCAGGCATCTGATACTTTGTAGGTATAAGTTGCCGTCCAGTTACAATTATTTCCACTTACTGCAAAGTCGGTTTCTGTGGCAGTAACCGCAGCACCGCAATTGTCTCCATAAGCGGCTTCAATAGTAGATTTAATCGTCGCAAATGTTGGTACGCCTGTTGGTGCTGTACTTGCATCAACATAACAGGCATTAATGCCGGTGTTGCCTGTTGGTGCTGTACCGGTTAATGTTGGTGCGGTTTGGTCGCTGCCGGTATAAGTAATCGTTTGATTTCCCAATTCATTGCCGCAGGCATCCGCTACTTTGTAGGTATAAGTAACTGTCCAGTCACAATCATTTAACGAAATAGAACGATTCGTTTCCGTTGCAGTTACCGGATTGTTTAACGCATCGTTAAATTCAGCTTCAATCATAGATTTAATTGACGCAAATGTTGGAACACCCGCGGGTAAAGTGCTTGCATCAACATAACAAGCATTTATACCGGTTGTGCCTGCCGGTTGCGTACCACTTAATACCGGTGCCACATCATCTACCGTAACTACTGCCGAGCCTGTCAAGCCGCCGCTTGTCGCCGCACAACCATAGTTATCAACCAGGCTCACTAATGTATAGGTAGTGCTGCTTGTTGGTGAAACGCTGAACGAATACGGGTCGTCTGTTATGTTTGATGCTGTAATATCGCTTGTTTCGTCGTTATATTCAAAAGTAAATGGAGCTGTACCTGCTGTGAAATCTACTTTCAAATCCGGACTTTCATTCTTACAAATCATAGTTGTTCCGCTTATTACTGCCGTTGGCAATGGGCGTACAGTGATTTTATCTTCCTCTTTTTGGTCTGCCGGAGCAGCTCCCCAATTGGCATTTGTTATTGTCCCGTTATTTGCCAGGGCGATATAAGACTGAATATCTCCTGCTGTTACAATGGAAGAGCCTGTCAATGTCAATGTAATCGCAGCGTTACCTCCGGCTGCAATGGAAACAATCGTCCAATTACCGGCACTGTAACCTGCCCCCGTAGCTGTTACTCCGGCAGGCAAAGCAACATTCACGGTAATATTCTCAGCTTGTACCGCTGCACGGTTAGCTACCGTTAATGTAAGCGTAGTAGTTCCATCTTTACAAATAGCGTCATCGGTAAGCGTTTGTGTTAATACCAAGTCGGTACATACGCGTACTTCTACTTCTTTGGCTGCAGATACGCAACCATCTACGGTATAAGTAATCTCTGTTGTGCCTGCCGTTAATCCGGACACTACACCATTGGTTACCGTAGCAACTCCGGTGGCAGAGCTTGCCCAAGCCTTTGTGCCAACTGTCGGAGCACCGGTTAAAGTAATGGTTTCGCCTGTACATACTTCATCAGCACCGATAATTGTTGGTGTCGGATTAACAGTTATCGTACCTGTGGCATTCGCCGTACCGCAACCACCTGTCAATGGAATGGTGTAATTAAAGGTGCCGTCAATGGTCGGGGTGCCGCTAATTGTAATAGTATTGGCTGCCCAGCTTGCACTAACGCCGGCAGGTAAACCAACAGGGGTACCAATACCTGTTGCTCCTGTTGTGCTATGTGTAATATTGGTTAATGCTGTATTGATACACAAGGTTGGAGTAGAAGAAGCTGCCGTTACGGTCATATCTGCTGTTACAATTAAGTCATAAGTATCTTTGGCTTCCGTACAAACAGGTATTGCATTGCTGGTTACAGTTTTAGTCAAGGTTACTGTTCCAAGTGCTGCATCGGCTGCACTTGGCGTATAAGTAGGACTGTCGGTAATTGTACTGCTGAATGCTCCTGTACCGCTTGATGTCCACGCAATAGTTCCGTTGGCAGATGTTGATGTCAATTGGAATGGCGAACCAACACATATTGCTTTTCCGGCAGCAGTACTAATCTCTGCCGTTGGCAAAGGATTAACCGTTACCGTTACCGTAAATGGTGTACCTGCACAAGTATTCGGAACTGTTCCCGAAACGGGCGTTACTTCGTAAGTTGCCGTTTGTTGTGCAGTAGCTGCATTTTGAACACTAAGCGTTTGTCCGATTGTTGTCTGAGCAACTGCCTGTGCACTTTCGTCAAGGTGTGTATTGTCGGTAGGAACTGTCCAGGTATATGTTGTATTGGCAGGAACAATACCGTCCGTGCCATCTATAGGCGTTGCGTTGAATGCCGTGCCGCTGCAAACAGTGCGGGTGATGGCATTAATCTGCGGTTTTGCTCTTACCGTAACCGCAACATTAAACGATGTACCTGTGCAACTGCCAAGTTTGGGAGTTACCACATAGGTAACAATTATGTCGCTGCTCGTAGTATTGTCAAGCGTACCCGAAATACTGCTTTCGTCAGTTCCGGCAGCCGTACCTGTTATGCCGGCAATCGAAGGCGCAGACCAGGTATAAGCAGTTCCGACAGGAACAATATCGGGCAATGTATTTGCAGGTGTAACGGTAAATGTTTCGCCGCTGCAAATGACAGCTGTTTTATTGGCAATTATCGGTTGCGGATTAACTGTCACTGCCACATCAATCGAATCGGCACAACCGCCTGCTGCTGTCCAAATGGAACGGTAGTACACGGTGCCGGAAAGCGCAGGAGTTGTATAGTTTGCACCCGTTGCGCCAATTGTTGTCCAGGTGATACTGTCGGCAGACTGTTTCCACACACGCGAGGTGATAGTTTGCGCTTTGGCATCGGTTATCGAGATATTTACCGTTTGTCCGGCGCATATTGGAGCAATCGCAGCTGCCGACAGGTCGGGTGTTTGCGAAAGCGTTACGCTAAGCTGTTTTTCCGCTGCGCAATATATATCGGTACATTCGGCTGTGAGCGAATAGGCTTCGGCTTTCATCAACACCGTAGTGCTTTGGGAAGTTACGCTGTAGGTAAGCGGGTCGTTTTGCTGCTCTACTGCTACAAAAGTGGCTCCGCCGTCACCGGAACGATACCATTTCATACCATAGTCTGTGCCCAAAGCACCGCCGCCCGGCACTGCCGTAAACTGAATGCGTTCACCTATGCAGGCAGTGGTTGAGTTTAAGTCCAGTGTCATCGGAGCGGCATCGGCAATGGTAAACGGCTGCACTTGCTCGCAACCAACAGCGTCAATGGCAATCACAGTATAATTGCCCGGTGACAAACCTTCAAACAAATGCGTGTCGTCACTCTTTTCGCCCGAAGTGGCAACTGTGTTGCCCGCAGTGAGAGCAGCGCTGTTTGCAAGAGTTCCCTGTGCCAGGGTATAAATTATTGGGTCAGTTTTAGTTCCGCCGGCAGTTGCCAAAACCGTACCGCTTAATGTCCCCTGACACACAGCATCGGTTTTGTCTGCCTGGAGGACAACCCCATTGTTGTCGCAATAGAGCAGGCGAATGATATAGGTTTCGGTGCAGGCGCCGGTGGTTTTGCCCGGGTGTACCGGCACCGTGCGGGTAAGACGGTAATCGCCGTTAGTATTAGTATAAGTACCTACATTGCCTGCATTAATAGCAGTCGGGAAAGCAGTCTGGACACCACCCGACACCTTAGTGATATTACCATCTGTAAAGTCAGCAATACCCACGGCATTGCCTAAATGAACAGCCAGTGCATCACGCAAAAATGTCTTGATTTTTGCCGTAGTGTTGAGGTTGCCGAAATCGGCAGCAGTAATCACTTTCACGCCATTATCCGCCACATCAAAAGCATCAAAATCAGCAAGAATAGGCGTAACCGCATAGTCCCCCGCCAAGCAGCCGTCCTGACCGGAGGCAGCGGTAAACTGTTTGGCAGGCGATACACCATCGTCATAATAGTTAACCCACGCCTTGTTATATATCTCCTGCAGGCAGGACATACGCCATAGTTCCGTATGGCTTGCATCGGGTACGGTAACCTTGTAGGTAATCACCATATTGCCGTCTTTGGGTATCTGCGGCAAGCTGCGCAACTCAAGCGCACGGGTAGCGTCGTTCCAGGTAATATTACTCTGTGTATTGTAAATCTGAACAACATTGTTCACCTTTACCGTAATATCCGCTATGGAACCCGAAAAAATGATATTATAATCCAGCGTATCGTTCAGGGTTATCATATTGGCAGTGCCGGCTGCCGTAGCGCGCCCGCCAATGTTTTCCAGGATAACCATATACTGATATGTGTCCCCGAAAGCAACCGCAGACGCGGAAGATACCTTTGTTACACGAAGGTCGGGCTGATTTTTAATAATGCCCAAATAGGTCATAAAGGGATAAGCCGATTTTTCTTCTGACCCCTGAGTATAGGTAATAGTTGCCGCTGTTGCGTTGTTGCGTACCGAACCGTCGGGCATAGTAATATGATGGGCATCGTAGCCCAGGGTGTTGTAGCAGTCGGGGTATTTAGTGAACTGCTCACCGTTGTAGGACATTGACGAGTTCAGGAAGTCCGTTACCCCGCGCAAAGTATTAAGGTTCTGCTGTGTTCCGCCGTTGTTAAACTGTATCTTGAGCACTTCTGTCTTGCTTGTGCCATCGTTCACATCGCCATCCATCGCAGCAATACCGAATACTGCCGAAATATCACCGGTAGCAGGAACACTCAACCCCGTAACATTAAAAGTCTTGGTGCCCGGGTCAGACCATATTATACCTTCTTTCAATGTGAAATCCGACAAAAGCGGAAATCCGTCATCTTCGTAGAACAGTATCAGGTTCCACCCGCCAATAGTGCCTCCTTCGGTACCGCTAACCGTGCGGAAATCAATATCCTTAACAGTAAATGTACCTGTTCCGGAGTTCACCAACTGTGCAGTAACATCAGCAAAGGCATAATAGGGAGTTCGGTTATCTCCATCAGTAGAGTTTATAGGAATACCCCAATACTGCGCCGTTACATTCTGAAATGCGCCGCCGGGCTTTTTTATCTGTATAATATCATTCCAATAAGGATAGCTGGCTGTACTCATATTGTGCCCACGCGAACCACCCCAGTAAAGGAAAGCCTTTGCTACTTTGGCACCACATTTCCCGCCGAGCATTTCTTCAGTTACATCAGCCGAGCTGGCGTTCTGCCCGTTTATCTGTGTTTTCCTTGGGCTCGAGAGGTTGTTATTGGGTGCATCTGCCGCCATACAGACACCATTGCCATTCTCTACCGACGATGCGCCAATCATTACCACCTTCCAGCGTTTGCCGTTTGCCCCCAGTCCGAGCGTGTCAGATGTTACGCGGTCAACCCCAAAAACATTTGTAGTAGTGTTTTGCGTCTGTGCCGACAGCGAAACTCCAAAACTTGCGAACAGGAAAAGCAGACACGCTTTTTTGACGAAAGCAGCCGAAATCATTGCTTTCCGTATTCTGTTTTTAACTTGTGTGTTCATATCTTATGTCTTTTTGTTTGCAGGATTATGGATTTACATTGATAGTTGTGGTTTGTCCGCCAGCTGTGGTCAGCGTAACCGTGCCGCCGGATGCACCCTGTATAAAGAGCGTTCCGTTGAGGTCGCCGAGTTTGGCGGAAGTGATGGGCATAAAGTCGCCATAAGCAGGGTTACCCATAGATACGGTCAAGCCGCCTGTGGTGGCAATGCTTACCGTTGTGGCATCGGGCAGTGTGCCTGTTTTCCAGACATTGGTCTGTCCAACGCCGCCGGACAGCTGTACGTCAGTATTATCGGTGGCTACGCCATTGCTTATCTGCGTGGCACCTGTCCAGGTCAAAGGAATTTCTCTGGTGTAGGAGCTGCCCGATTTGAGCGTCAGTTTACAATTCAGGTTGGCTCCGGGCGTATATTTTAAGTAAAGCACACGGTTGGCAGGGTCAACATTTGCCTCAAAACCTGTGCTTGCTTCATAGCTACCGCCTTCGCAGTTGGCAAGGGTTAAGTTCGGGCAGTTGCTGCTCACCGTGAGCGGCTGGCAGAATTCGCCCCCCGGCAGCGGAATGCTGCGAATGGAAGTTACTCCATTGGGCGAAGAGAATGTTACCGCACCGGGCACCAGCATATCGGCAGGCGGTGTTACCTCGCCGGAGAGCACAATGCTTGCTTCGCTCATTCCATCGTTTGTTATTTTTACGGTTTCGTTTACAGTGAAACCTGTGCTGAGAGCGGTACCCTTCTGGCGTACATACACTTTCATACCTCCCACGGGGAACTTGCCCGTGTAGGGAATAACCTGCGCCCACGGACCGCTTTCACTGCGCGAAAACTCGTATTGCGTGGATGTGAAATTGATACTGCTGTTTTCTTCGAGGCAACTGCCGAGCACATAGAAGAACTGCGGTTCGGACGGGCAGTCCACAGATGATGACGCAAAGCTGTTGAGCATAGGAGGACTTACGCTAATCTGACGTTTGGGCACCCCGATAAGCTCTATTTCCCATACCTGCACATCGGTTTGAGAACCTGCCGTTATTTGCAGCGAAATTGCACCGGCTCCTCCAAGGTCAACCGAATGTAAATCCACCGAAGCCAGGTAGGCAGCAGTGTTCGTGGTATAGTTGAACGATACCGGCGCAGCCGTTGTGCCCGGAATAGACAGCACCAGGCTGCCCGAAGTGGCGTTCTGTGGCTGGTATTGGAATGTAAGACGGCTTAAATCGTATTCGCTCAAATCAATGGAAGGCGAAATAAGCGACGCGCTTTTCTTCAGCAGGAAGTGGTTACTTTTGGTATTCACATCTGCCGTCCAGTTCACACCTTTAATATCGTCGAACAGAATATTGCTTTCGTCTGTGCCGCGCATACGGGCGAGCACTACCTCCTGCCCGCAGGGTAAAGTGTTGGGGAATTGCGTAACCTTGCCGGAGAAGGAAACCGCAGGCAGCGTTTTGGTATAGCCCGGGCAGGCAATGCTGACCGTTGTAGAATAGTCGTTGATAGACAAACCGGCTTTGAGGCGTACCATAACAGCCTGTGCAAAGGTGTGTGCGGTGTAGTTGTAAGTAGCCGTAGTGCCGGTAGTCCAGGTTACGCCGTTGTCGAACGACAGCTCAAAATTGCCCAGATTGCTCAGGGTGATTGTACCCGAAGGATTGGGCAAATCGGTGCCGCTAAGGGTAAAGGTCTTGGTATTTGACGGACCCATATCAAGCACATAATTCATACCGCTCTGATTGGGTGCAGCCGTAAGCAGCATTGAGCTGCATTCTACGGTTATATCGTCGATTATAATATCGCTTTGCGAATTACCTGCAATAGAAGCTATTTTAAGCGTTGTCTGTGTTGTAGAATTTATTTCAACTGTAATCTTTGTCCACGCAGCCGATACGCGAATCGTTCCGTCATTGGCACTGCTAAGGCTCGGAATAGCAGTAGTAGAAGTAGTCAATAATACATCATTGGCATAAATGCCTGTGGTTATTGCTGCGCCGTTAAGCAATAATCTGAAACCTCTGTCCGTACTGTTTGCTGATGGTGCTGACCCCGCAGCTCTTACATAGAAACTTACTGTTTTTGCATTATCCAATACAGGCAGTGTAATACTTCCACCACGATACATACCCAGTGCGCGTGTGCTACTATTATATGGTATTGTACCTCCAAAAGCACAAAGCATAGTACCATTCGCCCAGATACCCGAAGGAAGTTGCAAATTAAATGTATTGGAACAATTTGTCATTGAGCCTGTAGTATAACGCAATTCGTTTGTAGTTTCACCTTCGGCTGGACAGGCTGCACTTTCTGTATTGCCCGAAGGTGCAAGCATTTCAAAGTCTTCCGTCCAACAGACTGTTGAGCTGGAAGGCGGTGCCTGCGTAGTTCCGAATGCCTGTGCCGCACATTCAACAGAGTTTCCGCTGGTGGAGCCGTTGCCCTTCACGGTAATGCTTACCGTGAAGGTAGTAAGTTCGGTCAAGCCGGTGATGGAATAACTTGTAGTATTAAGTGCCACTTCGTTGGTTTGCAGCAGGCTTCCTGCCTGATATATCTTTATTATATATCCGTTATTGCCTGTGATGTTGTTCCACGAGATATTAGCGCCGGCAAAGTTTACATCGTCCACTGTAAGCGTCGGGCAGGCAAGCGGGGTGAGGGTTACTATTTCGCCGCATATATTTACGGGTGCGGTAGCAGCAACATCAGTGTGCGAAAAGCTGACTGTTGTCGCGGGTGTGCCATTTGCAGTGTTTGTCGGGTCGATTCGTACATAAATCACCTGGTCGATACTGCCTGCAGCAGGAGCAACTGTAAGCGATGCTGCCCAACCGCCGGTGCCCGAGGTAGAAATCTGAAAACCGGCAGGCACGGTTACGGTAGCATTCGATGCAGAAAGATTTGCTCCTTTGAGGGTAAATGACACTTTGGTCGGGTTGCCGCCCGTATTGTCGGTTGCCGCCACGGTATTGTAGTAGAGGCAGGCGGGGCTGATTGGCGTTGCATACAGTTTCGGCGAACTGCTGTCGCAGGTTGCCTGTACATCGTCTATCACAAGGCTCGATTTGGCGTCGTCGCGTGTGCCGCTGGTAATAGTTATCCGTGTTGCCGAAGAACTTAACGCCACAGGAATAGGAACAATCACCTGTACCCAGTTGGTTTCTAAATACTTGATTCTATTATTAACAATAGTTGCAGCAACACCACCCACCGTTATTCCATCTGTAATAGCTGTTCCCTCAATCGTTACCTGAAAAGCATCGCCATCCTGAGTAGATGATGCGGTTCTTTTTACCCAAAACGAAATCTGTGTCGGATTTTCGAGTGCTGGTGTAGTGATTGACCTTGCATCACGGTAAAGCAAAATACCGACCGAACCTGTATGAGCATCACCAAGGGCATTGTTGCTGCCGGTTAAAGTCCACGAGCCGGACGACGGTGTCAGTGTGCCGGAAATCGACGCGACTTCTTCAAAACCTTCCGGACCATCGCAGATAGAAGATGTTGCTCCTGCCCCCGGCGAAGTTACCGTAAGGGTGTAGCTTTTATCTACCGCGCAGATGCCCGATGTTTCGGGCTGCTGCAAGCGAATGGTAGTGGTGCCTGCACCGAAAATGCTTACCTGTCCTGTGGCATTTACGGTAGCCACAGCAGTGTTACTGCTGGTAAAAGTTTTTGTACCGGAGTTGTTGTCCCCGGTCAGGGCGTTGGTAAAAGGAGCATCGGCAGTATTCTTACTGACTGTGCTGCTTGTGAATGCGGTTGTGGATGGGGTGCAGGTAGTTGTTGTTCCTCCTACTTTCAACGAAAAAGCGGCAATACCTGTGGTATAGTTAGAAGCCGTTGCACCTCTAAAAGTAATTCGGTATTGGTTATTTGGGTCCAATGTTACTCTTGTTGTGCCATTTCCCGTACTGGTAGTTGCTATCTCTGCATCATAACCACTACCATTATATGTTTCAGCACCTATTACAAATGAGCTACCGGCTGTATGAATCACTGCAATTTCAGAAAATCCCTGAATAAGCAGCACGATTTGTCTATTTGCTTGAGAAGTATTCCAACGCAAATTTGTTATTTTATATGGATTACCGGAAGTTGGCTTACCGGCATCAAACTCATTTGTCCAAGTAATTGATGCTTGTGATGTACTTATTGAACTTCCCATAGTAAACCACGAGGCTGTACCTTGCGTAATGGTTGCCGCATTAAAGGTTTTCGGCGCGATAGCTGTTTTCGACTTAAAGTAAAATACTTCATAAGTATCTCCTCCATATATTGAGGCATAAGCAGCATCAGGAGTGTGTACTACTGTTGGAGCAGCCGTTTGCGCACTTACTTGCCCACTCAATAAGAGTAAACTCAATATAAACCAAAACGATTTAGGATTAAAATGTGTTTTCATATTGTTATGTGTTAAATTATAAACATTTAATACAGAAAACACCTTTTCCCACTGCAAAGAGGATAAAAAAACAAGCAGCAAACCCAAAGTTTGTTGCTACGAAAGATTTACAGTTTCAATAAGTTACAGCAGAAGTAAAGGTCTTTTCAATAAAGGAGGTTTTATATTGGTTGTTATTTTAACATTATTGTAATATTGACATTGCTTTTCGGTCGGATATATTGTTCCTCTATTTGTCCGATGGGGATATATCAGGATATTGTAAGCTGGATTTCAAAAAAAGCCGTAAAGAAGAAAAAGTATAAATACAGCAAAGCCAAGACCATATTGCGTTGGAGTGTACTGGGGGTTGTTATAGTTACTTTCCTGCTTGGATTTCCTGTATTGCTGGGGCTTGTAGAACCTTATAGCGCGTATGGCAGGGTAATGACTAATCTGTTCAAACCTGTATACATGTTAGGAAATAATGTGCTGGAATCTATCTTTACTAATTTCGAGAATTACACATTCTATAAGGTAGATGTGGTGATATACAGCCTGTTCTCCTTTATTGTTGCTATACTGACATTCTTCGCCATCGGATTTTTGGCGTGGAAATACGGGCGGACTTATTGCAATACTATCTGTCCGGTAGGAACATTACTCGGCTTTATCAGCAAATACTCCCTGTTCAGAATAAAGATAGACGAAGGTAAATGCAATGGTTGCGGGCTGTGCGCCATGAAGTGTAAAGCCTCTTGCATAGACAGTAAAAACCATACTGTGGATTATAGCCGTTGCGTAGATTGCTTCAATTGTCTTGGAACATGCAACCGTAATGCGCTATCCTTTGCCCCGTATTCGAAGAAGAAAGCAGAGGTAGCGAGCGGACAAAATCAGGCTGACACAGGCAAACGCCAATTCCTGACTACTGCTATAACCACTGCAATAACCGCTCCTGCAATACTGGCGCAGGATAAGATAAACGAACTGATTTCCGACAAAAATATTCCGACACGGCAAACACCGATAAGCCCGCCGGGAGCATTAAGTACGAAACATCTGTTGCATCATTGCACATCGTGCCATCTCTGTATCAGCAGATGCCCTTCGCAGGTTATAAAACCCGCTTTTCTCGAATATGGAATAGGGGGAATGATGCAACCTGTGATGTCCTACGAAAGAGGTTTCTGTAACTATAACTGTACTGTGTGTGGCGATGTTTGTCCTAACAGGGCTATTACGAAGCTGGAAATGGAAGAAAAGCATCTGGTTCAGATTGGCAGGGTGCATTTCGTTCACGATGTTTGTGTAGTTGTAACAAACGGGCACAATTGCGGAGCTTGCGCAGAACACTGTCCTACTCAGGCGGTAACGATGGTTCCATACGAGGGACACGAAGGTTTGACCATACCTCATATCACGCCCGATATTTGTGTGGGCTGCGGAGGCTGTGAGTTTATTTGCCCTGTTCGTCCATACAGAGCTATTTTTGTGGAAGGCAATGAAGTGCATCAGCAACGCAAAGCCTTTGAAGTGGAAGAAACAGAGGAAGTTAAGATAGACGATTTCGGATTCTGATAACTGAGCCCGATTTTTAAGAAGAAGCCCCTTTAGAGTAGTTCTAAAGGGGCTTTCTAATTGAAAGAAAATTAGTTATATAACGCCTTGCGCTATCATCGCGCGGGCTACTTTCATAAACCCGGCTACATTCGCACCTTTCACATAGTTTATATACCCTTCCTTGTCCTTGCCGAATTTCAGGCATTGGGCATGTATGTTCTTCATTATCTCCTTCAGGCGGCTGTCAACTTCCTCGGCGCTCCATTGTATGTGCATGGCGTTCTGGCTCATTTCCAATCCCGAAGTAGCTACACCTCCCGCATTAACTGCTTTACCCGGAGCAAATAACACTTTCTTTTCTATGAACAAGTCTACCGCTTCTGCTGTACATCCCATGTTGGAAACCTCGCCCACACATGTTACTCCGTTAGCGATTAGCAGTTCCGCGTCTTTTTCATTCAGCTCATTCTGTATGGCACATGGCAGGGCTATGTCTACCTTGCATTCCCAAGGTTTCTTTCCTGCGTAGAATTTAGCATTAGGATACTTCTCTGCATACGGAGCCACAATGTCGTTGCCCGAATCACGAAGTTCAAGCATATATTCTATCTTATCTCCTCTCACGCCGTCAGGGTCGT
>QMCE01001512.1_pt1 | contig 12776 bp, 17 predicted proteins | sample 1821851 | NCBI WGS metagenome assembly QMCE01 (sample SAMN09453174, study PRJNA476694) | Termite gut metagenome, whole genome shotgun sequencing project. | isolation source: worker | host: Odontotermes sp. | place: South Africa:Pretoria | collected 2016-01-28 | reverse complement strand
ATATATCTAAAATCATATAATAAATAAGTAATAATGGCAATAATGGCGTTGAACAGGCGGGGATGATTTGTATTTTGTTTGGGTAAATGGTATTATTAATACGCAAGTAAACGAATCGGGCTTGCACAGGAGGCGGCGTGAACGCGTTCTACGAGCAAGTTTACTATATAGTGGGTCAAATCCCCTACGGAAAGGCCGTCTCCTACGGGCAGATCGCGCGAATGCTGGGGCGGCCCCGCGCGGCGCGCGAGGTCGGCTGGGCGATGCGACATTGCCCCGACGGGCTGCCGTGGCAGCGCGTGGTAATGCGGGACGGCTCGATTACGGGCGGCGCGTTCGCCGAGATGCGCAGGGCGTTGCTCTTGGCCGAGGGCGTCGCGTTTTTGCCCGACGGACGGGTGGATATGAATAAATGCCGTTGGGACGGCATTTAGTTGTTAGGAATTAGGAATTAGGAATTAGTAGGGCGCGGCGACCCGGCGCGCCGAAATCGCACGGAGGTGTTCGGGATGACAGAAGCCGTGTTTTTCGCAATGGAATACGCCTCGCCCATCGGCGCGATTACGGTCGCGGGCAGCGGTGAAAGCATAACGGGGCTATGGTTCAAGGGGCAGAAATATGAGCCGCCGGAATTGCATACATATGCGTATAAAGAGACGCCAGCGTTAAAGCGCGCGGCGGAGTGGCTGGACAGCTATTTTAAAGGCGAACGGCCTGAACAGCCTTTGCCGCTTGCGCCCGGCGGCAGCGCGTTCCGCAGGGCCGTTTGGGATATACTCATTACGATCCCCTATGGCGAAACGACCACGTACGGCGCGATTGCCAAGCGCCTAGCCGCGCTAGGATACAAGCCCTGCGCGCAAGCCGTGGGCGGCGCTGTGGGGCATAATCCGATCTCGATCCTCATACCCTGTCATCGTGTGCTGGGCGCGAACGGCGCGCTTACAGGCTACGCGGGGGGGATCGAAAAGAAGGAATGGCTGCTGCGGTTGGAAAAATCAATATAAATATAAGGAGAAATCTATGGTCATCATCCACATGCAAAATGGCGGCGAAATCAAGCTGGAGCTGGACGCGTCCGCCGCGCCGAACACCGTTAAGAACTTCCTGCATCTCGCGCGCGGCGGCTACTACGACGGGCTGACGTTCCACCGCATTATCCCCGGGTTCATGATCCAGGGCGGCTGCCCGGACGGTTTGGGCACGGGCGGCCCCGGCTACTCAATAAAGGGCGAGTTTCAGTCAAACGGCGTCGCCAATCCGATCAAGCACGCGCGCGGCGTTATCTCGATGGCGCGCTCGGGGCATCCCGATTCGGCGGGCTCGCAGTTTTTCATCATGCACGCGACCGCGCCGCACCTCGACGGAGCCTACGCGGCGTTCGGCAAGGTTGTCGAGGGGCTTGAAGAGGTCGATCGTATCGCGAAGGTGAAGACGGGGATGGCGGACAGGCCGGAAGAACCCGTGGTTATCGAGCGCGTCGAGGTTATAGAGGAAGAGGATTTGGGCGAGCCGGAGAAGGTGTAGAAGGAAGTCGGAGATCGGCTCTTGGTTGTTAATCGTTAATCGTCGTAATGGCTCCTGCAAGCGGCGATTTCGATTTGTCCGTTAATAATTCGGTAGATTAGCCGGTCGGATTCATTGATTCGGCGGCTCCAATAGCCCGACCACTCGGATTTGAGCGGCTCGGGTTTTCCTTTGCCGCTGAAGGGATTACGCTCGATATCCCGCAAAAGCTCATTAATGCGTTTAAGCGTCTTGCGATCCTGCGACTGCCAGTAAACATAGTCCTCCAAGCCGTTTTCATCCCAAATCTTCTTCATCGTCCACCTCGATCAGCTCGTGCTCTACACCTAAGCCCGCTTCCAGCCGCGCCATAGATTCCCTTAGCCTTGCTTGATTCTTTTGGCTGTAAAACGGGTCGTCGTTGCCCGTGATATCGAACGGAATTTTCTTTTCGCGTATGACTGCCCGCACGAACATATTGACCGCTACGGAAGCGTTCAAGCCCGCGTCGGCGCAAAAACAGTCGAACCTGCGCTTTAAATCCTCGTCAATTCGTACGCTCAATATTGCTTGGTTCATAGCGACCTCCAACCATTTAATTATGCTTATATTGTACTACTGTGACCAATCTGCGTCAATACAACGCATTACAAGTATACTTTCCCGCTTGCGCCTTTTTATATAGTGGTTTAAAATAGATGCCAGAATATCACTGTCTTTTATGGAGATACGCGGCTATGGCGATACGAAATCCGAATCAAAAGCTTCAAAACAGCGGCGACCTGCCCAAAATCGAGGTGCTTGAAGACCCGAAGGCGATCGCGCGCTACGGCGGGACGCGGATGCTAATCGCGCCCGCTAAGGCGTATGACGAGCTGATGAAGCGGGTTCCCGAGGGCAGGCTCGTTACGACCGCGCGGCTGCGGGAGCATCTGGCGGCGCGGCACGCCGCGGATTTCACCTGCCCGCTGACGTGCGGCATCTTCGTAAACGTATGCGCGCAGGCGAGCGCCGAGCGCGCGGGCGAGGACGAGACGCCCTATTGGCGCACGCTGAAGAACGGCGGCGAGCTGAACGAAAAATACCCAGGCGGCGTTGAAGCCCAGAAGCTGCGCCTCGAACTGGAGGGGCATACGGTCGTTCCAAAGGGCAAGCGCTGGTTCGTCAGGGATTACGAATCGAAGCTGATCGATCTATAGGGTATTTCCCATGCAGATGACGCGCCTGTTCGAGATCGTGTACATATTGCTTGAAAAAAAGTGTGTGACGGCGAAGGAGCTTGCGGAGCGCTTTGGCGTTTCGGCGCGCACGGTCTACCGGGACGTCGAGGCGCTTTCGGTGGCCGGAATACCCGTCTACGCGACGCGCGGCAAGGGCGGCGGCATCCGGCTAACCGAGAATTTCGTTTTGGACAAATCGCTCCTGTCCGCGAGCGAGCAGAGCGAGGTGCTCGCGGCGCTGAGCGCCGTGGCCGTAACGCAGACGGGCGAATCGGCGTTGAACAAGCTCGGCGGGCTTTTCCGCAAGAGCGCGGCGAACTGGATCGAGATCGACTTCTCCGATTGGGCGCATTCCGACCGCGACGCGTTCGCGCTGTTGAAGCGCGCGATTTTGGAGCAAAAGCGCGTATCCTTTGATTATTTTTCCTCCTCCGGCGAAATGACCGCGCGCTATGCAGAGCCCCTGATGCTGTGGTTTAAGCACAGGGGCTGGTATTTGCGCGCGTTCTGCCTGGAAAGGAACGCCGAGCGCCTATTTAAGCTTTCGCGCATCAAGCGCCTTAGGGTGCTGGCGGAAGGCTTCGCGCCGCGCGAGGAAGTTGCCGGAGCGAACGAGCCCCTCGCCCGCGCCGCGGCCTACATTAAGCTAAAGCTCCGCATCGCGCCCGCGATGCTGTACCGCGTCTACGACGAATTCGACGAGAGCATGATAGAAGCGAACGACGACGGCTCGTTCACGTGCGAGACGGCATTCCCGGAGGACGAATGGGTATACGGCTATATCCTCTCGTTCGGGCCGCACGCGGAAGTGCTTGAGCCTCAGTACGTGCGCGAGAACATAATAGCGCGGCTGCGGCGGAATTTGAGCGTGTATTCCTCGAATTTTGACAACGGATAGGCCAAACTGTATAATCGGGTGAAAGATGTTCATGATCTAATAAATATGAACATTCCGGAGGCGGCGATGGCAAAATATTCGCTGGTGGTTCCGCTGTATTTCGAGCAGGAGGTGCTCAGGGAAGCGCACGCGCGCTTTTTGGCCGTTATGGAGGGTCTGGGCGATTTCGAGATCATCTACGTTGACGACGGCTCGTTTGACGCTACTTTTACGATACTCTCCGATATCGCGCGCGGCGACGAACGGATAAAGGCCATTCGCTTTTCGCGCAATTTTGGGCACCAAATTGCCGTTACTGCGGGCATCGACGCGGCGAACGGCGACGCAATCGTCATCATCGACGCGGACTTGCAGGACCCGCCGGAGCTGATTCCCGCGCTCGTGGAAAAGTGGGCCGAGGGCTATGAGGTCGTATATGCTCAGCGCCGCAAGCGCGAGGGCGAGACGGCGTTTAAAAGGCTGACCGCCTCCGTCTACTATCGTTTGCTGAACGCGTTTTCCGGCGTGAAGATACCGCTGGATACGGGCGATTTTCGCTTGATCGACAGGAAAGTAGCCGGCCAGATGCGCGCTATGCGCGAGCACAACCGCTTCTTGCGCGGCTTGACCGCGTGGGCCGGGTTCAAGAGCTGCCCCGTGGAGTACGACCGAGCGCCGCGCAAGGCCGGGGAGACGAAGTATACGCTGAGGAAGATGCTGAAGCTCGCGGGCGACGGCATTACGGGCTTTTCCGCGCGGCCGCTTCAAGTGGCAACGTGGATAGGCGTAAGCTTATTCGCGCTGTGCGGCCTCGCGCTCGTCGCGCTCATCGTTTTGGCGCTTTGCGGCCTCAACCCGAGCGGATGGCTCTTCGCGCTCGTGGGCGTTTTCCTCGTACAGGCGGCGCTCTTCGTCTGTATCGGCGTTTTGGGGATGTACCTCGCCCGCGTCTACGACGAGGTGAAGGCGAGGCCGCTGTATATTGTTAGTGAAAAAATAAATTAATTTGTGCAATGCGGGGCTTCGCCCCGCATTGCACAAAATGAGTTTTAATGGAGGAACCATGACCGATCCGAGAATTCTGACGTTGGCGAACAACCTCTTGACGTACTCCGTGCGCTTGCAGCCTGGCGAAAACGTTTTGATCGAATCCACGGGCGAGAACGACGCGCTGGTGCTGGCGCTGATAAAGAAAACCTACGAGCTGGGCGGCTCGCCGTATATAAAGCTGGCTTTGCCGCGCGTTTCGCGCGAGATGCTGCTTAAATGCAACGAGGGGCAGCTGAAGCTGACGGCGGAGGTCGATTTGCTGCAAATGCGCAATATGCAGGCGTATATCGGCGTGCGCGGCGGGAGCAACGCGGCGGAAAACTCCGATGTGCCCCGCGACAGCCTTGACCGCTACAACAGGCTCTATTCGCATCCCGTTACCGACTACCGCGTACGCAAGACCAAGTGGGTCGTCCTGCGCTACCCCGCGCCGTCCTTCGCGCAGCAGGCGGGCATGAGCACCGAGGCGTTCGAGGACTTTTACTTTGACGTGTGCAACCTCGACTACGCGAAGATGGACAGGGCGATGGACCCGCTAAAGGCGCTCATGGAGCGCACGGACCGCGTTCATATTAAAGGTCCGGGGACGGATTTGAGCTTCTCGATCAAGGGGATATCCGCCATAAAATGCGCGGGGGAGATGAACATCCCCGACGGCGAAATCTACACCGCGCCCGTGCGCGATTCCGTGAACGGCACGCTCGCTTTTCCGACGGCGCAGCTGCATCAGGGCTTTACATACGAGAATATCAGCCTTACGTTCAAGGATGGGAAGATCGTGGATTCTTCCAGCAACGACAAGGCGCGCATGGACGCCGTGCTGGATACGGACGAGGGCGCGCGCTACGTCGGCGAGTTCGCGCTGGGCGTGCATCCGCATATCACGCGGCCCATGCGCGATACGCTCTTCGACGAGAAGATTTCCGGCTCGTTCCACTTCACGCCCGGCCGCTGCTACGACGAGGCCGACAACGGCAACCAGAGCGCCATCCACTGGGATCTGGTCTGCATCCAAACGCCCGAATACGGCGGCGGCGAAATCTGGTTCGACGATGTTCTCGTCCGCAAGGACGGGCGGTTTGTATTGAAGGAGCTGGAGGCGCTGAACCCTGAAAACCTTTAATACTAATGAAAATGGGGCGCAGCCCCATTTTCATTAGTATTATTTCTAACACCTCGGAGATGCTATCTCCGAGGTGTTGCTGTTTTGGCGAAAAAGCTATTCGCTTCCCTGCCGGAAAATGAAAATATAAAAAAGAAGAAGGGCGTGCTGTCCATCGCGGGTATCATCACGGGGTTTGGCAACGGGATGTTCGGCTCGGGCGGCGGGCTGATCGCCGTACCCGCGCTGGAAAGGCTGGGGCTTTCCGTCGCGGAAGCGCACGCGAGCGCTATCGCCGTGATCCTGCCGTTGTCGGTCGCGAGCACAGCCGTATACGCGCTGGGCGGCGCGATGGATTGGATGAATACGCTCTACGTCTGCATCGGGACGATTCCGGGCGGATTTTTGGGCGCGAAGCTGCTCGGGAAGCTGTCGAGCGTTTGGACCAACCGCGCGTTCTGCGCATGTATGCTCTTTGCGGCGTACCGGCTATGGATAGCTGGATAATGCTGGCCGTTTACGGCTTACTCGCGGGCGTTTTGGGCGGCATGGGCCTCGGCGGGGGTACGCTGCTCATCCCCGCGCTTACGCTGCTGGCGGGTATCGGCCAGCGCGCCGCGCAGGGGATAAACCTTTTGGCGTTTCTGCCGATGGCGGCCGTGGCGCTGTATGAGCACATCAAAAATAAGCGCATAGACAGGGGCGTACTCCGCATGGCGCTCTTCGGCGTCGCCGGAGCGGGGGCGGGCGCGGCGCTCGCGCTCGTTTTGGACGCGGAAGTTTTGCGCAAGGGCTTCGCGGCGTTTTTGGCCGTACTGGCCGTCATACAGTTCATATCGGGCGAGCGCGCCGCAAAGAAGAGCAAGAAATAATACCGAAAATAGCGTCTATACCGTTACGCGATAGGGGCACGGCCTTCCCGCGAGCACGTCCAGGACGTTCTGCACGGAGAGCAGGCCCATCTTCTCCACGGCCTCGGCGGTATGCGCGCCCGTATGCGGCGTGAATACAACGCCCTTCAGCCCTTTTAGAGGGGAATCCGCGAGCGGCTCCTGCTCGAAGGCGTCCAGCCCCAAGCCGCCCAAGCGACCCTCTTTTAGGGCGACAGCGGCGGCCGCCTCGTCGATAAGCCCGCCGCGCGACGTATTTATGATGATCGCGCCGGGACGCATTCTTCCGATGCGCTCCGCGCTGATCAAATAGCGCGTGCTTTCGCTATAGGGCAAGTGCAGTGAAATGAAATCCGCCTGGGCGCAGACGGCGTCCGGCGCCGCCGTTTCGATGCCGTGCGCTTCGGCGAAGCTTCTGTCCAAAAACGGATCGTACGCCATAACGCGCATCTCGAATGCTTTCGCGCGGGTTGCGAGCCGCTTGCCAATCGCGCCGAGGCCGAGGATGCCCAGCGTTTTGCCCGCCAGCTCGATGCCCTCGCTGCGCGGCCAAGCGCCGTCGCAGACAGCCGCGTGCAGGGCGGGTATATTGCGCGCCACGGCCAGCATGAGCGCGAACGACAGCTCGCATACTGCGGTCGCGTTCGCGCCGGGCGTATTGGTCACGACAATGCCGCGCCGCTTGCAGGCGTCAAGGTCCACGCGGTCCACGCCCGTACCGTAGCGGGAGATGACCTTTACGCTCGCGGGCATTCTTTTCACGACGTCCGCCGTTATATAGTCCAGCCCCGCCAGGTACGCGTCCGCGCCTTGCAGCCGCGAGACGATCTCATCGCCAGCCAAAGGCCGCCCCAGCTCGTTATAGCTGGCCTCGGCGCGCTCCTCCAGCAGCGCCTTCGCCTTCGCGTTCTGCGGCTTTAAAAACGACGTGGGGCTGACGAAAACCTTCATCGCTACCTCCACTTGGGGTTGTCCGTCATAACGGGCTTTCCGTCCGCTTCAACGATCAGCTTGCGGTAGCCCTTCTGCTCGATCGTGCCGTAGTCGTGCCCGGCGTCGGCGCGGAATACGAAGAATGTGACCAGCTTTTCCGCGGCGCCGGTGTTGACGGAGCGGTGCGCGTAGCCCTTTGGCACATAGACGGCCTTGCCGGGCGTCAGCTCGTGCGCCGAGCAGTCGCCGTCCTTATTCTCAAGGAGCATATAGCCCGAACCGCTGAGGCAATAGTAGACCTCCGCCGTATCCAAAATCGTATGGAAATGGCCCTTTGTCATGAAATATTCATCGCCCACCTTGCCGGGGTAGACGATGCTGCACCCGAACGCCAAGTCGCCCTCGTGCTCGGGGAGGGGCAGGCCGTGGAACTCGTAGACGAGCGTATCTCCCTTCGCCAAAAGCGCGTCAAACGCCGCTTCATCGGCGAACATGCCTTTCATCTCGCTAAGATAGCGCTTGCCCGTCTCCGCCGTTTCGGACATGCCGGACTTCAGATCGAAATCGATCGTGCAGCCGCGCAGGAAATCCAAGGATTTGCCGCTCGTGTTAAAACCACCCATGCGATAATTCTCCTTCTCTATGCAAAGCAATATTAACTGTAGGGGCGGCATTTGGCCGTCCGCAGCATACATAAAACGTTATATTTATCACGGACGGCCAAAGGCCGCCCCTACATCAGTTCGCTTTAATCAGCGCATACTTATTTCGCGTACTTAGCGCCGATATCGCTGAGCCGGTGCAGCGTTTCGCCCAGAATGGGCATATGGAACACCTCCGCCATGACCTGCGTCCAGCCGTAGATGAAGTACATCCAGCCGTCCTCGATAGTCAGGTCGGACGCTTGCCGCTGCGCTTCGGCCTGATGCATGAAGAGCAGGTCGCCCCTGTAGTTGATCTCCCAGACCAGGGCGTTTTTGGGGAACGCCGCGCCGTCCGTAAGCGGCGAGCCCGGCCTGTCCTTGCCGAGGCCCGTCGCGTTTATGATCAGCGAGCCTTCCCCCATCGTCGTGAGCGCCGCGTCGTTTTGGCCCGGCTCGGGCGTAAGCAGGAATTCGCATTGTATCGGGCCGGGGTTAAGCTCGCGGCAGATGCGCTCGATTTCGTCGAGGCGCGGCTTGGAGCGGTTGGCTACCACGATGCGCGCGGGGTAGTTAGGCGCGTGCTCCTTGCGCATGAAATAGGAGCACATGGAGATGGCGCTGCCGCCCGCGCCCATGATCATAACGCCCGCCTCCGGGTGCTCGCTCCAATAGCTTTCGGGTAAAAACTCCTCGATAGCCATGCCGCAGGTAATCGGGTCCTTCGCGTGCCCGCAGAGCTTATCGCCGTCCTTCGAGATGGACGAGAGTTCGCCGAACTGCTGAGCGTATGGATCGAGATATTCGAAGAGATCCTTCGCGGCTTCGTACAGGTCGATCTTGTGCGTCGTTACCAGCGCGCCCAGGGAGAGGGGATCGCGCTTCAGGAAGCTCACCACCTCCCGGTAGACCTCCGGCTCCGCGTGGATGCCGATGTCGATGCCCTTGATCACGGCGTCGAGCCCGAGCGCTTCGGCCCAATCGGGGAAAACCTTCATGATCGAAGACTTGCCGGTGGTGACGCCGATAAAGTACATAGTCGGTTTTGTCGCTTTTTCCAGGAACATGGTGCCTCCTAAAAATTATGAAAAGGCTCGCATACGCAGCGCGCGTGCGGCGTTTTTGGTCATCATAGCCGAAAAATCCTCTTCGCTTACGCCTGCTTTAAGCAGCATGGGCTTGAACGTGGTCAGGATATAGTCGAGCCCCATGTCCGCGCCGTAGGCGCGAAGCCGCTGGCTAGTGGTATCCAGGCTGAGGAGCAGCTGCTCTCGGCAGCCGCGCTCCAGCATGGCCTTTATGAGCGCCAGCTCCTCGCCGTGCGTTAGGTGCTTCAAGCGATTTATGCTGTCGTAGCACAGGAATACGCCCGCGCCGAGCATGTCGAGGTGAAACTCTAAGTCATAGCGCGTGCGGTCCAGATGGCAGAAGATCAGCCTGTTTGCCCCGACGCCCCTGTCCGTAAAGAAGCGCAGCGCTTCCATAGCGTCCGCGCCCTTCTCCGTATGTATGAGCACGGGCGCGCCCGTTACGAACGCGGCCTCGGCTGCCGCCTCGAACAGCCGCCGGCTGCGCGCGCCGCTGTCGATACCGCACTCGGACATCGCGGCCTTGACGACGCCCGCACAGCACGGGCCGCCCTCGCACTCTACGCCCTCGGCGATTTCAGCGATGAAGCGCGAGGCCAAATCATCCTCACCGGCCGTCAGCGCGAAGGCGTCCGGAAAATAGAATTCGGGCTTATGGAAGCCGGATACCGCGACGATATGCACGCCGGATTCCCGCGAGGCGCGCACGAGGCTTTCCGGCATACGCCCGCATTCCCCGGGCTGCGCGTCCAAAACCGCGTTGCCTCCGGCGGCCTTGTACGCCTTCAGCTCCGCCAAAGAGCGCGCGTAGTCGTCCATGCGCAGCGCGGGGTTAAGCTCGAACGAGGGGCCTTTTTCGAGGAAAATGTGCTCGTGGCACTGCGCGAAGCCCAGCGCCGCCGCGTCGATATCGCCCAGAACCGTACGGATTATAGCTTGCATTGCGGATAAATTCCTTATTGTGGTGAACGCTGAATGTTTATTCTAATCTTGTAGGGGCGGCCTTTGGCCGTCCGCAGATTACCGCTAAACGTAATTCACGGACGGCCAGAGGCCGCCCCTACAAATGAACTTTATACTTTACCAAACGTAATCATATGCTTGACGCCCTCGGCCCGCGCCGCGGCATAGAAGGCCGCAAGCGATTCCGAAAGCGGATAGCGGTGCGTAACCAGGCGGCTGATTTCCAGCAGCCCGCCGCCCACCATCTCCGCCACCTTGCGGAACTGCGCGATGCTCGAGCGCGTGGAGCCGGTCAGATACAGCTCCTTGTAGTGGATCAGGTTCGTGTCGATCGGCACGGGCTGCTTGTCCGCCGGAACGCCGCCGAAGAAGTTCACGCGCCCGCCGTAGTTCATCAGGGGCGGCATTGCGGCCTGCACGCTGGGCACGGGGCAGGCTGTTACGGCGATATCCAGGCCCTGCCCGTTCGTTTGCTCCATGACATAGCCCTTCAGGTCGCCGCCGCAGTACGTATCGATATAGGGCAGCAGCGCCTTGCATTCGGCCAGGCGCGGCGCGGAGATATCGTTCATGATGACGCTCGCGCCGTTAAGGTGCAGCAGCATCGCGTGCATCATGCCAATGGGACCCGCGCCCACCACCAGCGCCTTGTCGCCCGGCTTTATGAAGAGCTTGGTCTGGCCGTTGTATACGCAGCTGAGCGGCTCGCACATAGCCGCCTCCTCAAAAGAGATGCCGGCGGGCAGCTCCATGAGGTTGCCCCTGGCGATAGCGCCCGCCGGAATGCGGATATATTCGGCGAACGCGCCGTCCATGTTGATGCCGAAGGCCGTATACGTATCGCAGAGGTGATAATCGCCCACGACGCAGCGGTTGCAAAAGCCGCAGCCGATGTTCGGCTGCATACCGACGCGCATACCCTCCTTATAGTAGGGGACGTTCTTGCCCGCCTTTACGATCGTCCCGGCGAACTCGTGCCCCAGGATCAGCGGATGCTCCGCGCTCGCGCCCTTCGCGCCGTTGCCCCACATGCGCAGATCCGTCCCGCAGACCGCAGCGGCCTCCGTTTTCAGCAGAATCTCGTCGGCGCTGATTTCCGGCACCGGGATATCGTCCAGGCGGATGTCGTTTTTTCCATAGAGTCGCAGGCTTAGCATATCGATATTAGCTCCTTTATTTTCGGTTACAGGCGCACGATTTGGCCCGTGGCGATGGATTCGTTGCCCGCGAAGACAGCTTCAACGGCCATGCGCCCGTCTCTGCCGGTGACCAGCGGCGGCGTATCGTTCATAATACTGTCGATAAAGCCTATGTCCTCGCGCAGATACGCGTCGCGGAAGAGCTCCGTCCAGCTGCGGATAAACGGGGTGGACATGCCGTTCTCCACGGTTACGCAGGTGGTGAAGCCGCGATTTGAGCGTCCGACGTGCAGCGCGCCCTTCGTACCCACCAGCTCGACGCGGGAGTCGTACCCGTACTGTACGTACGCCGCGCCGTTGATCGAGAACTGCACGCCCGAGCGCATCTCGCCGTTTACCAGCACGCTGTCGTAGTAGTCGGGATACTGTTCGGCAACCTCGGGGTTGCGGTAGTTGCCGCCGACGGCGTATAAGCTCTTATACTCGCTGCCCGAAAACCAGCGCACGCTGTCGATATCGTGGCTGTTCACCTCGGCGAGGATGCCGTTGGACTTCTTTAAATCGTACATCCAGGGGCGGGGCTTGCTCGGGCCGCGCGTGCAGGAATGAATCTGCACCAATTCGCCTATCGCGCCCTCATTAAGCAGCCGCTTGGCCTCCTGAAAGCTCTCGTCGTGCCGCCGCATGAAGCCGATTTGGAGCTTTACGTCGTTCACTTCGCAGACGGCGATCATCGCGTCGCATTCCTGTACGGTCATGGCCATAGGCTTTTCGCAGAAGACGTGCTTCTTGGCGTTCGCGCAGTCGATGACTATCTGCTCGTGCAGATTGGTGGGGGAGACGACGACGACGGCGTCAATCGCCTTATCATTAAGCGCCGCCCTGTAATCCGTATGGTATCTATCGATATTCAGCTGGGCGGCGGCATTTTTCGCGGCATCTTCGACGACATCCACGACGGCGGCCATGTGCGCGCCCGGCACTTTATTCGCGAAATTCGCCGCGTGTATCATGCCCGCGCGCCCCGCTCCGATCAGGCAAATCCCCAAGCTCCTACTCATGCCGATCCTCCTCAGTATGTGATTTACTATAACTTGAATACACATAGTATACTATGATCGAATCTCATTTTCAATCATTTATTAGCGAAATCTATCATTTATTTTCGAAATGGGTAATGATGCTATTTGTACCGTATATTCTTGTATTCCGAATTGGGCGCAGCCCAATTCGGAATACAAAACAAGAGTTTTCTATAGGGAGGTAGCAAATATGGGACTGATTAGGGCGGCAATCGGAGCGGCGGGAGGCGTATTGGCCGATCAATGGCTGGAGTTCTTCTACTGCGAGTCGATGCCGGAAAACGT
>QMCE01769788.1_pt1 | contig 12778 bp, 26 predicted proteins | sample 1821851 | NCBI WGS metagenome assembly QMCE01 (sample SAMN09453174, study PRJNA476694) | Termite gut metagenome, whole genome shotgun sequencing project. | isolation source: worker | host: Odontotermes sp. | place: South Africa:Pretoria | collected 2016-01-28 | reverse complement strand
TCGGTCAGGTCGGCAACGAGGAGCATGAGAACATCGTTCACGGCAAGGCAGGCCGCACCCGCTGGAAGGGGCGCAGACCGCATGTGCGCGGCATGATCATGAACCCGGTCGATCACCCGATGGGCGGCGGCGAGGGGCGCAGCAAATCGCACAAGCACCCCGTCTCACCATGGGGAACGCCTGCAAAGGGGTATCGCACGCGGAAACGCAAGCCCTCGGACAAGTTTATCGTCCGCAGGCGCAGCAAGTAGTTTAGGAGGTATCGGAGCATGGCTCGTTCACTGAAAAAAGGACCGTACGTGGATGCAAAGTTGCTGAAGCGCATCGAGGACATGAACGAATCCGGCAAGAAGCGGGTGATCAAGTCCTGGGCGCGCCGCTCGAGCATCACGCCGGAAATGATCGGCCACACGATCGCGGTTCACAACGGGAAGATGCACATTCCCGTCTATATCAGCGACAACATGATCGGTCACAAACTCGGCGAGTTCGCGCCTACCCGCAAGTTCGGCGGACATGCGGGACAGGAACGTTCCTCCAAGGTCAAGAGATAGGAGGCGTACGATGGAAGCGAAAGCAACTGCCTGGCAGGTAAGAATATCGACCGACAAGGCGCGGCAGGTTCTTGAGCTGATCCGGGGCAAAAAAGCCTCCGATGCGCTCATGATCCTGAAGTACACGCCGAACCGGAGCGCGCGTTACATCGAAAAGACGCTGAAAAGCGCGCTCGCCAACGCGGAGCACAATTTCGGGCTTGACATCGACAATCTGTTCGTGGTCAAGGCCTTCGCGGATCAGGGTGCCTATATGAGGCGTTTCCGTCCCGTTTCCCACGGTCGGGCGCATCCTTTCAGGCATCACACGAGCCACATTACAGTCGCAGTGGCTGAGAAATAAGGAGGGGTGACGAGGTGGGTCAGAAAGTTCACCCGGTAGGTTATCGCCTGGGAGTCATCTACGATTGGGAATCACGTTGGTACGCTCATGGCAAGAATTACGCAAAGAACCTTCACGCTGATCTTCGCCTGCGCAATTGGCTGAAAAAGCGCTGGTCGAACGCGGGCATCAGCAAAATCGAAATCGAGCGTATCGGCAACGTCATGCGCTTTACCGTCCACACGGCACGCCCCGGCGTCGTCATCGGCAAGGGCGGCACGGAGATTCAGGCGATTCGGGACGAGTTGCAGGCGATGACCGGCAGCCGCATCATGATCAACATTCAGGAGATCAAGAACCCGGACGCGTCGTCGCAGGTCGTCGCAGAGGGCGTCGCTTCCGCGCTGGAGCGCAGGATCAGCTTCCGCCGCGCGATGAAGCAGGCGATCTTCCGCGCCATGAAGTCCGGCGCGAAGGGGATCAAAATTCAGTGCGCAGGCCGTCTCGGCGGCGCGGAAATCGCGCGCACGGAGTGGTACCTCGAGGGGCAGCTTCCCCTCTCCACGTTGCGCGCGGACATCGACTACGGTCTCGCCGAGGCACACACGATCTACGGCGTGATCGGCGTCAAGGTTTGGATTTACAAGGGCGAGGTCATGGAACGTCCCCTCGTGATGGAGACCGAGCATGCGGGCGCCCAAAAGGATAGGAGGTAGCGGTTCAGATGCTGTCGCCTAAAAGAGTGAAATATCGCAAGCCCCATCTGACCCCCCTTCGCGGGATTTCGAAGGGCGCGACGAAGGTCGATTTCGGTGAGTATGGATTGCAGGCGCAGGAAAATGGCTGGATCACCGCCCGCCAGATCGAAGCGGTTCGCGTTGCGATCTCGCGTAAGATGAAGAAGGGCGGAAAGATCTGGATTCGGATCTTCCCGGATCGCCCCGTCACCGAGAAGCCTCTCGAGACGCGTATGGGTAAGGGGAAGGGCAACGTAGAGTACTGGACCGCGGCGGTCAAGCGCGGTCGCGTGATGTTCGAAATCGAAGGCGTCTCCAGGGAGGTTGCGGAAGCGGCCTTTCGCACCGCCTCGTTCAAGCTCCCCATTAAGGTGAAGCTTCTGGCCAGAGAGGGGATGGGTGGTCAATAATGGATGCGAAAGCGCTTCGCGATTTGACGGTCGACGAACTTCGCGAGAAACACCGCCAGTACAAGGAGGAGCTCTTTAACCTCCGTTTTCAGAACGCAATCGGACAGCTCAGCAACACGAGCCGTATCAAAGAAGTGCGTCGCACGATCGCGCGCGTCCTGACCGTCATGCACGAGAAGGAAACCGCATCTGCCCGCACGGGAGTAAGGGGGTAATCGACGATGGAGGAGCGCACTCCACATCGCAAGGTCAGAACTGGCATCGTTGTCAGCGACAAGATGAACAAGACGGTGGTCGTCCGTGTAGACCGCATGTCGAAGCACCCCTTGTACGGCAAGCCGGTTCTGCGTGTAAAGAAATATATGGCGCACGACGAGAACAACGAGTGCCGCCCCGGCGACCGGGTGCAGATCGAGGAAACCCGTCCGATGAGCCGCCACAAGCGGTGGACGATTGCGGAGATCATCGAGCGCGCGCCGGTGCTGGGCGTAGAGAAGAAGAACGAGGAGGCGTAGAAAATGATTCAGTTACGCACCGTTCTCAACGTGGCTGACAACTCCGGGGCCAAGAAGATTCTCTGCATTCAGGTCAAGGGTGGCTCGTTCCGCAAGGTCGGTTCGGTCGGCGACGTAATCGTCGCCTCCGTCAAGGAGGCCATTCCGAACAGTAACGTCAGCAAGGGGGACGTCATCAGAGCGGTCATCGTCCGCACGAAGAAGGAAGTCCGCCGCAAGGACGGCTCCTACGTGCGTTTCGACGACAACGCGGCCGTTCTGATCGACAACAATGGCGATCCGAAGGGCACGCGTATCTTCGGTCCCGTAGCGCGCGAGCTCAGGGAAAAGCGTTATATGAGAATCGTTTCCCTTGCGCCCGAGGTTGTATAGGAGGGCTTTGAACAATGTCTAAAATGCGCCTTCGCAAAGGCGACCGTGTGTATGTCGTTTCCGGCAAGGATAAGGGGAAGGAAGGCAAGATTCTGCGCAGGGACGTCGCAAAGGAACTGATCGTCGTCGAGAACGTCAACATGGTGACGAAGAGCATGCGGCCGACGCAGAAAAACCCGAAGGGCGGTCTTGTCAAACTTGAGGCGGCGTTCAACGCCTCGAAAGCGATGCTCGTCTGCCCGAACTGCGGGAAACCGACGCGCGTGTCGAGGGCCTTCCTCGACAACGGCAAAAAGGTCCGCGTTTGCAAAAAGTGCGGCGAAATCGTCGACAAGTCATAGAGGGGAGAGACGAAGAAATGACACCACGTCTCCTGGAGAAATACAAAAACGAAGTTGCGCCGCGGCTGAAGAATCAGTTCTCCTATAAAAGCCCGATGCAGATTCCGAACCTGCTGAAGGTCGTCCTGAATATCGGTGTCAGCGAAGCGAAGCTCGACATGAAGTATATGGACGCCGCGATCAGCGAACTCACGACGATCACCGGACAGCGGCCGATGATGAAGCGGGCGAAGACCTCCGTCGCGGGGTTCAAGGTCCGCGAGGGAATGCCGGTCGCCTGTTGCGTCACGCTCCGCAGCGCGAAGATGTGGGAGTTCGCGGATCGCCTGATCAGCATTGCACTGCCGCGCATCAAGGACTTTCAGGGCGTGGCGCGCCGCGGCTTCGACGGACGCGGCAACTACAATCTCGGCCTTCGCGAACAGCTGCTGTTCCCCGAGATTGAATACGACAAGGTCATCCGTATGCGCGGCATGAACATTTCGTTCGTCACGAGCGCACGTACAGATGAGGAAGCGTACGCGCTCCTCTCTGAACTCGGAATGCCTTTCAGCAAGTAGGAAGGAGAGCTCACAATGGCGCGCAAGAGTTTGCGGAACAAGGCGGCAACGGAGCCGAAATTCAAGGTCAGGAAGTACAATCGCTGCCCCCTGTGCGGGCGTCCCAGGGGTTATATGCGGATGTTCAACATGTGCCGCTGCTGCTTCCGGAGCTTGGCACGCGAGGGAAAGATTCCCGGCGTTGTCAAGTCCAGCTGGTAGAGCGTGAAGGGAGGATCATCAAGGATGCATGTCACAGATCCTGTGGCCGATATGCTTACGCGCATCAGAAATGCCAACACCGTCTATCACGAGATGGTGGACATGCCGATGAGTAAGCTCCGTCTGGAGATCGCAAGGATTCTCAAGGACGAAGGCTACATTCGCAATTACAAGACTGTCACGGATCCCAAACTGCCCATCCCCACGCTTCGTGTGTACATGAGCTACGGTGCGGGCAGAGAGAGGGTCATTCAGGGGCTGAGGCGCATCAGCAAACCGGGGCGTCGCATCTATGTGCAGAAGCAGGACGTTCCCAAGGTCATGGGCGGCCTCGGTATCGCGATGATTTCGACTTCGAGCGGTCTCATGACCGATGCGGAAGCGCGCAGGCGCGGTCTCGGCGGCGAAGTCATCTGCTATGTCTGGTAGGGGGAGGTCTTCGAATGTCTCGTATCGGACGCAAACCAATCGTTCTGCCTAAGGGTGTGGACGTAAAAATCGAGGGTTCCGAGGTTACGGTCAAAGGTTCGAAGGGCACCATGACGTTCGGCATTATGCAGAACATCGAAGTGGCGCTCGAGGACGGCCAGATCGCGGTGAAACGCGCAAACGACGAGAAGAGCGTGCGCGCGGCGCACGGCATGACGCGCGCGATCCTGAGCAACATGATCACCGGCGTCAACCAGGGATTCGAGCGCGTGCTCGAGATCATCGGTGTGGGTTACAGGGCGCAGATGCAGGGTAAAAACCTCGTCATGGCGCTCGGCTTCTCTCACCCCGTCGAGGTCGTTCCCCCCGAGGGGATCGAGTTCGCGGTAGACGGACCGACGAAGATCATCATTCGCGGGATCGATAAGCAGCTTGTTGGCCAGATCGCCGCCAATATCAGAGGGTATCGCCCGCCGGAGCCCTACAAGGGCAAGGGCATTCGCTATGCCGGCGAGTATGTGATCCGCAAGGCCGGCAAGGCCGGCGGCAAATAAATTGCGAGGTGATGGAAGATGATTAAGAGTCGCAGCCGTAACGAAATGCGCGAACATCGTCACCGCCGCCTGCGCAAGCGCGTCGCCGGTACGCCGGAACGTCCGAGGATGGCGGTGTTTCGCAGCCTGAAACACATCTACGCGCAGATTATCGACGACGAGGCGGGAAGAACGCTTCTCTGTGCGTCGTCGCTCGACAAGTCGCTCGCAGGTACGCTGAAAAGCGGCGGGGATCAGGAGGCGGCCAAAAGTGTCGGAAAGCTGATCGCGGAGCGCGCGCTCGCGAACGGCATTACCACTGTCGTGTTCGATCGCGGCGGCCATATCTTTCAGGGACGCGTCAAAGCGCTCGCGGATGCGGCGCGCGAAGCGGGCCTCAAGTTTTAGGGAGGGAAGAAATTGGCTACCCAGAATCAGCAGCAGAGCAAAAATTACAGCAGCAGAGGGATGGAGCTAACCGAACGCGTCGTCTCCATCAATCGCGTCAGCAAGGTCGTCAAGGGCGGAAAGCGCTTCCGCTTCTCCGTTCTGGTCGTCGTCGGCGACGGCATCGATCAGGTCGGCATCGGCATGGGCAAAGCCCGTGAAATTTCCGAGGCCGTTCGCAAGGGGATCGATCACGCGAAGAAGAACATGGTCGACATGAAGAAGGTCGGCAACACGATCCCGCACCCGATCCAGGGTAAGTTTGGCGCGGCCGAGGTTTTGATCCGTCCCGCGGCGCCGGGTACCGGCGTCATCGCGGGCGCGGTCGTCCGTGCGATCATGGAGCTCGGCGGCGTGAAGGACGTTCTTACGAAGGTCATCGGGCGCACCTCGAACCCGATCAACGTCGCGTACGCGACCTTCGAGGCCGTCAAGGGACTCCGTACCCCCGAAGAGGTGCGCAGGCTCCGCGGCAAAGAGACCAAAGAAACCCGCGCGTCCGCTTAGGAGGATTTATAACATGTCCAAACTGGTTGTCACGTGGAAGAAAAGCGCAATAGGTCGTCCCGACAGGCAGGCGCGCACGATCCGGGCGCTCGGCCTGCACAAACTCAATCAGACTGTCGAGCACGAGGACACCCCCCAGATCCGGGGGATGATCCAGAGCGTCATCCATCTGCTTGAGTTCAAAGAGACGAATTAGGAGGCGATACTCATGAATCTTCACGACCTCACTCCCGCACCCGGCTCGCGTCGCAAAGCAAAGCGGCTCGGCATGGGGGTCGGGAGTGGAAACGGCAAGACGGCGGGTAAGGGCCACAAGGGACAGAAGGCTCGTGCTGGTCGCAGCGTCGCCCCATATTTCGAAGGCGGCCAGATGCCACTCTCCCGCAGGATCCCAAAACGCGGGTTCAGCAATTTCCGTCATGCGCTCAACTACCAGACGGTGAATGTGCATCAGTTGGAGGAGCGTTTCGAGGCGGGCGCGTCGATCGGATTCGAGGAGCTTTACGCTTGTCGCCTCATTCAGAACAGCACGAAACCGATTAAAGTTTTGGGGGACGGGGACCTGTCGAAGAGCTTTACGATCAAGGCCCATGCCTTCAGCGCTTCTGCAAAGAGCAAGATCGAGGCTGCTGGCGGAAAGGCCGAGGTGATCTAACGTGATCGACGGGTTCAGGGATGCCTTTCGTCTGCCTGATCTGAAACGGCGCATTCTTTTCGTCATCGGCGCGCTGTTCATCTACAGGCTTGGAGCGCATATACCAACACCCGGAATCGATTCGGAGGCGATGGCCAGACTCTTCGCCCAGGGCGGCGTTCTCGGTTTCCTCGACCTGTTCGCAGGCGGGGCGTTGCGCCGTTTCAGCATTTTCGCGCTGGGTGTCGCGCCGTATATCAACTCGAGCATCGTGATGCAGCTCCTTGTCGTCATCTTCCCCGCCCTCGAAAAGATGCAGAAAGAGGGCGAGGAGGGAAGGAAAAAGATCACGCAATACACGCGCTACGGGACGATTTTCTTTGCCCTCGTGCAGGCGGTCGGGATGACGACATGGCTTCGGAACCTCGGGATATTCTCCGGCGGTCTGATGTCCATGGTCATCGTCGTCGCAACCGTCACGACCGGTTCGATGGTCGTCATGTGGCTGGGTGAAGTCATGTCCGACCACGGCATCGGCAACGGCATCTCGCTGTTGATCTATGCGGGTATCGTGGCGCGCCTTCCCGAGGCGATCGTGCAGACCTTCAAGCTCGTGTCGCTCGGTGAGATGAACATTGTCGTTTTGATCCTGGCGCTCGTCGTCATGGTCTTCGTCATCGCGGGCTGCGTTCTCCTCCAAGAGGGGCAGCGCCGCTTGCCTGTGCAGTACGCGAAGCGCATGGTCGGCAACAAGGTTTACGGCGGACAGAGCACCTTCATCCCGCTCAAGGTGAATACGTCGGGCGTCATCCCGATCATCTTCGCCTCGTCGGTGCTGCTCTTCCCCTACACGCTCGCGAGCTTCTTCAGGGGCTCGTTCGCCGACTGGCTGCGCTGGGCGTTTTCGCCGACCAGCCCCATTTATATGGTGCTGTACGTGCTGATGATCGTCTTCTTCTCGTACTTCTACACGGCGGTCGTCTTCAACCCGAGCGAGCTGTCGAACAACATGAAGAAGTACGGCGGGTTCATCCTCGGCATCCGGCCCGGAAAGCCGACGACGGACTATATCGAGCGCGTCATGAACCGCATCACGCTCGGCGGCGCGGTCGCTCTCGCGATCATCGCGCTGATCCCGACTTTCATGTCGGGCGTCATGCGGATCAACACGTTCTACTTTGGCGGGACGGCGGTCCTGATCGTCGTCGGCGTGGCACTCGACACGATCCATCAGGTCGAGGGTCAAATGTTGATGCGTCATTATGAGGGCATCCTCAAGCGCCGCAACAAGAGCGGCGGCCTGCTATAGCGAGTCGTTGACCGGAGAGAAGGAGGGACTGACATGCGGATCATTCTGATCGGCCCGCCCGGAGCAGGCAAGGGAACGCAAGCGGAGAGCATCAAGGCGAAGCACCCAATTGCCCACATCTCCACAGGTGATATGTTACGGGAGAATGTGAGAAGCGGGACGGAGCTCGGCAGGAAGGCGCGCGTGTTCATGGACGCGGGGCAGCTTGTGCCGGATGATCTGATCATTGATATGATGAGATCGAGGCTGCGGGCGGACGATGCCCGCTCCGGTTTCCTTCTCGACGGTTTCCCGCGCACGACATCGCAGGCGGAGGCCCTCGACCGGCTTCTCGGCGAGATTGGTACCGATCTGGATGCTGTAATTCTTCTGGAGGTATCCGACGACACGGTCGTAAAGCGGCTGACCAGCCGCAGGGTCTGTTCCTCGTGCGGGGCGATCTATAACCTCACCGTGCGCCCGCCGAAGATCGATGGCGTTTGCGACTTTTGTTCCAGCAAGGTCATTCAGCGCGACGACGACAAGGAGTCGGTGATACGCAACCGTCTTGCCGTCTACCACGAGCGGACCGCGCCGCTTGTCGCGTATTACGAAGCGCGCGGTTTGCTGCACAGGGTCGACGCGACATCCGCCAAGGACTCCGTGTTGACGTATCTTGAAACATTGAGGGCCAAAGGGTAAGAATGATCACACTGAAAAAACCGGCCGAGATCGAAAAGATGAAAAAGGCCGGGTTCGTGGTTGCGGATGTTCTGAAATTGATGCGTGAACTGATCCGCCCCGGACTGGATACGATGACGCTTGAAACGGCAGCCGAGCAGTTGATGCAAAGAGAATCCGCGAAAGCGGCGTTCAAAGGGTACAAGGTTCCCGGGATTGCCGCACCTTTTCCCGGCGCCATTTGCGTCTCCATCAATGAAGAGGTCGTGCACGGAATTCCGAGCAAGGACCGCATTCTTGCGGAGGGCGACATTGTCAGCATCGACGTCGGCGCACTGGTCGAGGGCTATTACGGAGACGCGGCATNTTCGCCGTCGGTCGGATTTCCGCAAGCCGCAAAGCGCTGCTCGAAACGACGTACAAATCCTTGCACGTCGGAATCGAACAGGTGAAGCCGGGACATACGATCGGGGACATCGGTGGCGCGATCGAACGTTTCGTTATAGGCAGAGGATGCGGTCTCGTGCGCGATTATGCGGGACACGGCATCGGTCGGAAGCTGCACGAGGCGCCGCAGGTTCCGAACCACGGCAGGCCAGGAAGCGGTATGACCCTGAAAGAAGGCATGACGTTCTGCGTCGAACCGATGGTCATGAGCGGAGCGGAGCCGGTGAAGAGCATGAAGGACGGCTGGACCGTCGTAACGATGGACGGTTCCGACGCCGCTCACTTCGAACACACCCTCCTTGTCACGAAGGACGGTGTCGAAATATTGACGCCATGGGAATGAGTTGTGATTGCGACCCTCTCGCGAGCGTTGCAAGGAATTCCCCTCGGGCTGTTTTGTACGGATCACGCGTGGAAAAAAACCGGAGCGACGTGTTTTGTCGTCGGAATTGACGAAAAATCAGAAAATAATGTTAAAATCCTGATTGCCGACGGCAGGAAGATTCACGAGGAATCCGAGGCAAACCCCAGGCATCTCGAACGCATGGGACGCGTTTCGGCAAGTTGCACGGCGGCTGACAGAGGGGAAGTTTCTCGGGCGACGGCTGGTTTTGCAGGCAGTTGCTCAGCGAGATAAACACGGCTTATTCACGAGGAGGTTGGTTTGTTCGAATGGCAAAAGACGACGTCATAGAGGTCAAGGGTAAAGTGGTGGAACCGCTGCCGAACGCGATGTTCCGGGTGGAACTGGAGAACGGGCACAAGATTCTGGCCCATGTGTCCGGGAAGATGCGGATGCACTTTATACGCATTCTGCCGGGGGACCGAGTTCTCATCCAACTGACGCCATATGACCTCACGCGCGGCAGAATCGTATATAGATACAAATAAGTTGCAGGAGCAATAAAGGAGGAAATTGCAAAGATGAAGGTAAGACCGTCGGTCAAAACCGTTTGCGAGTATTGCAGAATCATCAAACGGCACGGAGTCGTGCGCGTGATCTGCAGCAGGAATCCGAGACACAAACAGCGCCAGGGCGCGAGGAGGTAACGATATATGGCACGTATCGCAGGAGTGGACCTGCCAAGAGAGAAACGGATCGAGATCGGGCTCACGTACATATTCGGCATCGGCCTGGCCACGTCCAAAAAGATTCTTGCAGCAACCGGCATCGACCCGAACACGAGAGTCAAAAACCTCACCGACGATGAAGCGCAGCAGCTGCGCGCCGAGTTGGAGAACAACTATAAAGTAGAGGGAGACCTTCGCCGCGAGATCAGCATGAACATCAAGCGGCTCATGGACATCGGCTGTTACCGCGGTCTTCGTCACCGCATCGGCCTTCCGGTTCGTGGGCAGCACACGAAGACCAACGCACGCACCCGCAAAGGGCCGAAGCGTACGGTCGCCGGCAAGAAGAAGGTCGCCAAGTAATGAAGCTCGTGAATAGGGGGGAATAACCAGGTGGCAAAGAGAGTACAGCGCAGAGGTAAAAGGAAGGAAAAGAAGCACGTCTCTTATGGCGTCGCTCATATTTTCTCCACATTCAACAATACGATCGTGACCCTCACCGATAAACAGGGCAACGCTCTGTCTTGGGCGTCGGGCGGGAATGTTGGTTTCAAGGGAACGAGGAAGTCCACGCCGTACGCGGCGCAGATGTCCGCGGCACAGGCCGCGAAGTTGGCACAGGATCATGGCGTCGTCGAGATCGACGTCGTCGTGAAGGGCCCCGGGCCCGGCCGCGAATCGGCGATTCGCTCGCTTCAGGCAGCGGGCTTGCAGGTCAACGTCATACAAGACGCCACTCCAATACCTCATAACGGCTGCCGCCCTCCAAAGAGGCGCCGCGTTTGATTCTGTCTCCACGAGGTATGGGATTTTGGCGGTAACGCTCAGATCGCTGTGGTGTTACCAGCGTTTACAATGAAAGGTGGGGGAACTTTGGAGCATGCTCGCTATGAGATCATAGTTGAGGAAAGCACACCTTCGTATGGCAGAATTGCGATAGAGCCCCTGGAGCGGGGATATGGCGTTACGCTGGGCAACTCCCTGCGCAGGGTTTTGTTGTCCTCCATCACAGGGGCCGCCATCACGGCCATCCGCGTGGACGGTGTGCTGCACGAGTTTACGACCGTGCCCGGCGTCAAGGAGGACATGATCGAGCTGCTGATGAACGTCAAGCATGTGCCGGTCCGCTCCTTCTCCCGCGAGTTCAGGATTTTGCACCTGGACGTCGAAGCGGGCGATGAGCCGCGGGTCGTCACGGTGTCGGACATTCAGCCGGACAGCGAGGTGGAATTCCCCGATCCGGACGCGGTGATCTGCAACGTCGAAGCGGGTGCCAAGCTCTCGATGGAATTTTACATCGAGTCCGGCACGGGGTATGCGCCGATCGACCGGCCTCGTCCGGTTTATCTGCCCGTCGACGCGCTGATGGTCGACGCCATCTTTTCGCCCGCGAAGCGTGTGAAATACGAAGTCCAGGACAAGCGTCTCGGACAGCGGACGGACTACGACCGCCTCGTCATCGAGATCTGGACGAACGGCGTCGTCACGCCGGAAGAGGCCGTCAGGCAGGCCTCGGTCATTCTGAAGGAGTACTTCCTGACCATCGCCGTCGCTTTTTCGCCCGACGACCCGGAGATTCTGGCGGAATCGCAGGGCGGCGAGTCCATGAAGGGTGTGGACAAGGCGGGAGGCGAAGCGGGTGCGAAGAGCTTTCTGAGGCTCGGCGACAACCCCGCGTATGCGCGTCCCGTTCGCGATCTGGAACTCTCCGTTCGCAGCGAGAACTGTCTGATGCGCGGCGGCGTGCACTATATCGGCGAACTGGTCTCGCGCTCGCGCGCGGACCTGCTCAAGATCAGAAACCTTGGCAAAATTTCCCTTCGGGAGATCGAGGAGAAGCTGACGAAGTTCGACCTCTCTCTCTCGGGTGAGGTCGAAGAGGATCCCGAAGAGGATCACTTCTAGAAAAAATCAAGAACGAATGCAAAGGGGCGAACTCGGATGAGACATCGCATGAATCAAAGACGCCTGGGGCGTTACGGATCGCACAGGCGCGCTATGCTCGGTAACCTGGCTGCGAGCCTGTTCGTGGAGGGCAGCATCGTTACGACGGTGACGCGCGCGAAAGAACTTCGCCGCGTGGCGGAAAAACTGATCACCAAGGCAAAGTCCGGCACGCTCAATGATCGCCGGTTGGTCATTGCGCGCATGCCGCACAAGGTCGCGGTCAACGCGTTGTTTGGCGACATCGCGGCGCGCTTTCAGGAGCGCAACGGCGGCTATACGAGAATCGTAAAGCTCGGCAACAGAGTTGGGGACGCCTCCCCGATGGCGGTCATCGAACTCGTAAACAACTGAACGCAATGACAAGAAACGACGCCATGCTCTCCGTGCGGGGGGTGGGTTATACCTACCCCGGGGCACCCGCTCCGGCATTGAACGAAGTGACGCTGGAGGTTGCGCGCGGAGAGTGGACCGCCTTGATCGGGGCGAACGGCTCGGGAAAGTCGACATTCGCGAAAATTTGCAACGCCCTGCTGATTCCGACGCAGGGCGCTTGTTTTGTGCGCGGTCTCGAGACGTCGCTCGAAGAAAACCAGCGGGCGATTCGCCAGTGCGTTGCGCTCGTCTTTCAAAACCCCGAGGACCAGATCGTGGCCTCCATCGTCGAGGAGGACGTTGCCTTCGGTCCGGAAAATCTCGGTCTTCCACACGAGGAGATCCGGCGGCGCGTCGATGACGCGTTGGAACGGGTCGGCCTTGCCGCCTACAGAAGGCGGGGTTCCTAC
>QMCE01001511.1_pt1 | contig 12780 bp, 7 predicted proteins | sample 1821851 | NCBI WGS metagenome assembly QMCE01 (sample SAMN09453174, study PRJNA476694) | Termite gut metagenome, whole genome shotgun sequencing project. | isolation source: worker | host: Odontotermes sp. | place: South Africa:Pretoria | collected 2016-01-28 | reverse complement strand
TATACCGCATTCCCTTGACAAGCCTTCTTGTGAAGGCTAAACTGGAATGTGATTGGCACTCATCATAATCGAGTGCCAGACGCCGCGGCTGCGGCGGAATAACACGGAGAAAGGTTGACATTGCAATGGCCAAAAAAGCATTCCGGGCCGAATCGCAGCGGCTGCTCGATTTGATGGTAAACTCGATCTACACCCACAAGGAAATATTCCTGCGCGAAATCATCTCCAACGCCAGCGACGCGCTTGACAAGCTCTGCTACAAGGCCCTCACCGACGAGAGTGTGGGGATGCAGCGCGGCGACTTCTTCATTCAGCTTACGCGTGACGAAAAAGAGCGCCTGCTCACCGTATCCGACAACGGTATTGGCATGACGCGCGACGAACTGGAGAAAAACCTCGGCACAATAGCCAAAAGCGGTTCTCTCGACTTTAAGGCGGAGATGGCGGCGCAGGAGGCTGGTGAAAGCGCCGCGTCTCCGATAGACATTATCGGACAGTTTGGCGTGGGCTTCTATTCGGCCTTTATGGTGAGCGAGAAGGTGACGGTGCTCACGCGTGCCTGGGGCAGCGACACCGCCTGGCGCTGGGAATCGGAGGGCGCCGACGGCTACACTGTTGCCGAGGATACGAGAGAAGCCCCCGGCACCGACGTTATCATGAAGCTCAAGGCTGACGCCGACGACGAGGATTACAGCCGTTTTCTCAGCGAATATGGTCTCGCCAATCTGGTAAAGAAGTACTCAGACTATATTCGTTATCCCATCAGGATGGAGCGCGAGAAGCATCGCGCAATAGAAAAAAAAGAGGGCGACAAGGACGATAAGCCTGCCGAAACCGAAACGTACACCGAAAACGAAACGCTCAACAGCATGGTGCCGGTGTGGCAGCGCAACAAAAACGAAGTGACCGACGAGGATTACTTCGCTTTCTACAAGGAGAAATTTTACGATTTTCAAGATCCGGTCAAGGCGATCCATGTCGACGCCGAGGGGGCGGTGAGCTATAAGGCGCTGCTGTTTATACCCGCCAAGGCGGCCTACGATTATTATACCAAAGAGTACAAGCGCGGGCTTGCGCTCTACTCCAGCGGCGTGCTGATCATGGATCACTGCGAGGATCTGATCCCCGAGCACTTTCGATTTGTGCGCGGCGTTGTCGATTCGCCAGATCTTTCGCTGAACATTTCGCGCGAGATGCTCCAGCATGGCCGTCAGCTCAAGGTGATCGCGTCCAATATCGAAAAAAAGGTCAGAAACGAGCTGCTCAAACTCCAGAAGGACGACCGCGAAAAATATGAGAGCTTCTTCGACCAGTTCGGCCTGCAACTTAAATACGGCATGCTGCAGGAGTTTGGCCGCGAGAAGGAGACACTCAAGGATCTGCTGCTCTTTGCTTCGTCGCAGGGCGATAAGCGCACGACGCTGGCCGAGTACCGCGCACGTATGAAAGACGATCAGAAGGATATTTACTATGCCACAGGCGACAGCACCCGGGCGGTAGAGGCACTGCCGCAGGCCGAGCTGATTCGCGAAAAGGGCTATGAAATTCTCTATTTCACGCATGAAGCCGACGAGTTTGTGGTTCAAATGCTGATGAACTACGACGAAAAGCCCTTCAAATCGGTGAACAAGGATGATTTGGGCCTTGAGAGCGACGCCGACAAGAAAAAGCGCGAAAAGCAGGAAAAAAAGGCCGGCGACCTGTTGGGCTTTGTAAAGGAAACGTTGGGCGACGCCGTGAAGGAAGTAAAGCTTTCCCCGCGGCTGCGCAGCCAGCCTGTATGCCTGACGGCGGGCGGACACCTTTCGTTTGAGATGGAAAAGTATCTCAATACCGTACAACCCGGCGAGGGCGCCAAGGCCGAGCGAATACTGGAGCTCAACGCCGGCCATCCTGTCTATGCGCGGCTCGAAGAGCTGCATGGCGCCAACCCCGAAAAGGCCAAAAAGTACGCGCGGATTCTCTATCATCAGGCCGAGCTGCTGGCCGGCCTTGCCATCGAGAGCCCGGGCGAGTATTCCGATCTTGTGTTTTCGCTGATGGAATAACGGTTATCCGTAATCAAGTTCATGGAACAGCCCTTGTTTTTCAAGCGCCGGCGTGCTATATATGATAAATACGATAGCGAGGGAATTCCATGACCGTCAAAGAGCAGCTTGCGAAAGAATTATCTCTGGCGCAATGGCAGGCGGACGCCACGGTAGCGCTGATCGAGGAGGGCGCGACTATCCCGTTCATCGCGCGGTACCGCAAGGAGGCAACCGGCAGTCTGGACGACACCGTACTGCGCGCTTTTGCCGAGCGGCTCGCGTATTTGCAGAATCTTGCCAAGCGCAAGCGGGAGGTATGCGATTCCATTGCGGGACAGGGAAGTCTCACCGATGAGCTGGCCGCCGCTGTCGAGCGCGCCGAAACGCTGGCGCAGGTGGAGGATATCTACCGGCCCTACAAGCCAAAGCGCAAAACACGGGCGTCGGTGGCACGCGAGCGCGGTCTGGAGCCGTTGGCCGCCGCCTTGTTGGAACAGCGCCACGAAATGGCCGACCCGCTTGTACTGGCGGAAGAGTATGTAAACGACGAAAAGGGCGTACCCGACGCGCGGGCCGCCCTTGCTGGCGCGATGGATATCGTCGCCGAGGATGTATCCGACCGGGCGGATATTCGCGCGCGGCTCAAAGAGTACCTGACCCGAAACGCCAAAGTGAAAACCTCGGGCGATGCGGCGGCCGAAACTGTCTACGGCATGTACGCCGCCTACGAGGAACCGTATGAAAAGCTACCCGGCCACCGTGTGCTCGCGATAAACCGCGGCGAGAGGGAAGGGGTGCTCAATGTTCGTCTTGCCGCCGATACCGACGCCTGCCTTGGCATCCTTTATGACGCTGTCCTTCAAAAGGCGGACAGCCCCGCCCGCCCGTGGCTGGTTCAGGCGTTGGCGGACAGCTACGGTCGACTGTTGTTCCCATCGCTTGAAAACGAACTGCGCGGCACCCTCACCGAGAAGGCGCAAGAGAACGCTATTGCGGTATTTAAGGAGAATTTAAGCCAGCTTCTGATGCAGCCGCCGCTCAAGAACCGCGTTGTGCTGGGGCTGGATCCGGCCTACCGCACCGGCTGCAAGATCGCCGTTGTCGACGGTACCGGCAAGGTACTGGATACCACAGTGGTATATCCAACGCCGCCACAGGGCAAAATAGAGGAAGCCAAGCGCGTGCTTGCGGGACTGATTCGAAAGCACGCCGTCAGTGTTATTTCGATCGGCAACGGTACGGCCTCGGGCGAGAGCGAGCGCTTCGTGGCCTCACTGTTGGGCGAAATGCCCGAAAAGGTAAGCTACATGGTGGTGAGCGAGGCGGGCGCTTCCGTTTATTCGGCGTCCAGGCTGGCCGCCGAGGAGTTCCCCGAATTCGATGTTTCGTTGCGCAGCGCCGTTTCTATTGCCCGCCGCATCCAAGACCCGTTGGCCGAGCTGGTGAAGATCGACCCAAAGGCCATCGGCGTGGGGCAGTACCAGCACGACATGCCTCCCGCCCGCTTGGACGCGTCGCTGGGCGGTGTGGTGGAGGCATGCGTCAACAGCGTCGGCGTCGACCTCAACACGGCCTCGCACAGCCTGCTTTCGTATGTGGCCGGCATCAATAAAACAGTGGCGAAAAATATCGTGGCTTACCGCGACGAAAACGGGCGCTTCGCCGGACGCGGCCAGCTTAAAAAGGTGAAGGGCCTCGGCGCGAAAGCCTACGAGCAGTGCGCCGGCTTTTTGCGCGTAAAGAACGGCCCGAACGCGTTGGATAACACAGCCGTCCACCCCGAGAGCTATAAGGCCGCGCAGGAGTTGTTGGCCGCTTGCGGCTACGGTCTTGCCGATATGGACGGCGGCCTTGCCGACCTGCGTGCCAGAACTGCTAAGGCCGGCTATAAGGCGTTGGCCGATAAGCTGCAGATTGGCGAGCCGACATTGCGTGACATCATCGACGAGTTGCTGCGCCCCGGCCGCGACCCGCGCGACGAGCTTCCTCCTCCGCTGCTGCGCACCGACGTGCTCTCGATGGAGGATTTGCAACAGGGCATGGAGTTGTCCGGCACGGTGCGCAATATTGTCGACTTCGGTGCGTTCGTGGATATCGGCGTCCATCAGGACGGATTGGTGCATATTTCGCAGCTCTCCGAGCGGTATGTCAGGCATCCGCTGGACGCTGTCAAGCTTGGGCAGGTGGTGAAGGTGCGCGTGCTTTCGGTGGATAGCGCGAAGAAACGGATCGCGCTTAGCATGAAAGGGCTGACCTAAAGCGGATGGGTGCGTCGTCGGCGATACAAGACCGTTTGCCGCAACGAATTACAAAAAACGCAACATTTTCTTGACAAATCACACAAAAAAAGATACAATAAATCGATTATGATTGAATTGTATATCCGGTGTCGAGCGTTGCGCCGGATATTGCGGGTACAATATAGCTCGGAATAAGGGTTGCTGCCGCACCAAACGGCGGCCTTGCCGTTTTATGCCGGAAGAGAAATGCCGCCCTACATAGCGAAAATGCAAGAATCTGTATTCGGCCAAGAGGAATGCCGTAACAACAGGGAATTTCTCGCCGGGCAAGGCAATTTTTCGCGGTAATACTTTGTGTATCTCAAGGAAAATTAACGCGGTACGGAGGAAAAAGAACTGTCGGAACGGTGTTTTGAATATTGAACACAGGCTCTAAAACCGCGGCACAAGCGGCGCTGTCTTTACGCGCGCATTTGTCGTCGCGATGTTACGTCGGAAAAAGATCTCTCCGCGGAAGGGGCATAAGGCCGCCTTATCTTTTAGAAGCTGTTCTATTTGAATAAACTTTCTATTTTATATATACTATCTGGAGGTACAAGTGGCAAATCAAAACGACAAGAACGAGAAGAAAGCGCAGGAGGGAGGGGGACAGAGCCGTCCCCGGCAAGGACGCAGAGGCGGCGCACGGCGTACACCGCAGCCGGCGGCGGAATCCGGCGAACGAAGCGCGCCAAACCCGCAGCAGCCCGGACAGGGGCAGCGTACGCGCAGCCTGCTCCCGAAGGCGCCGGCAACGGGCGACGCAGGGCAGCCGGCGGCCCAGATAACGGCGCCCGGTCGGCAGAGTCGCCGTGGGCGCAAGGCAAAAGCGCAGATACTGGCCGATCAGCCGGTCAACGGCCGGCTAACGCAGAAAGCCGAGCCCCCTGCCAATTATCGCCCAAAGGGACGGGAAAAGCCAAAGGCGGAGCAACCGGAAGATAATCAGAACAGAGGCAAAAGCAGATCCGGACGGCAAAAGGCCCAGTCGCTGCTGGCGACGCAGGTGGCTGAGGCGCTGGCCGAAGAGGCGGCGGCGCCCCGTCCGCGCAGGGAAAGGCAGCCTGCCGGCCGCGAGAAGCAAGCCGGCGCGGGACGTGCCGAACGGCCCGCCCCCGTCGCCGTGGCGGGCGACCCCGACGCACGGGTGCGCATCATACCCCTCGGGGGACTGGGCGAGGTAGGCAAGAATATTACCGTGTTTGAATCGGCGGGAGAGAGCTTTATTGTCGATTGCGGCATGACTTTCCCCGACGAGAGTATGCCGGGGGTCGATCTGGTACTGCCGGATTTCACCTATGTGATTGAAAACCGCGAGCGTGTCAAGGGCATATTCATCACACACGGGCACGAGGACCATATTGGCGGACTTCCTTTTTTGCTCAAGCAGGAAAAATTCCCTGTATACGCCACCATGCTGACAATGGGCCTTATCGAGAACAAGCTGCGCGAGCACAACCTGCTGGGGCGGGTGCAGCTGCATGTGGTAAAGCCCGGCGACGTCATCCGGCTGAGCAAAAACGCGATAGAGTATATCAATGTCAACCACTCGATTCCCGACGCGTGCGCGCTGGCCATTCATACCCCGGCCGGCGTGATCGTGCACACCGGCGACTTCAAGGTGGATTTTACGCCGATACGCGGCGATATCATCGACCTCGCACGGTTCGGTGAGCTGGGCAGAAAGGGCGTGCTGGCGCTGCTGTCCGATTCCACCAACGCCGAGCGCCCCGGCTCGACGATGAGCGAGCGCACCGTTGGCGAGAGCTTCGATAAGCTCTTCGCGTCGGCGGCGGAAAAACGAATTTTAGTGGCGACGTTCTCATCCAACGTGCACCGCGTGCAGCAAATTGTGGATGCCGCCGTCAAATACGGGCGCAAGGTGGCGGTGCAGGGCCGCAGCATGGAAAACGTCATCAACAAGGCGCTGGAAATCGGCTATCTCGATATCCCGTCAGGGATCCTCATCAACATCGATTCGGCCGGCAAGTATCAGTATGGGCAAATAGTCATCATCACCACCGGCAGTCAGGGAGAGCCGATGAGCGCCCTCACCCGCATGGCTATGGGTGACCACCGCAAGGTGACGGTGGGGCCCAGCGACTGCATCATCATCTCGGCCAGCCCCATTCCCGGCAATGAGAAGCTGGTGACACGCGTCATCAACGAGCTGTTAAAACTCGGGGCGGAGGTAGTGTACGAGAAGATGTACGATATCCACGTTTCGGGCCACGCCTGCCAGGACGAGCAGAAAATGATGCTCGCGCTCACCCGTCCGCGCTTCTTTATGCCGATGCACGGCGAGTTCAAGCACCTCAAGAAGCACGCCGAGACGGCGTATTCGATGGGGCTAAGCCCCAAAAATGTCGTTATTGGAGACGTGGGGCGCGTGGTGGAGCTGACGGCGGGCGGTATGAAGCCGGGCGAGAACGTGCCTGCGGGTAAGGTGCTGGTGGACGGCCTCGGCGTGGGCGACGTGGGCAGCGTGGTGCTGCGCGACCGCAAGCATCTCGCGCAGGACGGGCTGATCGTGGTCGTCACAACGGTGGAGGGAGAGACAGGGCGGATTCTCTCGGGGCCGGATATCGTCTCGCGCGGGTTTGTGTACGTGCGCGAATCGGAGGAAATGATCGCGCGGGCCAAGGCCATCGCGAAAGATATCATTGAAAAGAACGCGCAGTACGGCGCGCGCGAGTACGGCGCCCTGCGCCAGCGCGTGCGCGACGAGCTTTCGGATTATTTCTGGCAGGTGACCAAGCGCAGCCCGATGATACTGCCGGTGGTGCAGGAAATTAGAGGTTGACGGATCAGGGAATAAAAGGAGCATCATTGTCAGGATAGCAGCAATTGCAGGTCGTGCGGAAACTATGAGGCGTACCAGCGCGGCGCTTATAAAATCGAGCGGTAACCCCAACTGAAAAGCCTCCGGCCCCGCCGGGGGCTTTGCATATCGGCAGCCCACCCCCTTGTTCTTGCCTCCGGCCTGTGTTATAATAAATTGATACGACACCGGCCCGCTTACCGAATGGAGCAGCTATGCGCAAGAAGCTACGCCTGTTTACACCCATTGCCGTTATTCTCATGGCGCTGTCGGCCACGATGGCCGCCGTGACATGGTTTTACGACCGCGCGCTCTTTACCGTTTTCGCGTCGATGACGGCGGCGGTGTTCGCCGTTGCGTTGTTTATGCTGCGCAATTTGAGCCGCCGCACGCGGGAGGTGCTGGATGAAGTGGCCGCAGGCGTGCGCTACGCCATGGGCGGCGGCTTTACCGAGCTGCCCACGCCGGTGATTACGTTGCGCGGCGGCACCGAGATCATATGGTACAACAAGCTGTGCGCCGAACATCTTTTCGGCGGGAAGTCGATGCTGGGTGAGGATATCGGGGCGGTGTTTCCCGGCGTGGATTTTGCCGGCTCGTCCACCGCCGAGGGGTATGACCTCGAATACCGCGACCGCCGCTATACCGCCTTTGTGGCGGCGGTGGAGATCGATGATGTTCTCACCAGCGTTGTGTATCTTATCGACGATACGCGCGGCAAGTTTTACACCAGCGAGTACCAGCTTTCGCGTCCCAGCGTGGCCGTCATAGCGGTGGATAACTACGAGGAGCTGGTGCAGGATTATAAGGATAGCGAACGCGCCCAGCTCATGACCGAGGTGGAGGGGGCGATAGAGCGCTATATCTCGCTGCACCACGGGTTTGTGAGCAAGGCCTCGCGCGACCGTTACTTTGCCATTGTTGAGATGCGCGGCGTGCGCGATATGCTCTCAGACCGGTTTGATTTGCTGGATACGGTGCGCGCGCTTTCTCCCGAAGGGCGCATGCCGCCCACGCTATCCGTCGGGCTGGCTGGGGAAGAGGCCAGCCTGTACGAGTGCGAGCAGGCCGCCCGGCAGGCGCTGGACATGTGCCTTGGGCGCGGCGGCGACCAGGCCGCCGTAAAAAGGGGCAGCGGCTACGAGTTTTACGGCGGCCTCTCAAAGGCGGTGGAGAAGCGCACAAAGGTAAAGACCCGCATTGTGGCCAACGCTCTTTCCGAGCTGGTGAGATCGGCGGGCAACGTGGTGTTGATGGGCCACCGCTTTGCCGACCTCGACAGCCTGGGTGCGTCGGTGGGTATGTTGCGGGCCGCCCAAAAGATGGGGAAGCAGGCCCATATCGTCGTAGACAAGAACAGAAACCTTGTGGGGCCGCTGCTCGAGCGGCTGCAGCGCGCCGGTTACACCGACGGGGATTTTGTCGGCCCCGGGGAGGCGCAGCAGCTGATGAACCCGCAGACCCTGCTGATTATCCTCGATACTCACGTGCCCCATGTGCTGGAATCGGAGGCGGTATACCGCGCGGCCAAAACCGTCGTTGTTATCGATCATCACCGCAAGCTGGTAGGGCATATCGATAACGCCGTGGTATTTTACCACGAGCCCTACGCATCCTCGGCCTGTGAGATGGTAGCCGAGCTGATGCAATACTTTCCCAGCTTGCCTGTTCCCAACCGGGCCGAGGCGGAGGCCATGCTGGCCGGCATCATGCTGGATACCAAGAATTTTGTGCTGCGCACCGGCGTACGTACCTTCGAGGCGGCTGCGTGGCTGCGGCGGCTGGGGGCGGATACCGTGGCTGTTCGCGGGCTGTTTGCTTCCACGATGGAATCTTACCGCCATAAGGCAACCTTTATTGCCGCCGCCGAAATCTACGGGCGCTACGCCATAGCTGCCACCGAAGAGAGCTTTCCCGATATCCGCATCGTGGCGCCGCAGGCCGCCGATGAGCTCACCGGCATCGCCGGTGTGGACGCCTCTTTCGTCCTGTTTGTGTACGAGGGCGCGGTGAACGTATCGGCGCGCTCATTAGGCGCAGTCAATGTCCAGCTTATCATGGAGCGCCTTGGCGGCGGCGGGCACCAAACCATGGCGGCCGCCCAGTTTCCCGGCGGCGCGGTGGACGACGTCCGGCGACAGCTTATCGAGGCCATCGACGGATACAATGAGGCGGCGGTATCCCGGCAAAGTGACAAGGCGGAGAAAACAGGCGAAAAAACAGCCGAAAGGACGGGAGCGTAGATGCAGGTAATACTGAAAGAAGATGTGCAGGGCAGCGGCAAAAAAGGTGAGCTGGTAAAGGTATCGGACGGTTACGCCCGCAACTTTTTGCTGAGGCGCGGCATGGCTATCGAGGCGACGCCGCAGGCTCTTGCCGAATACAAGGCCCGCGAGGCCGGCAAGGTACATAAAAAAGAAACCGAGCAGGCTGCCGCGCAGGCTGTGGCCGACCAGATCAAGGGCAAGATACTCACGATACATGCCAAGGCGGGCGAGAGCGGCAAGCTGTTCGGTTCGATCACCACAAAGGAAATTTCGGCCGAGCTGGCGCGCCAGTTTGCAATCGATGTCGACCGGCGCAAGATCTCGATGAAATCTGAGATAAAATCACACGGGGAATATACGGCGGATATCAAGCTATACGCCAACGTGGCGGCAAAGTTGGAGATCAGAGTGATGGAATAAATGAGAAGATGGAACCGATGCAATGCCGTTCGCCCGGAATGATATAGTGACAGGACCGGTTTATCCACATTCCGTACTCTAAAAACATATCGATTTTGAGGATAATCATGGCACAGCCGCATACCGAGCAACCCCAAATCATAGAGGGCATCGCCCAGCCGCCCTATTCGCTGGAAGCGGAGCAGAGCGTGTTGGGAGCGGTGCTGTATGAGCCGTCGTGCCTGGGGCTTGTGCTGGATACGCTGCGCCCCGGCCACTTTTACCGCGAGGAGCACCGGCGGACGTTTGAAATTATGCTGCGCCTTTTCACAACGGCGCGGCCGGTGGATTATGTTACCGTGCTCGAGCAGTGCTGCCGCGAAAAGGTGTTTGAAAGCGACGGCGACGCCAAGGTGTATCTCGCGCAGCTCATGGAGCTGGTGCCTTCCACCAGCAACGTGATGGCTTACGCCAATATCGTGTACGATAAAAGCCTTTTGCGCGCGCTTATCACGGCGGCCGGCGAGGTGATTGAGCTGTGCCGCAACTCGGGAGAGGAAGCTCAGACCATTCTGGACGCCGCAGAGCAGAGGATATTCGATATCCGAGCCGACCGGCACGCCTCAAAGCTCATGCATATCGGCGAGATTCTCATTGATGTTTACGACAGGCTGCAAAAGATTTCGGGGGAGGAGAAGGAACGGTATCTGGGCATTCCCACCGGCTTCGGGATGCTGGACAGAGTGCTGACGGGGCTGAACAAATCCGACCTCATCCTGCTGGCGGCGCGCCCGGCCATGGGCAAGACCTCGTTTGCGCTGAATATCGCCACCAATGTCGCTATCAAGGCCCAGCGGACAGTGTGCATCTTCTCGCTGGAAATGAGCCGCGAGCAGCTGGTGGAGCGGATGCTTTCGAGCGACGCCCTTGTGCAGGGCCCCAAGATGCGCACCGGCGAGCTTTCGCCCAACGAATGGGTGCAGCTGGCGGTTTCGTCGAAGGATCTGGCGGGCGCGCCGATCTACGTGGACGACACCGCCGCAATCACCGTGCCCGAAATGAAAGCGCGCCTGCGGCGCGTGCGCGACGTGGGGCTGGTCATTATCGATTATTTGCAGCTCATGTCGGGCGGCGGGAGCACGCGCGGCGAGAACCGTGTACAGGTTGTGAGCGAGATCACCCGCTCGCTCAAGGTGATGGCAAAGGAGCTGGACGTTCCCGTGCTGGTGCTCAGCCAGCTTTCGCGCCAGCCGGAATCACGCGCCGACCACCGCCCGATGCTCTCAGACCTGCGCGAATCGGGTTCCATCGAGCAGGACGCCGACCTTGTGCTGTTTTTGTACCGAGAGGCGTATTACAACCGCGACACCGGCGAACAAAACGTGGCCGAATGCATCGTGGCCAAAAACCGCCACGGCGAAACGGATACCGTCAAGCTGGGGTGGGACGGCGAGCATACGCGTTTTTCGAGTATTGAGTACTACAGAGAAGAGGATGCATAACGCGGCAATGCCGTGAAATTTTGAAGGAGAAATAGACACTTGACAACTGTCATGTTCGACATAAGAGGCCTGACGCCTGAAAAAAGAAAAGAAATTTATCCTTATATTGCTGTGCCGGCGGTTATCCACAGCCATGTTTATGTCAATAATGAGCTTGCAGGTTTTTTGATGTATTACGAAAACGGTACTGCAACATATTTGACGGAATTGCCGCATGAATGTCAGCACCGGGATGTGACAGGGTGGGATTTAACGAATCCTGAGCGCGCGTTATGCGCTGCTTTCCCGAAACGAACAGGAACCTTATAATCACGATGAAGGAAACCGCACTCAAAACCGTCACGGCGCGCGGGCTGCTTGAGCCCGGCGCGCGCGTTTTCGTTTGCCTTTCGGGCGGGGCCGATTCGGTGGCCCTGCTTCACTTTTTGCGTGAGCTGCGCGGGCAGTGGCGGCTGACGCTGGGTGCGCTGCACCTCAATCATGGGCTGCGCGGCGCAGAGAGCGACGGCGACGAGGCGTTTGTGCGCGAGCTTTGCGCCGCGTGGGATATTCCGCTGACGGCGGAGCGGGCCGACGTGGCCGTGCTGGCAAGGGAAAGCGGCATAAGTGTCGAGCTGGCGGGGCGCAGGGCGCGGTATGCTTTCTTCGAGAGGGAAGGGGAGAGGCGGGATTCGTTCGTGGCCACCGCCCACACCCGCAGCGACAGCGCCGAAACGCTGCTGCTGAATCTGGCGCGAGGCACGTCGTTGCGGGGGTTGTGTGGCATTCCGGCACGGCGCGGGCGGGTGATCCGCCCGCTGATTGACTGTACGCGCGCCCAGATAGAGGCATATTGCGCCCAACACGGTCTTGCCTACCGCACCGACGCCAGCAACGAAAGCGAGAAATACACGCGCAACCGCGTGCGCCACATGTTGTTGCCGCTGCTCGAGCGCGAGAATCCGCGTTTTTTGGAACGGCTGGGAATCACGACGGAGCTGCTGCGCGCCGACGCCGATTTCCTCGACGCGCTGGCGGAAGAACGGGCCGCGCCACTGCTGCTGCCCGGCGGCGGTGTAGAGCGGGCGGGATTTTTGGCGTTGCCGCAGGCGCTGCGCGGGCGGGTGGCGGTGCGGTTGCTGCGTGAGGCCGGTGTGGAGGCAAGCGCGCAGCTGGTGGCCGCGCTGCTGCGTATAGCGGAGCAGGGAACGGGGAAGCGCCAGTTGAGCGCCGATTGCGCATTTGTATGTACGCAGGGCGTGATATCCGTAGAAAAGCCGCCGCCGCCGCGCCCTTTTTTTGAGCAGGCACTGCTCTTGGCCGCCGCCGAAAAAGGCTGCGTGATCCGGAATTTCCCCGGAAAAGAGCTGCGGCTGACGATTGTTGATGGCACGGAAATAAAAAAAACACAATTTTTTAAGGAAAAGGGCTACACGGATTGCGTTGATTGTGATAAAATAGGTGAGATTCTAGTCTTGCGGCAGCGCCTGCCCGGCGATACAT
>QMCE01002787.1_pt1 | contig 12781 bp, 9 predicted proteins | sample 1821851 | NCBI WGS metagenome assembly QMCE01 (sample SAMN09453174, study PRJNA476694) | Termite gut metagenome, whole genome shotgun sequencing project. | isolation source: worker | host: Odontotermes sp. | place: South Africa:Pretoria | collected 2016-01-28 | reverse complement strand
CCGACAGAGCTGGAGGAGTACGTCGAGCCGGAGGCCGTCTCCCTCGCCCTCACCTCCGTCGACGACGACGACGAGGAAATGACCGACGACGAATGGGACAAGCTCCGCAGCAAAGTCACCGCCGCCGTGCAGGAAGATCCGAAGCGCGCGGCGAACCTCCTGCGCAGGTGGATGAGGAAGGATTGAAAAAATGGCGAAGGCCACGAAAGCCGAAGGTCTGACCGGCATCCGCAAGGCGGCTGTCCTCATGATCTCCCTCGACATGGATTCGAGCTCGAAGATCATGGGCGCGCTCACCACCGACGAGATCGAGCGCCTGTCGATGGAGATCGCCCGCATCGAGGAGGAGATCCCCCCCGACGTCCGCGACGCGGTCGTCCGGGAGTTCTACCAGACCCACCTCGCGTCGAAATACCTCGAACAGGGCGGCATCGAGTACGCCCGCCAGCTTCTGGAGAAGAGCCTCTCCCCCGACGAGGCGGCGAAGATCCTCTCATCCTCTCGACCCTCGAAAACACCATCCAGCAGGCGCCCTTCCACTTCCTCAAGCAGGCGGACTCCGAGCACCTGCTCATGTACATCCAGGACGAGCACCCGCAGACCATCTCCCTCATCATGGCGCACCTGTCGCCGAAACAGGCGGCGGAAATCCTCGGCGGCCTCACGCCGAAGAAACAGCTCGAAGTCGTCAAGCGCATCGCCCGCATGGAACAGACCACGCCCGAGGCAATCCGCCTCGTCGAGCAGGGTCTCGAAAGCCGCCTCGCGTCGATCGTCACGCAGGATCTGGAGTCCGCCGGCGGCGTCCAGTCTGTCGCCGAAATGCTCAACCTCTGCGACCGCACGACGGAAAAAGGCATTCTCGAAAACCTTGAGGAAGCCGACCCCGACATGGTCGAGCAGATCCGCAAGCTCATGTTCGTCTTCGAAGACATCATCCTCGTCAACGACAAGGGCATCCAGTCCATGCTCCGCGAAGTGGAGAACGACGAGCTTGCCATCGCCCTCAAGACCGCGTCCGAGGCGATGCAGGAAAAGATCTTCAAGAACATGTCCACCCGCGCTGCGGAAATGATCAAGGAAAACATGGAATTCATGGGTCCCGTCCGCCTCGCGGACGTCGAGCAGGCGCAGCAGCGCATCGTCGACATCGTGCGCCGCCTCGAAGAAACGGGCGAAGTCATCATCTCCGGGCGACGACAACGTCGTCGTGTAACATCGGGTGGTTATTTTCTATTTTGAACCACAGAGAGCACAGAGGACACAGAGAACCGCCACAGAGAACCACAACCACAAACATCCTTTTCAGTATACTCTAAAAAAGCGGTTTGCAGTTGCGGTTCTCTGTGCGCGGTTCTCTGTGCTCTCTGTGTCCTCTGTGTTTCATTGGTTATTCTTGATCACTATTTCGTGCTTCAAAACAGTCAATGAACGCCCAAAGGCTGCAAATGGACGATTCGCCCGTCATCAACGATTCCGAGGACTTCGTGCCGCTTGCGCCGCCACGGACGGCGATCACCCTGCCCACCGCGCCGGGCGGCGTCATCCACGCCATTCCGGACGAGCCGCCGGCAAAGCTGGACTCCGTCCCCTTCGAATTCGCCGACATCCGCGCCCTCGCGCAGCGCATCCTGAAGCGCGCCCAGGAGCAGGGACAGGCGAAAATCGACGGCGCGCGGAAACAGGTCGCCGCCATGGAGAAGGAAGCCGCGGACAAGGCCTATCAGGAAGCCTTCCCGAAGGGGCAGGAGGAGGGCTACGCGAAGGGACTCAAGGACGGGCAGGCCGAGGCGGACAAGAAAATTCAGGAAGCCGTCGCCGCGGAAAAGGAGGCGCTCCGGAAAAAAGCCGCCCCCCTCACCACCGCGCTCCAGCAGATTATCGACGCTGTCAGCGAGTCGCGGCAGGCGCTTCTGGCGCAGGCGGAGGGGGATCTTCTTCTGCTCGCGCTCGACCTCGCGAAGCGTCTTGTCGGGCATGAACTCAGCGTCGACCCCGAGGCTGTCCGCCCCCTCGCCGTCGAATGCATCGGCCTTGTGACGGACAGGACGGGCATCACGGTGCGGGCGAATCCGGAGGACTGCGAGGTTTTGCAGGATCTCATTCCGGAGCTGAAGTCCCTTTTCACGGACATCGGCTCGCTCCACATTGTTCCGGACGCGTCTGTCGAGCGCGGCGGCGTCATCGCGTCGACGCGGGAGGCGGAGGTGGACATGCAGCTTGCGACGCGTCTGTCCGCGTTCGAGGAGGTCATCCCGCCGCCGTCGCTCCCTGGAGCGCCATCCCCGAAGCCGCGATAGCCGCCGCGAAAGCCGCCGCCGCGGAGTCGCCGTACTCGCTCTACGATGACGGCGGGGAAGCGCCGCCTGCGGAACCCGAACCGGAGGAACCCGCCGCGCAGGAAGAGTCGGCTCCGCCTCCTGAAGAACAACCCGCTGTCGACCCTGATCTTGCGGAACTGGCCGAGCTGGCGGATCTTGCGGAGCAGGAGCAGCAACCGCCAACCGCAACCGCCCCGCCAGGGTGATCGGCCTCCGGGCGAATTGGTGGCGCCGCGCTTGTTTTCTCGTCGTGGCACGGGTATACTGGATGCAGGAGACGCCTTATGACAACCAGCATACTGCAGCCGGTTTTCCGCACCCGTTCGGGGAAAACGCTTTTGGTGGAGCCCGGAACGGAACATCCCGTCCCTGTCGATGCAATGATCCGGCAGCGCGACGCATGGCACGCGCAGTACGGGCATTTGCTCAAAGGGTACAGCGTTGCCCGTTTCCTTGAGGAAAAGCACAGAGACGTGGAAAAGGGGCTTGAATGACTCTGGTGCTTGACGCATCGGCTCTGCTGGCAATCGCCCTCCGGGAAACCGGAGGCGATGTTGTTTTGTCCCGCATCCGGAATTCCTTCGACGGCGTTCTGATACACGCGGTCAACGCCACCGAAGTCGCAGCCAAGCTGATGGCGAGGGGAATCCCCGAAAACGCATCATGGACGGCGGCGACGTTTGAAGGAGTTCAGCGCATCAGCGATGCGGGCGATGAAATTATCCGCGCGGTTGCAAGATTGAAAAGCGCCAACCCGTTTCTTTCGCTTGGCGATTGCTTTTGCCTGTCTCTGGGAGAGTATGTCGACGGCGAAGTCCTGACCGGCGACGGCGGATTTTCCCGGGCGGCGACGACCGCGAGAATCTGTCGCCGCCGCCTCCCCAACATCCTGCCCGCGAAGGTGGCGGGGAGGGTGCGGCGCGTCACGGGGCTGGTCGTCGAGACGACGCCGCTGCCGCTGCCGGTCGGAAGCCTCTGCTTCATCTATTCACGACTCGCGCGCACAGCGGTCGAAGCGGAAGTCGTCGGCTTTCGCGAAAATGCCACACTCATGATGCCCCTCGGCGAAATGCGCGGCATCGGCCCCGGAGACCGCGTCGAATCCTCCACAACCGAACAGGTCGTCCCCGTCGGCGAACACCTCCTCGGCCGCGTCCTCGACGGCATGGGAAGACCCATGGACGGGAAAGGCCCCGTCGTCGCAACCGCGACATACCCCATCTACGCAGACCCGCCCGACCCCGTTCTCCGGCCCCGCATCGACGAAGTCCTCTCCACGGGCGTCCGCGCCATAGACGCCTTCATGACAGTCGGCAAGGGCCAGCGCATCGGCATCATGGCCGGCACGGGCGTGGGCAAATCCGTTCTTCTCGGCATGCTGTCCCGGTACACGAAAACGCAGGTATCGGTCATCTCCCTCGTCGGCGAGCGCGGGCGCGAAGTCCGCGACTTCATAGAGCGCGATCTGGGGCCGGAGGGGATGAAGCGCTCCGTCGTCGTCATCGCGACGAGCGACCAGCCCGCGCCGGTGCGGGTGAAGGCGCCCTTTGTCGCGACGGCGATAGCGGAGTATTTCCGCGACCAGGGCGCGGACGTGACGCTGCTGATGGACACGATCACGCGAATGTGCATGGCGCAGCGCGACATCGGCGGCTCCATCGGCGAAGTCGCGGCGCAGAAGGGGTACACGCCGTCGACCTTCGCGCTGCTCCCGCGCCTGTTGGAGCGCGCGGGCAGGAGTCCGGAAGGCTCCATCACCGGGTTCTACACAGTTCTTGTCGAGGGCGACGACATGAACGAGCCGATTTCGGACACGACGCGCGGCATTCTCGACGGGCACATTGTGCTGTCCCGCAGGCTCGCGCAGATGAACCATTTCCCGGCGATAGACGTGCTCCAGTCGATTTCCCGCGTGCAGTCGGAGATTGTGCCGAAGGATCAGTTGCAGGCGTCGCGGCGTCTGCGGACGATGCTTGCGAAGTACAAGGAGAACGAGGAACTCATTACGATGGGTGCGTATGTCGCCGGCGCGGATCCGGAGCTGGACAGGGCGCGCGGCGTCATGGGCGACATCAATGCGATTCTTCAGCAGGACATGCTGGAAAACACGCCCTACGAGACGACGATGAAACAGGTTGTCGCGGCGGCAAGGAAGAGCAGCGGCGACGCGCCGGCGCAGACCGCCCCGAGGCGCGCCGCAGGAAGAAGGTAGAGTTCACAGAAAAACGCGGTGTGAAATGTCATAGGCTTTCGCGATTCGGCGCGCCATTGCCGGACTGATTTTTCTGGTTCCCTTTTCCATTTCGGAAACATGGTGCTGCTGAATGCCGAGTTTTTCAGCCAATTCCCTCTGTGTGATTCCCTCGCGCGTCCGCAGCCCGCGCAGCCTGCGGCCGGGTGTGGAATCGGGGAACGCCTCCTCGAAGGCGTAGACGGCGCTGTCGTCAATTTCGTCTCCGTCCAGCAGCCGCGCACCGCGCCCCACCAGAGCCAGAATACCGCCGATTGCCTGCCGCACCCTTGTGGCGTCCCGTGCCGGAACCTCAATCCGGATTTCAGTCAATTCTTTGATAGTCCGCGCCTTCGTGTGTGCCGACATACCGCACCTCCATCAGTTGTACAGCCCGATCCGTCACCCGCCATACCGCCACATACCTTGGCTTCCCCCTGTTCAGGTGGCAGTGATAGTATTCCTCGCTTTTCTTCCGGTGAAGCCGACCGAAATTCGGCCAGTTTGCCCGTTGCGGCCCGTTATTCCGCAGGTCGAGAAGCAGCGCTTCCAAGGCTTCGAGGATGGGGGGCGGCAGTTTTCTGCTTTGCTTTACCGCGCGCCCGACGATTCCGACAGTCCAGGTTTGCGAATGTTCAGGCATATCCATTCCTTCGTGCATTCATACCACAATATACCTGAAAATGGGATGTCTGGCAAGCTGGAATGCCTTCACTTCACCCGGCTGCCACCAATAAGGAAAAAGATATTGAATAAAAAATCTCCCGCCTTCTCATAACCCCATATATCCCAACAAAAAAAAATCCAAAAAATCGAAAAAAACCGATCACAGTGCGTGAACGGAAATATCCTTATGTGCAATGAGAGCATGGAGCGTTGGTTATTCATGATCACGATAAGGAGCCCATGATGCATACGCCGAACACGACCGCCCCCGCAAAGAAAGACTACTCCCAATACTATGACCCCGTTTTCGAAGAAGTCTGCGACCGCGCCGAGGCATTGGCGCGTGAAGAGGGCGAAGACAGGGAAGGCGTCCTGTCCGTACTGCGCCACCCCCTCTGGGCCGGCCCTCCCATGCCCCCGATGGACAAATACCTCCCGTGGGCAAAAGAAATGCGGAAGAAGGCGTACGCCCTCCTCCGCATCGAACGGGAAACGGAACAGATGTCAGTCCGCAGTCGCGGCCGCTTCGGGGCGCGCAATGCGGGACCAGGTGTGGAAGCTCTCCAGAGCGGCTTCGACGCGCGTCAGGTAGCCGGCGTCCGCGCCGTGGCCGTCGAACTGGAGGCACAGATACGGCTTGCCGGCGCGGTTCATGATTTCCTTGAAATACGTCAGGACGTAGCTGTCCGGGCCGCACATGAAATTCGTGAAATACACGCCGAAAAGGCGCGGATGCTTCGCGACATACGCCGCAGCCGCAAGAATCTTCTGCCCGTAGTGCCAGTACATGTTCGAAAACTCCGGCAGCACGTCCGCATAGCTGTACGGCAGCATGTCCAGATAGAGGACAGGATACCCCATCGCCGCCATCTTGCGCGGCAGATCCAGCGTCAGGCCGGCGTCCAGCGTGTTGTACGGGCGGCCGATGCAGACCAGGCCGAGGGTGTTCCCTTCCTCAACGGCACGCAGAGCCTCCGCGCCGAGGGCGAGGGAGGTCTCCGCGAACGCAGCCTGCGCCCGGCGCGCGGCGCGGAGGGCGCGGAGCGTGTCCGCCTCCGTCACGCCGAGGCGCGCAAGACCCTCCGCGAGGGCGCGGGCGGTTTCCTCCTCCGGGCGGTTCAGGAGGACGACGGGCGAGAGAATCTTTTCCTTCCCCGGAAGCCCCGCAGCCGCGCCGAGAACGCCCGGGTGCGCCTGCACGTAGCAGCAGAAATGCGCGTCCGTGAACCCGGACGGCGACGGCTCGCGCATCATGTAGGGGACGAGGAGGAAGTCCACCTTGTCCCCCTGGAGCATTTCGACAGCCTGGCCGTGGCTCGCGACGACGGGGGCGCAGTATTCCGCGCCGGTTATCGCCGTGCCGGCGTGGAGCGTGTGCTCCGCGGTGCGGGGGGACTGCACGGGCTGGTAGCCGAGTTCCTCAATGAACTTTTTCCAGAAGGGGTAGTATCCGTACGTGCCGAGCGACTGGAGGATGCCGACGCGGCCCTTCGTGCCTGTCTGCCCTGCGGTGCCGGACAGGCTGAGCCAGGCGTTGTGCCGCTTCCGCCACCACTCGAAGGCGGGGTTGTCCCGCACCTTCACCTTTTTCTCGCCGTAGTCGCGGCCGCATTTCAGCCCCCAGGCGAGGGCGCCCTCGTCCGTGGTGATGAGGGAGAGGTTGCAGTTGTTGTGGCAGAGTTCGCAGACCTCGTAGTCGACGCGCACCTCCGCCTGCGCGAACTGGAGGCCCTTGAACTTTTTCGACTTTTCCGCTTCGGGAACGCGGTCGGCGACCAGGAGGCACATCCCGAGCGCGCCCGTCAGGTGGCAGAAGCGGCTGACCTTGATTTCCTTCCCCAGCTCGGCCTCGAACGCGGCGACAAGCGCCTTGTTCCTCGCGGTCGCGCCCTGGAAGTAGATGTGATCGCCGATGAACAGGCCGCCGACGACCTTGTTCAGGTAATTGTCCCGCACCGAGTGCAGCACGGCCGCCGCCACCTGCTCCCTGTTCCAGCCCTTCGCGAGAAGCAGGTCGAGATCGCGCTCCATGTAGACGGTGCAGCGGTCGGAGGTGAGCGGGCAGGCCTTGCCCATCGCGCGGTCGGCGTATTCGGTCAGCGGAATGCCCAGCTTCAGGCTCTGCTCCTCGATGAAGCTGCCCGTGCCGGCGGCGCAGACGTAGTTCATTATCGAATTGTACACCATGCCGTTCTGGAGCTGGGTGAACTTCGCGTCCTGGCCGCCGAGTTCGATGATGGTGTCCACGGCGGGGTCGATGAACACGGCCGCCGTCGCGTGCGCCGTGATTTCGTTCGTCGCGAGATCGCTGCCGATGAGGGCGCCGATCATCTTGCGGCCCGACCCGGTCGTGCCGACGCCCCGGATGTCGAAGGCGAAGCCGCCCTCGCGCTCCATTTCCTGCGCCGCTTTCATAAGAAGCTGCACGGCGCGGATCGGGTTTCCGGCAGTCTTGCGGTAGATCCAGCCGACAACCTGTTTGTTCTGATCAAGGAAAACCGCCTTCGTCGACGTCGACCCGATGTCCACGCCGAACGAAACCGTGATCGTTCCCGTCCGGGGTTCGACGACGGCGATTTCGGATCCGTCCTCGTTCACCCAGTGTTTGTGCCATTCGAAGTCGGGGTAGCGGGACAGCTTCAGCTCCAGCGGCGGGCGGAGCGCGCCGCGCCCGTCCGCCCCGGAGGAGGCGGCGCCGTCCGCGTCGAAGAGCGGCCGGAAATCGATATGCGCGCCGCCGGCGTTTTCCGCATGCCGCCGCGCGGCGACGCGCGCCGCGCCGAGCGCGCCGGCGAGGTTCGGGTTTTCGGGAACGACGACCTCAACGCCCAGCTTGTCCCGCACCGCGCCGGCGACGACGGAATTGATGGCGACGCCGCCGATGATGGCCGTCTTCCCCGTCAGCGCGCGGCCGGACAGCAGGCCGTCCACGGTCGAGTTCCCGAGGCCGGCGCAGAGGCCGGCGGCGATGGCGTCGACGGTGAAGCCTTCCTGCTGGAGGTGGATCATGTCCGACTTCGCGAACACGGCGCAGCGCGTGGCGACGGCGGGCGGGCGCTTGTCGTAGCGCATCGCGCGCGCGGCAAGCTCCGTCGGCTCCACCTGGAGGCGGAGGCTCTGCTGATCGAGGAACGCGCCCGTGCCGGAGGCGCAGGCGGAGTTGATGGCGCTCCGCTGGTAGGAGCCGTCGTCGGCGAGGCGGGTGAGGCTGAACGACCCGCCCCCGATCTGGATGATGTTCCGCGCGTCGGGCGCGAGCGCCTTCACGCCCTCCACGCCGGCGACGACGGGGTCGATGGCGTCGCAGCCGGTCATCGCCAGCGCGCCCGCGCCGGATCCGGTGCGGACGGCGTTCGCCACGTCCCGCAGGGGGTAGCCTTCGAGAAGCCGGCGCACCGTTTCCGCAGGCTCGCCCCGGTGGCGCTCGTAGTCGGATCGAACCAGCGCCCCGCCTTCGTCGATCAGCGCCAGGCCGACGAAGAGGCTGCCGATGTCCATGCCAAGATAATACATATATATGCCCGCCAAAAGGGGAAATCGACAATTCCGTACAAACCGGACAATCCTACCGGTCGATAAGGATACTGTAAAGTGTTTTTTGACGGCCGGGGATGCCTGTCCCGCAACCGGAGTACCCCGCATGAGAGTCCGAATCCTTCTGACGCAGGCGCTCTGCGCGCTCGCCCTCCTCCTCCCCGCCGCGCACGGCGGAGAAAGGCGGCTCTACGTCGCCAGCCGCTCCTACGACATCGCCATCGCGCCTGTCGACGAACAGTCCCAAAACGCCGACGAGGCCGTTCTCTACCACCGCCGCGCCGCGGGGGAGGCGTGGACGGAACTGGGGAAGGCGGCGCGGACAATCCTTCCGAACGGCGCGGTGCGCTTCACCAGTCCCGTCGACGTCGACGCGGACGGCGTGTACGAGTATACCAGCCGCGCGCTTGTCGGGGGCGCGGTCGAGCATCCGCCGGAGGCGGGCGATCCCGCGCAGGCGGTTGTCGTTGTGGACACGCTCGCGCCGAAGGCGAGTCTCCGCTTTCCCGGCGAAGCGGGCAGGGAAAGCGATGCGGACGGGGAGGTCGCCGTCACTGCGGGCGCGCGCGTGACCCTCTCCTGGAACGTCACGGACGAAAACCTCGGCGACGGGCCGGGCGTGCTCACCTACTCCACGGACGGCGGCAAAAGCTGGCTCCTCATCGAGCGCGGCATGCGGCCGTCGGGCGAATTCCCCTGGACCGCGCCGGCCGATCTGGCCGGCCCCGCCGTCCTCCGCCTCGCGGCCATCGACCTTGCCGGCAACGTCGGCCGCGACGTCCGCTCCGTCGAGGGCGTCTCCCCCGCGCCGCCGGAAAATCCCCCCGCCACCGACGTCGCGAAGGGAAGGCCGGACGCGGAGAAGGACGCCGAAGAAGGCGACGCGCCCCGGCTCCGCGACCCGAACCGCTCCTGGCTGTACTATCTGATGGCCGTCAACATGATGCGGCAGAACAAGCCCTCCGACGCGCTCCATTATTACTGGCTCGCGGTAAAGGAGGATTCCGACTTCGTCAACGCCTGGGCGGACATAGCGCTCGCGTACATCGATCTCGGCGCGTTCTCCACCGCCCGCGACGTCGTGAACCGGGCGCGGGATCTCGCGCCGGATCGCATCGACCTCTTCCACCTGATGGGCGAGACATACCATGCGGAAGGCATGGCCGCTCTCGGGCGCGCGCAGTCGCCGGACGATCGCATGCGCGCGAAGGGGCATATCGACCAGGCCGTAAGTTGGTACGGACGCGCGCTGGAGAAGGCGGAGCGGGAGTGGCGGCAGGCGGAGGGCGCGGCAAGCCTGTACCGCCTCGGGGAAGTCTGCTATTACGTGAACATGGACAGGGACGGCGCGCGGGCGTACTGGGAGAAAATCCTTTCCCTCCACACGCCGCCGCCGAACACGGATCTCATTCTCTGGGCGCCCGAGCGCGAGCGCGCCCGGGAGCGGAAGCGGCAGGAGCGGTTCACCCACGACCGCGTCGCGCTGGAAGCGTGGCAGAAATGGGCGCGCGGGTATCTGGATCAGATGGCGGAGCGGGAGCGCAGGGGCATTCTCGACCTTATGCCTGCGCAGCGCGTGGCGACCTTCGGCGGCGGCTCGGGCGGGAATGCCGGCGGCGTGCGGACGACGCTTGCGTATTCCGGCAATGCGATGAATCCGGGGCGGGAGGACGGGCGGTCGATGTTCTCCCCCGACGCGGCGTTCGGGAGCGCTGGGGGCGTGGCGGAGGCGGCGGGCGCGTCGCCTCGGCATCCGCTGCACGATCCGGAGCAGGCCGCCTTTGCGGAACACATGCGCCGGCAGCCGCTGACGGACGGGTATTCGTTCTACGACGAGGGGGAACGGGCAAGCGTCCGGCCGCGCAGCCCGTCGCGCGGCGGGCGCGCGCGCTCCGCCTTTTCGCCGATGGCGGAGGCTGCTCCGGCCGCGCCCGCCGATCCCTACGCCTTCCCGATGGGGCGGCGGACGGCCGCGCCGTGGAACGCGGCGCTGCCTTACGGGAATGTGCCTCCGGGGAGCAGGTAGAGGGTTTTGTTGATCATGAATAACCAATGAAACACAGAGGACACAGAGGACACAGAGGACACAGAGGACACAGAGGACACAGAGGACTGCGCACAGAGAACTGCAACTGCAAACTGCTTTTTATAGTATACTGATTCCGGGGTGGTTGGCGCAGCGCTGTTCCTGCGGTCGTTCGGGTTACACTCTTGTACTCCTTGTACGCGCTTTGCGGATCACCGGCGTTTTTTTGCCTTGATGCCGGCCTCCGTGCAGTTTGGGCATGTTCTTTTCCTTCGCTCGTTCGGCTCTCTACGGAGCACTTCATACTTCAGCAAGCTGAAGTACAAAGTACTCCGGAGTTCGCCTCTCTCCCTGCGGAAAAGAGCATGCCCAAACTGCACGGAGGCCTTGTGCTTGTACTGCCATATATGATTTCAGTCCTGCATTCTGCGTTTGCACTCTGCAATATTATTGCGGGTGCTAATAGTATACGGGTGCTCCTCACCAAGCTTTTCTTTGAAAACACCCAAAGCCTTCTCATACAATTCAAGCGCACGGTCGTACTCGCCTTTGCTATCATAGACGTTCGCAATATTGTTATATGTCGTAGCCGTGTCCGGATGCTCTTTCCCCAAGATTTTCTCTTTTATAACCAAAGCTTTCTCAAAGAATTTAAGTGCACGGTCATACTCGCCTTTGCAATCATAGACGATAGCAATATTATTGTACACCACAGCCGTGTCCGGATGCTCTTTTCCCAAGACGTTCTCTCGAATAGCCAATGCTTTCTCATACCATTCAAGCGCACGATCATACTCACCTTTTTGGCGATAGGTAGCCGCAATGTTGTTATACATCGCCGCTGTGTCCGGATGCTCTTTTTCCAAAATTTCCTCTTTTATAGCCAATGCTTTCTCATACCATTCAAGCGCACGGTTGTACTCGCCTTTGCGGGCATAGACGTTCGCGATGTTGTTATACGTCGCAGCCGTGTCCGGATGTTCTTTCCCCAAGATTTTCTCGCGAATAGCCAACGCTTTCCCATACCATTCAAGCGCACGGTCGTACTCGCCTTTTCTGTCATAGACGCCCGCAATGTTGTTGTACGTCGCCGCTGTGTCCGGATGCTCTTTCCCCAAAATTTTCTCTTTTATGGCCAATGCTTTCTCATAGCATTCAAGCGCACGGTCATACTCGCCTTTGCTATAATAGACGATCGCAATGTTGTTATACGTCGCCGCTGTGTCCGGATGCTCTTTCCCCAAGATTTTCTCTCGAATAGCCAATACTTTCTCATACCGATCAAATGCACATCCATAGTCACCCATGTTATAATAAACATTGGCAATATTGTTATATGTCTTCGCTGTATTCGGATGTTCTTTTCCTAATATTTCCTCGCGGATAGTCAATGCTTTTTCATGCCACTCAAGTGCAGATTTATATTCTCCTTTTTCGTCATAAACATTAGCAATATCACTGTATATTTTTGCCGTATCTGTATGCTTTGTTCCCAATACGTTCTCAGAAATAAGAACTGCTTTTCCAAGCCATTCAAGCGAACGCTCGTAGTCGCCCCATACTTCCTTCGCCCCATTTCCCAAAAAAGAGCAAAGTGTTACTGTCCGCGTATCCTGATTCCGTGAAGTAGAGTTACGCACCACCGCTTCGATATGCGGATACAGATCTTTAAACTCATCTCGACTCTCCCGTGTTGAAAAATCAGAAAAGCAAAGCCTCTCTCCCACCTCCTGCGCATATCCTCCATACTCCTCATATTTCCCCGCTATTCCAAGAGTATCTCGAACAACTTCCATCAATAAACGAGAAATGCTTATTTTCCCATCCTTTAAATGTACAGGCAAGTATCTCGTTAATTCCTCAATGATCGCATCCCGCTCCAACTGATCCATCACTTCTGTCCGCAGCGGTTCTGATAATGCCTCCACGCCGCGCACAAACCATTCCAGCTGCAAACCATCTGATGAAAAAAATGCCGTGATATTCAGCAATTGCCGTGTGCTC
>QMCE01770170.1_pt1 | contig 12785 bp, 11 predicted proteins | sample 1821851 | NCBI WGS metagenome assembly QMCE01 (sample SAMN09453174, study PRJNA476694) | Termite gut metagenome, whole genome shotgun sequencing project. | isolation source: worker | host: Odontotermes sp. | place: South Africa:Pretoria | collected 2016-01-28 | reverse complement strand
CATGGCTGTCCTCATGATATTATCCAGCCGATTGATCCTGCTTACAACGCTCTGCTCCTCATCCGTGATCTGAGCCAATTGATTTAAATCGCCGGCAACAATGACCGGCGTTTTTTTCATGGATAATCCAAGCAAGTTCTCATATTCTGAATTGATATTATTCAATACATCAATCAAGTTATCAATCAAACTTGCCACTGGATTACCTCATTTCCGCATATTTTTCGATTAATTTGTCGGCAAAAGCCTCCGGGCTGACATCATAAGTCCCGCTATTAATACGTTCTTTGAGAGACGCTACAAGGTCTTCCCTGACATCACTGGCACCGGTCACGGCCTGCTTGGCTGTCGAAATATCTTTGCCGATGCTGGAGATCTGGACTTTATCCGTCTTGGATACGTTGGCTTTGCTTTCCGTCTTCCCGGTATACGTAGTTTTATATGCCTGTTGTACCTGGTTATAAGCTTCTATACGCATATGTGACTCCTCTCTCTATGGATTTTTATCCATGGACTATACTTCACTATATTTATTATCGGTTTTTTTGCCAAAGACTTTAGCGGTTTTTTCAAAGTTTATAAAAATTTACGGTAAATTCTTTGCCACCTGACTCAACTTACCTATTTCATTTACTATATCGGCAAAAAAACGTAAATAATAAGAGTCTGGACAACATAATATTACGTTTTCCAGCCTAAAATCATGACGAAAGTAACAAGACATTATTTCTTTTGGCACTGTTGCTTAATTACGCGTTTTGCTATGATGTAAACGGATCCACATAAAACACTTGTAGGAGGCTACGATGCGTGAAACTATCGTAAAAATCAAAGAAATAACCAAGAAATATGAAAACAAGGCTGTTGTCGATCATATTTCCTTGGAAATCAAGGAAGGCGAGATATTTGGTCTTCTGGGGCCCAACGGAGCCGGCAAAAGCACCACCATGAACATGCTCTGTTCTTTAATTAAGCCCACCGCCGGAAACATTGAGCTGTTTGGAAGCAACATAAACACGGCTATGAAAGCTGTCGACCGGAAAGTTACGAATGCACGATCCATTAAAAGGAGACTGGGTTATATCCCGCAGGAACTGGCACTTCACGGCAACCTGAAAGCTTGGGAAAATGTCGAACTGTTTACGTCTCTTTACGGTATCCGCGGCGGCGCGTTAAAAACTGCGGTTGACGAGGCCCTTTCCTTTGTCGGCTTAACAGACAAACGAAACGGCTATGCCAAAAATTTTTCCGGCGGCATGAAGCGCCGGCTGAATATTGCCTGCGCCATCGGCCACGATCCGGAACTGCTGATATTTGATGAACCTACTGTCGGGATTGACCCACAGTCCCGAAACTTTATCCTGGAAAAAATCAAATATGCCAATAAACAAGGTAAAACGATAATCTATACCAGTCATTATATGGAAGAAATCGAGGCGATCTGCTCCCGAATCGCCATCATGGACGACGGCAAGATCATTGCCACCGGTACCAAAGAAGAACTGATACGGCTGGTGACCGACCGCACCGATAACGTCATGACATTGGAAGAGGTTTTTCTTACCTTGACCGGCAAAAAACTGCGGGATTATGGAGAGGGGTGATGGCAATGGCTTGGGGACTGATAAAAAATAATTTAAAACTGATGTTACGTTCCAAATGGATATTAGTCTTTATGATTGTCGCACCGGTGGTGATAATTTCCTTGCTGGCAAATGTCTTTGAAGCAATGATGGCAATTGACTATAGCATCAAGCCTTTTGTAACCGGCTACCGGATGACTGAAAACAGCAAATACGAAGATACGGTCGGCTTGCTTTCTGATATCGCGAAGGAAAATAACATAACGTTATCCGAGTATCCGGAAGGCGACATCGAAAGCCTGATTATCGGCGGCAATGTAACTGTTTTTGTGGATATCAGCGATGACAAGCTGATCATTTACCGACATGACGAGGCCGAAGCAGAAAGTGCCATTGTGGAAGCGATGTTCAGTGCCGTTTCCTATAAGATAAATGAAGCCGAAACAATCCTAACCTGGCAGGCCGAGCAGGGTCTGACCACAAACGGTTCTGCTGCCGCTCAAGGACTTGCCGACGCTGATGCCGAAATGCTACGGACCGTCAATATTGAAACGGATCCAGTTCCGTCGGCCAAGGATTATTATGGCATCATCGAAATTGTCTATTTTATGTGGTGCGGCTGTATTTCTCTGGCTGCCGTGATCCCCAGTGAACGGAAGAATAAAATCGGCGTCCGCCTGCGGCTGACTTCCGCCTCCAGTCTGCAATTATATCTGGGGAAATTTATTCCCTGCTGGCTGGCAACCATTATGGAAATGGCAGTGGCACTGATGATCAGCATTTTTTTCCTGGATGTCCATTGGGGAAACTGGCCTGGTTCCATCTTGATTCTGTTTTTACTTTCTTTGGCAGCAACTGCCTTTGGCATGATTCTTTTTACGGTGTTTTCCCATGTTGCCATCAGTATGGCAGCGGCATGGGTCATCTTATTTGCCATGGGGTTTGTCGGCGGCAGTTATATGACCTACATGTACTCTGTTCTGCCGGATGCTTATATCCGGTTGTCGCCGCAATATTATGTTAACCGGACACTGGTGGAATTTTCCACACAGGGACGCAGTGATACTATGATTCCTTGTATTATCATACTGCTAACCATTTTTCTGGTGTGTACTGTTATCGGCTTTCCCATTGCCAGCCGAAAGGAGGTTTCTCAAACATGAATGGATTTCTTACTATGTTACAATTCAATTTGAAGTTACTCTTAAGAAATAAAGGATTTCTTTGCATTTTGGTCATACTACCGTTATTTTCTGTGTTGATGTTGAATCTTCAGCTTGGTACGGAAATGGAAACCGGTAATTTTGATCCGCACTCCGTCCAAGAAACAGACATAGGAAAGCGTCTGCCGATGAGTATGGATCACCATCAATTAGGTATTATGGTAATTGATGCGGATCAATCCTGGCTGGCTGATTTTATCTTACAACAGCTGGCAGACAGCGGAACTTATCGCATATACCGCTTTCGCTCAGACATCGACAATATGGAAGATGCCGCCGCCGAAGCGACTGCTTATGTGAATCGCAATACGGTCGGTGCTGCCATGTATATCCCGCCGGGCCTGGAAGAGAATATCCGTGGCAGTAAGCCCGTTGATGCCGTCTATTTATTCAAGACTTCCGATGACGGGCGGATGACCCTCTTGCAGGAAAGCCTGCAGGCTACGACAACCAGCCTAGCGGCCCTGAATACCGCCACTGCCGGAAAACCGGATGCATTTCGAGAACTGGCGGAAGACATGGCAGCGAAGCGGCCAGAAAAAGAATTGCATGCTTTCATCAGTAATAATGATAATAACGCTTTAACGGACGTACAGGCCAATAATAAAAGTAATATCGGCTACGCACTGGCCATCGTCAGCATTGCCTTCTTATCTACCGGTATTTTTATCGGCTCCATAGCTGTTGATGAAAGGCAAAACCTGATCTTTACCCGCATATTGCTGACTGGTACCCATATTGCCAGTTATACCAGTATCAAACTGATTCTGTCGATGTTGGTGACGTTGATTCAAGTTGTTATTATGGGAATCGGTATCTTATTGTTTGTTAAGGTCGATTTCGGACTGCCGAGCTGGCATTTTCTGTACTTTGTTTTTGGTGCCGGCCTCATTTTTAATCTGCTCAGCGTCGTAATCAGTGCCATCTTCAATAATCTGCTGAGTGCCAGTTATTTTTGCTTTTTTGTCTTTACGGTTTCCAGCCTTTTATCCGGGCTGTATTTTCCTCTGGAATCGGTGGGCGAACTGTGGAAGCGTGCCGCACTGTTAATGCCGGCACATTGGGTCGTCCGCTGCTGTGAGATGGTGATGTTAGGACAAAGCGGTGCTTATTCTACTTTCCTATTGATTGTATCGGGTTTTATTGTTATCATTTTATCAACGGGATATTTGGGAATCAAGGTGAGGCAGAAGTAAGCGTATTATGAAAGAATATTATTTCCCAGTAGTAAAATTTATATCGGTATTATTCCTGATTGCTTATTTTGTAGTGTCAAACCGGGAATGGTCAAGGGAAACCGGCATGGAGCTATTTTTGCTCGCATGCCTGCTTTCTGTTTCGATGTATTATGAAGTAGCAAAGAACAACCGGCTGTTTATTTTACTTGCGGAAGTGTCCTTACTACTGGTGTTGCTTTTCTTGTATGGAACATACTGCATTCTTCTATTGCCGATCGTATTTCTGGACGGGCTGACTTTTTTTACCGCACCTTTGGCTTCCTATTTTCTGCCTCTTTTGGTTGCCGCCTTTGATCTGGATTCTGCTTTTACTTATGCTTCCTTTTGCCTGTTCATCATCATCCTGTATATCCAGCATCATGTCATCATTAAGGAATACCGGACCTATCTGGACGATTTCGAACAGCAGGAGAGCCGGCTGAAACGTTCCCTAGATCACAAAGATGTCTTTCTGCAAAACAAACTGAAACAGAACAGCCTGCATTTTGAAAATCATATCTTGGCAGAAAAAGCCCGTTTGTCGCAGTCCCTGCATGATAAACTGGGACACAGCATCAACGGCAGTATTTACCAGTTAGAAGCCTGTAAGGTGTTGAGTGAACGGGAACCGGCGGAAATCCAGCGCCGGATTGACCAGGTAATTCTCTCCCTGCGGGAAAGCATGGATGAAATCCGGGCTATCCTGCGGAATGAAAAGCCCGATAAAAAACAGATGGCTTTATTACAGCTGACAGAACTCTGTGAAAATTGCCGGCAAAAGTACGGGATTCACGCTGAGGTCATCCTAGAGGACAGTATTTCCTATGATCCGACTCAGATCAAGGCATCCATCTGGGAAGTTATTCTTGACAATACCTTTGAAGCGGTATCCAATGCCTTAAAATATGCCCAATGCCAAAATATCCGCATCCACATTATGATTCATAATCAGTTTATCCGCTGCCACATCAGCGATGACGGTATAGGCTGCGGGGAGATTGTTGAAGGAATGGGGCTGCAGGGGATGAAACAGCGTACTCGGGAACTGGGCGGGACACTTTCGGTAGAATCGCTGGACGGGTTCTCGCTCAATATGATCCTGCCGTTTGAATTTTAGATGCAAGCCATGATGATCCCGAGGGTCATTGACCTATTAAGCAGCTACATACATCAATTATGAATAGCGAGGAAGGAGACTGTAAACGATAAGATGGAGAAAATAAGAGTCATTATTGCTGACGACAGTGATTTCGTGCGGGATGGCATGAGGATCATCTTCGATGTAGACGATGAATTTGAAGTGACCGGCTGTGCCTCCAACGGAAAAGAGGCCTTAGAACTGGCGGCGAGCCAATCGGCCGATGTGATTTTGATGGACATCCAGATGCCGGTTATGGACGGAATTGAGGCAACGGGAGAAATCGTCCGGCAGAATCTGGGCAAAGTACTGATTCTCACCACCTTTGACGATTATGACCTAGTAAATAAGGCCTTGAAGAACGGTGCGAAAGGCTATTTGATTAAAAATCATGCACCGGAAACCTTAAAACAGATGATTAAATCCATACATCAGGGTGTCAATGTTTTAGACGAAAAAGTTTTTACCCGGTTTACCGACCAGGCCCTTCATACGCATGGTGCTTTTGACACATCGCTTCTTACGGCACGGGAACTGGATATTATCAAGGAGATAGCCGGCGGCATGACTAACAAGGAAATCGCGGAAAAGCTTTTTATCAGTGAAGGAACGATTAAAAATCATATCAGTACTATACTGGACAAATGCAATTGTTCCCATCGTACGCAACTGGCGGTGTACTATCTGACTGGAAAGCGGTAATGTGTTATTATGGATGGGTTTTCATTATGCAAGGCGGAGGATAAGACAGTGCGTGACTGTCCTTAGACTTTCAAGTACCCATCCACGATATGGACGATCCGGCGCGCTACTTTTGCCACGTTCATATCGTGGGTAATCATCACGATCGTATTCCCCATTTCGTTTAACTGCCCGAATAATTTCAATACATCGCTCCCACTGCTGCTGTCCAAGGCACCGGTAGGTTCATCCGCCAGCAGCAAGGCCGGCTCTCCGACCAAGGCTCTGGCAATAGAAACCCGCTGCTTCTGGCCACCGGACAGTTCGGCAGGACGATGCCGCAAGCGGTTGTCGATGCCCAGCATCCGGATGACCGGCATACAGCGTTCTTCCGCATCCTTGGTGGTCATTCCGCGCACCATCAGCGGCATGATGATATTCTAGTATATCGTAGGTCGGTATCAGCTGATAATTCTGGAAAATAAAGCCGATTTTGCTGTTGCGGATATTGCCCATCTCTTCTTCAGGCATCTGATGAATGGCTTGATCCTCGAGAAAATACTCGCCGGAGTCAGCGATGTCCATACAGCCTAACAGGTTCATCAATGTCGTCTTTCCTGAGCCGGACGGCCCCAAGATGGCAACAAACTCCCCCTTAGCAACCTGAAAATCCACATCATGAAGCACCGCGATCTTTTCTGTTCCCAACAGATAGCCTTTGTTAATTCCGCTCATGTTGATTATCAGATTCTGCTCTGACTGATTCTGCTCTGACTGGTTCTGCTCTGATTGGTTCTGCTTTGATTGGTTTCGCTCTGCCGGAATTTGTTTTATCTGATTTTGTTTTATCTGATTTTGTTTTATCTGATTTTGTTTTATCTGATTTTGTTTCAACTGCTTTCGATTCATCCCTGCCTCCGTATCATAATGGCTTCTGCTTAAACTATCACTCTGCCTAGGTTACTTTATCTTATATTTATTCTCGGTTCAACGCTTCTACCGGTATCAGGCGCGAAGCCTTGTAGGCCGGATAGAAACCGAACAGACTGCCGGTCAGCACGCCAAACACCAAGGACAACATACCACCCCATAGCGAGAGCTCCATCCTGACCGAAAAACTTTCAATAATCGGCGTGATGCCAAGCGATACGAGAACACCCAGAATCGCCCCTACCAGACTAATACAGCTGGCTTCCAACAAGAATTCCCATAAAATATCTTTCCGGTCACAGCCGATGGCTTTTAAGATGCCTATTTCATTGGTTCTTTCCTTGACGGATACGAAGAGAACATTCATAATCCCGATTCCGCCCACGATAAAAACAATCACCGACATGGCAATCAGCAGCAGGGTCAGAGTCTGGTTTGACTGCTCCGCCGCCTCCATCTTGCTCCCGGCATCGGAAATAGTAAATACGGCATTGCTTCCATAGTTATCAGCTAGGACAGCGGTAATGTCCGTCATCATGTCGGCTACCCGGCCGATCTCTTCGGCCACTACGGTAATCGTAGGACTGACATCTTTACCGGTCAAGTATTTGATGCCGGTGGCATAGGGGATAAAGATGGTTTCATCCGGGCTGATTCCCGACGATACGGTCCCCATTTCTGACAGCACGCCGGCTACTACATAGACGCGGTTATCAATATAGACCGGTGCGTTATAGGCATCCAGCATGCTGTCAAACATTTCCCTAGCCACGCCATAGCCCAGCACACAGGTCTTTTCTTTGTATTCATCATTTTCCTCTGTCAGGAAATCGCCGATTGCCAGTTCCAGGTTGCTGATTACGTCGTAATTTTCCTTCACGCCAGCGACGGTATAGCTGACGCTTTCTTCCAAGTTACCGCCTTCGGTATCGGCTTTGACCGTATAAGAAATCGTGCTGTTGGCAATCCCTGGCACATATTCTTCCAATTCCGCAATATCGGAAGTGGAGAGGATGATGTTTTCCGTATTGGTCCGATTTCCAAAGCCAACGAACATCCCCATATCCGGTCCATCGCCACCAGAATCACCGCCAAAATTAGCATTTCCGCCAAAATTGCCGCCGCCAAAGTTGCCGCCGCTGGGCATGCCACCGCCCATTCCTGGGAAGCCGCCGCCAAACCGGCCGCCGCTGTCATTATATTCATAATAGATATCAATGGCACCTGCGTTCAGGTTTTTAAACTGCTCTGCCACTTCCATCCGCCCGCCGGTACCGATGGCTATGACTAGCATAATCGTCGCAGTGCCGACTACGATACCAGTGGATGTGAGAAAGACTTTGAATTTATTCTGAAAAAGATTCAGGATAACCAATCTGAATATTTCTGACCATCTCATCTACCTGTTACCTGCCTTTCCCATACTACCGTTTCGCCTTCAGAAAGCCCTTGGATAATTTCCGTATTGATTCCGTCGGTAAAACCGACAGCTACTTCTTTCGTAACGATCTTGCCGCTTTCTTCGCGCACCTTAACATAGCTCTTTTCCCCTTCCTGGACGATCGCTTTGTTGGGTATATAAAGCACTTCGGCACTTTCCTCGGTAATAAAAGTCACTTCTGCGGTCATGTCCTGATAAAGGATATCGGCCGTTCCCGCTAATGTAACGGTTACATCGGTAAGGGTTTTGTTGGTATTACTGTCTATTATGGCATCGCCGATTTCCGTAACCGTGCCTTGGAAGATCTGATCGGGGAAAGCGGCAATCGTTATATTGGCCTGTCCGCCAAGTCCTGCTGCTGCCATATCCTCTTCTTCTATTGACAGAGTAATGGAGTCATTCAATTCGATCAATTCCGTGTCCTGATTCAGTACGTCATTCACGGCTACGATAGTTTCCATAATAAGACCGCGATAAGTGGAATAAATAATGCCTTCGACAATGACTGCGTCAAAATCTGCCAGTTTTTCCTCAGCTTCACTCAGGTCAGCCAGAGCTTTTTCTTCGTCAAAATTGCTTTGGGCAATAGCTACATCATAGATTTCCTGACTGTTTTCTGCCTGATAGTTTCTTTTCTTCAACTGGGTATCTGCTTGAACCATCGCGGTTTCCCATTGCTTTTTGGCCAGCTCTAACTCTGTTTCCGCTTGAAGTACCGACTTTTCGTCTGTGATGATCTGTTCTGACAGCGCTTCTATCTCCTCGGTCAGTTCGGTAACCATTGCTTCCGCATCGGTCTGGGTCTGGACAGCGATGATCCACCAGTATGGATCGGTTTCCCGGTCGGTTGCTCCAACGGCATAGACTGCGTTGGCGAGCACTTGCCGTTCGGCGGTGAGCCGTGTCTGTTTTTCGGCCAGATCAGCCTGCGCTTCTGCCAAAGCTTCCTGTGCCGCTGTCAGTGTGTCTTCCTTGAGCGTCACATCGTTCTGTGCGACAGTGACGGACTGGCTGTATTCAGACTGGGCATAGGTACCATACAGCACATTCAGCTCAAGTTCGCCTTCTGCTTCCTGGCGGGACTGTTTTCCGCCGGTCTGCATCTGATCATAAACATTCTGAGCCGCCGCCACGTCCTCGCTTAGCTGGGTCCGGATACTGTTAACACTTTCATCGGTCAATTTTAATAAAGGCTCTCCTTGTCCAATCTCCTGACCGTCCTTCACATACACTTCTTCCACCAGCAACTGGCGGTCGCTGCTGGCCGAGTCATTGCCGCTGTTACCGGCTTCTGTACCCGGCATGGCAAAATTCATGCCGCCCATGCCGCCGCCCATGCCCCAGGTATAAGTACTTTCGCCGCTGTACTCACTGATGTCCAAATCAAAGCTTTGTACTGTGGTTCCTACTGCAAGGCTTCCGCTTTCTGTGACACGACAGCCGACCTGATATAACGGTTGTCTCTTGGTAGGTTATTTCTTCGTTATTATTTAATAAGAATACGACTGCTACCACTATGACCAGTATTGCCGCTGTTATTATGACTGCTGCCTTTTTCATCCTTACCCCCATGTCCGATAAATATAGTAAATATTATAAACAGACAATAAATCTTTTTATAGTCCTGATAAAATATAAGCTATAATATCAACCATCACTAAAACCGCCGGGAAAGCCACCGCCTTGGAAACCGCCTTCCGGAAAGCCGCCGCCGGGAAAGCCTCCTTCCGGAAAGCTTCCTTCCGGAAAACCTCCTTCGGAAAAGCCTCCTTCCGGAAAATCTCCTCCCGAACCGTTCCCCTCCGCAGCATTATCATCTGAAGCATTATTATCTGAAGCATTATTCTCTTCCGAGGCATTATCCTCAGAAAAAGTGCCTGTTGCGGTGCCGTCTGTTCCTTCTGTAACATTAAGCACACTTTCTATATAAACAATATCGCCTTCTGCCAGTCCTGAGATGATCTCGATACTGATGCCATCGGAAAAACCGGTTTCAACTGCTACCTTTTCTCTGTTTCCGTTATTATCCTTGCGGTAAACATAGCTACTATCTTTTTCTGCAAAAACGGCTTTCCGAGAAATATAAAGGACATTCTCGACAGAATCGGTTACAAAGGTTACATCAGCAGTCATCCCTCCATAAAGCCTAGAGGTATCCCCATCCACATGGATGGTGACCGGGTAACTGATGGTAGCATATTCTGATGATGCTGCCGCCGTAATACTGGCAACCGTACCTTGGTAAACGGTATCCGGTTCGGCTGTAAAGGCCAGTTCTACACTGCTGCCGACCTTCACTGCCACAATATCTTCCTCCGATATGTGGATGGTTACGGTATAATCATCGGCTTGGGTGTAGGTCAGCATGGCACCCGTATTAATCAGCTGATCCTCTGCGCTATAGGCGATATCCAGAACCAGTCCGTCTGCTTCCGCATAAATCACATTGTCCGTACCGACAAAGGCTTCAAATGCATCATATTTTTCCCGCAGTTCATCTACATCATTTTGCGCCCCTTCCACGGTGTCAGACAGTCCTGCTGTGGAATATTCATAGATTTCATCGGCCAGCTCACCGGTTAGGCTGGCATTCTTATAGTCAGCGGCAGCCTCGGCATCACCGACTACTTTCTGATTGTTTGCGGTGGCGATTTCCGATTGCTTCATAATGATTTCTTCCTGGTTGTCCGCGATGACATCCCGATAACCCTGAAACTGTTCCTCCAGTTGCTCAAGACTCGCGCTGGCTGTCTCATAGGCCGCTAGGTTGCTGACATAAGCCGTAGCATTATGGAAATCGGTTTCCTCATATTTATTCTTAGCCTGGGTATAAGCGGTCTTGGCTTCTTCATAGGAATCCAGCAGATCTTCGTCTTCCAGCATCATCTGAGCATAGGTGATCTCCTGTTCCAACACTTTGATCTCAGCCTCAAGCGAGGTCACACTGGCACTGTTTCTGCTCAATGCCGCCTCATATTCTGCCGCTGCCCGGCTGCCGGTCACGGTATTGGCATCAAAGGTCTGTTGGGCACTGATCAGCGCTGTCTGATAATCAGTCATGGCTTCCGACAAGGCAATCTCTGCTTCCGCCAAAGCGGCGCTTAGCTTTCTTCTGACGCCTTCCACACTTTCATCAGTCAGAAGGAACAGGGCATCTCCCTGCTTGATTCGTTGCCCTTCCACGGCCAAGACTTCCGCCACCTTAAGGTAGCGGGGATTTTCTTCCTCATCTTCGCTGCTATCTTCCTCTTCTTCGTCCGACACATTAAGATTTAAATCATACCGGACCGCACTTTCTCCCATCGCCAGATTGCCGCGTTCCATGATGCCCAGCACTAGATTGCCACGCTTGACAGTTTCTTCTTTATAAACATAAGTCTCTTGATTTAACATCGGCTCTAAAAACACCGTGTAACCGGCGGCCATAATCAGCATCAGTACCAAGATGCCGGCGATAATCAGGTTTCGTCTCAGTTTCTTATCTTTTCTTATCATCCTATATCCTCATCTCCGCTTGGCATCTGCGGCTGCCCGGCACTATCCCCGCTTGGCATCTGCGGCCAGTCGGCACTATCCCCGCTTGGCATCTGCGGCCAGTCGGCATTATCTCCGCTTGGCATCTGTGGCCAGTCGGCATTATCTCCGCTTGGCATCTGTGGCCAGTCGGCATTATCCCCGCTTGGCATCTGTGGCTGATTCATTGCATCTTCATCGGTCTGCGCGCCTTCAGAAGCCGCTTCACTTGACTGCTGGCCTTCTGAAAAGCTTTGCATCTGCTGCATGCCCTGCCATTGCTCCGTTGTCATCCCAAAGTACACATAAGCTGTCAGATTAGATTCCAGTCCGGTAAAATCTCCTTCCAGATCAACCGTCACCTGATAAGTTACCGAAGAATTGCTTTGGCTCTGCGATACCGGATTAATAGAGCGCACATAACCTTCATAACTACCGTAACCTTCCACCGTCACATAGGCTCTGTCGTCCACTGAGATCTCCGCTATATCTTCCTGACTGACATCGGCCGTAACAGTTACTGTTTCCGGATTACTATAGGCCAACAGCAGACTTTCACCAGACAGATAGCTGCCCTTCCGCACCCCAACCATTACAATATTTCCGGCAGTTTTAGTATAAAAGTAACCATCAGCAATTGTCTGTTCAAAAATAGCTAGGTTTTCCTCCGCCTCATCCTTGGCCTCCGCAAGGGCGGCATAAGTTTCTTCCAGTTTCTGTGCGCTAGTATCATATATTTGCTGAGCATTTTGATTTTCTGCTATCGTGATATCAAAATCCGCCTGATTTGTCAGCGCTGCCTGCTGATATTCCGTTCTGGCTTGTTCTAACTGGGCCTCAAGATCTAAGAGTTCACTATTGGCCAGATCCAAGCCGGCAGCGGCAGCCGCGACAGCTTCCTCATATTGTTTAAGGGCTTCTTTATATGCCGCTCCGTTTTCCTGTACCAGTTCATCCAGCAGATTGTATACCGTCAGTCTCTCAGCATCTTTATTGGCCTTGGCAGAAGCTCCAGAATTGCCCATTCCTCCGCCGAATGTATTGCCTGATCCGCCGGCC
>QMCE01001510.1_pt1 | contig 12788 bp, 13 predicted proteins | sample 1821851 | NCBI WGS metagenome assembly QMCE01 (sample SAMN09453174, study PRJNA476694) | Termite gut metagenome, whole genome shotgun sequencing project. | isolation source: worker | host: Odontotermes sp. | place: South Africa:Pretoria | collected 2016-01-28 | reverse complement strand
AATCGTGGCGCGGTCTATCCCAATAAAGCGGGATCTCCCGCTTTCGGTTTCGCCGTGCGCTGCGTGAAGTGATATCACACCAAAACCAAAGATACCATGACACCTGAATTCGGCTACTGTTTCCGCCCCGATCCGCGTCGCGACGACTCTTCGGGCACGCTCCATCTGTGGGTGGGCCACTATGGCGCCGTGCGTTTCGTGCCGACAAACTACGACATCCGACACAACGAGTGGGACCCCGAGTCGAGCTCGCTCGTCATTCCGGGCGACTCGTCGGGCCGCCGCCGCAAACTGCTCGAGTGCGCCAAAAGCATGACTCGCAACCTGCGCCTGGTGGACAACATCATCGCAAATCTCGAGGCGTCGCGAAAACGCTACACCGCCGACGACGTGGCCAACGCCTTCACCAAAGAGGTGGCCGGAAGCCACATGTTGGGGGTCTACACCGCCATCCTCGCGGGCGAACTCGCCCTGTCGGGCCAATCACGGTCGGCCGCCGCCTACTACACCGCCACGCGCCGGTTGGTGGCCTTCAACGGAGGGTACGACATGCACATGGGCGAGATCACGGCCGAGATGATGCGCGACTTCCAACACTCGCTTCTCACCGAGGGGGTGATCCAAAGCACCGTGTCGTTCTACATGCGCGCCCTGCGGGCCATCTACAACAAGGCCACCGCCGAGGGGATCATCCCTCCGCGAACCGACCATCCCTTCGACGAGGTGTACACCCAGGTGGTGGCTCCGCCCGACAGCACACGCATCGCAATCGAGGTTTAGCGCCTCCCCAATTTAGCGCCTCCAGGCGGCAACGGCTATCGCCCGGAGCGTGTTCACCCGGTAGGCGATCTTGAAAGCGAGCGAGTTGTGGCTTCGGGCCCCGGCGGTGGAGGCGGTGGCCGAGTGGCGACGGTAGAGCATGAGCGGGGTGCGGACAAACGAGATGTGCTTTCCGTGTGTCCATTCGGCGATCGCTATCCACTGGTCGTGGGCCATGCCGAACCGCGGGAAAGGCGTCGCCAGGCGCGCCACACGACGAGTGAAAGCCATGGCCGATCCCGGATAGAAACACCTCACCACAAAACGGAACCAACCGCGGCTCGGTCGGGAGTAGTCGAAATAGGAGTCGCGCAGCACCCTCCCGTCGCCATCTATGACAGTGCTGTCGTGCAACACAAGTTCCACCCCGCGCTCGAACTCCTCCATCACACGGGCCACCTTTCCGGGCAGCCACACGTCGTCCTGATCCGAAAGAAAAATCACATCGCCCGAAGCGAAACCCATGGCGTGTTCGACGTTGCGGCAGACGGCGTCCAACGTGCGCCATGCACCGCGCAGGGGATGGCGAACGGGCGGATGGCGAACCACCACCACGCGCGGGTCGTGGAGGCGACGGATCTCTTCGAGAGTGTCGTCCGTCGAGCCGTCGTCCGACACTATCACCTCGTCGTCGGGGCCGAGTTGCGAGGTTATGCTTCGCAGCTGCCGGCCTATCCAGCGGGCGCCGTTGTAGGTGGGTATGCAGACCGATATTTTCATGTGGCGGGGAAAATCAGTTCGTTGCGGAAGATCTGAATGTAGAGAAACAGCGCAGCCATCGCCACCACCACGGCCCACCCCGCAACCCGGGGACGGACGGTGTAGTAGAGCAGCGGAAAAAGAAGTATCTGTACGGTGAGGAAAAACTCGTGGAAACGGAGCCCCGCCGCAAGGTTGGTGGAGAAGACAAGCAGCGAGGCGAGCGACACGAACATGATCTTGAGCAGCAGGTGGACGTAGCGGTTGTGGATGGCGATCTGCTCGACCCGCCAGAGCAGAAAAAGAGTGATGGCGATCTTGCCCAAAAAAACCATGGCGAACGGATTGACAGCCTCGGCGCCCCCCTCGTGCATGGCCAAATACAACTCCACCTTCCCCTGGATGTAGGGCACCGGAAGGTAGAGCGCCAAACGGAACACGTCGAAACCGACGATGGCCATGGCGTAGCCCACCACTATGACACCGATCCACAGCGGGCCGTTGATGCGACCCGGACGCAAAAACCACAACGGAAACGCCAACAGCGCCGAAACGTGGAAAAGCGTGGCGCACACGATCAGCCGGAAGAACCTCCACCCCCGGCGTTCATACAGAGGCTTTATGGCGAGCAGGAACAGCCCCGTGGCGACGGCGGTACGTATCTGGGTAAGCTCGTGCAGGATGAAGGTGTCGGAGAGCCACACGAGCACCGAGGCGAACACCAGCGGTGTGAGGCGTTCGATGGCCGTCAGTTTGAGCGCCACGGCGAGGGCGGCGTAGATCACGAAGAGAACGATCACGTTGTCGCCCAAAAAGTTTTTCACCACCAGGGCGATCAGTGTGAAGGTCGGCTCGACCAACATCCTCCCCGAGTTGTAGAGATCGACGTAGGGGCCGTAGTCGTTGACCATGTCGCCGTCGCGAAGACCCGCGTAGAGCGCCATCACGACACCGACCACGACCAGAGCCACCGTCCGACCCCGCCCCCGAGTCATCTCGGGACGAACCATCGCCGCGGCGGCAACCACCACCATCATCACTATCAACAGCGGGATCATTTCACGACCATCGGCATTTTCCGAGTTTTCCGTGCCTGAAGTCCCTCAACCCGCGCAGCGACATGCGTATCTTCAGCCACTTGCGGTCTTCGAACAGAAACAGCTTGGTCCACTCCTTGAGTATGTTCACACAATCCCCGAGGATATATTCGGGGAATATTTTGCGATACCGGCTGTACATCCACGCCCGGTTGCGGGCAATGTAGTATTTGCGGATGTGGTTGTGGTGGGTGGGAACCATTTTGACACCCAGGAAACGGCGCACCTCGCTCTTGCCCAGCCGGTGATGCAACACCACCCCGTTGAGCTGCACGATCGACCATCCGGCGTGGCGCATGGCGAGGCTGAAGACGGTGTCGACGTAGTCGATGAACAGCTCCTCGACCATTCCGCCCACCTCGTTCCACGCGGCGAGGCTGACAAGGTTGCCGCTCGCCATCACACTCGGCACGATGGTCCACTCCTCGGCGGGTCCCTCTTGTCGTCGCGGATTGTCGGGTCGGGCGGCCACTATTCCCACCCGCGGCACGGTGCCCGAGGTGGCGAACAACCACAGCCGACGCACCATGTCGGGGGTTGCGCGGCTATCCTGATCCATGGTGAGCAGCCATCGGTAACCCGCCTCGCGGGCCCTGTCGGCGCCTTCGTTCAGTGCGCGGGCAATGCCCAGGTTCTCGCCCAGCCGCACGTGTTCCACCCCGGGCTCGGAGGCCAGAAAATGTTCCAACTCCGCCGGCAGAGGCTTCTCGGAGTTGTCGACCACGTAGAGCCGATCCACCTGGGGGGCGCACTCGCGCAGGTTGTCCACCACGTCGTCGTCGGGGTTGTAGAGCACCGCCACCGCGGCCACCTCTTTTTTGTAGTTGTCATTTGGCATGTCTCACACGATTTATGTATGTCATGGGATTGGCGTGTATTAACGCCCACCGGACTGTCCGCCAAAATCTCCGGTGGGTGGGCCGGTAGAGCAGCCCGGAGGCGAAGTAGACTATCTCCTGATCGAACACATCGCAGTACATTCTTCGGGCGAGCAGGCGCGGGCGGCGAAGCATGCGGTAGGTTCGTATCTGGTCGTCGAAAACGCGTCTGTCCATCAGCGTCCCGGTGCTGGCGCCCATCGTGCCACCCGAGCAGCGATACCGCACGAGGCGATCGTCGAACATCGGCAGGTCGTAGCCCCGCTCGAGGATGCTGATGTAGGTGGGCCACTCCTCGCCGAAGGGGAAACGCTCGTCGATGCCGCCGATGATGTCCCACAGCGCCCTGGAGATGAACATCCCCGGCATGGGGATCAGACATTCGCGCAGGATGAGGCGCTGGCGCTGTGGCAGGGTGCGGGTTTTGTAGTAGCGGTGGAAGCGTTCGTAATGTTTTTTCTTGAACTCGATCAGCGCGCTGTCGGTGCCGAAAAACTCGAGCCGGGAGACGCACGCCTCCACACGGTGGGTGGTGCAGTAGTCCATGTAGCGCTCCACGGCGCGGGGCACCAGAAGGTCGTCGCCGGCGATCGGTTTGATCCATCCACCGCGGGAGGCGCGCACACCCCGGTTGAGGTTGGCCGAGATGCCGGTGTTGACCTCCGAGGCGACCACGGTGAGCCGCACGTCGGGATGCGCCCTCCCCCACTCCCGCACCACGTCGAGGGTGCGGTCGGTGGAGCGGTCGTCGGCCACCACTATCTCCACCTCGGGCCAGCTCTGGCGGGCGATGCTGTCGAGCGTCTCCACCACGCAACCCTGCTGGTTGTAGGTTATCACCACCACCGAAACCAGTGGCGGGCGGGGTTCACTGTTTTGCTTCATGATTGCCAAATTTGTTTCGTATCATCTCGGCGATGTTCATTCGTCGGTCGAGCTGGCGCCAGCACACGGCGCAGGTTGTTATCAGCAGCGCTCCCGTGGTGGCGGCGCGCCACACGGGGTGGGCGATGGCGAGCGTGGCGACAAAAGCGGCTCCGCACAACACGGCCAGCCCCCCCATCAGCCGCAGAAACCCGCCCTCGAACCGAAACCGGTAGCGCCGATGGGCCACCGCCGCCACCACCGCGAAGTAGACCACGTAGGTCACAAGCGAGGCGACGCCAAGTCCGTCGACACCCCACAGCGTGTATCCCGCGGCAGCGCAACCCAGCACGAGTATGTTGGCCGCAACCCCCTCCAGCCAGAAGAAGGTGCGCCGGTCGCCCTTGGCAAACGAGATGTAGCCCAGCGCGAACGACGCCGTTTTGAAGAGCAGCGCCACACCCATCCACCTCACCACCGGAACCGCCGGCCCGAACTCCCTGCTCAGCAGCAGCCTCACCACGAGGGGCGCCGTGACGAGCAGCGCCACGATGATGGGGGCGGCAATGAGCATCACCATCTCGCCCTGACGGTTGACGCACCGGCGCACCGCGGCGGGATCGTCGCTGACGGCGGCAAGGCGCGGAAAGTAGTCCATCGCCATGGCCGAGAAGACAAACCCGATGTAGCCCGTGGTGATGGTCGTCGACGCCTGCCACAGTCCCACGTCGTCCACCCCCCCGGTGTGGCGCACGAACCAGCCGATCAACAGGTTCGCCAGGGTGGTCAACCCGCCCGTGGCGGTGAGCGTCACCCCGAGCGCTATCATTCCGCGGGCCAGGCGGCGCGTCTCGGGCGGGGCGAGGATCACCTTTTCGAGCGGCAGGCGCCGGGTGAACCACCGGGCCGCAAGCCAAGTCGTGGCGGCCAGCACCACCATCGCCGGAGCGATGCCCGCCGTGCCCCACAGCCAATACATGGGCACTCCAGCCACAAGTCCCGCCACCGCCCCCGCGAGTGACGAACGGGCCAGCGCCGACAGCCGCCGTGTGCCCTGCAACAACGCCGTCTCGCCCACCGCCAGCGCCGTGAGCAGCGACATGGCACCCAGCACCACGAACGCCCAACGCCACTCGGTGGTGCCGAAAACCACACGGCTCAAAAGCCCCGCACCCGCCACCGTAACCACCCCGCCGAGCACTCCCGTGGCTAACACAAGTCGGCGGAAAACCCTCGCCACGGCCGACAGTCGCCGGGTGTCGCCCTCGGCGTGGGCCATCGAGATGTCGCGCATGGCCCCGAGGTTGAGACCCAGGCTCGAAAATTGATTTATCACCGCCATCGTGGCCGTGAGCAGCGCCGACACACCCATGCCCGCCGGGCCGAGCAGCACGGCGATGAATTTTCCGCGGGCCACGTTGACCAGAATCTGGAACAGCTGCACCCCGCCGAAAATCGCGGTCCCCCGGGCTATGTCGCGGTATGTGTTTTCGCTGCGGTTCATCGAAAATCGTTGACCGCCCGCACCACCTCGCGTGCCTCCCCGCGCGTCAGCTCGGGACTCATGGGCAACGACAGCTCGGTGGCGTGGATCAACCCGGTGACGGGCAGCGACAGGTGGTTCCACTCCGCGTAGCACTCCTGCCGGTGGGGCGGTATGGGGTAATGGATCAGCGTCTGCACACCGCGGGCCGCAAGGTGGGCCTGAAGCTCGTCGCGGCGCGTGGAACGGAGGGCGAAGATGTGGTAGATGTCGCTCAGCGGGTCGGCCGCCACGGGTGGAAGCTCGACGAGCGGGTTGCCGATGCCCTCATGGTAGATCTGCGCTATGCGGCGTCGGCGGGCGTTGTCGCCGTCGAGGTGGGGCAGTTTGGTGCTCAGCACGGCGGCCTGGATCTCATCGAGGCGGCTGTTGCGGCCCACGTGTTTGAACACATACTTTCGCTCCGATCCGTAGTTGGCCAGCGAGCGCACCACGGCGGCCGTCTGGTCGTCGTCGGTGGTGACGGCCCCCGCGTCGCCCAGCGCGCCGAGGTTCTTGCCGGGGTAGAAGCTGTGACCCGCCGCGTTGCCCAGCGACCCGGTTCGGCGACCCTGCCAGAGGCACCCCGCCGCCTGGGCGTTGTCTTCGACGAGCAGCAATCCGTGGCGGCGGCAGAGGTCGCCAATGAGCTCGGTGTAGGCACACCGGCCGTAGAGGTGAACCAGCATCAGGGCGCGGGTGCGGGGGGTGATGGCGGCTTCAATCAGACTATCGTCGATCTGGCAGGTGTCGGCCCTCGGCTCGACGAGCACGGGGCGCAGACCGTTTTCGGTGATGGCGATGATGGAGGCGATGTAGGTGTTGGCCGGCACTATCACCTCGTCGCCGGGGGCGAGGCGGCCCGTCTGGAGCCATGCGCGGAGTATCAGCGTGAGCGCGTCCAACCCGTTGGCCACTCCCACGCAGTGGCGCACGCCTGTGTACTCCGCGTAACGGCGTTCGAACGCCTCGTTCTCGCGACCCTGAAGGTACCAGCCGCTGTCGATCACACGCGCCACCGCCCGGTGGATGGCCTTCGACCGGCGGTCGGTGACTCTTTTTAGTTCCAGAAACTGTATCATCTCGGCTCGTTATGTTCGGTGATGTGGCCCCGGTAGCGGGCGGGATTGCCGTACCACAGGGTGTGGGGGGGTATGTCTTTTGTGACCACGCTGCCCGCGCCCACCATTGCCCCCCGGCCGATGGTGTGACCGGCCAGAATCGTGGCGTTGGCGCCGATCGACGCCCCGCGCTCGACCACAGTGCGGGCAAACTTCTCGGGGCGCCGCTTCGAACGCGGAAACAGGTCGTTGGTGAATGTCACCCCCGGGCCCACGAACACGTCGTCGGCAAGGGTCACCCCGTCCCACAACTGCACGCCCGACTTGACGGTCACCCGGTCGCCCACCGTCACGTCATTTTCGATCAAAACCCCCGCGCAGATGTTGCAGTCGGCTCCAATGCGGGCGCCGGGCAGAATGACGCAATATTGCCACACCGTGGTGCCGGGGCCAATGTTTTCGCTCTGAACGTCGGAGGAGGGATGGATTCTGCTCATGACTTATACTTTAAGAATTGATCGTAATCACGAATGTAGTCGTCCGCGTCGTAGGGATGCGAAGCGAGCACCAGACACACCGAACCGGAAGAAAAATCGTCCAGCTCGCGCCACAGTCCGGGCGGAACCAGCAATCCGTGGAACGGCCGGTTGAGAAAAAACCGTCGGCGGTTCCTCCCGTCGTCCATCGTGACGGAGAAACTGCCGCTCGCCGCCACGATCAATTGATGCAACAGGCGATGGGCGTGGCCTCCGCGCGACTCCCCGCCCGGAACGTCGTAGAGATAGTACACCCGCTTTGTGTCGAAAGGCACGGTCAGGTGGTTTTCCACCACGGTGATGTTGCCCCGCTCCCGGTGGTGTCGGTCGAGTTCGATGATCGTGCAGTCATACACGGTTGTCGCTTTCATCGGCCTGTGTATTTTAAAAACTCTTCGAACTCGTAGATGTAGTCGCTCCCATCGAACGGGGTCGAAGCGAGCACCAGAGCGAGGGCGTTGGTCGAAAAATTCTCCATCCGGCGCCAAACCCCCTTCGGAACATGCAGACCGTAATAGGAGCGGTTGAGCGAGAATGTCTCGCGGCGCCCCCGGCCGTCGTCCATCACCACGTCGAAGCTGCCCGAGAGCGCCACCACAAACTCCTCGTTGCGGCGGTAGGCGTGACCCCCGCGAACCTCGCCCCCCGGAACGTCGTACACCCAGTAGACGCGGCGAATGACGAACGGCACATGGCGCCCGCCCTCGATGAAGGAGAGGTTGCCGCGCGGGTCGACTATCTTGGGCAGGGGGATGGTGGTCATGGTTTTCAGCGTGTCATGTAATTTTTGACGAACACCACGCCCGCGCCCGCCAGCAGACCCGCCAGCACGCTCATCATCATGATCGCCATGCGGCGCGGGGCCGCCCGACGAACAGGCACCGTCACCGGCTCGACCACCGTGAAGACCGGTGTATCCTCCTTGACCTTGATCTCGGCCTGCTCGCGCTGACCGGCCAGCTCGGAGTAGATGGCGAAGGCGAGGTTGTGTTCGTTCTCGAGCGAGGTTTCGCGAATGCGCGCCACGGCCGAAGCGAGGTGGCGGTTGGCGTCGCGGAACGAGGCCAGCGCCTGTTGCGAACGCTCGTAGTCGGCCCTCACCTCGAGGTAGCGCGCCTCTATGAAGTCGAGACTTGCTTGTGCTTTCTGCAACTTGAACCGCGTGATGTAGCTCTGCAACAACTCCTGCGCCCGCGCCGCAACCTCGGCCGCCATGCGCGCCTGGGGCATTGTGGCGGTGAGGGTTATGTAGCCGTTCTTCTCGTTGACCGTCACAGTGACGAGCTTTGTCAGTGTCTCGCGGCATTCGTGCTCCCGGGCGGTGAGAGTTTCGATGCCCCCGGCGGCGGCTCCCGGTGGCGGTGAGGTGTCGCGGCCACGCAGAGCCTTCATCACGAGGCCCGGCAGTCCGATGGTGTATTTTCGCACGAACGGAAAGAACGAGAAACTGCGGTAGCCGCGACCGGTGAAATAGTCGAGCAGCGTCACCTTTTCGTCGCGCCCGGCAAGGGTCACCCGAGTGTACATCAACTCCTTTTGGAACGGCACGCTCCTCACCACCATCGGGTAGATGAGGGGCGAGATCAGATCGCTCTGCTCGGTCGTCCCGATGTTGATGCCCGCCAGCGCGGCCAGACCCTGAAGGTTGCCCCCGGAGAGCGATCCACCAACCTGAGGCACCACCACCGAACCGGCACTGTAGCGCACCTCGCCCAAAAGAGCGAACACAAGCCCCACAGCCACCGCCACACCCGTCACCCGGAGAATGAACCGCCGCCGGGCCCATAGCAGGTGCGACACTTCGACGAGGTCGATCTCCTCCTGTGGTTTTTTATCCTTTTTTTTCACATTCAACTTTTTCGTGTGTACCATTCGACGGTTCGGCGGAGGCCTTCGGTGAAGTTTGTTTTTGGGCTCCAGCCGAGGGTTCGGGCGATCTTTGAGATGTCGGCGGCGTAGCGGAAGTCGTGGCCGGCCCGGTCTTTTACGTAGGTAATCAGATGGTCGCTTGCGCCGGAGGGGCGGCCGAGGGCGGTGTCGGTCAGGCGGATCAGGGTTTTTACGAGGTCGATGTTTCGGAGTTCGTTGCCGCCTCCCGCGATGTAGGTCTCGCCGGGGGCGCCGCGGTGGAAGATGGTGTCGATGGCGTCGACGTGGTCGCCCACCCAGATCCAATCCCTTACGTTTGAGCCGTCGCCATAAACCGGCAGCGGCCGACTCGCAACTATATTGCTTATAATCAGCGGTATGAGTTTTTCGGGATATTGGCCGGGGCCGTAGTTGTTGGTGCAGTTGGATATCACCACGGGCATGCCGTAGGTGTCGCCGTAGGCCCTCACGAAGTGGTCGGCGGCGGCTTTCGATGCTGAGTATGGAGAGTGGGGGTCGTAGCGGGACTCCTCGGTGAAGTATCCCTCGGGGCCGAGCGCTCCGTAGACCTCGTCGGTTGAGATTTGGTAGAACTTTCGGCCCTCCCAGGCGCCGTTCCAGTGGGTGCGGGCGGCCTCGAGCAGGGTCAGCGTGCCGATGACGTTGGTTTGGGCGAAGATGGCGGGTGCGCCGATGCTGCGGTCGACGTGGCTTTCGGCGGCGAGGTGGATCACTCCGTCGATGTCGTGGTGGGCGAAGATGCGCCCCACGAGCTCAGCGTCGCAGATGTCGCCTTTTATAAAGGTATAGTTCGCCCGCCCCTCGAGCGAGGCCAGTCCGGCGGTGTTTCCGGCGTATGTTAGGGCGTCGAGGTTTACGATTCGGTAGTGGGGATACCGCTCCACGAAGTGTCGCACCACGTGCGAGCCAATGAATCCGGCGCCGCCGGTTATCAGAATATTCTTCATCCGGTTGGATTTAAGTTTCTCCATACCGGCGAAGGGCCTCTAAAACCGTGCCAGACTATATCCTCGGTGCCAAAAAATCGCTATCGCCTCATGGCGGGCGTGTAGACGGAGCAGGCCCGGATATTACCCGGGCCTGCTCTTTTAGACATTAGTGAGCACAAGTCGATAAACTTGCGCCAGTCGGGGCAAAGGCCGGAACTACCCGGCCCTTGCTGTGTGCAGATGTTTTCGTCTTGAGCTTACTTAACCCTTTCGAACGTGTAACGCAAGATATGGGTTTCGCCCCATGCCGACCCTTCTATGCCGGACATGTCTAACACACCTATAAAAGACAGCACCATCTTCTGTGAGGTTTGTTCCTCTATGCTCCAGACAACTTTTCCTTGGGCAGCAATGTACTCTGTATAGAGCACCCCACCGAACCCTGATCCGTTACCGTCCCAGATGATCGTAAGTTTGTCGTCAGACGATTGCCAATCGAAGCCAAAGCCATACCGCGACTGTTCTATCGGAGCAAATCCCGAGCCGACGCCTGTGCCATCCTCGCGAAACGACAATCTGTACTCCTCGGCTTCGGAGACATCAACCGACGACAGCACTTCCCGCTCCGCCTTTATCCGCTCTTCAAATTCCGCCGGTACGACGCTGAATACTTCAATGCTGAAATCATGACGGGTCGTGCGCCACACAGACGAAAACTGTTCTTCGGGCGGCTCGGGCGGCTCTGCCTTACACGACACGAGCAATGCGAGACCTGTAATTAACAATAGCTTTTTCATGGCAAGGACAATTAATACACTATCTAATTGTGGTCGAACCAATATTGGAAATTGTCTATCCAGCCGGCAGAGCCGGCATAAGGCACTATCTTTGGCTTTAATTGTGTCCATGAAGTGCTCGTCGTTATCATGTTCCATATAATTGAGGCCGATACTCCTTGAATTGTGTCATTCGGACGAGACGGGTTTGAAGTCCACTGATTATAATTGTCAGTCAAATCAATGAACAGAGGAGAGTACCATGAAAGGTCTCCAGTGTCGGTTTTCTGCCACGATTGCCGTGAGTTGCCGACGATCTGGGGATCACCGCCTGGATCATTCCAACCTTGAGACATGTAATACGCCCGCCCCAAATACCAACCGACGTATGAAGCAAAAGACTCGCGCAGGAATTTTGGAGTGCTTGTGTATTGAGATTGGTGATTGAAATGGGAAAAATGTCCAATCTCGTGCGAAGTCGTCCCTATAACATTACCATGTGCGCCACCATAGTTGTAAATATTAATCTCTCCGGAAAGATAATTAAATGATCCGGCAACACCACCATTAGAGGAATTATTTGCCCTAATTGTCATTGCCCCAAATGCAGATACACTTTTACCGAAAATAGATTGATTATTGAAAAAATAATTTACAGCCCTGTGGATCACGGTTTCTTGATAAGCGCTTGAGGACAATGTAACATCCCCTGTAAGCGTTACACCGACGAGTTGATCGCACAGAACGTTCGTACTCACACTGTATGGGACTGAACTGCTTCCAGATGTTATCGTCCATCGACCCTGTGGATAGTCTTGATAAATGAACGTAAGAGGTACAAGTATCTGGCTGGGTGCTACATCTACCGGTACATACACTCCATAAGCCCCGGTAGAACCGGTAGATGAGTCGATTATAAGCGATCCGTCTTGATACCTGACTTTGAGACCGGCCAGCGGTACGTTGCGTCCCAACGTGTTGTCCGCAACATAAACAAAGCCGCTACATCGTTGTTGCAACTGCTGACTGCTCAATGAAGCTCCCGCACGTGTCGCACCGCCCCGGACTGTGGAGACTGCCTCGCCCCAAAGAATCGCCATTGCCTGTTCGTCTTCCGGATTATACGTTGAGAGGTCTGGCAGGAAGACTTCATAATCTACAACATGCTCCAAATCTGTGGGGAGCGGTTTACTGACAGGCCAGACGGTGTAGAGAATCGGGAGTTGGATGGTTCGCGGGTCGGTAGAATCTCCGTCAGTGACGTAGGTGTAGTCATGGGTGACGGTGTAGGGGCTCTTCTCGGCGAAAGTGTTGGCGGCGGAGCGGGTTTTCGATTGCTCGACCTTGCCGGCCTCATCCGATGTCAGTTGCACCCAGTCGAAGGGAATGTAAGACACATGCACGTCTTTCGTCATCTCCACGCGCCACTGTTCCTCCTCGGTTTTTGGGTAGATTTTCAGGGCGTAGTGGGTGGGAGTGAGTTTCTTTGCGGGGGCGAACTCCGCGGCGAGAGATTTCGAGAGGGTTTGTGTAGATTTTCCTGCGGCGAGTTTGTCGTAGGCGGCCTGGAATTCGGCCAGAGAGAAAGGAGCGGCTTGCGGGATCATCCACGCGTCGACCACTTCGTTGTAGACGGCACCATCGAGCGAGCGCGTCATCATTTCAGAAACGTCCTCCCCGGAATAGGGGGGGGTAATTACCTCAGGATCAGAGAAAT
>QMCE01769908.1_pt1 | contig 12795 bp, 15 predicted proteins | sample 1821851 | NCBI WGS metagenome assembly QMCE01 (sample SAMN09453174, study PRJNA476694) | Termite gut metagenome, whole genome shotgun sequencing project. | isolation source: worker | host: Odontotermes sp. | place: South Africa:Pretoria | collected 2016-01-28 | reverse complement strand
GTGCCTGTGTTGATTTTGGATTTCCTGCGTTATGAAAAGAGAAAATATGAAAACAGCCGGAACAAGGCGCTGCTCCGCTTCAAGCCTCAGCTGCGTAGCAGGTTTATCGATGTATGAAACAGTACGGTCGGCGATAACATCGCGGTCAGCAACCTTTCCTGCTTCAAATTCCTGCAGTTCAGCATTCCGGCTGCCGCCCGCTCCGAAACCGCTTAAAATAACGGCGGCGCAAATCAAAAAAGCCCCAAAAGAAACCATCAGGGGCCGGAAACGGACAGTACTTTTCAGCTTGAATTTTTCGAAAATTTTTTTTCTCATTTTTCTAAGAGACAGATTATTTTTCTTCATTTTCGTAAGCCTGAATAATTTTTTTGATAAGCGGATTCCGGACCACATCTCCGGTATGCAGATATGAAAAAGCGATTCCTTCAACTTCAGATAAAATTGATACGGCATGGAGAAGCCCCGAATCGATTCTCCTCGGCAAATCGATTTGTGTGGTGTCACCGGTAATTACAGCCCGGGCGCCTTCGCCGATTCTTGTCAAAAACATTTTCATTTGTTCCTTGGTAGTATTTTGCGCCTCATCCAAAATGACCACGCAGTCATTTAAGCTCCGTCCCCGCATGTAGGCCAGCGGCGCGATTTCAATGGTCCGGGTTTCTTCCATGCGGCGGATCAGCTCGTAGGGAATAAGCGTTTCCATGGCATCGTAAAGGGGTCTTAAATAGGGATTGATTTTCTGAGCCAAATCGCCGGGCAAAAATCCCAGATTTTCACCGGCTTCGACAACCGGACGCGTCAGAACCAGTTTCCGCATCTTCTTTGACAAAATTAAGCGCAGGGCTTCGGCAATGGCAAGAAACGTTTTCCCCGTTCCCGCGGGTCCTACGCAAAATGAAATATCATGATTCCGGACAGCTTGAATATACTTTGCCTGATTCAAACTTCTGGGAAACACGCGGCTGTATCCGTGAGGTATGATGATCATCGATTCTTTCAAAGGATCGACAGAAAGATTTTCCGCTTCCCCGTCAAGAGCAACTCTTGCGTGGGCGGTCTCCGCGAGGGCTTTTACATATTCGGGAGAAGGATTTTCGCCGCTTCGGACCGTATCAATCAAACTATCCATCATCATTCTGAATCGTTTAAGGCTCGGCTCATCCGCCCCTTCCAAACGTAGTTCATTTCCTCTGATCGCAATCCTTCCCCGGAGCGTTTCTTCCATTATTTTCAGGTTGTCATCGTTAGAGCCGCAAACACCCGATAAAAGTTCTCTATTATCAAGAATAATAGTTATGCTGTCGTCCAAACACACCTCTTACACGATTTGGGAACTTCCAAAAAATCATTTTTTCAGAAGACTTTTTGCCCTACTGAAACGAGTCTATAACCCGATGCGATAGAAGTCAATAGCTATGTCCTATTTCTCCATATAACATACATTCCCCCTTGACGATTTTTTTGTAATTTTATATTGTTTTCTCAGAAGATTATTCTTCATTAATTTTATAGCACACCGAATCGGGGTGGTTGACCGTTCAGCGTTAATACGGCGCGAATGGAAGGCCTGAGATCAAACCCGCTGAACCTGCTCCGGATAATGCCGGCGAAGGGAACCCAGACTGATACGATGGCAAGCATCATCACGTTGTTGTATCGGTTCCGCGCAGAGATCATAATTTTCCTCCGTTCAGTGTAAGGAGTTTCCTTAAAATGAACCGAACTTTTCGCGCTGTTTTCATCTTTTTTTGTTTACTGTTTACGGTATCCTCTTTTTTGTCCGCTAGGGGTACGAAGGAAACGAATCCGCCGAGAGAACAAGAAGTCGTAATTTGGACCTATGATTCTTTTATGTCGGAATGGGGACCGGGACCTCAGATTGAAAAAGATTTTGAAGCGGACACCGGCATACGGGCGCGCTTTGTTTCCTATGGCGATGCCGGAACCCTGCTGTCCCGGCTGCTCTTTGATAAAGAGATATTATCCTGGGGATAGATCAGAACATGATGCAGAAAGCGATGGATACGGGCCTGCTTGAATCTTATGTTTCCCCGAATGCCGAAAATCTGCTGCCGGAAACCGTGGTCGATCCGGACTTCAGAGTGATTCCTTATGACTACAGTTATTTTGCCGTTGTGTATGATTCGGAAAGGATTCCCAATCCCCCCAAAAGCCTCGAAGATTTAACCAAGCCCGAATTCGCGCAGTCATTGATTCTGATGGATCCCAGGACATCATCTCCCGGTTTGGGCTTTCTTGCCTGGACAAAAGATGTGTACGGAGCGGAATGGCTTGATTACTGGCAGCGGCTTTCCCCGTCAATCTTAACGATAGCCGACGGCTGGAGTTCCGGCTACGGGCTTTTTACTTCCGGCGAAGCTCCTATGGTTATATCCTACACGACAAGTCCCGGCGTTCATCTTTTGAATGAACAGACAGAACGGTACCAGGCGGCGGTGTTCAGCGGCGGTCATCCCGTTCAGATTGAGCTCGCGGCAATACTCAAAAACGCGAAAAATAAAGACGGCGCAAAACGCTTTATCGATTTTATGCTCAGTCCCGCTTTTCAGGAACTCATTCCTGAAACAAACTGGATGTATCCGGTCATTTCAATTCCGCTGCCGGATTCTTTCCGCATCAATCCTAAAAGCGAGAAAACCCTTCTTCCCAATCCTGTAAGCGATGAAGAACTTGACGAATGGGCGCGGTTCGTGGCGGGAATAAAACGGTGGTAATGAAAAAGGCGGAAGAGAGAGCCTCTTGCAAAACTCGGTTAGTTTTGCCGAGACTCTTGCGATTTCTCGCCTTTAGGCTGCGAAATACGCATTTTTCAGCAGCTGCAAATGCAAAACTGAAGTTTTGCATTTGCCTCGAGAAAAAAACGGCCATCCTCCTTTCTCTGCTTCCTATGGCGCTGGTCTGTTTCTGTTTTCTTCTGCCTTACGCGGCGGCATTGTCATCGTCTTTTTCAAAGGGACTTTCTTATATCCGCGAAGTGGTTCTGCACAGGTCCGATTTATCCAAAACCGTGTTATTTACTATTGTTCAGGCTTTCTTGAGTACGCTTTTGGCGCTTCTTTTCGGCCTGCCCGGTGCCTGGTTCTTGGGAAAGACCGAAAGCCGCGGAAAAAAAGTCCTCCGGGCTTTAACAGGAATCCCTTTCGCCCTGCCGTCCATTCTGGTGGTCCTTGGTTTTGTGCTCTTTTTCGGGAACGCGGGCTGGTTAAACAAATGCATTATGCTTGTTACGGGAAAAGATGAAGGACCGATTCGGATATTGTACCGGCCCGCGGCGGTTATTCTCGCTCACGCGTTTTACAACTTTCCGCTTGTGATCAGGCTTGTGGGAGACAGCATTTCACGGATTAAACAGACGTATATTCCGGCGGCGGAGAACCTGGGGGCGTCTCCTTTTAAAAGCGGCATCACGATTATTCTGCCCCTTATTTCTCCGGCAATTATTTCCGCGTCTTTGCTGATTTTTTTATATTGCTTTACCAGTTTTGCTGTCGTTCAGGTTTTGGGAGGCGGTCCTCCCGCGACTACCTTGAGCGTGGAAATTTACCGTTACGCAAACATCTCTTTTGATTACGCGCAGGCCGGAATTTTTGCCGCGATAGAAACATGTATCGCTTTGGCGGTTTTTCTTTTGTATACGCGCTTTGAGAAGAAGTCCCGTAATTTTACCGGTTCCGCCGAAAACATCCGTATTTCCGGTGACACACAGAGGAAAACAGCGGGAAAAAGCCGATGGGGATTTATAGTGTACAGTATTGTAATCTGTATCTTTATTGCCGGCCCCATCGTTTCCATTCCCCTTGAATCGGTATTATTCAAAACATCGAGAGCGTCTTTACCGGTAATCTCTTTCAGAAATTGGACGAACGCGGGATCGCTTTTTTCCGCTTTTTTCAACTCGCTTACATTGGCGCTTCTTGCTTCGTGCTGTTCTGTGCTGATGGGCTTCCTCGCCGCGTCCGGCTACAGGCTGCTTCGTCCTTCTTCCCGGTGGAGGCCCGTTCTCCACACCGGATATTCCATGCTTCTTATGTCTTCAGGAATAGTTCTTGGTTTCGGTTGGTTAATGCTGTACCGGAATCTCGGCGTTCCGGTTTTTCTTTCTTTGGTATTGATGCACGCTCTATCCGCTTTTCCATTTTCTTTTTTCTCAATGCTGGAAGGACTGAACGGTATATCAATCAACACGTTTCACGCGGCTTCTTTGGCAGGGGCAAATCCTTTCAGGAAAATCACCAGTATTATGCTTCCATCAATTTTGCCGAGGCTGAGTTCCGCTTGGGCATTTGCTTTTGCCGTCAGCATGGGTGAATTGAACACGGTACTGATGCTCGGTTCCAGCGACTGGATTACCCTCCCCGTTTAAATTTTCCGGGCGGCAGGTTCCTACCGCTTCGGTACCGCCTGCGTCGGAGGAACTGTACTGATTTTTTTCACGCTTATAACATTTTTTGTTTCAGATCTTTCTTTCCAAAAATCAAAAAGGAAATAACATGGCTCTTGTAATTCGTGACCTTTATAAATCTTTTGGCGGTTTTACGTTATCTTTGAATCTTACCGTAGAAGAAGGCGAAACCCTGGTAATAGCCGGACCTTCCGGCTGCGGAAAGACGACGGCGCTTCATCTTATTTCGGGACTCCTGGAAGCCGACGGCGGAGAAATTAATCTTAACGGCAAAGACATTACGAAAACGCCTCCCTGGGAACGGAACATCGCTATGGTCTTTCAGGATTTGGCCTTGTTCCCGCATCTTAACGCGGAAAAGAATATCGCTTATGGTCCCGCGATAAAAGGCGTAAAAAAAGAAGAAAGGCGGAAGATTGCGGAGCAAAATCTATCGCTAGTACAATTATCGGGATACGGTAACAGGAGGGTTCAAACGCTGTCCGGCGGCGAGAAACAGCGGATTGCCATCGCGCGGGCATTGGCTTATAAACCAGACTGCCTTCTTTTTGACGAACCTTTCTCCAGTTTGGATACTCCCCTTCGCAGGGAATTGAGGGATCATTTTTTGGAAATTCGCAAAGAACTTGGGATTCCCTGCATTCTTTGTTACACACGATAGGGAAGAAGCGGCGGTTACCGCCGACCGGATAGCCGTAATTGATAACGGAAGGATTATAGAAACCGGAAGTCCCAAAGATTTATTTTTATTTCCGAAAACGAAAATTACCGCGGAATTCTTCGGTTTTGGACAAGTTTTTCCTTGTAAGATAACACAGGTTCGGGAAGGAAAAATCAGCGTGCTCTCCCCTTTGGGAGAATTAGAAATTCCAGGCGGACATCTGCCCGAAATAAAAGACTGTTTTTTCTTTCTGCCCAAAGACGCGATACAATTAGCAAATAACAACGAGCAATCAGCAAAAAAAATAACGGCTCTTTTTAAAAGAGCCGTTTATCGCGGCGACTCTCTTGTGTATGAGCTGGAGCTTCCTTCGGGAACGGCGCTTTCGATAGATGCTGACATAAGAAAAAGCGTCCCTCAAGCCGGAAGCCTTGTTTCGTTGATGATTGATCAAAGCCTTATTCATGTTGTCGAGTAATATTGCCGGCTACATCAAAAGCCGGCTGAAAACCGCCTGGAACAATCCGATAAATCCGCCGAGAATCGCCCCGAAGACATTTATCCATTTCAACTGGTTATCCATAACATCCAGAACGATTCTCTCGACGCGGACCATGTCCAGCGCGTCAATCCGTTCGGAAACCATGGTTTTTACATTGATCGATGAAAGAAGGGAATCAACTTTTTCTCCGGCGATGTTCAATATTTTGCCGCTGATAAAGGTATCAATCTTTTCCTTTTGTTCCATGCTAAGATGAATAAGGCCGGACAATGTAGAATCCTTGTGCTGTTCGATGAAACGGTCAATACTCTGGCCCAGGCGCTGTTCCATGTTTTCATTTCCCTTTGCCCGGATAAATTCAATCAGCTTTTTTCCCGCTTCGCGAAGGTCTTTTTTATTGAGCCCTTTGATAACATCTTTCAAAGGTTCATCGATGTAAGACGATAACAAACCCATCAGAAAGTCGGAAGTCTGCGCGATATTTTTTTCAGAGTCAAATAATTTTTTAATCGCATTGCGGATAAAAACCGTCAAACGTTTTTTGGTGTTTTCATCTTTCATGAGAGCATCAAGCTGTTTGATAAGGTCGTCAATAATTTCCGGCATCTTTTCGCGGATGGTTTTATCGTACTGTCCGGCGGAAATAAAGAAACGCTGAATGGCATTGAGTTTCAATATCGCGTTGGTCAGAAAAATCTGCCCGTGGATTTCCAGTTCCCCATGGATTTCATCTTTCTTCAAAAAATCAACAAGAGAATGAGTAACAGAAGAAAACGCTTTGTCCGCCGCGGGCATAATATGTTCGGAAATCCTGGGCCCTGAACGCGTAACGCTGTCCCGGATAATTTGAGAAAGAGTTCCCTTCAGCGTTTCTGTCATCTCTCCGCCCAAAATATCCCGCACGCTTTTTTCATCCAAAGCATCTATCAAACTATCGCCCGCTTTTTCTATGATGCTTTCAAACGACGGAGAATAGATGAGGCTTTTCAGTACAAACGTGATAAACTGTGCCGTATTTGAAACGCTATCCTCGGATACTGTTTTCTGAGCAAGCAGAGTTCCAAGCGGAGTGCTGAGAATTTTTTCTGTATATGATGAGATTGATAATTGTAATGCACGGGCGACATCGTCACTTTGCAAACGCTTCCTCAAAATTTCCGGCGTAAACAATTCCCGTTCCACCATGGAACCTATATTGAGGGCCAGTTTGTGCCTTTCTTTGGGAAGGATGCCGGGAGTAAAAGGCAGCCGGATTCCCCACACTCTTACTTCTTTGAGCGGACGGAACAACATTTTTATAGCGATGGCGTTTGTTACATAACCGATGACCGCTCCCATAATGGGAGGAAGTCCCCAGGCAAGCAGGGTTTTTATCAATTTAAAGACTCCGCGGCTGTCTTTGCCTGAGCTTCATTTTCATATACGACAATATATTCTTCTTTAAGCCAGCCTTCATAAACACCCTTTACAAGCACCCACGATTCAATTTTATTGTTATCTTCTGCCGATCTTCTTTCCAAAACCGGAACCACCGTCCCTTCCCGAATATATCCAAGCGAAACCGCGCCCTGCCTAGGCTGATCCAACACATGCGTATAAGAATGAGTCAGCACGCCGTAACCAATAACAGATCTGGTCAAAGGCGGGCTGGACGGCGGCACGATAAGGGTATCCTGCTTTAGCCTGTTACAGGAAATCAAAGAGATGGTCATAACAGCGGCCAGCACAATTCGCATCACATTGAGAAGTTGCATCCTTTTGCCGCCTGTATCGATGAGTTTCATAACACATACAATAATACTGCTTTTTCGATATTTCGTCATCATCTTTTTGAAGTATTATAAAACCTAGAAATTAAATTCGTCTCCCCAATTAAAATCTCCGGATTCTTCGATATTTTTTGGCCAATGTCCGCACCAATCGGGAACTTTGGGCTTTTCAACTCTGTCGGCGCCGGGCGTATACGGCTTAATATCCAACACAGGCGTTCCGGAACACGCGTCAATCCACCAAAGATCGATGATGCCTTTTTCAAAATTGATGGATTTAAGCGCCGAAACGCTGATTGCCAGCGGATTTGGTCTTTCCGGAGAACGCGTCGCGAATACGCCGATTTCTTTCGGGCCCTTTTTATAGGGATTTTCCAACACAAGCCGATCCTGAAACACATTATTTTCCGATTTATGAAAAAACCAAACAACCAGCAAATGAGAATATCCTTTCAGCCCTATTAAACCCGGAATATATTTTTTATGCATCTTTATCGAAAATCTTCTGCCGTCATTCTCAACGAGCCCAATATCTCTAAGATTTACTTCATCAACCGTCATTTCAGCCTCCTGCCTCTATTTTCTGAGACTATGAAGTATTGTCAAGCGTTATCCCGCGAGTTACGTTGAACCCTGCCGGCGCCCCCAAGTCTGATATTGACACTCATTTCCATTCCATAGTAACTTAAGGAAGTCAAATTCCTGAGAGATTAGCTCATCTGGATAGAGCGTCAGCCTCCGGAGCTGAAGGTGGCAGGTTCGAGTCCTGTATCTCTCAAACGGTTTAGCCATTTGCCTCATGTTTCTGCAAATATTCTTTATACCATGCATACTCTTGCCGGAGAAGTTTCGGCGTATCGAGTCCGTACGGACAGTGAGTTTTGCAGACACCGCAATTGATGCAATCATTTATGCGTTCCATCATTGCCTTTGATTCGGGCAGCAAGAACTTGGCCGGATTCATTCTGCGGATGAGGAGGCTCATTCTTGCGGCGGTCGCGATCTCGATTTTGGCGGGGCAGCTTGGCATACAGTATCCGCAGGCACGGCAGAAATTACCGGAAAGTTCCGCTTTATCTTTGGCGATCCGCTCCCTCATTTCATCATTAAGAACCGGGGGATTTTCTTCCATTTTTAGAAATTGTTCCAACTCCCACATATGCTGGATACCCCAGATAGGTACGATGTTCCCTTTCTCCCGGAGAAGGGCAAAACTTGGCGCGGGATCGGTGAGTAAACCGCCGCTCATGGCTTTCATGGCGATCACGCCAACATCATGCTTTCGGCAGAGTTCCGCCAGCTCGAAATCCCGCTCGTCAGAAAGAGCGGAAAGCGGGAATTGCATAGTGTCAAACAATCCTGTCTTGACCATTTCCATCGCCGCGTCAACCTTGTGACTAGTTACAGAGATAAAGCGTATTTTCCCTTCCTTTTTTGCCTGCAGCGCGGCTTGATACGTTTCGTGATCTTCAAAAGGGATATAGGGCGGATTGTGAAACTGGTAAATATCGATGTAATCGGTTTTCAAATTCCGCAGACTGGTTTCTAAATCCTTAAACATTTCAGCTTTCGTATGAGAAGGGGATTTCGTCGCGATGACAATGGTATCCCGAAGGCCCGATAATGCTTTTCCGATTTTTTCCTCACTGTCGGTGTAAGATCTTGCGGTATCAAAAAAGTTTATGCCGCCGTCATAAGCACGGCGCAGGAGTTTTCCCGCGTCTTCAAAACTGAGACGCTGAATAGGTATCGCTCCAAAGCCGCTGCGGCTCACAAACAGTTCCGTTCTTCCCAATCGAATTTTTTCCATTCCGCTTCCCCCGAATATTTTTCTTTCGTTACATAATAGTTAAATTCTATCATACTGCCTGACAAAAAACAAGCAAAAATCGTAACTTGAGACATATTCATTGAAATGCCATTTTGAACACTTGACGTACACCGCACTACCGGGTAAATTCTTGTCAAAAGAGGCAATTGCGTTTTTCATTGGGGGAGCCATAGATATGACTGATGTTCATAATGATATGCTTGATGATGAGGATTTTGATACCATCCTGTCTTCTGATATAGATTTTTCCGGAACTTTGACCTTTGATAAGCCTTTTTTAATCCGGGGGCGCATGTCGGGACAAATTATTTCCAGCGGGCTTTTGGTGATCGATGAACACGCGGTGGTGGAGGCCGATATCAGCACTTCCAAGGTTATTATCCGGGGGGAGGTAAAGGGAAATATTACGGCCACCGAGAAAGTTGAAATTTCCGTGATGGGAAAACTTTTTGGCAATGTGAACGCTCCCGAAGTTTTTATGGAAACCGGCTGTGTGTTTAACGGACAATGTACTATGATAAATAAAACGGTTTCAGAATAATGCGGCGTATAAAACCCTGGCTGTATGTTTTTGCCGCACTGTTTTGTTTGTTTTCGGCGTCGTTTCCGCTTTTTGCCCAGAACAGGCCTGACGCGCTCCGGGAATACCGGAATGGAAATTACGCGCAGGCGGTATCAATTTGTACCAGCGAGATTGCCGCAAATCCGAATAATTTAGAATCTCATGTGGTTATTTGCTGGAGTTTAATCCGGCTGGGCCGCTACAGTGAGGCCCAGCGTTACGGCATTGCCGGGCGCAATATCAGCCGTTATGATCCGCGGATTATCGAAATTCTTGGGGAAGCAAACTACTATCAGGGACAAAATACGGAAGCGCTGCAATTGTTTCAGGAATACATTAATCTTACCCCGGAAGGAAGCCGGATTGATACGGTATATTATCTTATGGGAGAGATTTTTATCCGCCAGGGAAGATTCAATCACGCGGATATCGCGCTTTCCACGGCGGTGTATTATCTTCCGGGAAATGCCGAATGGTGGACAAGGCTTGCATACGCAAGGGAAAATTCCGGCAATTATCAATCCGCCTTGACCGCTTACGAAAGGGCTTTGTCATTGGATTCCCGCCTAACCGATGCCAGGTACGGACTTGAACGTATCCGGCAGAATCTGAGAGGCCGCTGATCTTTGGCACATCTTAAATAATAAAAGTGTATGATGACGATTTCTGTACAAACGCTCGGCTGTAAATTAAATCAACTGGAAAGTGAAGCCTTGGCGGAGGCTTTTGAAAAAGAAGGATTCCGCCTGGTATCCGGCGATGCTGCGGCAAATGCCGGAGCGGATTTGTTTATCATCAATACCTGTACCGTAACATCCAAGGCCGAACAAAAAGCCCGGCGCATTATCAGAAAAGCGTATCGGGATTATCCCGAATCCTGCGTGATTATTACCGGCTGTTATGCCCAGCTCAAAGCGGAAGAACTTGAGAATATCGGGAATGAACATAATCCGGATATTGTTCCGAATCCTCCGCAAAATATTTTTGTCGTTTCCGGAGATAAAAAAAGCCGCATCCTCGATTTGCCGCAATATATTACGCGGTCCGTGGTTTCGCCTTGGGAACTTTCCTCCGCGCTGGCGGAATGGTTCAAACATGATGATGAAATCGTTCCCCAAGACCGCTTCCGTTTTAACGCGAATTCTTTTTCCAGCCACTCCCGCGCTTTTTTGAAAATCCAGGATGGATGCGACAACGCCTGTACTTTCTGTGCCGTTCATCTTGCGAGGGGGAAAAGCATCAGCCTTGCTTCGGAAGAAATCTTGTCGAGATTACAGCTTTTGGAGCGGCGGGGATACGGGGAAGCGGTTCTTACCGGAGTGAATATCAATCAGTATCGGGATGGGAATGCCGATTTTCCGGGCCTGCTGAATATTCTTTTAAAAGGAACAAAGCGTATCGCCCTGCGCGTTTCTTCAATTGAGCCGGATCTCATCAATCCTGATTTTCTCGATGCCATAACACATTCCAGAATCAGGCCGCATTTTCATCTTTCCGTGCAATCGGGAAGCGACGCGGTCCTTAAAGCGATGGGCCGCCATTACACCGCGGAGCAGGTTTTGGAAGCCGTCGAAAAATTGAGAAAAGCGAAAAACGATCCTTTTCTCGCCTGCGATATGATCGCCGGTTTCCCCGGAGAAGACGACACGGCGTTTGATCAAACATACCGCTTATGTCAAACGGCGGATTTTTCCTGGATTCACGCTTTTCCCTATTCTCCCCGTCCAGGCACCGCGGCGGCAAAACTTCCCCATCACGTTCCTGAAAGGATTGCCGTTGAAAGGGTTGAACGGCTTTTGGCGCTTGCAAACATAGGCCGGGAACAGTATATAAAACGGCAATCAGGAAAGCAGTTTGAAACCATCATTGAAAACAGCGCGGAACAATCCTCTTACGCCGCTGGGCTTACCGAAAACTATCTCCGCGTTTTCATTCCTGTTTCCGGTAACGAGATACTAAAACAGGGAACAACTATTACATGCAAAATCATTTCTCCATATAACGGCGATTATGCGGATGATTCCAGAGTTGACGCTCTCGCGGAAAAAATCAGTTAACAAGTAACAAAAAGTCAGCTTTGTGCCGTTTGCTCTTTCCTTGCGGCGAGGCCCGTTTGGATAAAAAGCCAGGGAATGCCCGCCGTTACCACGGCACCAACAAGAACATGAACCGCAAAAGCGACAATACGGTAAGAAGCGGCAGCTTCCCCTACCCTGTCAATAACGGCTGTTCCAAGAAACAGAATAACTCCGGTACAAGCGGCACCAAGAATATATCTAAGAACTATCGTAACAGGCTTTAACGCGTCTCCCGCTTTTTTCTTTTTCACATCAAAGGGAAAGAACCGGAGCATTAACGTATATCCCATTCCTAAACCAAGAAAGATGCCGGACATTTTTACATCGGCGGGATTTAAGAGCAGCATGATAAAAGAAACCGCGGCGCTTATAATCAGCCTGAACCGGATACTGGCGGCTTCAAGAACCTTGATAATCCGTTCGGCAAAAAGCCAATACAATCCCAGCACAATGAATCCCGCAATCCAGCCGCCGAAAATGTCCGTCGGGAAATGTACCCCTAAATACAAGCGGGTAAAACTCATCACCAAAGTGATAAGAACCGCGGTTATATAAAAAACCGGTTTTTTCAGCCATGACGCGAGTCCCATAAAAAACACCAAAACACTTTGGGCATGTCCCGACGGAAATCCATAGCTCGATTCAAGAGCCCGCCCAACCGAAGGATCAAGATCGTAGGGCCGGGGCTGTTTGAAAATCACTTTCAGGAAACCGTTCATCCACGCGGAAAAAACCGTAAGCACGCTCAGCCTTATTCCGGCGCGGTCATCCACGCACCAAAAAATATAAAAGAGAATGAGCAAATACAGTGTCCCCGCTCCCATGTTTGTGATAAACACAATAACGGCGCTTAACACCGGATGCTCAATAGTCTGAATCGCCTTAATAAGATTCGCCAACATAGCTCTGACCCGGTACAAATTCCACCAATGGAGCGTCGTACACACTTACGCCAACAAAGCGACC
>QMCE01001507.1_pt1 | contig 12796 bp, 8 predicted proteins | sample 1821851 | NCBI WGS metagenome assembly QMCE01 (sample SAMN09453174, study PRJNA476694) | Termite gut metagenome, whole genome shotgun sequencing project. | isolation source: worker | host: Odontotermes sp. | place: South Africa:Pretoria | collected 2016-01-28 | reverse complement strand
GCAGCCGATGATGAGCAGCCAGGCCGATCGGGTGCCGCGCCAGCCGCGCGCGACGCGGGCGTGCAGGAAGCCCGCGTACAACAGCCATGTGACGAGCGCCGCCGTCTCCTTCGGGTCCCAGCTCCAATAGCTTCCCCAAGCGGTCTCCGCCCACAGCGAGCCCAGCACGATCATCATGGTCATGAGCGGGAACGCGACGACAGCCGCCTTGTAACCCACCTCGTCCAACCGTTCGCGCGACATCTTCAGCTTGAGCTTCGGGTGAAGCAAGTAGATGATCGCCGCCGCGAACGACACACAGGCAGCTCCGTAGGACAAGATCGCGAAACCGACGTGCAGGGTGAGCAGCACGTTGTTCTGGAGAGCGGGCACGAGGGGTTCGACCGTCTCCTCCGACCCTTGAAGCTGAAGCGAGTACACCAGCAAGCAGGCCACCACGGGCAAGACCACGATGGACAGCACCCGGATTTTGAAGCGCAACAGAACGATGAGGTAGGCCAGCATGATGCCCCAGCAGAACGACACCGCGAACTCAAGCTGGTTGGCGAACGGGCCGTGGCCGGTGAGCGCCATGCGGACGCCGAGGTAGCCGGTCAACAGGACGAACGCGATCACCGCGAAAGCCGTGGCGAACAGGGTGACGCCCAGGCGCGCCGGCGGCTTCGTGGCAGCACGCGCCGACGCCTTCCCATCGACGGACGCCCTGCCGCCTGCCAGGACATTCGTCGCCGCGGCTTCTCCGACACCGGCGTCCTCCACCGCGCTTTCCGCCACGTCGGCCTCCACCGTCAGGTCGGGCGCGACGGCCTCGTCCACCAGCACAGCGTCAGTCCCGGACCCAACGGCGACGCCTGCACCGACCGCGACCGGCGTCGCCGCCTTGGCCGCTCTCGGGGCGGGGACCACCGCTTTCTTCTTCACCGTCAACATGACGAGGTTGCACACGAGCGCCACGACGACGAACGCCAGCGCCGCTGCCAGCAGATACTCCGCGAATTGAAGCGTCATGAGCTTTCCTTTCCGTTGTCGAACCAGGTGTGCGCCGCTGCCACCAGGTCATCGAAGTTTTGCCGGACGCCGGAATCGGCCTTGTCCGAGCTGGCCAGCAGAAGCTGTCCGCCGTCGGCGCGCAGCCAGACGCGGCGCAGACGACAGGTGAACGTCACCGTCATGCCGATCACCAGCAGCGCCGATCCGATCCACATCAGGATCGCTCCGGGGTCGGATTTCACCGTGATGCCGGCGTACTGCGTTTCCCGCACGAAGGTGAGCGTGAGGTCGCCGACCGTCACCGCCTGCCCCTGGGTGGCCGTGTTCATGGCCATCGGCTCGTCCTCGCCGTCCCGGTACACCATGAACGCCGCGCTGCCGGCCGGCAGTTGCTCGTTCGTCGTGCCGGAGGCGGCCGTCAAGACGTCGACGCTCACGCCACGGCTGGGCAGTGTGAACGTGCCGTAGGCGATAGAGCCGTCGTCGCTTTGCCGGTCCATCGCCACCGCGCCGTCGAACTCCGTCTTCCCGTCGGCCCCTGCGGCGACGACGTCGACGGCGAGCCCGTACGTCGTCTGGTGGAAGGCCAGGCCGCCGTAAGGCAGCGGCGCGTTCACCCGGACGTCCTGCTCGGCGACCACCTGGCCCCCCGACCGCACCACCAGGTGTGACACGTAGTCGAGCGGGCGACCGTCATCGCTTGTGGCCATTGAGAAGGATGTCGCCTGGACGGTGAGCCCGGAGCCGTCGCCCACGTCCACCGGGTCGCCGCCGGCAGGCAGGGTCAACAGCCGCTGGTAGCCGGCGAGCGACGTCACCAGGAAGGCGGCCATGATGACGAGGAAGCTCAGGTGGGCGGCCACCGTGCCGAAGCCGCCCCAGGAATGTTTGTCTGCATAGAGCCCGTGGTTCGTTTCGATCACCCGGTAGTGACGGGCCTTGAGCTCGCGCCGGGCGACCGTCAGCGCCTGGTCGTCCGGCACCCCGGTCGGCAACTCGGCCCGGTAGCGGGCGGCGCCGAAGAAGCGGGCCGACACGTTCGTGCGCGGGTGACGGACGTTGCCCCACAACTGCGGCAGGCGGTGCGTGGTGCAACCGATGATGCTGATGGCCAGACAGGCGAGCACGACGACGAAGACCACCGACGTGAACAGGTGGAAGAAACCCAGGAAGTCGAGCACTGACGCCCAGCCGCCGAACTTGCCCTGCATGGCGGTGAGGAAGTCCTGGCGGCCCTCCGGGGTGTCGTAGGCGCCCGCCGGAGCCTGGGGCAGCAGCACGCCGACGAGCACGAGCAGCGCGAAGGCGAGGATGATGACGAGCCCGACCACCTTCGAGTACGTGATCTGGTAGAGACGCCGGAAGAAGTCCCCCACGGACACGTCGCCGATGTCGGCGTCGTCTAGCCCGTCGGCGGACGCCGGCGGGACGAGCATCGTCGCCTTGTCGTCCTCAGCCATCGCGTACCTCCTGGTGTGGTGTCACAAGCGCTACCTCGCCTAGATCGAAAAGGGGATGAGAGCGGACAGTCTGGTCAGCAGGCCGGTGATCATGAGAAAACCGACGACGATCAGCAGGGCACCGGTCGCCGCGTCCACGCCGCGCCGATGCTCATTGAACCAGCGCAGCCGCCCGAGTAAGCCCGACGCTCCCCCGCAGACCAGCACGAACGGCAGCCCCAGCCCGATCGAATAGACGGCGAGCAGGGCCGCCCCTTGGCCGATCGAATCTGTCGTCGAGGCCAAGCCGAGCACACCGCCGAGCACCGGCCCGATGCACGGCGTCCAGCCGGCGGAGAAGGCCAGGCCGAGCAGCACCGAGCGGCGCACGGTGGGCGGCTGCGTCCGATCTGGGGAATACTGCACGCTCAAGACGCGGTCGAGCAGCGGAATCGTGATCAGGTGGGACGTGTGCAGGCCGAGCACGACGAGCAGCGCGCCGGCGACGATGCGCAGCCACTGGCGGACGTCGCCGACCACCCAGCCGACCAGACCGACCGCCACCCACAGGGCGATGAACACGACGGAGAACGCCACGATGAAAGCCACGCTGTGGCCGACCGAACTCCAGCGGTGCTGGGCACGTCCGGCCGTCGTCCCGGTCAGGTAACCGACGAAGGTGGGCACCACGGGCAGGAAGCACGGTGACGCGAACGACACCACGCCGGCCAGCAGCACGAGAGGAACAGTCAGCACCATCTCAGCCCGCTTTCGTCCGGGCCGGCGACGGCGTCGCCGACGCGGGCTTCGCCGACGCTGAGCCAGAGGCGCTCGCCCCAGGGGTGGCGCCGCCGAGCGCACCCATGTGAGCCGACGCGGTCTGGGCCAGCTCCGAGGTCGGATCGAGCTCGACGACCTTCTGCCAGGCCGCCTGCGCCGCAGCGTTGTCCGCTGGCTCAATCGACAGATAGTAGAAGCCAAGGTCGTACCAGGCTTCGACGCTCGTAGGGTCGAGTTTCGTGACGGCATCCCACTGCGTGTGGGCGCCGTCGAGGTCGTTCTCGTTGAACAAGATCACGCCCAGTTCGAGATGGGCGTCCGTGTTGTTCGGATCCTTCGCCAACGTGGCCTGGAGTTCGGCCTTGCGTTGCGTCTCGTCGACCGTGGGCATCGCCGTCGGCTCGCCGCCGGGCGCGCTCTGCCCAGCGTCAGTCGGCTTCCCGGCCACGTAGACGCCCACGATGATGCCGACGATCAACGCCACGATCACCAACGGTTTCAGCCACCGCACGCCCACCTGCCCGCCGTGGGCCCGGGCCACGATGTCGTCGTCGGCTTCCGTCAGCAACAGGTCGTCGTCGCTGACGGGCTCCGGCGGCGGGATGGCTCCGTCCGCCAGAACGTCGGCGTCCCCCTCCCCCTCGGGACCGACCGACGGGGCCGCCGCCTGCCGCGCCCGGTTCTTCCTACCCAACCGCCGACGCCGCGGAGTCGTGGCGTCGTCTTGCTCGGCCAGCAAGAAGTCGTCGTCTAGGGACGCCGCGTCCGTGTCATCCGATCCGAGGGGGTCACCATCATCATTCACCGGTGGGCCTATTTCTGCCCGGGGTACGGTGTGGCGACGATCGGCGCCGTCGGCATGGGCGTCAATGGTGCGCCAGGCGCCGGTGTCGTCGGAGCCGGAGGCGGGGTCGGCCCCGGCGTCACGTCGCCGCTGCCGACCGCCTGGTCGGACGTGCCCAGCCCCAAGCCCGACGCGTCCGACTTCGCCTGGTTCGCCGCCGCCACGTCAGATGGGTCGACACTGGCCGGCGCCGCCCCCGTCAGGATCAACTGCCCCTTGCGGGACGCGTCCAGCGACTGCTGCAACACCCGCTGCAGGAAATCGGGAGCGTGGAAGCCGTACGAGTTCTCCGAATACGCCCAGTCGGCGTAGAAGCTCGCGAAGCGCTGGTACTGCTTGGCCGCCTCGATGGCCTCCGGCGAGGCCGTCTTGTCCTTCTCGGCCTTCTGCAGATCGGTGATGAACTGCGTGAGGGCGTCCATCGTGCGGTCGCGGCTGTCGACGAAGCGGTTCTGGATCGCCGCCACCTCGTCGCGGATGGTCTGCGTCGACGAGGTGTGGCAGGTACCACACGTCGCGTTGATCGACTCGTCGCTGGCCATCGGCGAGGTCACGTCGTGGTTCGACACCTTCGTGGCCCCCACCTGTTCGTAATTCATGTGGCAGTCGGCGCACGTCACGCCGTTGGCGGCGTGGACGCCCTGCGACCAGACCTCGAACTCCGGGTGCTGGGCCTTGACGATCGGCGCGCCGGTCATCGCGTGTTGGAAGTCGGAGAAGCCGAGGTCTTGGTAGTACTGGTATTCGTCGTTGATGTCGGTGCCGTACTTCCACGGGAACGTCAGGGTCTTGTTGTCGTCGGCCGTGAAGTAGTACTCGACGTGGCATTGCGCGCAGACGTACGTGCGCATCTCGGCCGTGCTGGCGTCGCGGTTGACGTCGTAGTCCTTGATGCCCTGCGACGCCTTGAGCGCCTTGATGCCGTTCTCGAAGGCCGGGCGCGTCACCCGGAGCTTCATCGTCGCCGGGTCGTGGCAGTCGATGCACGAGATCGGGTGCTTGGTGTATTGGGCGAGCTGCAGGTACGGCATCTTGTTCATCGCCGCCCAGCCGTCGGCCATCTGCTCGTCGGACGTGCCGCCGCCCAGCTCCTGCTCGACCTCTGGCAGCGATGTGTGGCAGTTGGCGCACGCACCAGGCTGCGCGCGTTCCAGGACGCGTTTGGTCGTCTGCTGATCGAGCAGCATGTATGCGTGGCCGCGCAGATGGCGGTAGTCGATCGCGAACGCGTAGCCCTTCCACATGGTGACGAGCCGCGGGTCTTCGTCGATCTTCTCCGCCGTCGTCTGTGTACGAGGGTCGACCGCGGTCGGAGTGTGCGCCACCAAAGCTGGGTTATGCGTCGTCGGAGTGAACTGGGCCGTCTTCATGTACAGGTCGTACTGGATCGGATAGTTCTGGCCCCAGATCGCCGGGTCGACAGTGGTCTCGTCGAGCTTGGCTATCTGAAGGTTGCTGACGGCAGCCTCACCCTTGTGCTGGCCGATAGTCGCGACGAGCGAGGTGATGCCCACCCCGACACCGGCGGCGACCACGATGACGACCACGAACAGCCACACCGGAATGCGGCGCCTGCTCTTGGCTGGACTCTCTTCGCTCATGGTGGGCTCCTATCACATTCCTTACTTGTGACCGACGTTCTGATGACAGTGGGTGCAGGTGACCGAGTCGTCCTCGGCCCCCATGGCCGCCCGCATGTCGTTGGTGAGGTTGCCGTGGCAGTGCAGGCACGCCGCGTTCGCGACAGCCAGGCTCGAATCGCGGATGCGGATGTTTTCTGGATAGTCGCCCGTCGTGAACTTCGCGCCGTGCAAGAACCCGTCCTCGATCTGGACGGCATACCGGGAGACGACGTTGTCATGCGGCAGATGACAGTCGTCGCACGTCGCCACGCCCGCGTGCGGCCCCTTCTGCCACGAGTCGTAATGGCTTTGCATCACGTGACAGTTGGCGCAAGCGGTGGGATCCGAACTCAGATAGGACGTGGCGTTGGAGTAGTACACCCCGAACCCGCCGGCCCCGATGACCAAACCGACCAACGCGGCGGCGGCGACGCTCAACACGCGTCGCAACACGCTGCCTGACACCTTTGCCATCGCCGGACACTCCGTTCGTGCGGTACGGACTGATCACAGGCTAGGCTAATTGAAACAAGTAGTCAACCGTTTATAACAGAATTTTCCTCATAGTTTATTGGAAATCTCGTGACGTGTGCGGCACACCGATGGGTAGGGCTTCGGCATGGTCGGCCAGCAGATTCACCGCGCCCTCCGGGGAACGCTCCACCCGGCCCCGGACGATCAAGCCACGCGACTCCCGCAACACCCGGCGAAAGCGCCGCCACATGCCCGCTGAACAGACCACGTTGGCCAGTCCGCACTCGTCTTCAAGGTTGAGGAATGTGATGCCCGACGCCGTGTGGGGACGTTGACGGTGCGTGACGACCCCTGCCACCGCGACGCGGCGGCCCGGCTCGGCGGCCTTCAACTCGGCGGAGGTGAGGACGCCCCGTCCGGCGAGGCCCGACCGAAGGTGAGCCAGGACGTGATCGTCCGGGGAGACGCCGGTGGCCCAGAGGTCTTGCCGCAGCGTCTCGAACGAAGTCAAGGCGTCGAACAGCGGCGGCTGCGCCGACTCGTCCGGTTCGAAGGGCAGGGTGTCCGGCTGCTGCCGCACCGCGAAGCCAGCCCGCCATAGGGCATCCCGCCGTGGCAGGCCGAAACCGGCGAAGGCCCCGGCGCTGGCCAACACCTCAAGCTGGGTGGCGTCCAGGCCGACGCGGCGCACGAGATCATCCATCGACGCGTACGGCCCGCCCACCTCACGTTCGGCGACGATGCGCCCGGCGAGGGCGGCGCCGATGCCGCGGACCTCCGCCAAGCCGAGCCGCACCGCGAGCTGGCCGTCGCGCCGGTGGACGGCGCTCTCGTCGGGGGCCGACCGGTCGAAGTCGCCCGGCGGCGGCTGGCGTCGTTCCAGGCAGCTCGCCAGCCCTGTGGGCGGTCGCACGCCTCGCCCGTCGTCGCAGGGCTCCAGCCCGGCGTCGACCCCCGAGAGCAGGACGTCGGGACGGCGCACCTCGACGCCGTGGCGGCGCGCGTCGCCCACCAGCGTGGCGGCCGAGTAGAAGCCCATGGGTTGGGCCCGGAGCAGCCCGGCGAGGAAGGCCGCCGGGTAGTGCAGTTTCAGCCAGGCGCTGGCGTACACCAGCAGCGCGAAGCTGAGCGAGTGCGATTCGGCGAAGCCGAAATTGGCGAAGGCCTCGATCTGGGCGTAGATGGCGTCGGCGGCCTTGCCCGTCAGCCCGTTGCGGGCCATGCCCGCGTACAGCTTGTGACGCAGACTTTCGATGCGTTCGACGCCGCGCTTCGACCCCATCGCCCGACGCAGCAGGTCGGCGTCTTCGCCAGAACAGTCGCCGACGGCCATCGCCATCTGCATCAACTGCTCCTGAAACACGGGGACGCCGAGCGTGCGCTTCAGCACCGGTTCCAGCTTGGGGTGGGCGTACGTGATGGGCTCCTGCCCCAGCTTGCGCCGGACGAACGGGTGGACGGCGCCGCCCTGGATCGGCCCCGGCCTGATCAACGCGATCTGCACCACGAGGTCGTAGAAGCGGCGCGGCTGCAGCCGGGGCAACAGGCCCATCTGGGCGCGCGACTCCACCTGGAACACGCCGATGGAGTCGGCCCGGCACAGCATGTCGTAGACGGCCTTCTCCTCTTTGGGAATGCTGGCCAGCTCCCACGTCTCGCCGGTCGCCGCCGCGATCAGGTCGAAGCAGTGCTGCAGGGCAGCCAGCATGCCGAGCCCGAGCAGGTCGAACTTCACCAGCCCCATCCAGGCGGCGTCATCCTTGTCCCATTGGATGACGGTGCGGTTCTCCATCCGGGCGTGTTCGATGGGCACGACCTCACCGATCGGGCGCCTGGTCAGCACCATGCCACCGGAATGGATGCCGAGGTGCCGCGGAGCCTTGAGCAGTTGCCCCACCAGCTCGGCCACCTGCTCGGGCAGCCCCTCGCCCCACCCCTCCCGTTCGACACCCTTGGCGAAGGCGTCTTGCTGGCCGCTGCTGTAGCCGAGCGCCCGGGCCACGTCGCGCACGGCGTTCTTGGGACGGTATTGGATCACGTTGCACACCTGGGCGGCCCGCTCGCGCCCATAGCGGTCGAAGACCCACTGGATGATCTCCTCCCGTCGGTCGGAGTCGAAATCGACGTCGATGTCGGGCTCCTCGTCGCGCAGGGACGACAGGAAACGTTCGAAGGGCAGGTCGTAGCCGATGGAGTCGACCGCCGTGATGTCGAGCAGATAGCAGACCGCCGAGTTGGCGGCCGACCCGCGCCCCTGGCACAGGATGCCCCGCCGTCGGGCTTCGGCCACGATGTCGTGGACGATGAGGAAGTAGCCGGGAAAGTCCTTGGCCTCGATGACGCCGAGTTCACGTTCGATGCGCTGGCGTCCGGCGTCGTCCAGATCGGGGTACTTCGTCGGCACCGCCCGCCAGACGAGCTGACGCAGCCACGACATCGGCGTGTGCCCCGGCGGCACCGCCTGCTTCGGCAGGGCGGGACGGGCGCGCCGCAGCGGAAAGGCCAGCTCGTCGGCCAGGGCCACCGTGCGGGCGACGGCTCCCGGATAGCGGGCGAAGCGAGCGGCCATCTCCGCCCCCGAGCGCAGGAAGGCCGTGCCCGCCGCCGGCAGGCAGCCGTCCAGATCGTCCAGCGCGCAGTTGGCGTGAATCGCGGCCACCGTCTGCGCGAGCGGATGCTGGGCGGGCGTCGCGTAGTGGACGTTGCCCGTGGGGATGACGGGGACGTCGCAGGCGGCGGCCAGGGCGACCAAGGCGTCGTTGCGGCTGGTGTCGAGCGGCGAGCCGTGGTCGGTCAGCTCGACATAGACCTGCCCGAAGCGTTCTTTCAGCGCGCGAAGCTCACGCAGGGCGGCAGCGTGGCCCTCGGCCAGCGCTCGCCGCACGGCTCCTTTGCGGCAGCCGGTGAGGACGACCCAGTGGCCGTCCGCACGGTTGGCGAGATCGTCCAGCTCATAGGCCGGGTGTCCCTTCTCTCCGCCGAGCAGGTTGGCGTGGGTGATGGCCGAAGCCAGGCGGTGGTAACCCTCCTCGCCACGCGCCAGCACGAGCAGGTGCTCGTCGTCGGTAAGCGACAGCTCCGCCCCGAACACCGTCTTCACCGCGGTGCCCTCGGCGGCCTCAGCGAAGCGGACGACGCCGTACAGCCCGTCGTGGTCGGTCAGGGCGAGGGCGTGCAGCCCCAGCCGCTCGGCTTCCACGATCAGTTCGGCCGGGCCCGACGCGCCGTCCAAGAACGAGAACGACGAGTGCGCGTGCAACTCGGCGTACGGGGTGACGTGCGCCGGACGTTTCACCGGCGGCGGCACGAAGGGGGCGCGCTTGCGCGAGAAAGGCACATCGCCCGGCGAGCCCCCGCCGCTCAGGGTGCTCTCTAGCTGCGACCACGAAATCGGCGGGTCGTGGAAGGGCATCAGTCGTACCGCCCCTCGGCCCACCACTCGCCGCCGTCGTCGAGGACGAGCAGCCAGGCCCCCTGCATGGCGTCGACCACCTGGAAACGACAAGCGCTGCGGTGACGCTCCGGGCTCCAGGTGCGCTCGTCGATGGGCCACGGCCCGGCCCACTGCGTGACGCGGTGGCGGTCGTCCTCGTCGAGCAGCATCGCCGGGGCGGCGGAGAGCGTGCCCCGGTCGTCCACCGCCACCCGCACCCCGCTGGCGGACACCAGCTCGACCGGCCGGGGCACGGGGAACACCGCGGCCGGCAACGGTGGCGGCAGATGGCCTGGCCACGGACGGTCGGCCGGCAGCGGCGACACGGGCCGGTCGCCCCACGGGGTGAGCACTTGGCGTTCGGCTAGCCAGCGGCCCCCTCCGACGCTGGCGGTGACGACGCCCGCGTGCCCCACCAGCGATTGCACGCGCGACAGCGTGTGGTGGACGCGCTCATCCACCCCGGCCCCGAAAAGCCTGGGCTCGTAGTGGGCCGCCGCGTCGACGGCGACGGGTTCGAGACGCACCTGAACGATGGGGCTGTGAATCGGGCCCCCCACGGCCACATGGGACGATCTGGCAGGCACGATCGTCTTGGCGTAGGGCAATCCGGCCGCAGCTATCCCGTCGAGAGACCCTCCATCCGCCACACGTCCGGGCATTCGGCCAAACGCCTCTCCGATGCCCTCCCCAGGAACCGCCGCACTGCTGGCGGCCTGCAATTGCCAGCGCACCCGATCGACGACGGCTGGCTCGTCGAAGGCCGCCGGGTGCAACCACACGCGCTCGGCCACTTCGCCTTCCTCTGCCGTGATCGTCACCCGCAGTTCCGTGCACACCAAGCGGACGGCGGCCAGCCCGGCGATGAACCGCCCGGCGGCGGGACGCATCGCGAAGGCCACTTGATCGGCCAGGGCCAGCGGCTCGTCGAACTCCTCGACGCACGCCAACTCCGGCAGCGGCGTGCGCGGCAGCACCGGACGCGGGTCGGCTCCCGACGCGAGGGCGTGCAGCCGGACGCCACGCTCACCGAAGCGATTCCGGACGTGGGCCACGTCGAGCGCCGCGAATTCCCCCAACTGCTCCAGGCCCAGCCGTGGCAGCAACGCGGCGAGCTCGGCGTCGCCTAGGCGGTTGACTGGCAGCGGGGCCAGGAAGGCGGCCGACCCGCCGCCGTCAACGACGCACACCGGCTCGCCGGCGTACGCGGCCTGTTCGGCGGCGAACACGCCATCGGCCACCCCGACACGGACGTCCAGCACGTCAAGCGACGCCAGCGCGTCGATCATCGCGTCAGCGGCCTCGCGTTCGCCGCCGTAGTAGCGCGCCAGCCCCTGGGCCTTGAGGGCGACCAGCCCCGGCCGCATCACCTGGACGCCGGACGCCACCTCCTCCAAGCGTTCGACCAGCGGGTCGAACAGACGCTGGTCGCGCGCCGGGTCGGACGGCACCACCCGGACGCCGGGACACCGCGCTTGCGCCTCGCGCCGCCGCTGCCCCCGCCGGACGCCCTCGGCCCGCGCCGCCGGCGAACAGGACACCACCTGCCCCTTGCCCACCACCATGACGGCCTCACCCGGTTTCGCCCCCGTGGAACGCAGCCATGCCGTCACCGGCCACTCCGGCAACCACAACACAAAGCACCGCATCAGACGGCCCGCCGCAGTTCACCGTCGGTGCCGTCCATGAGCACTTTCTGCTTCTGGCCTGTCGCCCACTCACGAACGGGCCCGCCCGCGCCCGCCTCGCGCCGCCCCGGCTCCCCGTCGCCCAGCCTGGGTGGTCGCATCCTGCCATCGGCGCCAGGCAACACGACCCGAGCGGTGGCCTCGCCCGCGTAGCGTTTGGCGGCGACGCGCACCGTCACCGCCCGCTCGGTCAGGTAGCCCCAGCCTTCGCCTACCCCCGACCACTGCGGCTCGCTCACACTCAAACTAGCCTCGACCCCGGGCCACGGGCCGTCGACGAGCAGAGCCGTGCCTTTGTCGCGCAGGCGTCCGGCCAAGCGCAGGGCCTCGGCTTGCGTCGCCAGGCGCGTGGGACGGACGGCCAGCACGGGCACCACGTCCGCCAAGGCCGCCGTCACCGCCAGCCAGCGCTCCCCCGGCTCTGGCACAAGCGCCAGACGTTCGAGCGTCACCCCGGCCAACGCGGCCGCCTCTACCCCCAGCTCCGGCATGCCCACCACGCCACACCACAGCTCGGCCTGCGACGCCATGGCCAGCAGCGCCAGCAGCAAGGCCCCCGGCTGCACCCGGTAGGTCGCCCCGGCCCGCAGTCCGCCGTCCGGCAGCAGGGGCGCCAACGCCTCCGGCACCGGGTACACCTGCCGCTGGGCACGCCCCTCCAACGCGTCCACGGTGGACCGCAGACGCGCGATGACTTCGTCGTTCGGCACGACGCTCAAGTGGCGACCCGACACACATCTATGATCGAACACTTGTTCGATTAAATCAAGGGGGTGCTCCGCACCTCCCTGTTCGCCCACGTCCGCCGCCCAAGAGCCACGTGAGGGCGGGAAGCCTTGTTCACTTCCCGCCCTCACGGCTTATTCGTTTGTCTGGGGCCTCAGCCTGACGACCGCTTGGCCCGGGTGCCGCGAAGGTCGCAGCCCCGGCCTCACGCTCAGGCTTGGGGCTTGTTCTCCTGACGACGGCGGGTCACCAGCGCGATCGCCAACGCCATGCCGATGACGCCCACACCAGCCAACGCTCCTAGCGGCGCATTGTGCTGAATCGAACCGCCGGTCCCCACTCCTGACTCATCGTTGCCGCCCGCACCTTCCGTGGATTCACCGGCGTGCGTCTCGAAGGATTCGTCTTCAATGGTGAACGACACCTCGGTCGGCTCAGAGACGTTGCCCGCCGGGTCGGTCTGGGTCGCCGTGAGGGTGTGGTCGCCTTCGGTGAACGTCTCGTCGCCGAGCGACTCACACGACCACGTGCCGTCTTCCATCACCGTCGTGGAGCACAGTTCCTCGCCGCTTTCGTCCTTGACCGTGATGGTCGCGCCCGACTCGCCGCTACCGGTGAGCGCCGGCTCGTTGTTGGGATCGACGTCGCCAACTCCTGGCGCCTCCGGGGCCGTCAGATCGACCGTGAAGGCACGATCCGTCGACTCGGAGACGTTGCCGGCGGCGTCTGTCGCCGTCACGTGCACCGTCTGACCGCCTTCACCGAACGCGGTGGACGGCGTGCACGACCACTGCCCGTTT
>QMCE01001506.1_pt1 | contig 12803 bp, 4 predicted proteins | sample 1821851 | NCBI WGS metagenome assembly QMCE01 (sample SAMN09453174, study PRJNA476694) | Termite gut metagenome, whole genome shotgun sequencing project. | isolation source: worker | host: Odontotermes sp. | place: South Africa:Pretoria | collected 2016-01-28 | reverse complement strand
ACTCCTCTGAGATGGCGTTTAAGATAGCCGGTTCTATCGCCTTCAAGGAAGCTATGCGCAAGGCGGACCCCTGTATCCTTGAGCCTATCATGAAGGTCACCGTCACGGTGCCGGAGGATTACATGGGCGACGTCATAGGCGACCTGAACAGCCGCCGTGGGCATATCCAGGGCATGATCGCCCGTGGAAGCGCCCAGCAGATAGACGCGCACGTGCCGCTTTCCGAGATGTTCGGCTACGCCACCGACCTGCGCAGCAAGACCCAGGGACGCGGCCAATACACGATGGAGCCCTCGCATTATATCGAGGTTCCGAAATCCATCTCCGAGAAGATCATGGCGAGCCAGGGCAAGAATTGACAGAACGGTTGGAATTAATAAAACAGTTGCTTTTTTTACAGAACACTGCTACAATGGATAAAATACGAAGAGCTTTTAAAGAAACTTAGATAGGGAGGAAATTCTAACAATGGCTAAACAAAAGTTTGAGCGCACCAAGCCCCACGTAAACATCGGCACTATCGGCCACGTTGACCACGGTAAGACCACGCTTACAGCCGCTATCACCAAGACGCTCGGCATGAAGGGCAACGCCCAATTCATGGCTTATGATCAGATCGACAAGGCCCCCGAAGAAAAGGCCAGAGGTATCACGATCAATACGGCGCACGTCGAGTACGAGACCGACGCCCGCCACTACGCCCATGTCGACTGCCCCGGACACGCCGACTATATCAAGAACATGATCACCGGCGCGGCGCAGATGGACGGCGCTATTCTCGTCGTCTCCGCGGCGGACGGCCCCATGCCCCAGACCCGCGAGCATATTCTGCTCTCCCGTCAGGTCGGCGTGCCGTATATCGTCGTATATATGAACAAGGCAGACCAGGTCGACGACCCCGAGCTCATCGAGCTTGTAGAGATGGAGATCCGCGACCTTCTCAACGAATACAGCTTCCCCGGCGACGACACGCCTATCATCATCGGCAGCGCGCTTCAGGCTCTTGAGAGCACCGGAACCGATCCTTCGGCCCCCGAGTACGAGTCCATCCTCAAGCTGATGGAAGCGGTCGACAGCTTTATCCCCACCCCCGACCGCAAGGCCGACCTGCCGTTCCTCATGCCTGTTGAAGACGTCTTCACTATCACCGGGCGCGGCACCGTCGCCACCGGTCGTGTTGAGCGCGGACAGGTCAAGACCTCCGAGGAAGTCGAGATGGTCGGTATCCGCGAAGAGACCCGCAAGGTCGTCGTCACCGGCGTCGAGATGTTCCGCAAGATCCTCGACTACGCCGAGGCGGGCGACAACATCGGCCTGCTGCTCCGCGGTGTACAGCGCACCGACATCCAGCGCGGCATGGTGCTCTGCAAGCCCGGCTCAATCAAGCCTCTCACGAAGTTCCGCGGCCAGGTGTACGTCCTAAAGCAGTCCGAGGGCGGACGCCACACGCCGTTCTTTGACAACTACAGGCCGCAGTTCTATTTCCGCACAACCGACGTCACCGGCGTCATCAAGCTGCCCGAGGGCACCGAGATGTGCATGCCCGGCGACAATGTAGAGATGGATGTCACTCTCATCACCCACATTGCCATCGAGAAGGGCCTGCGCTTCGCTATCCGCGAAGGCGGCCGCACCGTTGGCAGCGGCGTCGTTATCGAGACCTACGGCGAGTAAGCAGCTTGAAGCTGCACACATTACGCCCCTTGCTCTGTGCGAGGGGCGTATTTTAATGCCCGATACACAGGCGGGCGGGTTTATTGACAAGGGCTTGAGCCGCAAGCTGATTGAGGCAGTCGACCGGTTGCGCCCGGCGACAAGTTCTGATATAATTTTTGTGTTGACAAATTTAAAAGTCGGGAGTGCAAAGAAATGAAATATCTGGTTGTAGGCGCGGGCGGAATCGGCGGCGCTATAGGCGGATACCTTGCGTCGGGCGGTCTTGACGCCGCATTCGTCGCGCGCGGCGCGCAGCTCGAGACGCTTAAGACAAAGGGGCTGACTGTGCGCTCTAAAATTAAGGGCGAGTTTACGGTGGCGCCCGTCGCAGCTTTCGGGCCGGATGAGAACTTGCCGAAAGCGGACGTCATATTTGTTTGCGTGAAAGGATATGCGCTTATTGAGGCCGCGAAGTCCGTTAAAAAGGCGGCGCATGCCGACAGCCTGATTATCCCGATACTCAACTCGTTAAGCGCGGGGGAGACGCTCGCGAAGGAGCTGCCGGGGCATTTTGTGCTGGACGGCTGTATCTACACCAGCAGCTTTGTCGCGGAGCCGGGAGTCATTGAGCAGCCGTCCCCGCTGTTCAGAATCATCTGCGGAGAAGCGCCCGCCCGCCCGCTTTCGTCCGCCGCAAAAGAGCGGCTTGAGCAAATGGCTGCGGAAGTCCGCTCCTGTGAGATAAAGGTAGTCGTATCCGAAAACATAGCCCGCGACGTATTCAGGAAATTCGCGTTTATATCGGCCTTTGCCACGACAGACTGCCTGTTTGACGCATCTGTCGGCACGATCGCCGCGCACGGAGAGCAACGGGATTTCTTTGAGGGACTGCTCCGCGAGCTTGTTGCGATCGGCGAAGCGCTCGGCATAGAGCAGGAAGTCGATCTCTTCGCCGACGGCATACGCCTGCTTGAAAGCTTCACTTCGGAGGTGACGTCATCTATGCACAAGGATATGGCGGCCGGCAGGCAAATGGAAACGCAGGAGCTCGTCTTCGACGTGGCGGAGCTCGCGAACAGGCTGAACGTTCCGGCCCCGTTTTACACTAAGGCCGCGAATAAGTTCAAAGAGATGTGAGTTAAAACAGGCGCTTTTCAGAAGAGGTTGCTTATTCTGGTTTTTGCGGGGTCTAAAAACACGCTGCCCTGTGTAAGGCTGTACGAGGGGTCGATCATATTCCATTGGCCGTCTATATACACAAGGCACCAAGCATGATATTTTTCGGGTCCTATGTAATCGCTGTAGCCCATGGCCAACTTGCAGGGAATACCAACGGATCGGCACATAGCGGTGTAAAGCGCGGCAAAGTCGTAGCACATACCGCTTGACCCGCCGGAAACCGCCAGAAGGTCTGGAATGTACCCCGCGGAGGGCGACGCTTCGTTGTCATATGTATACTTGGCGGCAATATAGCTGCATAGCTCAAGCGCTGTGGCTTTGGCGTCGACCTTTTTGAGGGCCTCCGCGGTTTTTACAAGAGGCATGTCGCCGTTCCAGTTTATGATCTTGGAGGCCGACAACCAGGGCGCGAGTTCGTTTTCAAGCTCGATGTCCACAAGATTTTTCCAGATAGGTTCCACCTCGTTGCCCCTTACATATACTCGCACGTCTATACCGTATCTTCCGCTGCCGTGGTTGAGGGGCAGCGCCGCCGTCTCCCCGGATTTGAGGCGGTAGTTGTAGGTTTTATCATCCCGCGAAAGCCCGACCGAAACGTCCTGCCTTGCACCCGTTACGCAGATGTTGAGCACGCCATTTTCGAGGCTGAAAGTATATTCTATTCCGATATTGCCGCCCTGGCCGTATGCTGAGCGCAAACCCTCTACTACGGCGGCGTAGACCTTTGCACCCGGAAAGATAAAGGGCAGTGCGAGCACATATACAAGCGTAAGGACAATAATTGCTGCGGCGTTAAAAATGCGTTTCACAGTATCCCCCACTTCATATACTATATATAAAAGGCCTGTTTTACGCGCGTCGCCGCAGTGGGCAATTCCCACGGCAAACGGGCAAAACAGGCCTTTTGTCAGACGGCCCGGAAGAACTCCCGTCAGCGCCGCAAACTAAAGAATACCGAATATTCTGCTAACAATTACCAGTCTAAAGTATGTACCCGCTGCAATGTCAACAGATTGCGCGAATATATCCCGCGAACAGGAATTCATCGTGAATACAGGGGTTTTCTAAAACGGCCGGACTTGCTCCGGCGTTGAAGCGGATGTTTTTGGGACAAAACATTAGACCGCCGTAAAGGTTTTGAGACCGGGCGTGGTAAAGATATTACAGACCGCGTATAAAAATACGGAGTCCTGACGGAAATGCAGAAGTTTTGAGAAATTCAAACAAGTTAACTGGGCAAATTGCACAATTGGAAACGCGGCGATTTTCAGCAAATAATTTAATCCTGATAAATAAGCCGTTTGCATGGTCGAGTTAGGGCAAAAATCGTTGGATACGTTCCAATTTATGTTATTTACCCCGCCAAAGAAGTGTTGACAGTAATGGTGATATTTGCTATAATGTAACAAATGCTGGTTTTCAAATCGATCATAAATGAAGTTTGTGACCAAAAGAAAACATTACATATGGAAATGTGACTATACTTGATACCGCAGCTTTTAAGTTTGGTCTTAAAGAACAATTAGGGAGATCATCATGAGTCCAAACGCAAAACGTTTTCTCCGCACAGGAGCGCTTGTTTTAGCCGTTTTATGCGCGTTGGCGCTGGCGCTTCTGTTTAATCGTTCCTGTGGAAAGCAAGAAGAACCATTAGAGGCTTCGGTCGCACCTCCGGTCACAGAACCGGCAGTTAGTTCGCAACCGGAACCCGAATCTGAGTCCGAAGCCGAACCGCAGCTTAAATACGGGGTCGGGCTTTTCGGGCCGGACCAGGAAAGGATTGAATATATAAGCGAGGAAATGACTCTGCGGGTGCCGAGAATGGAGTATGACGGCCCGGTGTACAGCAGCGGCGACGACGTCAACCGTGAAAGCGAAACTTTTAGAAGCGTGTCCGGTTCAGTGTTGGACAAAGGGCCGGGTTTGTTCGGGGCTTCGCAGATGCCGTCGGAGTCGAACAGCAACGTGAGTATCGCCGCGCACCGTGACATCATGGGGATGGAATTTTACGACATAGACAAAATGACAGACGGCGACTACATCTACCTGACCTACAAAAACAAGGAGTATACGTATTTGTACGAAGAGACTTTCGTGACCCACGACAACGACTGGGAGCCGATTAAAACCAAGGATTTCAGTTGCGTGACTCTGCAGTCCTGCACCCCGATCAACGTGGCCTCGCACCGCATATTCGTGGTGGGAAGGCTGGTGGAAGTAAAGGATGTTGAATAAGGCAACACGGTTTCAGGCGGTTAAAAAACCCGGCTGAACCTTAAACATATATACGGGACGTTAAACGACGTACTTAGTTTTGTAACAACATGTTGACAACTTTGCCGACATTTAGAAGGAGACGAGAGCATGCTTACTATGACGAAGAGGATCCTGTCCTTTGTACTGGCGATGACGATGATCTTCACGCTGGTACCGATGAGCGTTTTTGCGACCGAAGAGGGAGCGGAAGAGTCCGTGACCGAGGACACGGGGGACAATGAGGAAGAAGACCCCGCAGACGAAGGCGAAGAGCCTGACGAGGGCGAAGAGCCTGACGAGGGCGAAGAGCCTGACGAAGGCGAAGAGCCTGACGAAGGCGAAGAGCCTGACGAAGGCGAAGAGCCTGACGAAGGCGAAGAGCCTGACGAAGGCGAAGAGCCTGACGAGGGCGAACCCGGTGAGGGTGAACCCGGCGAAGGCGAACCCGGCGAGAGCGAACCCGGTGAGAGCGAACCCGGTGAAGGTGACGGCGAAGGCGCGGAAGGGCCTTTCACCGTTACGTTCATTTTTGGTTTTGGCGAAGAATTTGACGACGAGGACGATTATCCCGTGCCGGAAGGCGAAGAGTGGACGATCGCGGACGTGATATACGAAATGGATCTTCAGGACGGTCCCGAGCTGCCGGAAGAGCTGGCGGAGTCCCTTGAGGGGTTTGAGGGCTGGAGCTTTGACGAGGACGGCGACGTTTTGTCCGAAGAAGAACTCGAAGAACCCATTGAAGACGACGTGACTTTGTTCGCCCAATGGTCGGGAGCCGGAGGCGAGGAAGGCGAAGAGGGCGCCGGGGAAGACGGCGGTCTCTTTACAGTCATGTTCGACTACAATTATGAAGACGAGAACGGGCCGGTCGCGCCGTACACGGTCGAAGAAGTAGCCGGCGGGGAGATATTCCCCTCCGATTTGCTGCCAATTATCCCGGAACGCGAGGGCTTTGCCTTTGTTGGCTGGTTTGAAGGCGAAGACGCGTTCGACCTTTCCGCTGACGTTGTGGAAGACGATCTGACTCTCACCGCGCTGTGGGAAGAGGTCATTCCTGAGATCCCCGCGGCGGTGACGTTCACCGGAGCGGAAGAGCCTCTTACTATTAGTATAGAGAATATTACCAGCGCGCTCATGGCCGAAGGCATTACCATGGACGATTGGGACGCGTTTGTATCGGCGCGCGACGCGAGGATCACGGCGGCCTTTACCGAGGGCGTGGCGGCAACCGATGAAGCCGGCAACGCGCTTGCGGTGTATATCCAGAACGACGGCGGCTACGCGGAGAAATACGCGGCGACCGGTATCCCGCCCGAAGAAACCTTAAACTTTGTCTACGGCGCGGCGCACGGCAACGGGGCCGAGTTCCTTTCCGCGCCCAGGGCTGTCACCATTGTCTTTGTCGCGGCTGAGACAAGGGCGGCGGCGACCGTGAGCGACCTTGCGGGATTGCAGGCGGCGATTGCGGCCAATAGCAGCCCCATTACCCTGACGCAGACGATAGAAATCAAGGATGGCAATTTTGATATTGACGGCAAAGGCGCTACAATATACGTAGAAGGTGGCGGGCGGCATTTTAAAGTTGTCGGCAGCAAGAGCTATACCACTGAACTGACGCTGACGAATATTATACTTGACGGCCGCACCAACGGCGGCGGTGTGGAAGTGAACGGCGGAAGCAACAACCCGCCGAAAACGACAGTAAATCTCGGAAAAGGTTTAGTAATAGAAAATTGCAGAAATAGTACAGGTGGCGGCGTGTATGCCACTGACCGTCTCAACTTTAACATGACCGACGGCGCGACCGTGCGGAACAACGTTGCCACCGGCGACGGCGGCGGCATTTATATTGGAAGCAACTACAATATTGGCTCCTTTATTGGCGCAGTTATCACGGGCAACACTGCCAACGGCAAGGGCGGCGGTGTGTCTATTAACCAAGACGGAGAATATGAGTTTATTGGTGGTAACGTCAGCAACAACACCAACAACGGCAATTACGGCGGCGCGTTTTATCTCTCCAGCGGCCCCGTAATCAGTATAGACGGCACAAATATCAGCGGCAACTATACCGGGCAATATGGCGGCGCGATCTACAAGGACGGCGACCTCGCCGAAAATGTTGCCGGTCCAGACGGCCAAGGTCTCACTATATCGGCCAGCACGACGTTCTCCGAAAACAGAGCGGGTAAAGGCTATTACGTGTATGATCGCAGTGACCCGAATATCAATGAGGCCATCCAATGGGCCGACGAGAACAGCCGCGGCGGCACAATGTCAGACAGCAGCAGCCCGCACGTGGTTAATAACTACGACGTTTACGGCAAAGGCAATCTTACTACAGATAGCAGTAATTTCACATTTTCTGTGACGTTTATACTTGACGGCGGCACTTGGGGCAGCATGCCCGAGGAAAGCCAGTTCGACGTTGCGCAAAAAGCCCCGTGGAGCACGGTCGCGGACCAAGTGCCAGTGTACACGACCCTGCCGACAAAAGCCGGGTATAACTTCCTCGGCTGGCATGCTTCGCCTGACGGCGCGCCGAATTTTAATAATGCCATTGCCCCTGCCACTCAGATCACCGGCACCTGGACCTACACGGCGATGTGGGAAGAGATACCGGGGCAGGTCACTGTGACCTTTGACCTTGAGGGCGGCAATGTGGGCGGCAACACTGCCGATATAGCGTACGGCATCACGGAAGGCACGCTGTGGAGCGAAAGGGGATTTACAAACCCCGTGCCGGTAAGAATCGGATATGTTTTCACCGGTTGGGCTCCGGCGCTGCCCGCGGACGACTACGCAATAACGGAAAATATAACGTTCGTGGCGCAGTGGGAAGAAGCGGAGCCGCTGTTCTGGCTGACCTACGACCCGAACGTTGACGAAGAAGATTTAGACGAGATAACCGGGTTGGACACATTACCCGAGCCGACGCAATACAGCTCGGGCGACGACCCGTATTACGCCACGGCGATTGGTCGCGAAGGCTACGAGTTCATGGGCTGGAGCGAGACGACTGACGGAACAAGCGGAGTCGTAATGCCTGACGGTGACACCGCTGTCAGCATAACCGACCACGACATCACCCTGTACGCCATTTGGGAACCTGTGGCGGCGGAGTTGGTCGCCGTAGTTTTCGACCCCGGCACACAGCCTTCGGCGTTCACGCAAGTGACGCATGATTTGGCCGTCGGCGCAGACATGCCGGATGAGCCGGATATGGCGGACGTCCCCGGCTACACATTTAAGGGCTGGTCGGTTGACGGAGAAAATGTTATAGAATTGCCAGACGCCGTACCCGGCAACGTGACCTACACGGCGCTGTGGGAGCAGGAAAAATACACGGTGACGTACGCGCCCGGTGCGCATGGCGATTTTTCGTCGCAGACGTACAACGGTAAGGTTTACGGCGACGAAATGCCGCAATTCCAGGGAGAACCCACCGGCAATGTCGGCTTTACGTTCCTGGGTTGGGCTTTGAGCAGCAATGAAGCGCAAATAATCACAGAGATACCTGAGCTGGTTACAGGCACGGTCATGTTTGTTGCGCAGTGGCAGCTAACGGGCGGGGACGGCTTGTATACGCTGACGTATGAGGCCCCCGGCGCGACCGGACCTTCCGACCTTGCTGACAGGCTGGCGGATTACAGCGACGGCCTTTACACTTACGGCGAAAGAGTTGTGGTAGAGCCGACAAACGTTAATAGCGCGTCGAACCTCCCGACTCATTCCAGCGGGAAATTCATAGGGTGGACAGCCGACGACGGAAACAACACGTTATACCGTCCAGGAGATATTATTATTATCACTCGCAATACAGTCCTGACGGCTGCCTACGGTTCCAGCGGCGATACAATTAACTTTGTTCACAACCTGAATAACTACTCAGGGAATGATGAAAAGGTCATTTATTACCTCGCGAGAACTCAACCTTTCACTTTCCCCGGCGAAGTATTTCCGCCGGTTAATCTCAACGGTGTCATATGGACTCTTTCAGGTTGGTATACGAGTTCGAGCCGGTCGCCTACGCAGGAATTCGACTATAGATTTGGCGACCCCGGCCCGGTGCCGCGCTCCGGTCAAAACACGCTCTATTACGGCGCGTGGAGAGCAAATACCAATACCGTAAAAAACACATTTCCTCTGGTATATGACGCAAACGGCGGAACAGGCCCTGTTCCGATGACAATTTACTACTTTGAAGACGACCGGGTGCGGATAGACTTTGACCCGCTTCCCACCTACTCCGGCCGCGAGTTCCTGGGCTGGGCCAGGACTCCCAACGCGACTGAGCCTGAATTTACGGAAGTCGGCCAAGAGCTTACAATGCCGGCAAATGCCGTGACGCTCTACGCGGTGTGGGAAGAAGAGGAAATCCCCACGTACACGGTGATCTACGCCCCCGGCGCGCAGGGAACATGGGACGCGGATGACCACACGCACGGCGGCTTGGCGGCCGGAGCCGAGAGGCCCGATTTCGATGAAACGCTGACGGCTGCCACAAGGGAGCCCGGCTGGGAGTTCGACGGATGGGATAAAGAACTCCTAGACACTGTTGACGAAAGCATAACCTACACGGCGCAGTGGAGGAAGACCCAATACGAGATAGTATACACCCCCGGAGGCCACGGCACATGGGACGCGGAGGACTACGACCGAGCGGCGGAATACGGAGACCCCACACCCGCTTTTGCCGGCGACACCGGCACAGAACACGACCCCGGCTGGACGTTTGTCCGCTGGGAGCCGGCGGTCGCGGATACGGTGACCGGAAATGCGGAGTACGAGGCGCAGTGGAGCCAGGATCAATACACGGTTACGTATGATCCCGGCGACCACGGGACATTCCCGGCGCAAGTGACCGGAGAACTGGTCTACGGAGACGCTACACCGGCGGCGCCCGAGTCCACGCCCGGCGAACCCGGCTGGACATTCGCGGGTTGGGATGTAGATCCTATACCTGAGACTGTTTCGGGTACGGTGACGTACACGGCGCAGTGGACGCAGGATAATTACACCGTCACGTACTCCCCCGGCGACGCCGAGGAGACGGACGACGCGTTTGTGCCGCAGGTGACAGGGAATCTTAAATACGGCGATGATACGCCGGACGCGCCTGTGGCGGCAGGCTATATGTATAACGGCTGGAGGCTTACGGGCTGGGATGTAGATCCTATACCTGAGACTGTTTCGGGTACGGTGACGTACACGGCGCAGTGGGTAAGGACGCACACCGTGCATTACGACGCGGACGGCGGCACGGGCGAAGTGCCTGCCGACGCTCAATTTGCCGCGACTGAAATTGTGAACGTGCAGTTCCCGCCGCTGACAAAGGACGGCAGCAGGTTCGTGGGCTGGCAGTCGGAAGGCTTGCCGGAAGATAAGATATTCAGGGACGCCGAAAACGCCGTGGAGTTCTTTGAGATGCCCGGAAACGACGTTACGCTGACCGCGGTGTGGCAGGGGCTTTATACCCTGAGCTACGACGTCAACGGCGGAACCGGCGGCTCACTGCCGGCCCCCAGCATTCACGGCGAGGGCGACAGCCTTTATGTGATGAACTCAACGCCGCCCACGCGGGTAGGCCATACTTTCCGCGGATGGAGCGAGACGCAGATTACGGCGCGTGCGGATGACATTGCGCAAAGGGACGACATCTACAGCAACGGCGCTGAATTCATTATGCCCGGCCACGACACGACGCTTTACGCGGTATGGGAGATAAACCGGTACTGGGTGAGGTATGATCTGCAAGGCGGAACGGGCGATGTTCCGGAGGATACGCTTTACGACTATGGATCAGCCGTCGGGGTCACAGAGGTGTTCCCCACTAAGACGGGCCATGTATTCATGGGTTGGGACGACAACGGCGACGAAGAGCCGGATTATATACTCACCGACGCCCCGCATACTTTCACGGTGTACGAAGACTACACGCTTAAGGCCATATGGTCGCCTCTTGACAGCGACCTGACAGGCGGAGAATTGGCTTTTACAAAGATTTACGGCGAAAGCGACGATACGATTACTCCCGCGACGCTGAAAACCATAAATGACAGGATCGACGCCGCACTAATTGACCTTGGATTTGATATCGAAGACGTCGACGTCACAAGCATGAGCCGTGAGACGGGCGAAACCGTTAACGACGCGGAAGACCCGTATGAATACACCACGATTGTGTACGATTATTCAGAACCTGAGATCGAAACCGTGCTTGCGGGAGTATTCGATTATTCCGTTGTCCTGAATATCCTGCAACGCCCGATCACTCTCACCGCCGAGAGCGGGAACAAAGTGTACGACGGCACAGCGCTGACAGGCGCCGACCTTATCCCGGGTTACCAAATTACGGCGGGAAGTCTTGCAAACAACGAGGCGATCGGTACGGTAGACCATATTGAGTCGGTCACCTTTGAAGGCGCGCAAACTGATCCCGGAACATCGGGAAATACTATTGATGTTATTGTAATCCAAAACGCAGGCGGCGATGACGTCACCGGGAATTATAATATCGTAAAGCTTCCAGGCACATTGACAATCAATGATGTAACAGACCTTAAATTAACGGTACACTATAATAAAGCAGGCACGGATGAGCCGCTTGCGGAAGACAAGGTTGTTACAGGCAAGAAAACGCTTGACGCCGGAACCGAATATCCGGTAGCGATCCCCGGCTACACCGTTACCGAGGATGGAGCAGCAGGCAAGGCCTACACTTTCTATGACCAGAATATCGATATAGTATTCGAGTACACCGCGAACGAGAATACCCCGTACAAGGTGGAGCACTGGCTGGTGGAAGCCGACGGTTCGCTGAGGGCGCTTATAGAGACAGAGGAGCTTACCGGCGTGACCGACACGTTGGTGACGGCAACTGTGAGGACCCCGCCAACGGGCTACGCCTACGACCCGGCATATACCGACAGCAAAGCCAGCGGAATAATCACGGGAGACGGTGAGCTTGTACTCAAGCTGTTCTACCCGATAAACCGCTATACCGTCACGTTTGACCTTGACGGCGGCGATTGGACGCTATATCCCGATAATGCCAGAGTGTTCGGCAATATTCCCCACGGGACCGGATGGAACGACGCGGTGGATATTCCGAGCGCAGCGCCGGAGAAGGAAAACCATGCTTTCCTCGGCTGGGGCCGGGCGTTCCCCGGAGAGATCAACCAAAACGAGACTTTTGTGGCGCAATGGCTGGATATGACCGATATCACGATCGAGATTACGGCGCAATCCAGGACCTACACCTATGACGGTGCGGAAAAGACAGTGCCGATCGAAATCCCCGGGGATAACGGGGACATTGCGGTCAATGCTGAAAATCCTGAAAACTTCAGGGTATATGCCGTAGCGAAAGACGTGAGAAGAACCAATGTCGGCACCAGCCTTGTCCCTGTGGATGACGGCGTCAGGGTTTGGTATAACAATGGCATTGAAGAGGTTGAAATAACCGGCCATCTTTCCGGTAAGATAACCTATAATGCCGGCGAGTTGGAGATTACGCCAAACACGACGGACGAGATAGAGATAACGGTGCAGCCGAACAGCAAGGTATACGACGGCAATCCATTGACGCCTGCGGCGCATACAGTGAATGGACTGCCTGAGGGCTTTGAGCTTGCGGAAGTGGCGTACACGGGGTCGATCGTAAACGTGAGCGAGAGCGACCTCGAACTGGGCGGGATCGCGTACAAGAT
>QMCE01003806.1_pt1 | contig 12812 bp, 10 predicted proteins | sample 1821851 | NCBI WGS metagenome assembly QMCE01 (sample SAMN09453174, study PRJNA476694) | Termite gut metagenome, whole genome shotgun sequencing project. | isolation source: worker | host: Odontotermes sp. | place: South Africa:Pretoria | collected 2016-01-28 | reverse complement strand
TGGCGTAATACGCAAAAACCGGCCCCTGATCGGGGCCGGTTTTTGCGTTCCGGGGCATTCGTCCCGCCCGTCCGAAACCGCTGGTCAGAAGGGAAGCACCTTTCTCCCATACTGTTCCGCAAGAACCTCCGCCATCGCGACATATATCGCGCTCGCCCCGCACACAAGGCCGACCCAGCCCGCCAGCGCCCCGACAGAATGCGATCCGCTGAAATCCCTGACGGCGAGAAGCAAAAACAAAATCGTCAAGGTCGCGAAAATGAACTGCAGCCCCTTCCCGCCCTTGAGCGTCCCCAGAAACATGAAGAAGGTGAACACGCCCCACAACAGCAGGAACCAGCCCATAAAGCCTTCCGACGTCGCCTCCGCCCAGCCTATTTTGGGCAATACCCAGATGAAGACGAGGGCAATCCAGAAAAAGCCGTACGAGGTGAACGCGGTGAGGCCGAAGGTGTTGCCCTTGCGGAACTCAAGTATGCCCGCGATAACCTGCGCGAGACCGCCGTAAAACAACCCCATGGCGAGAATGACCGACGCCACCGGATAGAATCCGGCGTTGTGGAGGTTCAGGAGGATTGTGGTCATGCCGAAGCCCATAAGGCCGAGCGGCGCCGGATTGGCGAGTTTCACATCGTTCATCGTTTCTCTTTCCCTCTTTTGCTGTATGCGCGGTTTCTCTGAAAATGGCTCTAACAGGCTCTCACAGTGGACTTTCAAGTTTCGCGGCGTCATTATGAAGAATTTTCAAGGAAATCGAGCGGCGGCATGCTCGATTTTCTTGAAAACGAGACTCCCCGACTCGCAATCCCGGTCACTTGCCCGCCGGGTCTTTTCTCGTCAGGAGGATGAATCCGGGGATGAACACGACGGCTGTCGAGAAAAACGCCGCCCACGGATTCAGGGTGCAGCCGCCGACGATGATGCCGACGCCCGCGCATATCGCCGTAAACAGCGCATAGGGAAATTGCGTGCCCACATGTTCAAGGTGGGGACAGCCGCCTCCCGCGCTGGAAAGGATGGTGGTGTCGGAAATGGGGCTGGAGTGATCGCCGAACACCGACCCGGACAGCACCGCGCCGATGCTGATAAGCGCGCTGTGCAGAACGCCCTCGGGCGGAAGGCCCTGCGCGTTGGCGAGGGATACGGCTGTCGGCAGGGTGATGGGGATCATGATGCCGAACGTCCCCCAGCTCGTGCCTGTGGAAAAGGCGATAAGCCCCGCGATGACGAACACGCAGAACGGCAGAAGCCACAGCGGGAAGGAATAGCTGCGGATCAGATGATCGATGTAGAGGGGCAGCCCCAGCCCGCCCTCGGAGACGGGCTTGGAAATGATGTGCCCTATGGTCCAGGCGAGCATCAGAATGGCCAGCGCAGGAACCATAGACTTGACGCCGTCGATGATGGCGTCCGAAGCCAGCTTGATCGTGAGAATGCGCCGCCCGAGGAAATACAGATACGACACGACAAGGGAAAAGACGATGCCGTAGAACAGCGCCTTTGAGGCGTCCGCGTCCCGGAAGGCGTTGATGAGGGGGATGACGGCGTCTTTTTCCGCCGCGAGATACGTCGTGACGGGGAAGGCCACGATGCAGGCCGCGATCAGGATGAGCATCGGCACGACCATGTCGAACCATTTCGCTCCATGGGCCTCCTCGTGCATCTCCATCTGTCCAGGGGCGGGGCCGTAGCGCTCCTCGTTGAAGAGCGCCCTGCCTTCGTCCGCGAGCCGCTCGGCTTCGGCCATGGGGCCGAAGTCGCGGTTCGTCGCGGCGACGAGGAAGACCATGAGGAGGGTGAAAAGGGCGTAGAGGTTGTAGGGGATGAGGCGGACGAAGAAGCTCATCTCCCCCATGCCCAGTTCGGAAAAGCCGGAAGAGCCCCGGATCTGGGAGATGATGGTCACGACCCAGCTGGAAATGGGGGCGAGGATGCAGATGGGGGCTGCCGTGGAGTCGAGGATGTAGGCGAGTTTGGCGCGGGAGACCCGGCTGCGGTCGGTGATGGGGCGCATGACCGAGCCGACGGCGAGGGAGTTGAAGTAGTCGTCTATGAAGATGACGATGCCGAAGAACCAGGCGAAGAGCTGGGCGCTCCGCTTGCCTTTGATGAACTGGGTCGTCCACTGGCCGAACGCGCGGGCCGAGCCGGCGCGGGACAGAAGCCCGACGAGGCCGCCCAGAAGGCCGCAGAAGAGGAAGATGCGGACATTCCACGAATCGGCGACCTTGTCCGCCATGAGGTCGGTGACGTGGATGAGGGCGGCAAAGGGATCGCCGCCCGCGTGGATGAGGGCGCCGGAGGCGATGCCGAGAAAGACCGAGAAGATCACGTCCTTGGTGATGAGCGCCAGCGTGATGGCCAGAAAGGGAGGAATGAATCCGAGATACGCCGCGTGTTCCATCGATGTTTTTCCTCGTGCATGAAATGAAATCAAGAATTACAGCGATATGATTTTTTTTCCCGAACCGTCCGGATAGAGAATCGCGTCCCGTCTCCGTTTGGCGTGCGCGGGCGACAGGCGGGAACGGCCTTTTTGCGCTTCTTCATGACGATCCCGCAAATACGCTGCGCGCTCCTCAAGAGTCATGTCGGCCATGTCCCGGCTCATTTCGGTCCGGATATCGCGAATCCATTGAAAACAGGCGAACCTGTCTTTCCCGTTTTTTGCGCTTTTCTTCATATGTTCGTCACCTCTTCCGGGGTGGCAATGAAAAGTTGTCCATATCCCTGCATCAGGTTCACTATATTGAACAGGACGCTTTTGTCCGGATGGACGATATGTCGGGATCAAACAAGCCGCCGAAAACGGATGTATCCACATAGACCAGCAATGACCGCATAGCGCCGTCTGCCCTCAAATGGAATTTCTCAATCAGCCGCCGCCATGGCCGAACGCCGCAGAAGGTGGATGCCGTGCGGCAAATCGATGTATTTCCCGATAATCGCCGCGTAGAAATCCTGATTGCACAGGAACAGCTTCCTGCCGCCGTTCCTCGCATCGGTCACGTATGTCTCGTACACGCGCCGCCAGTTCGCCGCGTCGCTCATCTCGGTGAAAACCAGACCTTTTTCGCGCCTCGTCCGGGGATGGTTCCGCCATTCCCAGCGGACGCGCATGAACGCGCCCGACAGCGTGTCCGAATGGACGATGTCCTTGCCTCCCTGGATGCGCGCCGTCTCCCACCGGAAATCCGCCAGAAGATGGATGAGCTGCCTGTTGCGCATGTTCTCCTTGGGGAAGCATATCGGGAGAAGCAGATGCCCCCCCTCCATCCCCTCGCGCCCCATCGAGCACATGCACTGAAGCCCCGACACGGGCAGGATGATCATCGTCGGGCTCATCCGCAGCTCCACGCGGTTCAGGCGCTTCTTCGCCGGGATGATCACATTGACGAACACGCCCGGATCAAGGGATTCAAGAGCCATCATCTTCACCCGGATCGCGCCCCGGATGTTGATCATGTCCCTGTTCAGCGGGAAACGCTCGCGAAGAACAAGCGGCATGAAGCTCTCGTGGCGGCCCTCCATGCGGCGGGCGTTCTCGAACAGCGTCGCGACCTCGCGCCTGACGAGGAAGTCCGCCTCGGGCATGATCAGGTCGCCCCTGCGGAAAAGGCCCTCGGCCTCCTCGACCGATTCGAGAATCGAGGTCACCACTTCGTTCTCTATGCGGTTGATGTGGGTCTGCAGATTCTTCATGCGGATGGACACGGCCTGCTGCTCTGTCTGCAGCGCGGTCAGTTCGTCCTTCGATCCCGAGGCGGAGGGGGACGCAGCCTCCTTTTCCGCTATCCGCTCCTCGATGCTCCGGCCTTCCCGCTCCAGATTCCGCAGGCGATCGTCGAGGCTGGCCAGCATCCTCTCCATCAGGACGTTGTAGGGGCGCGCGTTGACGATGCGCCTGTAGGCGCGATCCGTTTTCAGATCGGAGACGCTCCTGCCCGGCCTGGCCAGGCGCTCGTCCGGCGAGGGGGAGCATTCCATCTGCGCCACAGCCTCAAGGTACTCGTCGGCGTACAGGATGTTCACCGCGTTCCACTCGTGCTCCATCGCGGAGAGAACGTTGTCCGTGCAGTCGCCCAGAACGAACTCGCGCACCTCGCCGCTCATCCACCACGGCTTGAACCCGATCGCCCCGTACCGGAGGAAGACCCGCACCGCCACGGGCAGGTCGTTTCCGCCCGCGATGAAATGCACAGCGGCGGCGGAATACACCTGCCGGAATTCGCGGGAAAGGGTCTTCAGCATGAAACGCTTTTCCCGCGCGATCAGCTCCGCGAGATGGGCGTGATCCCTGCCCTCGTCCTCAAGGCGTGCCGTCTCCTTCCTGAGCTCGTCGCGGTTTTTCAGATTGGTGGCCATCTGGCCCAGCTTGGCGAAGACGTTGCTGCCGTTCGGATCAAGGCCCTCTTCGGGAAGCTGCCTGATGCGCGTGGCGACGCGCTTTTGCTCCTCGCTGGCGGAGGCGGCGAGAACGCCCAGCGCCAGAAGATACACCGCGCCCCCGAACAGGCGGCCGTGCGCTATCTTCGCCCGCGAAAGCTCCCGCGCGAGAGGCTCGTCGAAGGCGAGGCGGTAGGCTGTCTTGTAGACCGCCGGCAGCGCCTCCAGATTGGAATCGCGGATGAGAAGCAGCTGGGAGACGGCCAAATCCTCCGCCGCCCGCATCTCGTTCGAAAGCCGCCTGGGCGTCTCCTCCTCCTCGTCCCTCCGCTGCGCCTCCTGCAGGGCGGAGAGGCGCTTCGACGCCTCCTCGGCCGTGGGCAGGTCCTCCAGCTCCGCGTCCTGCCGCTCCAGCTCCCTCGCCACGTCCGGCGCGGGCCTGTCCTTGATCGCGGCCCGCAGAACGCGGCGCTCCTCGGCCAAATCGAACAGGAGGGCGTACAGGGACAGCCGGGTGTTGATCGCGCTCATCAATTCCGGCGGGATGACGATGTCCTCGACGCCGGCGCTGTCCGAAGACGCGGCGGCGGCGGCGGCCCTGTCGTCCGCGGCGGGCGCCTGCACGGAAGCCGGCTGAACAGGGTCGAACGCTCCCGTGCCGTAGCTGAAGATGTCCTGTTCCGGCGGCTGCAGGGAGGACGCCGTCGAATCGGGGTCGGACGGTTCGTCCGAGATGTCGATGACGGCGGAGGGCTCTTCGGCGACGAGCTCCTCCATGGCGGCTTCGGGGCCTTCCAGCCGTTCGCGGTTGTAGGTGGGGAGGTCTTCGATAAGCTTTTCCAGCGCGGCGTTCGTGACCTCGTCCTCTTCCAGCGTCAGGGTCGGATCGATCTCCGGCTCCATCAGCGGGATGACCGCCTCGGCCTGGGCGCTGGTGAGCGCGGATTCGACCGGTATGTCTTCGATCGGGCCGGAATCGGATTCGTCGGACGCGTCGGAGGCGTCGATGATGCGGCCGAGCGGATCGGCGAAACTGGATATGGCGCTCGGCATGTCGTCCAGCGGCTGAACAGCCGGTTCTGTGAAATACGCGGTGTCGTGGCGGCTGGACGCGTCGTCCGCGGCGTCCGCTCCGTCTTCTCCGGGGGAACGGGACGGAGCCTGGGTGTGGCGGAAAAACCCGCGCCGGGGGTCGTGCCCGGGCGCCGGCCGGTCGTCGTCGTCCCGCTGCATGGCGCGGGGGAGGAGGATGTCGGAGTCGCCGTACCGGGCGCCCCGGCCCGCGCTTCTCCGTCCGGACGCCTCCCGCGCCGGGTCTGTGAGCATGCCGATCGTTTCATCCGGGTTGTCCGGCGGGGACGGGTTGTCCAGCGGGGACACGGCGGGAACGGGGAAGGGGTTGCGCGCGCCGTCCGGCTCAATAGCCGCGTCGGCGTTCATGCGGAGGCGGAGGGAATAGAAGGAAATCCGCACCACGTCCTCTTCGGAAAGATGGCGCGGCCTGTCGATCGGGCGGTCGTTGACGATGGTGCCGTTGAAGGAGCCGAGGTCCTTTATGCCGCAGACTCCGTTCTTGTACAGAATGACGGCATGCCTCCGGCTCACCGTTGGGGTGGGGAGGGATATGTCGCATTCTTTTGCGCGTCCGACAAAGACTGGCCTGCCTTCCTCCAGAAGGTAGGATCGGCTGTCGTCTTTCGATTTAACCACGACGATGGGCATTCGAATACCCCCCCATGGCTCAAAGCGAATTCTCCACGAACAGGGCGGCGGAACTTCTGCGTTTTGCATCCCTGGTTGCCGTTGACATTGTACTGCAATATATTTGCAAATGCCAAATAATTTTACGGCGGCGGCTGATGCGCATGCGTGACACGGCGGGCCGAAACATGTATACTCTCCTTTGAGCTTCTTCCGCGCAAGGCCCGGACGCGTCCGGGCCTTGCCTGTTGCGCGCGCCGGAAGAAAATGAAAACCGCCAAGGAAAACAGCAGAGCCATGGACATCAGCCGCATCCGCAATTTCTCCATCATCGCCCACATCGATCACGGAAAATCCACCCTCGCCGACAGAATTCTTCTGCAAACCGGCCTGGTGAGTGAACGCGAATTCAGAGCCCAGTTCCTCGACGACATGGACCTGGAGCGCGAGCGCGGCATCACCATCAAGGCGCACCCCGTCACCGCCGAGTTCCGGAGCGCGGACGGGAACGCCTATCAGATTAATTTCATCGACACGCCCGGACACGTGGATTTTTCCTACGAGGTCTCGCGATCGCTGGCCGCCTGCGAAGGGGTGCTCCTCGTGGTCGACGCCTCGCAGGGAATCGAGGCGCAGACAGTCGCCAACACCTACCTGGCGATCAACAGCAACCTCGTCATCATCCCCGTGGCGAACAAGATCGATCTTCCCTCAGCCCTTCCCGACGCCGTCCGCGAGGAGATCGTCGCCTTCCTCGGCTGCGCGGAGGAGGACGTGCATTACGCCAGCGCCAAGACGGGCGAAGGCATACAGGGGATTCTCGAAGCCATCGTGAAGACGATCCCCCCTCCGGCGGGCGATCCGGAGAAGCCGTTCCGGGGCATGATTTTCGATTCCGTGTACGACGACTACCGGGGCGTCATCACGTATCTCCGGGTGATCGACGGCGACGTCAAAAAGGGCGACAGGGTCGTCATGCTCTCCAGCGGCAAGGAATACGAGGTGACCGATCTGGGGATTTTCGCCCCCGGCATGAAACAGGCGAAAACGCTTTCGGCCGGGCAGGTCGGCTATGTCGTGGGCAACCTGAAGGACATCCGATCGGTCAAGGTCGGCGACACCCTCGCGGACGCGGGGAGCGGTGTCGAGGCGCTGCCCGGCTATGTCGAGCCCAAGAGCATGGTCTATTGCGGGCTCTATCCGTCGTCGACGGAGAATTTCGAAAACCTCAGGAAAGCCCTCGACCGCCTCGCGCTGAACGACGCCTCGTTCAATTACATTCCCGAAAGCTCCACCGCTCTCGGGCACGGCTTCCGCTGCGGGTTCCTCGGGCTTCTCCACATGGAAATCGTCCAGGAGCGGCTTGAGCGGGAGAGCGATCTCGATCTGGTGAAGACAGCCCCGAACGTCACCTACGAGGTGCTCCGCACAGACGGTTCCGTGACCGAGGTGCATTCGCCCGCCGACGTGCCGGATCCGTCGTTCATCGAGGAGATACGCGAACCCATCGTGAAGCTGGAGATCATGGTGCCGAAGGAGTTCATCGGCGCGGTGATGACTCTGGCGGAGGAGCGCCGGGGCAGCCACAAGGGGCTGGAGTACATCGGCGGCCGCAGGGCGCTGTTGCGGTACGAGATTCCCTTCGCCGAGATCGTGTTCGACTTCTACGACAAGCTGAAAAGCTCGACCAGGGGCTACGGCACGATGGACTACGAGTTCATCGGCTACCGCGCGGCGGATCTGGTGAAGGTGGACATCCTGATCCACGGCCAGCCCGTGGACGCCCTGTCCATCATCTGCCTCAGGGACAAGGCGGACATCCGGGGGCGGAAGATTCTGGCGCGCCTGCGGAAGGAAATCCCCAAGCACATGTTCCAGGTGGCGCTTCAGGCCGCTGTCGGGGCGCGGATCGTCAGGAAGAACGTCCTCGCCAAATGCTACGGCGGCGACGTCACGCGGAAGCGGAAGCTCCTCGAAAAGCAGAAGGAGGGCAAGAAGCGGATGCGGGCGATCGGCAACGTCACTGTTCCGCAAAAGGCGTTTCTCGCCGTGCTGGAGGCGCGGGAGGACGAGTGACGCCGCCTTGACAGGCTGTTTTTTTCGCGTACAAAGTATACTCTTCATGAGAGAGACATGATTCAGTCCCTTTTCCAGGAGGGAAGGGGATCGAAAGGAATCGTCATGGACGATGTCCCGGTGTTTGACAGGCGCAGCCTTTTGAACGCGACCTGCGACGACAGGGATTTGGCAGGCCAGGTCGTCGAGGTGTTTCTCGCCGACATTCCGAAGCAGATGGCGAGTCTCGACGCAGCGCTGGCGGGGGAAGACGCCCGCGCGGCGGAGCGCGTGGCCCATTCGATCAAGGGCGCGTCGGCCACGGTGGGCGGCGAACGCCTCCGCGCCGTCGCGCTCGAATGCGAAACCCTCGGCCGCGAGGGCAGGCTGGACGCCATGAGCCTGCGCGTGGGCGCATTGCGCGCGGCGTATGCGGAGCTGGAGACGGCGTTGCGGGCGGAAGGGTTTGCGTGAATTGACGATTTGCCGGCGAACATCGCCGCCGCGTGGAGCGGCCTGGCGGATGTGCCCGGCACGTCTGTCCTGAAGCGCTCCTCGCTGTACGAAACGCGCCCTGTCGGCGGCCCCCCGGATCAGGGGGATTTTTACAATGCGGCCTGCGCTGTGGAGACGCGGCTCGGCCCTGCGGAATTCCTCCGCGAAACGCAGGCTCTCGAACGCCGCATCGGCCGCCTCCGGGAGGCGGAAGCGGCGCGATGGGGGCCGCGCGTCATCGATATCGACATTCTTCTCTGGGGAGAGGACGGGGAGATTGAGGAGCCGGGCCTGTCTGTTCCCCACCCGCGTCTGGCGGAGAGGGCGTTTGTTCTCGTCCCTCTGGCTGAAATCGCGGGCGGCATGCAACATCCGCGCGCGGGATGCCGCGTCGGGGATCTTCTTGAAAGGCTGGATCGGGGGGAACGTGAAGGAATACGACGCCTATCTCTTTGACGCGGACGGCACCCTTGTCGACACGAAGGAAATCATCGTCAATTCGTACAGGGCGATGGGCGACGCCCTGGGGATTCCGATTGATCGCGCCCTGGTGTACGACACTGTCGGCCTTCCCTTTGAGCGGCAGATGCGGATGGTCATCGGGGAGGATCACCCGGCCGACTATTTTGAAAAGGCCAAGAAGCTCTACACCGACAGCCAGATGGAACTGTGCCGCAAGCATCTCCGCGCGTTTCCCGGCGTGGAGGAGGGGTTGCGCGCGCTGCGGAACATGGGCAAGAAAATGGCTGTCGTCTCGTCCCGCCGCCTGGTCACGCTCAAGCCGTTCCTGGAAGCTGTGGGGCTGGACGGGTATTTCAGCGTGTGGGTCACGCCGGAGGACACCGAACGCCACAAGCCGCATCCGGAGCCGGCGCTGTACGCGGCGCGCCTTCTGGGCGTGGAGCCGGGGCAATGCGTCTTCATCGGCGACGCCACGTTCGACATCGAATGCGGCAGCGCGGCGGGGATGGACACGGCTTTTGTGGTCTGGGGCGGCATGGACCCGGCGGACTGGCCGGTCAAGCCGGACGTGACTGTCACGGAGTTTGCGCAATTGCTTCCCCATGATCCGAAGTCTTCGCTGGAATAAGGATAATTCTTTTCATTGAAACAAGTAAAAACGTGAGGATTTCGGGGACATGACCCAATTATTCGGCGGTTTGAATATTTGGGATCGTGTCCCCGAATTCCGGCTCCGTACCCCGGGCGTTTCCGGCAGGAAGCCGGATTATGGAGAAACGAACCATGCGCGTCATAGAGGATGCGGCGGAAATGCGCGCCGAAGCGGCTGAAATGGCTGCCCGGCGGGTCGAATCGGGGTTTGTGCCCACAATGGGTGCGCTCCACAGGGGGCACATTTCCCTCATGGAGCGGAGCGCCGGCGAAAACGACGCGACCGTCGCCTCGATCTTCGTCAATCCCACCCAGTTCATGCCGGGCGAGGACTACGAATCCTACCCCCGCACATGGGACGAGGATTTGGAAAAAGCCGAAAAGGCGGGCGTGGACATCGTCTTCCACCCGTCTCCGGAGCAGATGTATCCCGAGCGGTCGCAGACCTCGGTGCAGGTGCATCTCCTGACGCGGGGCCTGTGCGGCATGTCGCGGGGACAGGGGCATTTTCGCGGGGTGACGACCGTCGTCGCGAAGCTGTTCAACCTTGTGCGGCCGACAAGGGCCTATTTCGGCCAGAAGGACGCGCAGCAGGCTGTGGTCATCCAGCGCATGGTCATCGATTTGAATTTTCCTGTCGAAATCATCGTCTGCCCCATCGTCCGGGAGAAGGACGGACTCGCCCTTTCCAGCCGGAACGTCAATATCCCGCCCGAATGCCGCGAGCGGGCCCTCGCCCTCCGGAAGGCCCTTCTTCTCGGGCGCGGCATGATCCGTGGGGGGGAGCGGGACGCGTTCAGGCTTTCAAACGCCATGCAGGAGTCGATTCTCAAAGACCCGGAAATCGAAGTGGATTATCTCGACATCGTGTCTCCCGAAACGCTTGAGGAGGTGGAAAGCGTCGACGATCTGTCGCTCATGGCGGGCGCGATCCGGATCGGCGGCGTGCGGCTTATCGACAACATCCTTGTGGGGCCGGACGGCCCCTGGGAGGATTGAGAGCCTGTTGTGGGAGCCTGTTGCATTTTGCGGAGGATGCAAGCCGATGGCTGCGAAAACGCGCTGGAAGCCGGGCAATCTGGTGGTTCCCGCCCCTGCGGCCCTGATCAGCTGCCGGGCGCCGGGGAAGGAGCCGAATCTCATCACCCTCGCCTGGTGCGGGAACATCAACAGCGACCCGCCCATGCTGTCCATCTCGGTGCGGCCGTCGCGGCATTCGTACGGCATGCTTGTCGAGTCGGGGGAATTCGTCGTGAATCTTCCCTCGTCCGGCATGGCGAAGGCTGTTGACTATTGCGGCGTCGTCTCCGGCAGGGATGTGGACAAATGGCGGGAGACCGGCCTGACGCCCCTGAAAATGGAGGAGACGGACTGCCCCGGCGTGGAGGAGGCGCCCATCAATATCGCCTGCCGGACGACGCAGCGGATTGCCCTGGGAACGCACGACATGTTCCTTGCCGAAGTGCTGGGCGTGACAGTCGGTTCGCGGCTTCTCGACAAGGCGGGCCGGTTCCGGCTGGAGAAGGCGGAGCTCCTGTGTTTCGCCCACGGGGAGTATTACGAACTGGGGAAAAAGCAGGGAAAATTCGGCTGGTCGGTGCGGAAGAAAAAGCCTGTTTTATCCTTGCGCAAACGCGCGACGTGACGTTTAATTTGATCGATGAGGCGGGTACGACGGGTATGGAGATTTCCGGGGAGGAGGAAGCGATATTATGGGCATATTCAAGGCGTACGATGTGCGCGGAACATATCCTGACCAAGTTAATGAAACCCTGTTCGAGGCGATAGGCCAGGCCGCGCCCCAGGTGTTGAAATGCAAAACAGCCGTGGTCAGCCGCGACATGCGCGAGTCCGGCGTGGCGCTGGCGCAGGCGATGATCCGCGGCCTGACCAAGCAGGGCGTGGACGTCATCGACATAGGCATGGCGTCGACGCCCATGCTGTATTTCGCGACAGCGTACTTCAAGGCGGACGCCGGGGTGCAGATCACGGCCAGCCACAATCCGGCGGCCTACAACGGCTGCAAATGGTGCCGCGAGGACGCCATCCCCGTCGCCTACGACACCGGCCTCGCCGAGATGGAAAAGCTGGTGAGCAAGGGCGCGTTCACCCCCGCGACCAGACAGGGGACGGTGAAGACGGCGGAAATCCACACAGAATACCGCGCCAACCTCCTCAAATACGCAGGCAGCATCAAGCCGCTGACCGTGGTGGTCGATGCGGGCAACGGCGTGATGGGCGCGTTCCTGCCCGCCCTGTTCGAGAAGCTTCCCTGCGAAGTCATCCCGATGTATTTCGAGCCGGACGGAACCTTCCCCAACCACGAAGCCAACCCCATCAAGGAGGAGAACGTCCGCGACCTTGTGGCGAAGGTGCGGGAGGTCGGCGCCGATCTGGGGGTGGCGTTCGACGGCGACGGCGACAGAAGCATGTATATCGACGAAAAGGGGGGCATCATCCCGGCCGATTTCGTCACCGCGCTTCTCGCGAACGAAATGCTGGCGATGGAGCCGGGCGCGACGATTTTCTACGATCTCCGGAGTTCGAAGGTGTGCAGGGAGGAGATCGAGCGTCTGGGCGGCGTGGCGAAGATGTCGCGTGTGGGGCATTCGTTCATCAAGGCGATGATGCGGGAGGAGAAGGCGATTTTCGCGGGCGAGCTTTCGGGCCACTTTTATTTCCGCGATCTCCATTACACGGACAACGCCGAGATGGCGATGCTCTCTGTCCTGAACGTGGTGTCCAAGAGCGGCAAAAAGCTGTCCGAGCTGATCGCGCCGTTCAAGAAATACTTTGCCACGGGCGAAATCAACTTCGTCGTGGACGACGCCATGAAGGTTGTGAAGAAGGTCGAGGCCGAATTCACCCCGAAGGCGAAGGAGGTGTTCCATCTGGACGGCCTGTCCATGTATTTCGACGGATACTGGTTCAACATCCGCGCGTCGAACACCGAGCCAGTCCTGCGGCTGAACCTTGAGGCCGACACGGCCGCGATCCGCGAGACGGCGAAGGCTGAAATCGAGAAGGCCATCGGCGGAAAATTGGCTGACGGCGGACACTGA
>QMCE01001504.1_pt1 | contig 12814 bp, 10 predicted proteins | sample 1821851 | NCBI WGS metagenome assembly QMCE01 (sample SAMN09453174, study PRJNA476694) | Termite gut metagenome, whole genome shotgun sequencing project. | isolation source: worker | host: Odontotermes sp. | place: South Africa:Pretoria | collected 2016-01-28 | reverse complement strand
TGAGGCCGGGCTGGTAAAGGTGCGGGGTAAAGGGAATAAGGAGCGGATTATTCCTTTCGGTTCCGCCGCCGCCGAGGCACTGCGGCTCTATCTGCCTGAACGGGAAGAGATAAGCCTGGCGCGGGCGGCCCGGAGCCTGCCGCCGGAGCCTGCCGCCCTTTTTTTAAACGGCCGGGGCACGCGTCTGACCGCGCGCAGCGTGGAGCGCGCCCTTCAGGCTTATGGACTGCGGGCTGGTATCAGGGTGGCGGTGACGCCGCATGCGCTCAGGCACTCCTTTGCCACCCATCTCCTGGAGATGGGCGCTGATCTGCGCGTCGTCCAGGAACTGCTCGGCCATGTCAGCCTCTCCACCACCCAGCGCTATACCCATGTCAATGTCGATCACCTGACCAAAGTCTACGATCAGGCCCACCCCGACAGCCGCCGCGGGCGGCGCTGAAAAGCGGCGGCGGATCTTGTCCTCCGGAGAAAAGATTGACGGCTCCGGGGATACGGTTTACAACTCCTTTCCATTTATGGGATGCGATCCATTCCTTTTTATAGAATAGAGAAAAAATGCTAAGGGCCAAGATGAAGACCCCCCAGATACGATCCACCACCATTATTGCCATCCGCCATCAAGACGAGGTCGTGGTCGCCGGTGACGGCCAGGTGACCCTTGGCGCCACTGTGGTCAAACACCAGGCGCGTAAGGTACGGCGCCTCTATCACGACCGGGTGATCACCGGCTTTGCCGGGGCCACTGCCGATGCCTTCACCCTCTATGATCGTCTGGAAGGCAAACTCGAACAGTATAACGGCAACCTGATGCGGGCGGCGGTGGAACTGGCCAAGGACTGGCGTACCGACAAGATGCTGCGCCGCCTGGAGGCCATGCTGATTGCCGTGGACACCAGTCATTCGCTTCTGCTCTCCGGCACCGGCGATGTCATCGAGGCCGACGACGGTATTCTGGCCATCGGCTCCGGCGGGCCCTATGCCCAGGCCGCGGCCCGGGCCCTCATCGCCCATTCCAGCCTGGACGCGGCGGCCATTGCCCGGACTTCTCTGGAGATCGCCGCCTCCATCTGTATATATACGAACATCAATATTCTTGTAGAAAAGATATGAAAGAACTCCGAGATATGCCTTCCCTTACCCCACGGCAGACCGTCATTGAACTGGACCGTTATATCATCGGTCAGGCCGGGGCCAAACGCGCTGTGGCCATTGCTCTGCGCAACCGCTGGCGGCGCCAGCAGGTCGAGCCTCCCTTGCGCGAGGAAATCGCCCCGAAGAACATCATCATGATCGGGCCGACCGGTGTCGGCAAGACGGAGATCGCCCGCCGGCTGGCCCAGATGGCCAAAAGCCCTTTTCTGAAGATCGAGGCCTCCAAATTCACCGAAGTCGGCTATGTCGGGCGGGATGTGGAATCCATGATCCGCGATCTCACCCAGTTGGCGGTGAACATGGTGACAAAGGAAGAGGAAAAAGGGGTGGGTGCCAGGGCTGAGACCCAGGCGGAAGAACGCCTGCTTGACCTGCTGCTGCCGCCCACGCCCGGCAGGGAGCGGCCCATGCCTGTACGGGATGCCGGGCCCTCGGTGATCCCCTTGGGCTATGACCGGGATATGGGCGCGCGGGAAGATGAAGGCGGGCAGGACACCAGGGAGGTCTTCCGCGGCATGCTGCGGCGCGGTGAACTCAATGAGCGGACGGTGGAGCTGTCCGTGGTCAATACCGGCGGCGCGCCCATGGTGGAGGTCTTTTCCGCCTCGGGCATGGAAGATATGCAGCATTCTCTGCAGGAGGCCTTTTCCAAATTCTTTCCCAAAAAAAAGCAGACCAGGAAGATGAAAGTGCCCGAGGCCTTGGAATACCTGAAAAAGGAGGAGGCCGAGCGCCTGGTGGACAAGGAGACGGTGACCGAAAAGGCGATCCGCCGCACCGAACAGTCGGGGATCATCTTTCTTGACGAGATCGACAAGATCGCTTCGCGGGGCGGTGGAGGTTCCGGCTCTCCTGAGGTCTCGCGGGAAGGGGTGCAGCGCGATCTGCTGCCCATTGTCGAGGGGACCACGGTCTCCACCAAATACGGGCCGGTCAAGACCGATCATATTCTGTTCATTGCCAGCGGCGCCTTTCATGTCAGCAAACCTTCCGATCTGGCACCGGAACTGCAAGGCCGCTTTCCCATCCGGGTGAATCTCCAGGCCCTGGGCGAAGAGGAATTCTACCGTATCCTTACCGAGCCCCGGAACGCCCTGATCAAGCAGTATACGGCCTTGCTGGCTACGGAAGGCATAGGGCTGTGTTTCGAGGATGAGGCCATCCGGGAGATGGCCCGCATCGCGGCCCGGGTCAATCAGAAGACCGAGGATATCGGCGCCCGCCGGTTGCACACCGTGATTGAGCGGGTATTGGATGAGCTCTCTTTTGACGCCCCGGACCGGGAAACCGGAGAGTTTACCGTCACCGCCGCCTATGTGCGCGAGTGCCTGGAGGAGCTCTCCGGAAACGAGGACCTGAGCCGCTATATCCTGTGACAAAACCGGTTCCGAACACAAACGGAGATACCGGAATGATGATCTTTTCCGTCAAGGGAGCATCATCCGATGGAACAGCTTTCCTCTACCCCGGTCATTACCCTGATTACGGATTTCGGCCTGAGCGATCCCTACGTGGGTCAGCTTAAAGGGGTGCTGCTCGGCATCTGCCGCCAAGCGCGGATTATTGATATCAGCCATGAGATTCCGGTCTGGGATGCGGCTGCCGCTGCTGCCATGCTCCATACAAGTTATGGCTTTTTCACACCGCCTGCGGTCCATCTGACGGTGGTTGATCCAGGGGTCGGCGGCGGCCGGGCGATCCTGGCGGCCACGGGCGGCGGCCATTTTTTCGTCGCTCCGGACAACGGCATCCTCTCTCCCCTTCTTGACGGTGGCCTTATCGACCGGGTTTGCCTGGTGGAACGGGATGAATTTTTCCGGGCCAAGGTCAGCCCGACCTTTCACGGCCGCGACATCATGGCCCCGGTAGCCGCGCAACTGGCCCAGGGGCGCGAGCTGGAGTCACTGGGCCGGAAAATCCCGGCCGGAGATATTGTCCAGCTTCCGCTGCCGCAGCCGGTGCTTGCTGGGGACTCTCTCCAGGGCCAGGTGCTGCGCATTGATCATTTCGGCAATATTTGTACCAATATCAACGAAAAAACAGAAGGCTTCGATTCTTTCCGGTTCGGCGGCATTGAAATTGCCGGACACCGCATTGCGCATCTGTCCCGGACCTATGCCGAGGCCCGGATCGGAGCCCTGCTTGCCTTGATTGACAGCATGGGATATCTTGAGATCGCCGTCAGCCGCGGCAGCGCTGCGGATCTTCTGAAGGTCCTGCCCGGCGATCCGGTCACCGTCCAACTTCGGAGATCATAATTCTGCCGTTTTTATAACGAAATACGACCCATGTCATATCCTTCGCCACCTTGTCTTGCGTTTCGCCCGAGCCGCCTCGCGTTTTTCGCGTTTTTTCTGCTCCTGTTCTTTTTTTGCGGCCTTCCCGCCGGGCTTGAGGCCCGGGAGAAGAAAACTTATGACCTGGTGTATATCTGGAACCCGGACCTGGAGACCGTGCTTGATTACCACCAGAAGGTAGCCAAGCTGCTTGATCCGGAGGTCGGCAAGCGCCTGCGGGTGGTTGTCCGGGGGAAGCAGTACGGGCTTGTCTATCCAATGGGCGGTTCGGCCCTGGCCTGCGGTCAGCTTGCGGTAAAACAGAGTGCGGCCCTGCGCCGGGCCGGGCTGGCGGAGGGCTATGTCCTGAAGCAGGGGAGTTATGCGGCGCTCTACAATATCAGCTATGGCAGCGGCCCTACCCCGGAAGCGCTGCAGGGGCGTTATGCCGAGCTTGACAGGATTCTGGGGGAGAAGGAGAGCCGGGGGCTTTTCATTGAGCAGAGCGGTCCGAAAAAATATACGCTCATCTGTCGGCGCTGGAGCGATAAGAAGTCCGCAGAAGAGGCGGCCCGGCGGCACGGCCGGCTGCTTCAGGGCGGCAATATTTCTCCTGTGGTGGTTCTGGCCGTCAACAATCCCCTGGTCTTCGGAAAATCCCTTTCTCCGGACAGGTCCGGGACTACCGCCGCAAGCCTTGAGACCGCATCCGCTGTCTCTTCCGTAACGGCCAGAGTGGCTCGCCCTTCTGAGGAGAGAGACGAGGAGGAACGCAGAATACGGGCCCGGATAGCCCGAAGCTCCCCGAGCAGAGAAGAAGCGCGCCGTCAGCGGGGCGGCGGGGCCTTGCAGCGTCCCATCCAGGACCTGCTAGATGAGCTGCGCCGCAAAGGCGAACTGGGGCGGGACGAGATGAGCGGCTGGGCGGTCTATGATTTGAACCGGGACCAGTTTCTGGCGGGGATCAACGCCGAGAGGAGCTTCCAGGCGGCCAGCATGGTGAAGCCCTTTGTGGCCCTGGCCTTCTTTCACAATGTCCAGAAGGGGAAACTTACCTATAGTGCCACATACCGCCGGCAGATGGAGGCGATGATCCAGCACAGCGACAACGCGGCCACAAACGTATTCATCAAGGCGGTGGGCGGTCCGGCCCGCTGCCAGCAGATCCTCCGGGCGCATTATGGCAGCATTTTTAAAAAGACGCGCATTGTCGAGTACATCCCGCCGGGTGGACGCACGTATTTAAACAGCGCCGCGCCCTCGGACTACATCCGTTTTTTGCGTGCCCTGTGGAAGGACCAGTTGCCCCACTCCGGAGAAATGCGCCGGGTCATGTCGCTGCCAAGCGGCAACCGCCTCTATAGCGGCGCTTCCATCCCGCCCGTGGTGGAGCTGTATCACAAGACCGGCACCACAGCCCGCCTCTGCGGCGATATGGGCATCCTGGATGTCCGGGGCCGGAATGGGCGCAGCTATCCCTATGCCATAGCCGGGATGATTGAGCGCCGGAAACCGGCCGGAAATTACCGTAACTGGATGCGGAGCCGGGGTAATGTCATCCGTCAGGTCTCCGGCCTGGTCTACAAGGAGATGAAGGAGCGCTATCCGCTCCAGTAGCCCCGCCAAGGACGGGACCGCGCGGTGCGCTGACACTGTTTATCCCGGCCCTGCCGACGGTATTTCCGGAGAGTTGAGCCATGCCTGTCTTTCGCCTGGGGGCGGACTATTTCTTCCCTGACCCCGGCCTTGCCGAACCTGACGGCCTGCTGGCGGTGGGTGGCGATCTCGCGCCTGGCCGGCTGCTGGCCGCTTACCGGCTGGGCGTCTTTCCCTGGTATGCGGAAGGTGATCCCATCCTGTGGTGGTCGCCCGCGCCCCGGCTGGCGCTTTTCCCGCAGGAATTTCACCTTCCCAGAAGGCTGAAACGCACCGCCGCCTCGGGCCGCTTTGCCGTCAGCGCCGACACCGATTTTGCCGGGGTCATTGTCGCCTGCGCCACCGCCTCGGGCCGCCGGGAAAAAGGCACCTGGATCAGTCCGGAGATGCGGGCCGCCTATATCCGGCTGCATGAACTCGGTTTTGCCCATTCCATTGAATGCCGGCGGCAGGGGCGGCTGGCGGGAGGGCTGTACGGCGTCTGTCTGGATGGAGTTTTTTTCGGCGAGTCCATGTTCACGGTGGAACGGGATGCTTCCAAGGTAGCGCTGGTCACTCTGGTGCGAAACGCGGCCCGGCTGGGCATCGCCCTGATCGACTGCCAGATGACCACTTCCCACCTGCTGGGTTTTGGGGCGCGTGAACTCTCCCCATCACGGTTTCAGGCCCTGCTGGCGGAGCATATCCATGGCTGTCTGCCCCAGGGCAGGTGGCGGCTGGCGGATTTTTCGGGCTGACTTCCGGGAGAGGGGAAAAGAGGGTCCAGGCGCTTATTACAGATCCAGGTCAAACTCGATCCGCTGGCTGGAGCGGGAGAAATGGCGGTGGATTTTCTTGAGGCCGTAGAGGGTGCCGGAACGGAAGCTGATCTCCCAGTCTCCTTTCTGCAGGTCATTGCGGTCCTTCCCCAAATGGACCAGATCGTTTACCGTCATCTCCTCCGGCACGGTGGCGAGCAGATGGAAGAGCTGGTCCTGGCTTGCGCCCATGACGATCATCTTCTGCGTCCGGTCTATATGGGTGCTTTTCAATTTCCAGCGGACCTCCACCGCTTCTTCCCGCTGAAAGTTGATTTTTCGTAATTGCGAGCAGTCCTTGCGGTGCAGGGAGAGCCCCCGTTCGCTGAGCAGGCCGATAATCCCCTTGTCCAGAGGACCTGGTTTGCAGCAGGCGGAGAATTTGATCGCCACCGGGTCCAGGGTGGTCAGATCCACCCGGTTGAAGACGCCGGTGGGCCGGGACAGCGGCGGCGGACACCCCGCGTAGAGCCCGTTGCTGATTTCATAGATCAGCTCCCGGAGGCGAAGCCTGCCTTCGCCGAGTTGCAGGTACAACGCTTCTCTGGATTCAAGGTTAAAATAGGTAAAGAGAAGGCGCATCTCCTCCTTGGCGAGGATTTCGCGGGGAATGCCGTAGCGCCGCAGTTCCTGGGCGAGAATGGAGGCGCCGATCTGCTGGGAGAGCGTTTCCCGGCGCTGGCGGAAGGTCCTGGCCAGCTCGGAGCGCGCCTTGGGGGTCTGGCAGAGGAGCTGCAGGGCCGGGTCAAAGGTGACCGGTTCTTCCTGACGGATGACCTTGATGACATTGCCATCCTTCAGCTGCTGGTCGATGGGCACCCGGCGTTTCCCGATCATGCCGCCGATACAGGTCCGGCCGATGGCGGAATGGACCCGGAAGGCGAAGTCCAGCAGGATAGAGTTGATCGGCAGGCAGACAAGATCACCCTGCGGCGTGTACGTGTAAATTTCCTTGCGCCCGCCAGCGGCGATGATATCCCGGTAGGAGATGGAATCGTCGCTGCCGAGGATATCGAACATCTCCTGCACTTCTTTGAAAAAACTGGAGCTGCTCTTGCTTAAACCGGTCCAGTCGCGCATGATGCCGCGCTGGGCCCGCACTGCCATTTCGCCGGTGCGGATCTTGAACAGGTACTTGCGGCCGTCGATATTGGCCCGGGCATGCAGGCCCTGGTAGCCGGAAGGCTTGGGGCTGGCGATGAAATCCCGGAGTGTCCGGGGAATGGGCGGATAGATGGCGTTGATGACGCCCAGGGCGCGGTAGCAGTCACTCCGGGTCCCGGTCAGGATCAGAAATTCCTGCGGTGTTTCGATTTCTTTGAGCAGGATGCGGTTGCGGATGTCATAATATCCCCAGAGCCCCTTGGTGCGCAGGGTGACGGAGGCCAGCACCGGTTCCCGGTTCATGGCCTGCTGTACCTGGTCCACAATGGCGGCCGCCTCGGGGCTGTCGGCCAGTTTCTTGATATGGGCCAAAACCTGCCTGCCCTGGCGGGGATAGCGGTAGATCAGGGCATGGGTGTACATCTCCCGTTTGATGTCAAAAAGGCCGAGGATGGTGGAGAGCGGCGCATAGATATCCAGGGTCTCGTCGGCGATTTTCTGCCGCCGGTGGCGGGGCATGCTTGACAGGGTACGGAGATTGTGCAATCTGTCCGCCAGTTTGACAATCATGACCTCCAGTTTGGCCGCGGTCCCGCTGAAGATCTTCCGGTGTACCAGTTTTTTGAGGGCCTGGCGGTCGAGGCTGGATTGAGTCACCTTGGTGCAGCCCTCGACGATGGCCTCCACATTGGGGCCGAATTTTTCCCGGATCACTTCATTGGTGACTTCAGGCACATCCTCCACGGTATCGTGGAGCAGGGCGGAGGCCAGGATTTCCGGATTGCGGATATCCAGTTCCTCGGCGAGAATGCGCGCCACCGAACAGGGATGGACGATATACGGGTCACCGGAACGTCGCCATTGCAGGGCGTGCGCCGCGTAGGCAAAATCGAGCGCATCCCAGAAGACCTGGGATGCGGGGCTGTCATCAACAAAGGCACGCATGGCCTGCCGGTAACTGTCGAGGTCAAATTTTATGTACTGCATGGGATGCACCATGGCGGGCCGGGCCTGCTGCGTTAACTAGAGGAAAAAAGGGACGTACCGTGCGTACCGGCACAGAGGCAGACGTAAGGCCTTAAACCGGATGGCCGTGTCCCTGGAAAAAGTATTTTTATGGTGTATTGCCCTGTATACGCAGAAAGGGCAAGGAGAAAGAAGCGATGCGAAAGAATCTCACCGGGAAAAAGCGGGCGGCGCGTCCGCGCCGAGAACGGAAAAAAGTCCTGAAGCCGGCCTGTGGCAGGGAAAGCCGGGAACTGGCCCCGGATGCGGCGGAAATCTGCGCCCTGCTCGCCGGGTATACGGACGGGCTGGACGAGGCGAGGATAACAGCTCTGCTCTCTTCCAAAACAGCGCGTTCCCTGCCGGTGCGCAAGACCTTGAAACGCTTGGTGGCAGAGGGCGGCATCCGTGAGAAGGGCGGACGTTTTTTCCCGGTTGCCGTTGCCGGGGGAGGGCTGAAGGCTGTCCTGGCGCTCAACGCCAAGGGTTTTGGTTTTGCCGCGGTGGAGGGGGAGGAAGGCGGTGTGGGCAAGGATATTTTTATCGCGCCGCCGCATCTTAACGGGGCCAGCCAGGGCGACAGCGTGCTGGTCGAAATCATCGGGGCTTCCCGCCGGGGCAGGCGGGAAGGCAGGGTGCTCCGCATTCTGCAGCGGGCCGTTCTCCAGCTCTGCGGTGTCTTCAGCGGTAATGGCGGCGGCGGGACGATTACTCCGGATGACATCCGCCTGCCCTACACGCTCCGGGTCTTTCCCGGTGATACCGGTGGGGCGGCGGAGGGTATGGCGGTACTGGCGGAGATTGTGGATTACGGTTCGCCGCGCCGGGGACCACGGGCCAGGATTCTGGAGATCCTGGGAGATCCCCTTGATGTGGCGGTACAGATGCGCATGGCGGTGATCTCCGGTGGACTGCGCGAGGCCTTCCCGGCGGAGGTGATGGAAGAGGCCGCCGCCCTGCGGGCCGTATGCGCTTGTGAGGAGGGGCGGCTGGATCTGCGTCATCTGCCCCACGTCACCATTGACGGCGAGGACGCGCGGGATTTTGACGACGCCATCTGTGTGGAGCGGCATGCCCGGGGCTTTACGCTCTATGTTTCCATCGCCGACGTCAGCCACTATGTCCGTCCCGGTTCCGCCATTGACCGCGAGGCCTGGCTGCGGGGCACCAGCGTCTATCTGCCGGACCGGGTTCTGCCCATGCTGCCGGAGCGCCTGTCCAATGACCTGTGCAGCCTGGTGGAGGGCCTGGCCCGTCCGGCCTTTACCGCCATTCTCTCCTTTGACCGCCAGGGGCGCCCTCTGGAGCGGCGTTACGGCAGGAGCCTGATTAGCAGTAAAAGACGGCTCACTTATACCCAGGTTGACCGCCTGCTTTTTCACCGGGACTCCCGGGCCGCCGGAGAGATGGAATCCCTGGGCGATCTGCTGCCCATGCTGGAAGGGGCGGCCGCCCTGGCGGGTCTTTTACGAAAAGAGCGGCTGGACCGCGGCGGGCTTGACCTGGATATTCCGGAGGCCAGGGTCTGGCTGGAAGGGGAAAAGGTGGCGGATATCCGCGTGGCACCGCGCAACCAGGCGCAGATGCTGATTGAGGACTGCATGCTGGCCGCCAATGAGGCGGTGGCCGAGACCCTGTCCGGGGCGCACCGGCCCGTCCTTTACCGTATCCATGAGGAACCTGATCCGGGTAAGCTGGCGGGCTTCAAGGAGACCGCGCAGGCCCTGGGGCTTGCGCTGCCCCGGTTTGAGGCGGGTCCGGAGTGGTTTGCCGCTGTCCTGGAGAGTGCCCGGCAAAGCGGACTGGAACCCGTTGTGGGCAGTCTGCTGCTGCGCACTTTGCAGCAGGCCAGATATTCTCCTGAAAATACAAGGCATTTTGGCCTGGCCGCTCCTTTTTATCTCCATTTCACCTCGCCGATCCGCCGTTATCCGGATCTGCTTGCCCACCGGGCATTACAGGGCCTGCTGACCGGGGAGGCGTCTGGTATGGGGCTTCTGCCGGAAGCATACGGTGATCTGACTGAGGCAGGGTTGCAGCTCTCCCGCTGCGAACGCCGGGCCATTGAGGCGGAGCGCGATGCCCAGTCCCGCTGCGCCGCCCTTTTTTTGAAAGACCGGACTGGTGAGATTTTTGACGCGGTTATTTCCGGGGTCACGGCCTCCGGCCTTTTCCTGCTTCTGGATGGCAGCCTGATCAGCGGGTTTACGCCGGTGAGCGCCATGGGAAACGAGGCCTGGCTGCATGACGGCCGCCGTCACCGCCTGATCGGCGAACGCAGCAATACCCTGTATCAATTGGGCGGCCGGGTGAGTGCCCGGCTGGAGCGGGTGGATCTGGCTTCCAGGCGTCTTGCTTTCTCCCTGGTCCCGGAAGAGGAAAGAGGGGCGGCGGAGGCGGGAATGGCCTGAACTCCCGGATGCCGTCCCCTTGCCTCCGGCCCTGGTTTTGCTTGACGAAGCAGGGCAATTTCACTACGTTCAGCAAGCATGCCGAATGGCATGGCGGCCTTGTGTTGCCGCTGCGGCATTTTTTGCCGCGCCGCCCCTGGCCGCACGTTTCTCTGAATCCCGACTATTCCTTTGAGGTACATTTATGGAAGAAAGCAGCCTGATTTCAACCCTTTTTGGCAGCCCCTTCATGCGGGGACTGGTTATTGGCCTGGTGGTCGCCCTTATCCTCTGGATACGCGGCCTGATCAGCATCCGGGCGCTGAACCTCAACATGAAGAAGCTGCGCGAGCATCTGCACACCAAGCTGGAGATTGACGCCACGGAAAACGAACGCCGCAAGGAGGCCTTTGAAAAGCTCAAACAGGAACGGGACAACCTGCGCAACATGGTGCAGGTGCTGAACCAGAAGCCCGGCCGCCAGGAGATCCGCCAGATCCAGGTTTATCAGAAGGCCGTGGAGATCATGTTCGAGAAATCGCCGGGCTTTGCCCCGGCCTGGCAGATCACCATCAAGGAGGCGGAGGAGGAGATGAAGCGCGCCGAACGCGGCATTATCCCCTTCTTTAAACGGATGACCTCCAGCTCCGCCCAGATTCCCGAGAAGCCGGACAGAAAGCGTCTGGAACAGCCCATGGAGTCCTGATTTTTTCTGGCGGCATGGACGCGCGCGCACGGCAAAGGGGGACCCCCCTGCACCACGCCGGGATTATCCTGGTGCGGCCGAAATATCCGGAGAATATCGGGGCCTCGGCCCGGATCGCCCACAACTTCGGCATCAAGGAACTGGTTCTGGTGACGGATGAGGCGCCGGACGAGGAGCGCATGCTGAAGATGGCGACCCATAAGGCCGCCCCTCTGATCAAGACTATGCGCGTCTGCCGCACCGTGGCTGAGGCCGCCGCGCCCTTTCATTTTATCGCCGGCGCCACCGCCCGGCTTGGCCGTCACCGCCTGCGGGAACAGACGCCCCGTGAGGTTATGGCCGAACTGGCACCGCTGCTGGAAGAAAATCGCGTTGCCCTGATGTTCGGTCCGGAAAGCTCAGGCCTGAGCAACGAGGAGATGGACCTCTGCCAGTTCGCCTCCACCATCCCCACCGCAGGCTTTGCCTCGCTCAATCTGGCCCAGGCGGTGGCCATCCACTGCTACGAACTCTATACGGCCCGTAACCTCCATCCCTTTGCCGGCATTCCTGCTTCGGACTTCGCCAATTCCCACGAACTGGAAGGTATGTACGCCCACATCGAAGAGGCCTTGGATGCCATTACTTTTCTCGGTGAGACCAGCCGCAGCTACTGGATGCGCAATGTCCGCCAGTTCCTGGGCCGGATGCGGCTCCAGAAAAAGGAGGCGAGCATGGTGAGGGGCATCTGCCGCAAACTGCTCTGGCATGAGCGCGGCGGCCGGGTGGAACAGGAAGGCTCCCGGCTTCCGCCCATTTCTTAGTCATCTGGTAAAAAGGGGAGGGACACTTTCCCGCCGCGCGGCAATTCTACAGCCCTTCCAGCGGGCAGCCCGCGCAGGCGGGATTTTTTTTCTTGCAGTACTCTTTGCCCACCCGCACCAGGAGGGCATGGTATTCGTTGTAAAGCGGGGCCTCGGCGGGCAGATGATCCATGAAAAGGGCCTGCATGTCGGCGTAGCCACCGTCTTCGTCAATAAGGCCGTGGCGGCTGAGGATGCGGTGGGTATAGGCGTCAACCACGAAGACGGGCTGCCCGGCCGCGTAGAGGACAATGGAATCGGCGGTCTCCGGGCCGATGCCTTTGACGCCTAACAACCTCTCCCGCAACTGCTCCGGCGGTTGGGCGAGAAAGGCTTCCAGATCGCCGCCATACTGTTCATTGACAAGAGCAAACAGGTTGCGCAGGCGGCCCGCCTTGATATTGTAATAGCCCGCCGGGCGGATATATGCGGCCAACAAATCCACGGGCAGGGAGGAGAGGGCGGCAAAGGAGAGGAGGCCTGCCCTTTTAAGATTGTCGAGGGCCTTTTCCACATTGCCCCAATTGGTATTCTGGGTGAGCACCGCGCCCACCATTACCTCAAAGGGGCTGTCCGCCGGCCACCAGTGCTGAGGACCGAACCGGGCGGCCATGCGGGAATAAATGGCTTCCAGCTGTTCTTTGGTCCTGCTCATGGTCGTGAAAAATACAAAAAACTGCTAATGGTCGCCCAGACAGACGCCGATTTCCCGGGCGGTCATGACCTTGTCGCTTTGCAGGTCCACCTTTTTGCGGCGGCTGATGGCTTCCGCGATGGGCACAGCCGTCATGGTCGGCGGCACCCAGGCCACCATGTGGTCAAAGATCCTGGCCTCGGCCATGCGCACCGCCGCCGCGCCGAAGCGCAGGGCCAGCAGGCGGTC
>QMCE01001503.1_pt1 | contig 12814 bp, 14 predicted proteins | sample 1821851 | NCBI WGS metagenome assembly QMCE01 (sample SAMN09453174, study PRJNA476694) | Termite gut metagenome, whole genome shotgun sequencing project. | isolation source: worker | host: Odontotermes sp. | place: South Africa:Pretoria | collected 2016-01-28 | reverse complement strand
GCGATGGAATCGATTGTTTTCGTCTGGATTTGGGTATTGCCATCTTCTCCTATATGACCGCCCATCGTATCCAACGCGGTGAAGTGCAATACCGTTTCATTGCTCCATGCCCCCCGGTTAAAGATTTTCGTATCATGCAGAGAAAGCCGCGCGAGCGTTTCCTTAAGCCCTTTCTGCACATCTGGATTGGGCTCAAAGCCGTAAATTTCCGCATAAGCACCGCCGCAGAAGCGATAAAACGCTTCGATGGTATCGCCCGTATAGCTACCCGCGTCAATGAATACTTCATTTTGTCGCGGCTGCAGGAAGCCACGATCAAAATACTGTTGATCGTGCATGGACGCTATAAAAACATTCTTGCTCTGGCAGCCCATATCGATAAGTTGCGCGTAAATCGGTCGATGCACATGCGGAAGATCGGGCGTGATGATGATATATGCATCGTTCGCGCCCTCGCGCAAAGCGGCGAGCGGAAGGAGGCGGGCATCCGCGAGTTCGGGCGGCAGGGTTTGCGCATGGTTATCGCATATGCCCCCTACGGGAATGCCTTCTTCTTGCAGTATGGGATAAATTTTTCGCGCCCAAAAACCCGCGCCAAATAAAACCACGCGTTTCGGCGCTTTTTTATATCGCGCAACAAAAACCGAAAGCCCCTTTTCTCCGAAGCGGCCTGTAAAAAGAAGCGCCCGTATCATCGCGTCGATATACTGCTCGTCCTCGGTGACCGAGTATAATAGTCTTTGGCGGAATATATACTTCGATTCCTCATCCCGTAAAGCATCGTAGATTTTCCTGATATTTTCCAGCGCGTTCAAAAGTGAGCACACCTCGCATAATACAATATTGCCTATATTCACCTAAGTATACCGTTCTATTGTATATTTGTATAGAGCGGTAATATTCCGCCTGGTTTGCGGCAATGCGTAGAAGATGATAAATTGTGGGAGAAGCACATAATGCTTAAGAAACGGAGGCATGATCATGGCGACACAGGGCAACTGTTTTATTTGCGGCAGGGAACTGGGCAAAGTGGCGATGAAGAACCACATACTGAAGGAGCATGGCGAGGGCGACGAAGAATGTTATCTCGTCAAGGCCGAAGGCGCGTATGATAAGGGCTATTGGCTATACTTTAGCATATCGCTGGACGCGTCCCTTTCCGCGTTGGATCGATTTCTGCGCCAGATATGGTGCGAATGCTGCGGGCATATGAGCGCGTTCCGGCGGGGCGGCGCGGAATTCGGCAAATCGCGCAAGATTTCCGCGCTGTCTGTGGGGGATGCGCTGCTGTATGAATATGATTTCGGCTCGACCACGGAGATCATCGTTACGGTGCTGGGGGAGATTTCCCGCCCGAAGCAGCGCGAAAAGGTGCAACTGCTCGCGCGCAATATCCCGCCCGAAGCGCGGTGCGAGAAATGCGGCGCTCCCGCCGATGTCATCAATGTATGGGAAGACGAAATTCTCTGCGACGCTTGCGCGGCTGGCGCGGAGGACGAAGCGGCGTTGCTCCCCATCGTCAATTCGCCCCGTTGCGGCGAATGCGGTTACGACGGCGCGCAGGATAAGTGGACTTTTGATCCCGACAGGGTAGGACAAAGCGAGGCGCACCGGAGGGCGAACCGTCGCGCGCGGAACTATGTGTGGGTTCGGGATGATGAAAATGAATAAAGAGTGTGTCATCCTGAACGAAGCGAAGGCTCTCTTCTAATTCGCAAGAGATTTTTTGCTCCCTTCAAAAGAAAGCATGGTGTGATGTTCCTGATTGTGCCTCGCATTGACACGGGAATTCATCATGGTACAATAATGATATTCCCTTATCTGTATGTGAAGGAAAAAATATTATGCAAATCGGAACGTTTAAACAACGGTTGCTCCTTTGCCATAATAAGATGAATCTCGAGGTATTGGGGCAGGGCCTGCAGCGCCAGAAGGTGGAATTGCTCGAGGACAAAGCCCTGTTTACCGCAGTAAACCGGCGCTTGCCCTCGCTGGCGGTGCTCGAATCCTTTGACCCGCTCTCCTCCAAGACTATGGAGGTGGGGTTGATGATTCGCATGAAAGAGGTGCTCCGCGCGACCATTAAGGAGGACTTGGGCATCGAAATAAAATACGTGTTCAAGGATTATGATCGGGTGTCGGAGGTTTCGATATCGGTGGTATTCTTCGATAGGATGATCGAGGAGATACTCGCCACCATTTGAGATAAGATGATGAGGAAATCACATGAAAACGAGTAGGATTTTCACCGTGGCGATACAGCGCGAAGGCGATTGGTTCATCGCGAAGTGCCTTGAAAATAGTGTAGCATCCCAGGGCGGTACAATGGACGAGGCGATGGATGGTTTACGCGAAGCATTGGCGCTCTATTACGAGGATGAAGCGCTTCCCCAATTTTCGCAAACCTATGTAACGACTTTGGAGGTTGCCCTATAATGCCCCCGGTGCTGCGCCCGAATCAGGTCATAGCCGGATTAGAAAAAAACGGCTTCCGCTTCGTTAAGCAGCGTGGGAGCCATAGAAAATACAGGAAGGATGCTCGGACGGTGATAGTTCCTATGCATTATGAAATTGCGAGGGGCACGCTCTTGGCGATACTCGAGCAAGCCGGATTGACGATCAAAGAGCTTCTGATAAAATAGACAGCATTATCGAGCGTTTTTTGTTGGAATATACAAAAAATTTTTCGGGGTTATCGCTTTGTTGTGATACTCATGGTATATTGGTGAAGAATATAGGTGAAGCAGACGGGCGCGGTTCCCCGTGTAGGGTTCCGTCCCGCTGTGATAATCCGCTGAGGCAGTTCTTAAGACCAGTGATGCGCTTATAGGACGCCGATCAGTGACGATGTGAGTCGTCTTGATCGGCGTTTTTATATATATGGGGTGATCAATATAGAGTTCATTTCGCATGATGGCCTGCCGATTCGCGTTCTCTCCCTGGTCCCGGAGGGGGCAAGGGAAGGAAAGACCCCTGCGGTGCTCTTTCAGCCGGGCAATCGCTGCGCGCTGGATGGCTATATGTGGCTGTTTAAGCCCTTGCGCGCGGCGGGGTATTTGGTTTATGGTATCCATCAGCGCGGCTATGGCTCGGGCCCCGATGGCGTAAACGATCGCGGCGGACCGATACACCAGGAGGATCTGCGCCGGGCGCTGGAGTTTTTAAAGGAAAATCCGCTGGTGGACGCTTCGCGCATTACCTGCATCGGCCATTCCAATGGCGGCCATATGGTGCAGCGCATGGCCGCTATATACGGAGGATTTTCCCGCCTGGTGGCCCTTTCGCAGATATCCGACTGGGAGCTGTTCATCCGCTCCGCGAAAACGTATCTGCCGGATTATTACGCGAAGGTCGTTCGCGAATTCGGCGGACCGCCGGAGGAGAATCCGGCGCCCTACCTCGAGCGCTCCTGTTTGCACCTTGCGGATAAAATCACCCTGCCGGTTCTCGCGGTGGTGGGCGGGGAGGATACCACGACGCCCCCGCACCTTTCGCGGAATATGGTGGATGCCCTGCGGCGCGCGGGGAATGATCGCGCGGAGTTGGTGGTGATTCCCGGCGTCGGGCATTTCTTCGAGAATTACGGCTTCGATGGCTACAAAACCGAAGAGGTTGCCCAAGCGGTGCTGGAGTGGATGGGGCGGAGTGAATGGACAATGGACAATGGACAATGGGGGAACGCTGGATTGCTTTGCTTCGCTCGCAATGACGGGGTTAATGGGTGCGAAGCACCGGATGGGAGTCCAGAGCAAGCATCTAAAGACGCGGACGAAGTCCCTTTGGCGGATTCTTAAAGCGTAGCCCCCGCACGAACTCTTAAGGAGGGAAAATCATGCAAATGAGCGCGTTTCGGGAATGGCTTTTATCCCGGAATAATCGAGTACATATGGAGATTTTGGGGCATAGCTTGCAGAACCAGCGGCTGGAGATCATCGACAATTGCGCGATTATCACCGCCGGCAATCGCCGTCTGCCCGAGCTGGAGTCCTTGCAGGAGGCGGACCCGTATGCCTCAAAAACGCTCGAGATGACGCTATTAATCCACCTGAAGGAGGGCCTGAGAGCAGTGATCGAGAAGGAGCTGGGCCTACCCGTTCTCTCGGTGTTCAAGGACTATGACCGGGAGGCGGAGATGTCTTTGGCGGTCATACTCTTTCAGGGACGCATCGAGGATCTTCTGCTGGATTTATGAAAATATGCATAAAAGTTCCATAGAAATATGTATATTTTGCATGATATTTAAGGAGCTAGTAGATTTATTCCAGCGCTTATGTTATAGTGGCCGAAAATTGTGGTATAATTTGGATGAGATGTGGAAGACTAGACTCGTGGGGTCGCCTGTGGGCATTGTCGACGGACGATGCGGAGGATATCGCCGGGCTGGTATTGTCTACTGAGGCAGATTTGAAGAACAGAAATGCGCGTTCAAATCGCCGGTCAGTAACGATGATTTTCGTTATTACCGGCGGTTTTATTTTTTCCCGAAACGAAAAGGGTAACGGTTCATTGACAATTGTCAATTGAAGGTTAGGAGGTTTTGGATACGATGAGCGAATCCATTTTATCCGTCAATGACCTGTCCACGTCGTTCTTCCTGCGCGATGGCGAGGTGAAGGCGGTAGAGGGCGTGTCCTTTAGCGTCCGCAAGGGCGAGGTGCTGGCCCTGGTGGGGGAGTCGGGCAGCGGAAAGACCGTGACGGCGCTGTCCATGCTCAAGCTGGTGCGCTGGCCCCCGGGCAAGGTGATCGCCGGGGAGGTCATACTGGACGGTAAAAATTTAAGCGAGCTCTCCGCCGGGGACATGCGCAAGGTGCGCGGCGCGGGCATCGCCATGATACTGCAAGAGCCCATGTCGGCGCTGAACCCCTCCATGACCATCGGCGCGCAGATCAAGGAAGCGGTCATGATCAACCAGGGGCTGCGCGGGGAGGAAGCCAAAAAGAAGGCCATCGAGATGCTCAATGTGGTGCGCATACCCGCGCCCGAGAAGCGTTATCATAATTACCCGCATGAGCTATCCGGCGGCATGAAGCAGCGCATCATGATCGCCATCGCCCTTTCCTGCCGCCCGAAGGTGCTCATCGCGGACGAGCCGACCTGCTCGCTGGACGTGACCATACAGGCGCAGGTGCTGGAGCTGATGAAGCAACTGCGCAAGGAAATCGAAACCACGATCATGTTCATCACCTCCGATCTGGGCATCGTGGCCGAAATGGCCGATCGCGCGGCCATCGTATACGCCGGGCAGATCATCGAGGTCTGCGACGTATTCACCCTCTTCGATAATCCCGCCCATCCGTATACCAAGGGCATCATGGCCTCCATATTGGACATGAAGGAGGGCGGCAAGCTCAATATCATCCCGGGAGACCCGCCGAACCTGATGCACCTGCCCACCGGCTGCAAATTCCATCCGCGCTGCGCGTACTGCCAGGATATCTGCAAGACCGATGAGCCGCTCTACACCAATCTCTCCGCCGACCACAGCATACGCTGCCATTTCCCGCTGGGCCGGGAACCGGAAAAGGAGGCATGACCGATGGGAATGGGTAAATATATCCTGAAAAGACTCGGTTTCATGATATTCGTCATACTGGGCATTTCCATTATGGTGTTCCTGCTCACCCACGTGGTCGGAAATCCCGTGGATCATTTGCTGCCGCTGACAGCCAGCGAGGAGCAGAAGCTGGCGAAGACGCAGGAACTCGGGCTGGATCAGCCCATACTCGTGCAGCTCGGGGAGTATTTAAAATCCTTGGTGCGGCTGGACTTCGGCAATTCCTGGAAGCAGTTGCTGCCCAATATGGAGGTCATCGCGAAATTTGTACCCCCTACGCTCTTTTTGGTTTCCCTCTCGTGTTTACTGGCCCTGCTCGTCGGCGTGCCGCTGGGCATCCTCGCCGCCTATCGCCCCGGCTCGTTGCTGGACCGCATCGTCACCAGCACCTCCTTAATCGGCATATGCCTGCCGCCCTTCTGGGTGGGTTTGGTGCTCATGTTGATATTCTCGGTGAATCTCCGGTGGCTCCCGACCTCCGGTTCGGGGACATGGGCGCATGTGATATTGCCCATGGTGGCTCTCGCTCTGAACCCCGGGGGGCATGTCGTGCAGATCGTGCGCAATGAGATGGTGGAGCAGCTCGACTCGCTCTACGCCATCACCGCCCGGGCCAAGGGCGCCAGCGAAACGGCCCTTTTGTTTAAGCACGCGCTGAAGAATGTCATGTCCGCCACGGTGACCATACTCGGCGTGGACTATTTAGCCCTTCTCGCCGGCGGCTCCTCGACCGTAGAAGTGGTATTCGGTTGGCCGGGCTTTGGAAGCCTGATTACGGATACGATTTCGAGCATGGACTTTCCCTTATTGCAAGCCCAGGTGTTCATCGTCGCGCTCTTCGTATGCGTCGTCAATCTCTTAATCGATTTCCTGTACGCGGCGATTGATCCGCGCATTCGGTATTAGTGAGGGGGGAGAAAATGATGGAAAAAGCCCGAAAGAAAACCACGCTGGCCACGCGCTTTCGCTATAATAAAGGCGCGCTCGTCTCCTGCATGATATTGCTGATCATACTGCTGTCCAGCATTCTCGCGCCTTTTATCGCTCCGTATGATCCGGCAAAGATGAATCTAAAGGACAGAAATCAAGCCCCCTTCGATTCCGAGTCGGAAAACCTGCATATTATGGGTACCGATCCCCAGGGCAGAGACGTGTTCAGCCGGCTTTTACACGGTAGCCAGATCACGCTGCGCATCAGTTTCGCCGTTACGATATTCGGCGCGGTGTTGGGCATATTCCTGGGCCTTGTCGCGGGGTATTTTGGCGGTTGGGCGGATATGATCATCATGCGCATCGTCGATATATGGGCTTCCTCGCCCATATTCCTGATATCATTAACCGTCGTCATGATACTGGGCAACGGCGAGAGGAGCCTGATCATCGCCTTTCTCTTCAATAGCTGGACGCTCTTCTGCCGCATGGCGCGCTCCAAGGCCATGGCCATCCGCGGTTCGGACATGGTGGAAAGCGGCCGGGCCATCGGAGCCAACACCCGGCGCATACTCTTTCGGCATATACTGCCCGGCATCATCTCCCCGCTGATCACCACCTTTATCATGGAGCTGGCGCATTATATCATCGCGGAGGCGAATTTGAGCTTCCTGGGTTTTGGCGTGCAGACCCCCGCTATTTCGTGGGGATCGCTGATCAGCGATGGAAAAGCCTATATCACCAGTTGTTGGTGGATGGTGGTCTTCCCGGGCATATTGATCGGCGTTACCGTGCTCTGTCTTACCCTGGTGGGCAATTGGCTGCGCGATGAATTCGACCCGATGGTCGTGAAGAGATAGGGGGGGGCAAGGTAATGGCAGATGTAAAACAAACCGGGATGAAAACCCCGCTGCTCTCCGTTCGCAATCTAAAGAAATACTTTCCCATCGGCGGCGGGCTGATCATGCGGGCCAAATCCTTCGTCCATGCCGTGGACGGCGTCAGTTTCGATGTGGCGGAAGGCGAAACCCTGGGACTGGTGGGGGAGAGCGGCTGCGGCAAGACGACCATCGGCCGCCTTTCGCTCAAGCTCCTGGACCGCACGGAGGGGGATGTCCTCTTCCGGGGCAAGAATATATTCGATTTCAAGGGCGAGGAGGAAATGAAATTCCGCGAGCGGGCGCAGCTCGTATTTCAGGATTCCTTCTCCTCCTTCGACAGCCGGGATACCATCGGTTCCATCATCGGCGAGCCGCTGCGCGTACACGGCATCGCGAAGGGGAAGCAACTAGAGGAGCGCGTGGCCGAGCTCCTGCGCACGGTGGGCCTGAAGCCGGATTTCATGTACGAATATCCGCATACGCTGGCCGCCGGGCAGAAGCAGTGCGTGGGCATCGCGCGGGCCATCGCGCTGAACCCCAGCTTTATCGTGGCCGATGAGCCCATCAGCGCGCTGGACGTCTCCGTCCGGGCGATGGTGCTCAATCTGCTCAAGGAACTCCAGAGCAAACGCGGCCTGACCTATATGTTCATCTCCCACGATTTGCGCGTGGTGCGCTGGCTCTCCTCGCGCATCGCCGTCATGTACCTGGGCAAGCTGGTGGAATACGCCGAGGCCGAGGAGCTGTTCGCGAACCGGCTGCATCCTTACACCGAGGCCCTGCTCTGCGCGGTGCCGATCGAAACCCCGCATGACCGGCATCTGCCGAAGAACATCATACTGGGCGAAGTGCCATCCCCCGTCGATCCGCCGCCCGGCTGCCGCTTCGCGCCCCGCTGCGGCATAGCCACCGAGCGATGCTTTAAGGACGATCCCGTGCTCGAAGAGCGCAAGCCCGGACATTGGGTATCCTGTTTCGCCGATTTCCACGGGGAATCGGAGTTGTAACGGTTATATATAATTTACATGAAAGGAGGACGGAAGGAACGCCAGGGGGCAGCGCCCCCTGGACCCCCGCGAAGGGTCTTCGACCCTTTCGAAACCCACTTGCCTTCGGCGCGCACTGTCGTGATTTAAAGCGTCGGATGGGAGTCCAGAGGGACGAAGTCCCTCTGGCAGGATTCTTAAGGGCGGCGCCCTTAAGCGGGAGCTCGAGGGTGGAACCCTCGACGTGCCCCTACTTTATCGCAGGAGGAAAACAATGAAAAAAGGTTTAGTGTTTTTACTGGTGTGCCTGATGACCCTCGGAATGTTCGCGACCGGCGCGGGCGCGGCGGAAGCGACCGGCATCACCATCGCCCTGCAGGGCGAGCCTACCACGATGGACACGCAGTACCCGGACGACGGCAATATGCGCGTGGTTACCTGGCAATTGTACGAACCGTTGATCAAGCTGGACGCGGCGACGCTGGAGCATGTTCCGGTTCTCGCGACCTCCTATGAGATGATCGACGACGTGACCTGGGAATTCAAGATTCGCCAGGGCGTCACCTTCCACGACGGCAGCCCGCTGACGGCCGACGACGTGGCGTTCTCCATCAATCGCATCATCGACGTGGAATTCGGCTCCCAGATCATGAGCGACTTCGACACCATCAAGGAAGCCGTGGTGGTGGACGCTGAGACCGTGCGCGTTACCACCGTCAATCCCGATCCGATTCTTTTGAACCGCCTGCCCAAGCTGGACATCGTGTCCAAGGCGTTTACCGAAGCGCATACCAACGATGAACTGACCCTGCTGGCCAATGGCACGGGCCCCTATAAGCTGGATAACTGGGATCGCGGCATCAGCCTTTCCATCTCCGTATATGACGGCTATTGGGGCGACAAGCCGTCCATTCCCAGCGTGGCCTATCGCTGGATCGAGGAAACCAGCACCCGCATGAACGCGCTGAAGATGAACGAGGTGCAGCTCGCGGTGAACATGTACCCCGAATATGTGGCCGAGCTTCCCAAGGTGTTCACCCAGCCCTCGACCGAGAGCTATTTTTTCCGTTTCAATGAGCTGCGCGGCATCATGGTGGATCCGAACCTGCGCCTCGCCATGCAGTACGCCATCGACCGCCAGTCCATCGCGGACGATCTCTTCCTAGGCTATGCCATACCGACCAATGGCCAGATGGACCCGCCGAATGTTGTGGGCACCACCGAAAGCCTGCAGCCCTATCCGTATGATCTCGACAAGGCAAAGGAGCTCATGGCCACCGCCGGATACAATGGCGAAGTCATCCAACTGGTTTCCGAGAGAGGCCGCTGGCTGAAGGACGGCGAGATTACCGAAACCGTCGCCGCCATGCTCATGGAAGCCGGCTTCAATATCGAGGTGAAATTCGTTAGCTGGAATGAATGGCTGGATACCCTGTTCGACAGCTCCAAGGCTCCCGATCTGATGTTCTGCTCCAACTCCAACGAGTTCCTGGACGTCGACCGCAACTTCTCCTCGTCCTTCGTCACCGGCGGTTCCCAGTCGACGCTGTCCGATCCCAAGGTGGACGAGTTGATTGAAAAAGCCCGCTATGACATGGATCCGGCAACCCGTCAGGCCACCTATGACGAACTGAACCAGTATTTGTACGAAAACCCCGCCAATCTGAACGTCGTTGTCGTGAACGAGATCTACGGCGGCGCCGCGAACCTCGAGTGGGCGATGCGCGCGGACTCCCGCGTCTACGTCGCCGAGATGTCGCTGAGTTAAGGAACGGGGAGGAACGCTGGGGGCGCCGCCTCCAGACCCCCGCTTAAGGGATTTCATCCCTTAAGAATCCCATCGGCGCTACGCGCATTTAACAGGAGCCTGATACTCTAATTTCGTCATCCTGAGCGAAGCAGTTCACGCCAAAGGGTAGGATCTTCGCTTCGCTCAGGATTTCGCGTACTACATTGTCAATTGTCCATTGTCAATTTGGAGGGGCCTTTATGCGGGTTAAAGACATACTCGCCGCGCTGGACAGCATCACCGGGGGGCGCTGCGTAAAACTCGCGTCGGACTATGCGTCCGGCAATAATCCATTCGTGCTCACGAGGACATCGAATATTCCCGGCAAAGCGGTGACCGAGCTGCCCGGCCTGGTCTGGGGGGATCCGGAAATGGGCGTTAAAAAAGCCGCGATCATGATGACGATGACAGAGAGCGCTATAGAATTGGCGGCAGCCACCGGCGTGGACGCGTTGATCGCGCATCACCCGGTCGCCGACGCGGCCAATTCGGGCGGTACGCTGATAAGGACATATATGGGCCTGTACCATATGGCGGTATTCGAATTGCACGAAGCGTTCCATGGTTTGCATGGAGGGGGAGCGTTTCTGCACGGGCACACACCGATTTTTCGCGATATCGATTTTGGGGGCATACGCGGCAATGTGGTCTATGTGGGCGATATTTTCCCGGAGATACATACAGCCCGGGATTGGATGGAGCGCCTGGAGACATTAATGGACACGGAAGCGGATATGCGTATGCTGGAAAAAGAACAGGAGATACGAGGCGTTCAGGGATTGCAGGAAACGAGCGTCGCCGCCCGCTGCGCGCTATTGGCGGGCGAGCCGGAAACGCCGATCAAAAGGGCGATACACATGTTCCCGCACGCGGGCTTTCAGCCCGAACACATAGACATGTTGCTGGACATGTTCCCGGATATCGACACGCTCATCGCCGTATCCAGCCGAGTGGATGCCGAACATCCCATCGCCCAAAAGGCGCGTTCCAAGGGCCTTGCCTTCCTCTGCGGGAATTCCCACGCATTGGAGGTTTTCGAGAACGGCCTGCCTCTTGCCAAGGCGCTGAAACAGCGGTTGCCGGGGCTGGAGATCGTCATATTCCGGGAGCGCATGGTGAGCGTTCCGGAATCGGAGTTCGGATCCGGCGCAATACAGAAATACGCGCGGGATATGGCCGACCAGTTTCTATTATAAGGGTAAAGGAAAAAAATCATGATAAAGCGCGCGGGAGACCAAAGAATAGAATTTTTGACCGAATACCAAGGCGGGGAGGGCACCATCGAGGTACAGCATGTGCTGGAAAGCGGCGACTACACAAATCCGTATTTCGACATGCTGCTCAAGGTAACCATCCCGCCCGGCGTATCGGTGGGGATGCATAGCCACGAGGGGATTACCGAGGCGGTATTCATATTAAGCGGGCAGGCCCTGTACGATGACGGCGAGGAGAGGCTATTGCATCCGGGGGATGCCGCCGTGGTGGCCGAGAGCGAACGCCAGTCCATTCGCAGCGCGGGCGATATGCCCATGACCTATATGGCCTGCATCGTTCGCTCGCCCGCGATAGAATGAGGGAATAGCCTTTGCAAACTTCCATGCAACTGGAAATCGAGTTCTACACGCCCGCACTGGATATGGTCGGAACATACTATAGCCGGCAGGGGGAGAGCGCGGTGCAATACCCGGATCTGCTGTTCTTCTGCTGTTTCGTGACGCGGCTGCTGGTGGAGAAGCGCCTTCCCTTAGGGGACGCGGAGCGACTCAAGCAGGCGATCGGGAAGGGCGCGCTTCTGGAGGACGCGCTGAGCGATCGGCCCTACAATTACGCGGAGTTTCGGGGGGGCGGACGGCCGACCATCAGCGCGAGCATGTTGATGGATAAATCCGTGCACTTTCGCTTCGGCCGCTTCGGCGTCGGCGCATTCAGCCGCTATCGGCGGCGATTCGGGGAAATCGCCACGCGCGCCTTTCGCGCGATGCTGGATATCGTCTACGAAAAATATAAAGACGACGACGCCTTAAAGGACATGCTCTGGCGGGCGGCGTCCGCCATCGGCGCACTCAAATTCGGCAAGGAATTGAATAACGGCAACTATGTCCGCGCCGCGCAGCGCGTGTATGGTGATATAACAGGGGAAACAATACCCGTTTAACGTGCGAAGCGCGTGTGGGTTTCGAAAGGGACGAAGTCCCTTCGCGGGGGTTCAGGGGGCGGAGCCCCCTGACGTTCCCCTCGCATAACCGTAAAGAAGGGATATGATCATACTGATTACGGCAAGAGATGTGCTGGGCGCGTTGGATCGGATAACGAAGGGGCGCGTCATAACTTCTACCGATGATATTACCACGCGCAGGAATCCGTTTGTCGTAACGAAAACCTCCGACATACCCGGCAAGGCCGTGACGGAGCTGCCTGGGCTGGTGTATGGGCGGCTCGACCATCCCATTAAAAAAATCGCGGTGATGATGACCCTGACCGAGAGCGCCATAGAGCTGGCGGGCGCGACCGGCGTGGACGCGCTACTCGCGCATCATCCCTTTGCCGATGCCAGCAATGCGGGCGGGGTGCTCTTAAGCTGCTATCTCGACTTATATAAAATGGTAGCGTTTGAGCTACACGAGGCATTTCACGGCCTGCATCCCGGCATCGCGTTTCTGCATGGCCATCG
>QMCE01001501.1_pt1 | contig 12815 bp, 7 predicted proteins | sample 1821851 | NCBI WGS metagenome assembly QMCE01 (sample SAMN09453174, study PRJNA476694) | Termite gut metagenome, whole genome shotgun sequencing project. | isolation source: worker | host: Odontotermes sp. | place: South Africa:Pretoria | collected 2016-01-28 | reverse complement strand
CCCCCGCCGAAGGCGTGCCACTGCCTTCGAAGGAGGTCGCCCGGGACCGGGTGCTGGACGACGACGAACTTGCCCGCGTTATCCTAGCCGCTCGAAAAATCGATGGACCTTACGGCGACATTGTTGAGCTTTTGGCGCTTCCAACGAGTCCAGTGCCGCTCTTCGCGCGGAAAGCGCTGTTGGACGCTCTGCAAAAAGAAGCGGGCATTGGCGGCGAAGCCTGGAACGAAGCATTGGCGGACATAGAAGAGAGCTATCTAAAAATCCACGCACAAAAAGGCAAAGCCAAGCCTGAAGCCAAAAGTTTCATCGCCAACTTGCAGGCGATGCTGGTCTCGGATCGGTATCCCGCAGACAGCGGCATCCCCGAAAAAAGCGTGCGCGAGCGTTGCAAATGGCTCATGAGCAGTCTCGCACCCCGCGTCGACGATGCGATACGGATCGATCTGCGCACCGTCGAGGAACTGCAACGCGAGGTGGAGATGCGCGAGCGGGAGAACCGCCTGCTTCAAAGCGAGGTCGACATCGACGACATCCGCAACGCCGTTTCGAACGAAGGCGCCGAACTGCGCGACGACCGCGGTACCAACACAGCGCAGATGCGCGAGGCGATAGACCGCACTAACGAAAGCATGCGCGGCAACCGCGACGCTTGGGACGAGGGTCTGCGCGAGATCGAAGCCATGAAGGGCGAGCGTGACGGCGAGGATGAAAAAAATACGGCAGACAGTTCCCGCGCCTCGTCGACAGTGCAGGTATCATTCTCGTTGGTCGATCCTCTACGCCACGACGTCGACCTTAAAAATCCCGGCTACCAGAGCGAAAACGGAGGCCGCGTGGTGGTGAACATCACTGTGAACCGCAACGGCGACGTGGTGGCGGCGGCAGTCGACAAAGGAGTCTCCACCAACGACAGCCGCATGCACGAGACGGCTCTCAGCGCTGCACGGCGGTCGCGTTTTAACATCGATCAGGCGGCTCCCGAACGCCACACCGGCACCATAACCTACATATTCATACCGCAATGAACCTGCTGGAAAACATTTCGATCCCGGTTATAATGCTCGTCGGAGCCATCCTGCTTGTGGTGAGCATCATAGCCAGCAAAGCTTCGTCGCGTTTCGGTATCCCGTCGCTGCTTCTGTTCCTCGTGGTGGGGATGCTTTTCGGCAGCGACGGTCTGGGCATTCCTTTCGACAACGCCCACGCCGCACAGGCGATAGGTACCGTTGCGCTGTGTATCATACTGTTTTCGGGCGGTTTCGAGACCTCGTTCCGTGAGGTTAGGCCCATCTGGGCGCCCGGGGTGGTGTTGGCCACGGCGGGGGTTTTGATGACCGCGCTGTCGACCGGAGCGTTCATCTGGCTCATATCGGGGGTGGTGTTCAAATGGGGATTAATAGGCATCAGGCTCTCGTTTCTGGAGTCGCTGCTGATGGCGGCGGTAATGTCGTCGACGGATTCGGCGTCGGTGTTCTCGATACTGCGCTCTAAAAAGCAGGGGTTGCGGCAAAATCTGAGGCCCCTGTTGGAACTTGAGAGCGGTTCGAACGACCCGATGGCGTATATTCTGACGGTCATGCTGCTGGGGCTCGTTCTTGTGGCTCCGGGCGAAAGTCCCAACTGGTGGGGAGCCGTCGGTCAGTTCGCGCTTCAGATGAGTGTGGGCGCAGCGGCAGGCTATCTGCTCGGAAGGGTCATCGTCTGGGTCATCAACCGCATTGGACTTCACAACACATCCCTCTATGGCATCCTGTTGTTGGCCATGGCGCTGTTCGTATTCGCACTGACCGACATCCTGAAGGGTAATGGCTATCTGGCGGTATACATAGCGGGACTTGTGGCGGGCAACCGCAAGATAGTGATGAAAAAGCCCCTCACCAACTTCCTCGATGGATTCACGTGGCTGTTCCAGATCATAATGTTCCTTTCGCTGGGGCTGTTGGTGATTCCGCGAATGCTATTTTCGCCCGGTACGGCGCTCATGGGCATATTGGTGGGGGTGTTCATGATAGTGATAGCCCGTCCCGCGTCGGTGTTGGCCTGCATGGCGCCGTTCCGCAGGTTTACGTGGCGAGCACGCGGATATGTTAGCTGGGTGGGACTTCGCGGCGCGGTGCCGATCATCTTTGCCACCTATCCTTTGGTGGCTGTGGCCGACGGGTTTTCGTCCGTGGTCGCCGACCTCATCTTCAATGTGGTGTTCTTCATCACGATACTGTCGCTGGTTATACAGGGCTCGACGGTCAGTTGGATGGCCTCGCGATCGGGCCTCTCGAAAGTCTTACCTCAGGACAACTTCGGGATAGACCTTCCCGACAAGATCAAATCGGCGCTGTCGGAGATCGAGGTGCGGGAGGCTTTTCTGGCAAAAGGCGAGCATCTGAAAGATATATCCCTGCCTGCCAACACGTTGGTGGTGATGGTAAAGCGGGGGGAGGATTACTTTGTCCCGAACGGTGGAACACTACTTAAGATGGGGGATAAGTTGTTGGTACTCACCGATAACGATGTGCAACTAAAGAGAGATCTTCAAAAACTCGGTATAGAGTGTTGATTATTTCACGTTCAATTGCTATATCTGTGCGATTTGTCGAGCGTCTTTTCGAGTAATGGTTGCCCGTAAGGTTTTCCCATGCAGGGCGAGTTCGGCAAAGTATTCACTTGATTTTAGCATATAATCAAGGGGCGTACTTTGACTGTACACCCCTTGATTTTTGTCTGCCGCAGGGCGGGATCACTTCGCGCAGGCGCGCAGGATCTCGGCTGTTTTTTTGCCGTCGATGTTGCGCCCTTCGCCGCAGGCATTCCCACGCTCGGTGAAGCGGCGTTCGATCTCCGCGATGGTCTCCTCGCCGACGTTAAGTTCGGCAAGCCGGGTTGCCAGCCCCAGCGAACGGAAGAACTCCTCGGTACGGGCGATGGCGAATCCGGCGCGCTCATCGGGCGTTCCGTCCACTATGCCCCACACCCGCTCGCCGTATTGCAGCAGTTTCGACATCTTCTGCCCGCGCATAACCCGCATCACCCCCGGCAATACGATCGCGAGGGTCTGCCCGTGCGAAATCCCGTGCAGCGCCGTCAGTTCATGGCCTATGTCGTGGGTGGCCCAGTCCTGTGAAACTCCCATCCCGATGAAACCGTTGAGGGCCATCGTCGCCGAGAGCATGTAGTCGGCCATAGCGTCGTAGTCGTGTTTGTCGGCGCGGATCTTGGGTGCGGTCTCTATCAGCGTAAGCAATATCCCCTCGGCCCAACGGTCCATAAGGGGCGATTGCCCGGCGGTGGTCATGTACTGTTCGGCAACGTGGACAAAGGTGTCGCATATTCCGTAGGCGATCTGTTCGTCGGGCAGCGAGAAAGTCGTTTCGGGGTCTTCGATGGAGAATTCGGGGTGGTGGCCGACGGCGAATCCATATTTTTCGTCGGTGGCGTCGTTCGAGATCACCGCGTTGAGATTCATCTCCGAACCGGTGGCCGGAAGCGTCATAACTATGGCGTAGGGGAGCAGTTCGTTTGCCTTGTTCTCGTTGAGCACGATCTCCCACGGGTCGATGGCGCTGCGGATCGACGCGGCGATCAGTTTCGTGCCGTCCGCCACGGAACCTCCGCCCACCGCGAGCAGATAATCTATATTCTGTTCTTTACCCAGGGCGACCGCTTTTCGCAGAGTCTCGACACGGGGATTGGGTTCTATGCCCCAGAACTCGACGAACTCGCGCCCGGCGAGAGCGTGGGTTACCTGTTCGTACACGCCGTTGCGTTTGACACTTCCTCCGCCGAAAGTGACCATCAGTCGGGCATCGGCCGGTATCTCTTTTGCCAACCGGGAGATGGTTCCACGACCGAAAATAAGTTTTGTTGTGTTCTGAAATGTGAAGTTTTTCATTTTTTTTGTACTTTTACGTTTCGGAGGCGTAAAGATAGGCTATTTTCCGACCAAATAAAAAAATGAGACAATGAAAAAGACGATCTTGGTATTAGCGACCGCAGCCGCAGTCGCAGGAACGGTTTCGGCACAAGATGCCGGAGAGAACATTTTCAGGTACAGGGTGGGCGACTTCGAAGTCGTGTTGCTCTCCGACGGACAATCCCGGGGCAACGCACGTGTCTTTTCGGGCACTCCCTCCGAGGTGACCGCACCTTATCTCGACGCCGACGGCAGCTATGCGGCGGCAACCAACGCCTTTGCGGTGGTCACTCCGGAGGAGGTTCTGCTCATCGACGCCGGGGTGGGGCGGGCGCTGGAGGCCAACCTCGCGGCGGCCGGGATCGACAGGCCCGGCGGAATATGGCTGACCCACATGCACGGCGACCACATCGGCGGATTGCTCAGGAACGGCGAAAGGGCTTTCCCCGGCGTTCCCCTTAGCCTCGGTGCCGTCGAGGCCGAATATTGGGCGCAGCAAGGCGGAAACGCGGGTAAAGTGTTGGAAGTGTACGAACCGCGCACGTTAAAACTCCTCAAACCGGAAGATGTGCCGGCGGGCAGGGACGGAGTGTTCCCGATCGAGGCGTATGGCCACACTCCCGGCCACACTGCGTTTTTGGTGGTTTCGGACGGCGAAAAATTGCTTGTCTGGGGCGATTTGGCCCACTCGATGGCGGTGCAGATGCCACGGCCCGAAATAACGGTCAGCTATGACGTCGATCCCGGGGCGGCTCGCGCCTCACGCTTGCGGCTCCTCGAATATGCCGCCCAAAACGATATTCCCGTCGCCGGAATGCACGTTCCGTATCCCGGTGTCGGAATGGTGGAAAAAGCCGGCGAAGGATATAAATTCACACCGGTGAAAAACTGATGTTATGAGAATTAAAAATCTTTGGCTTTCCACCTCATGGAAAGGTGTTTTCGCGGTGCTGTGTGCGGCAGCGCTCATACTCGATTTCGGTTTTTTGAAAGGACGCGCCGACTTCCATATACTCAACTACTACACCGTGTTGAGCAACATAGCCTGTCTCGTGTTTTTCTCGTGGGCGCATATCGCCGGAGAAAGGGCGCTCAAGAGGGGAGTTCGCGATTTCGCATGGCGGCCCCGGCTCGAAGGAGCGTTCGTGTTCATGATCGCGGTGACGGGGATCGTTTATGCCTCTATGCTCGCTCCGGCGGACATTGCGGCGGGTAATTTTTACCGTTTTGAGAACCTTGTGTTGCATTACATAGGCCCGTGTATGGTGTTTTTCGATTGGATATTGTTCAGCCCCAAGGGGCTTTTCCGTCCGACCGACCCCCTGATATGGCTGCTTGCGCCGTTGGGTTACTTCGGCTATATCCTCGTGCGTTCGACATTCGCAGGCCCGATAGGCACCACCGGAAGCGCCTTTCCTTATGGATTCATCGACCCCGGGGTGCAGGGAGGCTGGGGCGGGATGTTTCGGGGAGTGGCCCTTATCGCAATGGCGATGGCGGCTCTCGGCTACCTCATTTATGCGTTCGACCGGCTCCTTGCCCGTCGTGTACATCGTGGCGAAATGCCGCACGGCAGGCCTTAATTTACGGGTTTTTAGGGTGGGGGAGACAGGATGAAAAATAATTTTTCGGTAAAATATCGATTATTGTTTCGATAAACAGTTTGATTTCCAATAAGATATCTTTTATTCGTCAATGACGTAATAAAAAAAACAACAAAATTTAACAGGATTGTATTGTGTGTGTGTAAATATTTGTATCTTTGCATATCTGTGTGGTATTTCCCTTCTTCTTCACAGGGAGGCGGAAAGCAGACAGTCAAGAACTAACGATGCATTATTGGCCTTTGACTTTTACCATGCCGCGAACTATGGCGAATGAAAATATCGAAGCAACGAAATTGCCCGCCAACTGCCGGTCGACGAAGACGATGGCGGTGCGTGTTTGTGAGAATATATGTAATACCCAAATAAAATAATGCTAACATACTTAAACGAATAGCCTATGTAGAGAAACCGAAGACAACAACCTATTTGTAAACCATTATTTACCTGAAATTATTGCCGTAGGCAATTTTTAACTAACTTTCTTATAAATCAAACTTAAATTAGTATGAACAAAAAGTATTTAGCTCTTACTTGTTTATCCGTTCTGCTTCTCGTTTCGGCCTGCCAGGGCAAGTACGATATCGAGAAGTTTCCACCGGTGGAAGACAGGTATGATTCGAGCAAACCAGTAGCTTTAGATGCTGTAAAGCCTGATTACGGAGCCATCAACAACTCGTTCATTTTGGAGGGTAATTTCCCTACCGACGGTTCCGAAATCAAAGTCTATTTCGACGACAGGAAAGCCGTTATTCTCAGTAACGACGGACGCACCATATCCGGTCTCGTTCCCAAGCAATTGCCGGGCAGAAACCAGATATCCCTCGTGGTTGGCAACGACAGTCTCGCTCCCGCGAAGATCAAATTCAAATACAATCAATCCAAAATGGTCACCCTTGTCGCCGGAGCTGTAGGACAGAATCAAGACGTTAACGGTAGCATTGCTGCGGGGGTCGTCCGCTTTAGAGAGCCGACAGGTGTAGGTGCCGTTAGAGGTGCAAACGGCGATAATGTCGTTGTCGCCGAAGCGTGGGGGTCGGGCAAGTTGAAATTCATCGATCAGGACGCCGGTCAGGTTACCACGCTCGAACAAAATGCTTTTTCCGGACCGGCCGTAACCTCCGACCGCGAGAGATTTTGGGTTATTGGTGTGTGGGGCGACCAGCACAGCCGCATTAGGTTTGCGGACAGGAGTGAAGCGTGGACTACTAAAAATCCCGGTTTTACTTTGGCTCAGAGCGATTATCCCGGAAATATTTGGGGTACGACGTTCGTTAACGACGATGATCTCAATCTCTACTTTATGGATGCTCGATTTAACATGGGGTGTCTCAATCTTGAGACCGGAGAATCCTACAAGTTAGCCCATGAAGCTAAGACCGTGGGTGATGAGGCGCCTTCGACTATCATTTTTACTGGCAATTGGGGAGATCGTTCGGATCTGATATGGAGCAATTATCATCAAGCTTTCTTTGCGTGTTTTGAAAACCACCCGGTCGTGATCAAGGGGGTCTTCAAAGACGGCGATCCCAACAGCAGAACCATTGTATGGGAACGTTTTTGCGGAAAAGAAGGGGAGAACGGAGAGGTATACGGACACAGACTCAACGATGCCCGCATACGCCAACCGTATGGCTTGTGCGAATCTGAGGAAGGTGACATTTACGTCGTTCACAGGTATAATTATATTATCACCCGAATATTCGGAGACCAGATCGAACGTGCCGTGGGGACTGGTAACTGGTCGCCTCAGGAACCGACGTCCGGGCCTCCGCTCGAAGTGACGATCGACCATCCTCAGGATATGTGCAGGGACTCCGATGGCAACTTCTACATAGCGGATGGTTGGGGCCGTACGGTCAGGAAACTGACCATAGAATAACTTTATATTTAATTATTAATCAGCACATAACATGAAAAAATATTTTATATTGATATTGTTGCTATGGATATCTTCCTCGCTGTTTGCTCAGGCCAACCTGACCGCCGGCGGTCAGATCATGACCGGTGACGGGGAGGCATTGGTAGGTGTGAGCGTATCCGTGAAGGAAAATCCGAGTAACGGTACCTTTTCCACTGCGGACGGCCGTTTCAGACTGACCGGCATAGCCCCTGGCCAGACACTGACCTTAGGTTTTTTTGGTTATAAACCTCTGGAAATAGTGGTCGCCGAGACCAACGAAACCATGCGTCTCACCATGGAAGAAGATATTAACACAATGGATGAAGTCATAGTCTCGGGCCGTAATACGCAGCGAAGGATATCGGTTACCGCATCCGTTACCACCGTTGATGCCAAAGACCTGAAAGTACCGGCAACCTCCATCAGCAACATGCTCGGTGGTCGTGTGCCGGGTATCATCTCCATCACACGCTCCGGTGAACCGGGACAGGACGTTTCCGAGTTCTGGATTCGCGGTATCAGTACTTTCGGCGGCGGTGGGAACCCTTTGGTATTGGTCGACGGTGTTTCCGGTACCTCGCTTAACGACCTCGATCCCGAAGACATCGAGAGTTTCTCGATCCTGAAAGACGCGGCCTCTACCGCGATGTACGGTAACCAGGGTGCGAACGGCGTTATCCTTGTAACCACCAAGAAAGGGGTTGCAGGTAAACTGAGCGTAAACTTCAAGGCCAACGTGGGTATGTCCTATTCGCCCAGACAGCCGAAATATGTCAACGCTATCGATTATGCCACTTTGGCCAACGAAGCCGCCATGACGAGAGGCAGGGAGCCGATCTATTCTGCAGTCGACCTTGCATTGTTCGAGAATCGTTCCGATCCCGATCTCCATCCCGACGTGAACTGGCGCGATGTGATATTGAAAGACGTATCGTGGAACCAGCAATATTACCTCAGCGTCTCCGGCGGTGCGGATGTTGCACGTTATTTCCTCAGTTTTGGTGTCATGAACAAGGACGCTCTCTTCAAGCAGGACCGCGCAGTCGATAACAAGTACAACACCAACGTCGACTATAACAAATTCAACTTCAGGGCCAATGTGGATGTGAACCTTACCAGAACGACCATCCTGACCCTTGGGATGGAAAATATTCTCGTCACGCAGAATTACCCGGGTAGCGGAGACAGCAGTGGAGCTTTGTGGGATGCTCAGGCCAACCTTACTCCTGTTAGGGTACCTATCATCTACACTACCGGACAAATGCCGGCTTACAGTACTAACAACTATGAGATGAGTCCGTGGGTATTGCTCAATCAAACCGGCTACAATAAGACCTACCGCAATACTAACAACATGAACCTCCAGTTGAGGCAGGATTTGGGTATGGTCACTCAGGGGCTTTCCGCTTCTATGCTTTTCAATATGGTTGGCAACACCAATCGACAATCGGCGAGAATAAAAACGCCCGAACTGTGGATAGCCACGGGGCGCAAACGTGACGGATCGTTGGATATGCGGAAGATTCGCGATTATGGAGAGCCTGCCTATAGCAACCGTTCCGATATGGACCGTAAGTTCTATCTCGAAGGACGCGTTATGTACGATCGTCAGTTCGCCGACAGACACCGCGTTTCGGGTCTTGTCCACGCCTATATAGAAGACTCCGAAAACTCGAGGGACACCAACGACTTGTCGGCTATTCCCAAGCGCTACAACAGTTATTCGGGACGTTTCACCTACTCTTTGGATGATACCTATTTCATCGAAGCCAACATAGGTTACACAGGTTCCGAAGCGTTCGAGGCTGGTAAGAAATTCGGACTTTTCCCCGCAATTTCCGCGGGATGGGTACCAACCCAGTACGATTTCATGAAGGATAATCTTCCGTTCCTGAACTTCCTTAAGTTCCGTTTCTCCTATGGTATCGTAGGTAACGACAGGATCGGTGGAGTCACCCGTTTCCCCTACCTGACGCTCATGCAATCGGGCACTGGCACCAACCGTTGGCGGGCACCGGGTGGCACAATCACCGAACTTCAAGTGGGCTCCAGCAACTTGAGATGGGAAAAATCCAACAAGACCAATTTCGGTATCGACTTCCAAGCTTTCGACAACCGTCTGGAAGGTACCGTCGACTTCTTCAAGGATATTCGTTCGGGTATCTACCAGCAGCGTCAAAGTATTCCCGATGAAATGGGTCTTGTCAACCTGCCTTTTGCTAATGTGGGTGAGATGAAGAGTTGGGGAACCGACGGACACCTCTCATGGACTCAGACCATCAATCAGGACGCCTATTTTGTGGTACGCGGTAACTTCACCCAGTCGATGAACGAGATATTGGAATATGAAGAGGCTATCGTGCGATATCCTTACCAGTCTGCAGTGGGACGTCAATCGGGAATCAACCGGGGGCTGATCGCGCTCGGCCTGTTCCAGGACGAGGAGGATATCGCCAACTCTCCGCGTCAGGAGTGGATGGGCAGCTATATGCCCGGCGACATCAAGTATAAGGATGTGAACGGCGACGGCATTATCACCGACTATGACGAAGTTCCTTTGGAATACAGTAGTACTCCTCAGATACAGTACGGTTTTGCCGGCGAATTCAGCTATAAGAATTGGAACCTGAGCATTCTCTTCGAAGGTGTGAGCAGGGTTAAATATTTCAGCGGAGGTAATGGATTCTTTCCTTTTAACGGACAAGAGGTCGGTAATGTGCTCACGATGGTTGCCGATCAGAAAAACCGTTGGACATCTCGCGAAATTTCGGGCGACGCTTCGACCGAAAACCCGAACGCCCGTTTCCCGAGGCTTACCTATGGCGGTAATGACAATAACAACAGGAACTCCACCCATTGGCTGAACAACGGTAGATACATGAGAATCAAGAATGTACAACTCTCTTACACCACATACCCGAATTTCCTGAAGAGGGTAGGTATCCAGCAGGTTCAGTTCAGCCTTATCGGCGACAACCTGCATGTATGGGACAAGGTGAAGTGGATCGATCCGGCGCAGGCTTCCTCCAACGGAGCGGCATATCCGCTCCAGAGGGTTTTCACTCTCCAGGTGAATGTCAAATTCTAAATAGAAACAATACAATATGAAAAGGATAAATAAAATAGTCTTGTCGGTCGCCTTCTTTGCGGGTGCGGCTTCTCTCGGCTCTTGCGAGAGTTTCATAGACATCGACAAATATATCTACGAGAAGATAACCTTGGACTCGGTTTGGGTGTCGAAAGAGAGGACCCAGGCTTATATTAACGGCACGGTGGGATTTCTTCGGAACGAAAGTAGACAATACGGGGAAACCAGTTTCCCGTTCGTGGTTGCCGACGAAGCCATACTACCGTGGATGAGAAGTTGGGACGTCAATCAAAGTGCTTTTATGCTAATCGGAGACCTGTCTCCCCGGCAAACAAGACGCATCGAGTGGTGGCCCGAACAGTACAAAGGTATCCGGAAAGCCAACCTCATTTTGGCCAATCTCCACAAGAACATGGAATTGACCGATGCGGAACGTCGGGATTTTATGGGGCAGGTGCATTTCCTGCGTGCCTACTTCTACTACAATCTTATACGTTTGTGGGGGCCGGTTCCCTTACTTCCCGAAACTGCTTTCGATACCGATACTCCGAACGATGAGCTTGCGTACGAACGTTCTTCTTGGGATGATTGTGTGGAACATATCTGCGCCGACATGGAGAAGGCGGCGGAATACCTTCCCGCAACGAGGCCTCAGACTACCCAGTATCTACCCACCCGCGGAGCTGCGCTTTCCGTGATCGCACGCCTCAGACTTCACTCCGCCAGCCCGTTGTATAACGGCAATACCTATTATTCCAATTGGAAACGTACTGACGGAACTCATTTCATTTCCCAAACGGTAGACAACAGCAAGTGGGGTCAGGCCGCGGCGGCATTCAAGCGCGTAATCGATTTGGATAGGTATCAGTTATACACTACGCCCATTTTGGAGGGCGATGACGGTACTTTGCCTTTGCCTGTGACGGTGTCAGACGCCGCTTTCCCACTTGGAGCCGGGGACATCGATCCCTATCTGTCGTACAAACAGATATTCGACGGCAGTATAATTCCCGACCACAATCCGGAACTTATCTATTACTATCCAATGGATATCGGCAATGATTACAATCAGGTGTTTTCGACTGATCAAGGAGGATGGAATGGCTTCAGCACAACGTGGGAGATGGCTTCGGCCTATAGAATGGCTGACGGACAACAGTTCGAAGAATGGTTGGCTACGGCGGAAGATCCTTGGAGAGCTGTTGGCGGTTCACAGTCTACGTTCTCGAAGAATTATGTTCTTCATCCTTTGAGATCAAGAATGGACGATAACCGCGAACCCCGTTTTTACGCCTCTATCGGATTCATGGGTTGTGTGTGGCCCGCCACATCTTATACCGGCACTGTAGCCAGTGTCATGAATTTGGTGGCCAACTATTCTCACGAGGATGGGAATTTTAAAGCAGGCGATGGAGAATCTGCCGAAGACAGAAATGCCACAGGTTACGGACAACGCAAATGGACACATCAGGAAGACATGGGAGATGAAGGAGAAGGACGTCGTGGCGGTAGGACTGCGAAAACGTACCCTGTAATCCGCTATGCCGAGATCCTGCTCGGGTATGTTGAAGCCATGAACGAAATGAACGAGAGTTATACCGATGAGGCAACCGGAATTACCGTTTCCAGGGATCCTGCTGAAATGGTGTATTATTTCAATCAGATACGTTATCGTGCCGGTCTTCCGGGCATTACCGAAGCAGATGTGGCCGATCAAATCGCGATGAGAGCAATGCTCAAACAGGAGCGTCGGGTGGAGTTCGCTTTCGAAGGACATCGTTACTTCGACCTGCGCCGTTGGAAAGATTCGTACGCGGCGATCAACACACCGTTATTGGGAATGAGTTTAAACCTTCCTTTGGGAACCAATGATGCGCAACGTCAAGCATTCTTTACGCTAAGAGTGTGGAATACCGAGGCTTTTATGAGGCGCCAGTTTAACAACAACATGTACTTTTATCCCATTCCACAGAGTGTTATGGACAAGAACGGAAAACTCGTACAGAACCCCGGATGGTAATTAATCTATTAAAAGAAACTATCATGAAAAAAATGAAAAAGATATTATTTCCGATCTTGTCTCTGGCGGTGTTTATGGTTGGATGCGACGTTAAATCGGCCATGGACGAGGATCTCTATCCCCAAAAGGTGTATATCAAAGGGGTGGGGGACAGGATCATAGAAGTTGATATAGATATTGCACAGGACGTGGATGAGGCGACGATATCCGTTCTGGTTAGTGGTTCGCGCCCTTCTACCGAGGCTGTTACGGCGACCATAATCGAAGTCCCTGAATCCATAGTTGCTTAT
>QMCE01001499.1_pt1 | contig 12824 bp, 10 predicted proteins | sample 1821851 | NCBI WGS metagenome assembly QMCE01 (sample SAMN09453174, study PRJNA476694) | Termite gut metagenome, whole genome shotgun sequencing project. | isolation source: worker | host: Odontotermes sp. | place: South Africa:Pretoria | collected 2016-01-28 | reverse complement strand
GAACACCTCAGGATTGAGTTGGTGGGGTTAATTGGGCTCGAACCAACGACCTCTACGATGTCAACGTAGCGCTCTAACCAGCTGAGCTATAACCCCTTACCGCTTTTCAATTATACATGAAAACGGAATTTTTGCAAGAGCTATTTTTTGACTTGCAATAAATTCCCGTCTTTGACAGTTAAGAGCATAAAAAAGCGCCGTAATGCCCTAAAACACTGGCGTTGCAGCGTTATATACGTTTGAGTGGAGTATGGTAATTTATTCGTTTCCCTTGCTTTTTTTCTGAATTGTTTTCATGAGGCTTTTAGTTATGAATTGGTAGTCCGTGCGGAATCCACAGGCCGCATGGAGCATATCGGTGATTTTCCCGCGCTTATACAAGGGAATGAAACCTTGCTCCTCAATAGAGGCAAAGTTCATTGCTTTAAGAGTATCTAAAACAGTTCCGCAAGTGTATTGGTAATCAAGTTTCTTCTCCAGCTGGCGATAGGAGAGCAGCGCAAGAAAACAAATGAGGAAATGAGCTCTGATGCGGTTTTCATCCTGTAAATATATTGGCCGCGCGGAGAAATCCGTTTTCATGATCCGAAAGCATTCCTCTATCTGCCATCTGCCCTCGCTAACTTTTAGGATGACGCTCACATCATCGTCCAGTAAGTCGGTACATACGGCGTATAAGCCGTCGTATTGCGCTTCCATTTCTATTCTGTCATCGTCAAGATAGCTGTGGAGGTCGGCTTTTTCTCCATCTTTAGTTGCGGCAATCGTTCCAATGAATCTAGCGGGGTCATTTGGATTCTTCCGTTGTTTTTTGGCCTTGCCGGACGCTATCATTTGCACAGCGCGCTCAACTTGGTTATCACGGATGTTTTTTTGGTACTTGGCGTACTTCGGTGAATAGGTAATGATCAGACGTTGGTGGAGTTTCTTGGTTGTGTATGGTTCGTCTTTGTAGTAAAGCCCTTGGTCTTCCTCGGGTATCGCGCCGAGGTCAACGGGCATGTCGTCGGATACTCTCTTGAAGCCGTTTTTATCGAGCGCCCACTCTCTATCTTCAGCCGGAAGCTTTTTTATCGATTGCGTAACAATATAGGCCCTTTCCCCCATATGGTTATACGCCCGGATATCTTCGGAACCTAATCCGGCATCGCTGCAATAAATGAATTTCTGACAGCCGAAGTCGCCAATCACCTTTTTCTCCAAGGGTTTTAACGAGGTCTGTTCGTTGGCGTTTCCCGGAAACAGGGAGAACGCGAGGGGAATTCCATCCCCATCCATGAACAACCCCATTTGGATGATTGGGTTGGGACGGTGCTCCTTGCCTTTGCCGTATTTCTTGGAGCCATCCTCCTGCTCGATTTCAAAGTAGTAGTTTGTACAGTCGTAGTAAAGAACTCTATTGTTCCTTTTGCCCAGAAACGAGCTGTTCTTATATACCTCCGCCTGAATGAAGTCGCATTCGTTTCCAAGCACATCCAGAGCGCGATAGATATCATGCAGTTCGTAAGACGGTTTCTCCAAGAACTCGGAAGCAACTTTGTAAGATGAGCGCTTACTGGTCGGTTCGAGCACTCTGGAATAGATCAAATCGGATAGGATCGCATTCATATCGTACTGGAAGTTGTGTTTGTCTCTTAACTTACGGCAGGTCTTGTTTAATTTTAGTCCATAGTAAATGGATTGGATGAAAAGATATCCGCCGCGATATAACTTTTGCTTGCCGTAGTCTAGCTGTCTGTCAGCGTGGAATGTTATTTGGATTTCCTTGCTTCTTTTTTCTTCTTTGTATTTTATGGTCTCCAGCCGCACCTCTTCTTTGGCCCAGGCAATAACATGTTCGCGGGTCGGGCCGTGCTCCAACAACAGATCAGCCAAGGTTCCTAGTTTACGGACGATAACAGAAGTGCTGACGCCCTTGTCGTTGATATAGCCTTTAGTTACATAGAAGGACTCGGAATTTTTTGATTTCGACGTGGTTAATTTCATGGAGAGCACCCTCCTCTCCGCTTATTATATCATATAATACAATATAATACCATACTATACGACACATAATTTCGTTAAAAAATGCAGCCCTCGTGCGGCCTGCGGCGATTTTATCTTTGTCTAGGTGTCAAACTCCCGCGCTTACAGTATCATCCAACCTATTTTACCCCGGAAACCGTTTTGCGGCAAGACTTGTGCGCTTTTCTTTTTTCACATATAATATCACAGTAAAATAACGCAAAATCCAACTATACCGGAGGCCAAACATGAACCTGCCGAATTCGTTTATCGATGAATACGTCGAAGAGGCTCGCGAAAGGGGCGATACGCGCGTACAGACGCGCTTCCCGCCGGAGCCGAACGGCTACCTGCACGTCGGGCACGCGAAGGCCATATGCCTGAACTTTGGAATCGCCGAAAAGTACGGCGGCGAGTGCAATCTGCGCTTCGACGATACGAACCCGAGCAAGGAGGAGCAGGAGTACGTCGATTCGATCATGGAGGACGTGCGCTGGCTCGGCTTCGAATGGAAAAACGTCTACTACGCGTCGGACTATTTCGACGATCTTTATGAATGCGCGGAAAAGCTGATCCAAAAGGGCCTCGCATACGTCTGCGAGCTGACGGCGGAGGAAGTGCGGCAAACGCGCGGAACCTTGACGGAGCCGGGCAAGAACAGCCCCTACAGGGACAGGCCCTCCGAGGAGAGCCTTCGGATGTTCCGCGAAATGCGCGGCGGCAAATACCCGGACGGGAAATATACGCTCCGCGCGAAAATCGACATGGCCTCGCCGAATGTAAACATGCGCGACCCGGTCATCTACCGCATACTGCGCGCGACGCACCACCGCACGCTCGACAAATGGTGCATCTACCCCATGTACGACTACGCGCACCCGATTTCCGACGCGATAGAGGGCGTTACGCAATCGCTGTGCACGCTGGAATTCGAGGATCATCGGCCCCTGTACGACTGGTGCCTGGAAAATTTGGATTTCCCAAAACCGCCGAGACAGATCGAGTTCGCGCGGCTGGGCCTTACGCGTACGATCATGTCCAAGCGCTACCTGAAAAAGCTCGTGGACGAGGGCCTCGTCTCCGGCTGGGACGATCCTCGCATGCCGACGCTCTCCGGCCTGCGCCGCCGCGGCTATTCGCCGGAGGCGCTGCGTCTTTTCGTCGAGAAGATCGGCATCGCCAAGAGCAATTCCGTCGTGGACGCGGCGCTTTTGGAGCACTGCGCGCGCGAAACGCTGAAGAGCGCGCCGCGCATGATGGCCGTGCTGCGCCCGCTTAAGGTTACGCTTACGAATTACCCGGAGGATCGGGAGGAATTCCTTGAGATGCCGGTCAATCAGGATTTCCCGGAGATGGGCGTTTATAAGGCGCGCTTCTCCCGCGAGATCTATATCGAGCGGAGCGACTTTATGGAGACGCCGCCGCCGAAGTTCTTCCGGCTCGCGCCGGGGCGCGAGGCGCGGCTTAAGGGCGCGTATATCATCAAGTGCAACGATTTTGTCAAGGACGAAAACGGCGAAGTCACCGAGCTTTTGTGCACGTACGATCCCGAGACGCGCTCCGGAATGCCGGGCAGCGAGCGCAAGGTAAAGGCTACGCTGCACTTCGTGGACGCGGAAACCAGCGTCCCGGCAACGGTGCGCCTGTACGACTATCTGCTGCTGCCGGAAACGGAGGACGGGCCGAAGGACTTCGCCGAGCGCATGAACCCGGATTCGATCGAGACGCTTTCCGCGCGCGTGGAGGCCGCGCTTCGCGGCGCTAAGCCCGGCGAGCGGTTCCAGTTCCTCCGGCAGGGCTATTTCTGCGCGGATAAGGATTCTTCGCCCGATAAGCCAGTGTTCAACGAGATCGTCGGCTTAAAGGACACCTACGCGAAGATAGCGGGGCGGTAGGGCGCGGCGACCCGGCGCGCCGCGATACAAAAACGCGATCCAAAAATACGACCTAGCATTGTAGGGGCAGACCTTGTGTCTGCCCCCTGCTCTGTATTATTTTCTAAAACATGTCAATACTCATCACAAATCCTATTCGCGCCCGGAGGAAACGCATATATGCCGAATATTCGAAAATGGACGCCCGCCCGTATCGTACATCTGTCCGGACGGACGAAGCCCGGCCTCGCGCTGGGCATAGCCTATCTTTTGCTGCTGGCCGTTCCGCTAATCGCGCAAGCTCCCCAGGGGGCGGTGAGGCTGCATGTAATCGCCAACAGCGACAGCATTAGCGACCAATCGGTCAAGCTCTCCGTGCGCGACGCCGTGCTCGCGGCGATGGAGCCAGCGCTCGCCGCCGCTCCCGGCAAGGCCGAGGCGCGCGCGCTGCTGATGCAAAGCGGCGAAGCGCTGCAAAGCGCGGCGGAGGATGCGCTTAAAGCGCGCGGCGCGCCGTATTCGGCGCAAATGTACTACGGCGGCGCGGAATTTCCGAGCAAGCTCTACGGCGAGCGGTTTTATCCCGCGGGGGAATACGAGGCGCTGCGCGTCGTGCTAGGCGAGGGCGGGGGTGAAAACTGGTGGTGCGTGATGTTTCCGCCGCTCTGCCTTGTCGATTTGGAGCAGGCGTCCGAACCGATAGAAGGCGAGGGCGATAAGATCGTATTCGAAAGCGCGATTGCTAAGCTTTTTTCATAAAAAATGCACCCGCGACAGCGGCCACGCCACGGCCATCGCCTTGCCGATAACGCGCTCCATCGGTATCGGGCCTATGCGCGGATCGCGCGAATCGACGCTGCGGTTGCGGTTGTCGCCGACGACGAATATATGCCCCTTTGGCACGAGCACCTCGCCCATGCCGCCGGAAATCGCGCCCTGCCAGTACGCCGATTCGTCCACGCGCTCGCCGTCTACGAGGATATGACCCGATAGCACCTCGACGCGCTCGCCCTCGAGGGCGACGATGCGCTTGACGTACGCCTGCTTATCGCCCGGATAGCGGCAAATCACGATTTCGCCGCGCGCGGGCTTGCGGAAGTGGTAGCTGATACGGTCGACCAATATCTGTTCGCCGGAAAAGAGCGTATTTTCCATGCTAGGGCCGGCCACGGGCGTAATTTCGGCGATAAAAATGCGCAGAACCGCCACGGCCGCCGCCGCGATGATCAGCGCGTAAAGCCATATGAAGTTATGCCCGCTTAAAAACGTCCGCCAACGCATTTGCCACAGTCCTTTGGATTACGAAAAAAACCACTAATTTCTAATTTCTATTTTCTAACAACTATATTAGTACGGAATTCCGATCGTAAACCGCGGCAGCGGCCAGAGAATCCCCTGCACGCGCCCGACGATATGCGAATAGGGTATGGCCCCGACGTCGCGCGAATCGGAGGAGAGATTGCGGTTGTCGCCCAGGACGAAGACCGAGTTTTCCGGCACGACGCGCGGCGGCATGTCGGAGTATATGTCGCCCTCCCACCACAGGCTCTCGTCGAGCGCTTCGCCGTTTATGAACACCGCGCCGTCGCGAACCGATATCTGTTCGCCGGGGAGGCCGATAACGCGCTTGACGCAGGTGTCCGTGCGCCCCGGATAGTGGCATATGAGCACGTCGCCCCTTTGCGGCTCGCTCCAGCCGTAGGAGAGCTTCTCGACGAACATGCGCTCGTTGTGCATAAGCGTAGGCTCCATGCTTGGGCCGTCCACGCGCGTAAATTCCAGCAAAAAGCCCTGTATGAACAGCGCCGCCAAAATCGCGACGGCGAACGTAACAAACAGGTCGAGCGTATTTGCCGCTTTGTAGGCGGGCTCCTTTTTTCGCATTTCGTACGCGAGCAGCCTCAGCTCCTTCAGCTCGCGCATTGTGGGCTTGTCCTTTTTGATCGCGCTTCCCTCTTTTCGTGTGGTACGAATCGCTACTGCGATATTTGTCTAGCCTTCGAAGGAAAACACCCGGCCACAGCCGGAAAATAGTTCCTGGCGCCTATTTCGCCTCAACATTTTTCACCGCGCGGACGCAGGACTCGCGGCTGAGCATGACGACATGGCCGCAGCGCTCGCACTTGAGCTTTATATCAGCGCCCGTGCGGATTACCGTCCAGAAGGACCCGCCGCAGGGGTGCGCCTTGCGCGTCTGTACGCGGTCGCCTATGTTCAGCTCGATGTTCTTAAGCATTTATGAGCTTTACCCCTCCAGCGCCTCCGGCAGCTCTACGCCGAGGAACGGCAGGACGATATCGAGGAAGCGGTCGGGCTTTTCTTCGTGGAGCAAGTGCCCGCAGTTGCGGATCGTGGCGGTTTCGCAGTTTTTAAGCGCCATCTGGAAGACGGTTATCATCTCCGTCGGGTGCCATTTATCGTCCGCGCCCCAGAGGATCAGCGTGCTGACCTCCGTCGCGCGCAGCGCGGAGAGCACCTCCTCCTCGTCGAAGGCCTGGAACGTCGCCCTTAGGACGTTGCGGCGCTCCTTGTCCTGGAGCGGTATGTAATACTGCGAAACAATTTCGTCCTTTACGTTCGTTTGGTCGAAGAAGTTCTCCATCAACAGCTCGCGTACCTTCTTCTCCGAGAAAAACAGTCCCGCGAACGCCGACAGCAGCGCGCTTTCGTAGATGCGCACCGAGAACGGCATCTGCGGCGTTATGCCGCCGGGGGAGATGAGAATCAGCTTGTCGACCATGCCGGGGTTTTGCTGTGCGAAGTCGAGCGCGTAGATCGCGCCCATCGAAAACGCGACGATATGCGTGCGCGCTATGCCCTTGGCGATTAGGAACTCGCGCAGCGTTTCGGAATGCTGGCGTATTGTGTATTCTATCTCCGGGGCGCTGGAGTAGCCGTGTCCGAAAAGGTCGAGCGCGAGGACGTTATAGTGCTCGGAAAGGGGGTAGAATACCTCGCGCCAGGTAAAAAGCGACTGCGCCTCGCCGTGTACTAGCAACACGCTCTCGCCCTCGCCCGCCTGCAGATAATGGAGCGTTTCCGACCCCATGTCGATATACTCGCCTATATGATCGCTGTTTATAAAGACGTCTTGTGTAGCCATCATAGCTCCTCTTCGTATACTTTGAAAGTAGTGTACACCCTTTTTGCCCGTTTTGCAAGGCAATCAGGGGTTTCAAATGCGTAAGCGCCATAAATATCCAGCACTCGACAGGAGAAGACAAAACTACTGTATTTACATCCCTTCTCATGGCCAGAAGTCGGTGTTACAATGCATATAACCGCAATATATATGACGGAATCCAAAAATAGTACACTATATGTAGTGTTTTGGCGCGCAAGATATCGAGGTGCGCCATAGGGTTAAGCGCGCCGTTCTTTGGAGCCGTAAAGGCGGCTGAAACGGGATGCGCGAGCAGGGGAAAATGCGGACAGCCCTTTGGAATCGGGTCGTATGGCGTCGGTTAAGGAAAAGGCACATGTATATGGTGGAAGGGGAGGAATATTATGTCAAGGTCGTTGAAGGTGCTCGTTGTGGACGACAATCAGGCGTTGGTAAAGTCGACTGTCGAGGTGCTAAGAAGCAAGGAAAAGATCGAGCGTGCGGATTACGCGTTCGACGGCTACGAGGCTGTCGAGATGATGACCGACAACGAGTACGACGCGCTGCTGCTCGACATCATCATGCCCAAGCTCGACGGCTTCGGGGTATTGGAGCAGCTAAAGCGGCTAAACCTCGCGAAGCGCCCCGCTATCGTCGTGATTTCCGCGATGAAATCGGACGAGATGGTGATCAAGTCGCTCGCGCACGGCGCGGACTATTTCATGATGAAGCCGTACTCGGCGGACGACGTGTACGAGCGCATCGTAGATCTGTGCTTCCCCGAAAGCGTCCCCTCCGCCCCGCCCCAGCGCGTTATCATGCCCGCCCCGCCCGCCGTTTCGCTGGACGAAAAGATAACGGGCATCTTCCTCGTTATCGGCATCCCCGCGCACATCAAGGGGTATCATTTCCTGCGCGAGGCCGTCCGGCAGATATACGCGAACCCCGACATGATCAACCGCATAACGAAGGAGCTGTACCCCGGCATCGCCCGGCGCTACAACACCAGCGCCTCGAAGGTCGAGCGCGCCATACGCCACGCCATCGAGGTCGCGTGGACGCGGGGGAAGATCGAAAACATAAACCAGGTTTTCGGCTACAATATCTACACGAAGAACGACAAGCCCACCAACGGCGAATTCATCGCGCTCGTCGCGGACAAGCTCATCCTCGAATCCAAGCCGAACCGCGGTGACTACATGAAGCGCCCGCAGCAGAAATCGTTCGCGCTGTAGGGCGCGATGACCCGGCGCGCCGCAGCCATGAACCCGCCCGCGGCCGCAAAACCAACGCTTTTATATTTATGAGGGCGGCCTAACGCCGCCCATACAATGTAAGCCATACAACGCCGGGATTCCGAAGGGCTTAACCCTTTCGGAATTTTAAATAATGCCGCTCCCCTAATCTAACCGGGGGAGCGGCGTCGATTCTCCATGAATTCCGGGCATTTGGGTTCGCGGCGCGCACCCAAACCTTATAACGAGAAACAGCGCTCGCTTATAAACACTTCCCCCCCTCCGCCTGAATATACTGAACTAATTTCGGCTGTAAGGGGGTCTATTTTTGATTACCATAAGCTTGTGCATGATCGTAAAGAACGAGGAGGCGGTGCTCGCGCGCTGCCTGGACAGCGTAAAGGACGCCGTCGACGAAATTGTCATCGTGGATACGGGTTCGACCGACGCAACCAAAGCTATCGCGGCGGGCTATACCGACAAGATCTACGATTTCGAATGGGCGGACGACTTTTCTGCGGCGCGCAACGCGGCGCTCGAGAAAGCGACGATGGACTATCAGATGTGGCTGGACGCGGACGACGTATTCCCTCCGAAGGAGGCGGAAAAGCTCATTGCGCTGAAGGAGGCACTCGACCCCGCCGTCGACATGGTCGCGATGAAATACATAACCCATTTCGACGCGAGCGGCGTGCCGATACACACCTCCACGCGCGAGCGCCTGCTGCGGCGAGACAAGGGCTTCCGCTTTTCCGACCCCATCCACGAGTTCATTCCGCTTATCGGCAACGTCCACTACAGCGACATCACGATCCACCACCGCTCCGTAAAGACCGGCGGCTCCGACCGCAATATACGCGTATATGACGCTCTGGAAGAAAAGCGGGCCGTCTTTACGCCCAGGCAGATGTATTATTACGCCCGGGAGCTAAAGGATCACGCGCAATGGGCTAAGTCCGCGTATTACTTCGAAAAGTTTCTGGATACCGGGCTGGGCTGGGCGGAGGACAACATCGCGGCGTGCCACGCGCTGTCCATCTGCTACAATTCCCTAGGCGAAAATCATAAGATCATGCCCATACTCACGAAGAGCTTCGTTTACGACGCGCCCCGCGCCGAAATTTGCTCCGAGATCGGCTATTACTATAAGCGCGAGCGGAATTTCACGACCGCGCTAAAGTGGTTCGACCTAGCGGCGAACCTGGGCGACCCGAATTCCGCGGGCTTTATCCTGCGCGATTATTGGGGCTATATCCCCAATATCGAGGCCTGCGTCTGCTGCTACGAGCTGGGCGACTACGAAAGCTCGAGGCGCTACAATGAGCGCGCGGCCTTCTTCCGGCCCGATTCGGGAGCCGTCGCGATCAACCGGCAGGTTTTGGAGGGGAAATAGATTTTATAGAGATATGGCTTGGGGCACGCCCCAAGCCATATCTCTATTTTATAATCTCCACGCCCATATACGGCCTAAGCGCCTCCGGCACGATTACGGAGCCGTCCTGCTGCTGATAAGTTTCGAGCACGCACGCGACCGTGCGCCCGACGGCGACGCCCGAGCCGTTGAGCGTATGGACGAACCGGGGCTTATCCTTCGGCGTCTCGCGGTAGCGGATATTCGCGCGCCTCGCCTGGAAATCCTCGAAATTCGAGCAGGACGAAATTTCTACATAGCGGCCGTAGCTCGGCATCCACACCTCGATGTCGTACGTCTTCGCGGAGGAAAAGCCCAAGTCGCCCGCCGAGAGCGCCACGACCCGGTAGGGCAGACCCAGCCCCTGCAGGACCTTCTCCGCGTCGCGCGTAAGGCTCTCGAGCGCGTCGTAGGAGGTTTCCGGCGACGTGAACTTTACGAGCTCGACCTTATTGAACTGGTGCTGGCGTATGAGCCCGCGCGTATCGCGCCCCGCAGCGCCCGCCTCCGCGCGGAAGCACGCCGAGTACGCGCAGTGATGGATCGGGAGCCGCTCGCCGTCCAAAATCATCTCGCGGTAGAGGTTCGTAACGGGTACCTCCGCCGTTGGGATCAGGAAGTAATCCGTATTCGCGAGCTTAAACGCGTCCTCCTCGAATTTCGGGAGCTGCCCCGTACCCGTCATGGACGCCCGGTTTACGATATACGGCGGCAAGATCTCCTCGTAGCCGCTTTTCGCGTGAACGTCCAGCATGTACGAAATCAGCGCCCGCTCGAGCTTCGCGCCTAGGCCGCGGTAGAACGTAAAGCGCGCGCCCGTCACCCTCGCCGCCGATTCGAAGTCGAGAATATGCAGCCCCTCGCCGATGTCCCAGTGCGCCTTCGGCTCAAAAGAGAACGCGCGCGGCTCGCCGAATTTACGGATTTCGACATTGTCGGCGTCGGACAGCCCATCGGGGACGCTCTCGTGCGGGATGTTCGGCAGCGTCATCAGGATATCGTCGAACTGCTTATCGACAAAGCGCATCTGGTCGTCCAGCGCTCGGATCTCGTCGCCGACGGCGCGCATCTCGGCCTGAATCTCCGAGATATCGCCGCCCAGCTTCTTGAGCGCCGGTATGCGCGCGGAGGCTTCGTTACGCCTTGCCTTAAGCGCCTCGGTCTTTGCGATCACCTCGCGCCGCCTGACGTCCAGCGCCAGAATTTCGTCCACGTTGTAGTCCTTCCCGCGCCGCGCGACGCCCTTCGCGAAGGCTTCGGGATTTTCACGGATTTTCTTGATATCGTGCATGGTGTACCTCTTTCGTATTTCAAATTTCGCAATACAACTTTTTGGCTTTAAAGTGGTCGAATTAGACCACTTTAAACGCAAACTCATCATCGACAGTTAGTTCTTCCTCGCCGTAGGGGGCGGCGTCCTCGACGCCCCGTGACCTCAATATGAACCAATTTAGCCAATTAACCGCCGTAACCTCACATCTTCTCCGGCACGTTAAGCCCGATAAGCCTTAGCGCCTCGCGCAGCACGCCGCGCGTGGCGGCGGTAAGGCGCAGCCGAGCGGCGCGAACCAGCTCGTCGTCGTCCATGATGCGGCGCTCGTAATAGAACTTGTTGAACGCCTTCGCGATATCGAGCGCGAACCGCGTTATAATAAAAGGTTCGTTCTTGCGCGCCGCCTCCTTTACCGCCTCGGGGAACTCCTCGATTAAGCGCAATACGGCAAACGCCTCCTCGTCCGCAATGGCGGACCACAATATGCTGTCAACACTCACGGGTCTAGCCATTTTTTCGCCCGCCAGCGGGCTATTGCCCGCCTCAACATGCCGCCGGTCTTTTGGGTCTTGCCAATAACCCGCTTCAGCCGCTTTAGCCAAGACGCTTGAGGCGCGCGCGTGCGTATACTGGCAATACGGGCCCGTTTCGCCGTCGAAATTCAGCGCCCGGTCCCACGAGAACGAGATATCCTTTATGCGGTTGCTGGAAAGCGTGTCGAAGACCAGCGCGCCCACGCCCACCTGCCGCGCGGCGGTTTCCTTGTCCGCAAGGCCTGGGCTCTTCTCTTCGATGATGGCGCGCGCCTTTTCGACGGCCTTATGCATAACGTCGGAGAGCAAGACGACGTTGCCCTTGCGTGTAGAAAGCGCGGCGTCCTCGAGCGAAACCATGCCGAAGGATACGTGCTCCAAGTCCTTCGCCCAATCGCGCCCCATCAGCTCCAAAACCTTGAAGACCTGCTTGAAGTGCAAGTCCTGCTGATACGCCACGACATACAGGCTCTTCGCGAAGTCGAACGTGTTCTTCCGGTATATCGCGGCGGCGAGGTCGCGCGTGGCGTAGAGCGAAGCGCCGTCCGCCTTTAAAATAAGGCAGGGCGGCATATTGTACCCGGCCAAATCGACGACCGACGCGCCCTCGTTCAGCTCCAAAAGCCCCTTCTCGCGCAGTTCCTCGACGATCGGCGCCATCTTGTCGTTGTAGAAGCTCTCGCCCGTATAGTAGTCGAACTCGATATCGAGCTGCGCGTATACGCGCTCGACCTCTCTGAGCGTCATCTCCTTGAACCATTCGAAGAGGGATAGCGCCTCTGCGTCGCCGTCCTCGATCCTGCGGAACCACTCGCGCGCCTCGTCCTCGAGCGCGGCGTCCTTTTCGGCCTCGTCGTGGAACCGGACGTAGATCTTCATCAGCTCGATCATGGGGTTTTGCTCTATCGCGGCTTTGTCGCCGTAGCGCTTATACGCGACGATGAGCTTGCCGAACTGCGTCCCGTAATCGCCCAGGTGGTTGATGCCCACCGGCTTATAGCCGAGCTTTTGGTATATCCTGCATAGCGAATGCCCGATGACCGTCGTGCGGAAATGCCCTATATGGAACGGCTTCGCGATGTTGATCGACGAATAGTCGATGCAGACCGCGCGCCCCTGTCCCTCGCTCGACGCGCCGTAGGCTGCGCCCGCGCTTTCACAGGCTTCGAGCGTATCCTTCGCGAACGCCGCCCTATCCAGCCGGAAATTTACGTACCCGCCCGCCGCCGTGGCCGAAAGCCCGCCTTCACTCAGCTTTTCCGCCAGCTCGGTCGCTATAAGGTTCGGCGCTTTGCGGAATTGCTTCGCCAATTTAAAGCACGGGAACGCGTAGTCGCCTAGGGCCTTATCCGGCGGCGTCTCCAGCTCCGCCGCGCCCTGCTCAAGCGCCA